>ERZ889217.1089-NODE-1089-length-14584-cov-5.438227_pt1 | contig 14584 bp, 9 predicted proteins | sample MGYA00521098_ERZ889217 | MGnify/ENA primary metagenome ERZ889217 (study PRJEB32303, sample SAMEA104408613) | aquatic metagenome | biome: Brackish water; feature: Pelagic; material: water | place: Baltic Sea | collected 2014-06-10T22:04:00 | depth 2,362 m ...
TGGCCGAACCGCTGCCCGTGGAGGAGTGGGTGCACGTGGCGGTCACCAGCGACGGCTCGGGCCGGGCGGGCGGCCTCAGGGTTTTCGTCAACGGCCATGCGGTGGCCACCGAGGTCGTCCGTGACAGGCTCACCCGCGAGATCACCGGTGGCGGCGGCGATACGATCACGATCGGCGAACGGATGCGAGACCATGGCTTCAAAGACGGGCTGGTGGACGAGTTCCGGGTGTTTGATCGGGAGTTATCGCCGCTCGAGATTCGGGAACTCTACGACCCCGGGATTCTCGAGGCCGCGATCACGACACAGCGGTCGGCCGAACTCGCCGGTGGCTACGCAGCTGCAGCCTGCGACGCCGAGGCTGCCACGAAGCGGCGGCATCTCGAATCCACCCGCCGGAGTCGCGATGAACGCATCGAGCAGCTTGCAGAGATCATGGTGATGGGAGATCTGGCCGAACCGAAAGTGGCCTATGTGCTCGAACGGGGCGACTACGACAAGCGGCGGGAAGCTGTTTCCCCTGATACGCCCGCCATCCTGCCTCCTTTTCCGACCGGTCAGCCACGGAACCGCCTCGGCCTCGCCCGCTGGCTCGTCGAGCCAGATCATCCGCTGCTCGCTCGGGTGACGGTAAACCGAATCTGGCAGGCGTTGTTTGGGGTGGGGCTCGTGCGAACCCCTGAGGATCTGGGCAGCCAGTCGATGCGGCCGGAGTATCCCGAGGTTCTCGACCTGCTGGCTTGGAAGTTCTCCCATCCAGTGAACGACGGGGGCTTCGGCTGGGATCTCAAGCGGATGATCGCGGCCATCATGCGGTCGCAGACCTACCGGCAGCGGAGCATCGCGGAGGAGAAGACGATGGCCGACGACCCCGGCAACATCTGGCTCGCCCGCGGCCCGCGGCATCGGCTCCCGGCCGAAATGATCCGCGATGCGGCGCTCGCGACGAGCGGCCTGCTGGTCGACACCATCGGTGGTCCACCCGTGAAGACCTACGACCTGCCCGACTCCTTCAAGCCAGAGCCGGCTGATCGCGGCGATGCTCTCTACCGCCGTAGCCTCTACACCTACTGGCGGCGAACCGGGCCGGCCCCCGTGCTCGAGGCGTTCGACGTGCCACCGCGGCTCGCCTGTGTGGCTCGGCGAGATACCACGAACACCCCGCTCCACGCGTTTGTGCTGATGAACGGCCCGCAGTTTGTCGAAGCAGCCCGGGTGCTGGCCGAGCGGCTCCTCGCCGAGCACGACGGGCAGCCGGCCGCAGCGGTTGACCACGCGTTCGCCATCCTGACGAGTCGTCAGCCCGACCCGACCCAGCAGCGCATCATCCATGAGATGCATGCCGGTCAGAAGGCCTGGTATGAGACCCATCCCGAGGATGCGATGCAGGTCGTGGCGATTGGAGCCCGTCCCTGGAGCGTTGCCACACCAGCCATCGACGTCGCGGCCCTGGCTGCCACGATCAATGGGCTGATGAACTATGATGAAGTGGTGGTGAAACGATGAGGCAGTTTCCGCTCAATCGCCGCGAGTGGCTCAACCGGTTTGGATTGGGCTTCGGCAGCCTCGCGCTCGCCGACCTGCTCGGCCGCCCGGCTACCGGCGCGACGGCCTCGCTGCCGCTGCAGCCCGGCTCCCATGGGGGAGCCCTCGACGGCTTTCACGTCCCGCCGCGGGCCAAGCGAGTGATCTACCTGTTTCAGTCGGGTGGTCCCTCGCAGCTCGACCTGTTTGACCAGAAGCCGCTCCTCCTGGAGAAAAGCGGTGAACAGCTGCCGGAAAGCGTCCGCGGCGGCCAGCGGCTGACCGGAATGTCGGGCAACCAGAGTTCGATCCCACTCGTCGGATCGCCATTCCAATTCGCCCGCCACGGTGAGAGTGGGGCCTGGGTCTCGGAGCTACTCCCCTTCACAGCGAAGATCGCCGACCAGCTCTGCTTCGTCCGCACGATGCATACGGAGAGCATCAACCACGGCCCGGGGGTGACGTTCATGCAGAGCGGCTCCCAGATTCCCGGCCGGCCAAGCATCGGGGCCTGGCTCGACTACGGCCTCGGCACGGTCGCAGACGACCTGCCATCCTTCGTCGTGCTGATCACGAAGAACAAGAGCGGGCAGCCCCTGATGAGTCACCTCTGGGGTTCGGGCTTTCTACCTCCCCAGCATCAAGCGGTGCGATTCCGGTCGGGCGCCGAGCCCGTGCTCTATGTCAACAACCCGCCCGGGGTGACCGCCGACAGCCGTCGCCGCATGCTCGATGGGCTCCGCCAGTTACACGAATACGAGCATGCCAGCACTCCCGACGCAGAAATCCTGGCCCGGATCGCGAACTACGAACTGGCCTTCCGCATGCAGGCGAGCGTGCCGGAAGTGACCGATCTGTCGGATGAACCCGAGAGTGTCCTGGAGATGTACGGCCCCGATGCCCGCGACCCGGGCACGTTTGCCGCAAACTGTCTCCTCGCCCGGCGGCTCGCCGAGCGGGGTGTGCGGTTCATCCAGCTCTACCACCAAGACTGGGACCACCACGGGGGCCTGATGGAGGGCATCCGGCGGGAATGCAAGCAGACCGATCAGCCAGCCGCAGCCCTCGTGCAGGATCTTGCCCAGCGCGGCATGCTCGACGACACGCTGGTCATCTGGGGGGGCGAATTCGGCCGAACAAACTACTGCCAGGGGCTCTACAAGCCAGGCGTGGACTTCGGCCGTGATCACCACCCCCGCTGCTTCACGATCTGGATGGCAGGCGGGGGCGTGAAGCCGGGCCTCACGTATGGCCAGACCTGCGAGTTTGGCTACAACGTGGTGGAGAACGGCGTGCATGTCCATGATTTCCACGCCACACTGCTGCACCTCCTTGGAATCGACCACGAGCGGCTGACCTACAAGTTCCAGGGCCGCCGCTATCGGCTCACCGACGTGCATGGCAGCGTCGTCAACGAGCTTTTCGCCTGAGCCTGGCGTGCCTGCTCTGAATTGATGCGGCCCCCAGGAAGCCAGTTTGAACGAGGCCAACCTCGATGAACGGTCACCGAGTCAGTCCATGGCTCGGAGTGTGTCAGCGAAGCGGTCGAGAAAATCGCTGCAGGCGGCTCGATCATGGGCTGCCGACAGGTAGAGTTTCGTTCCCATCGGGTTCAAGAACACGCCCCGCTCGAACAGCCCAAGCATCATCCGCCGGCCGGCCTCGGGATCTCCCTGCCAGATTTCTCGCGAGTTTCGCACCGGCCCCGGCCGGAACACCACCTGAGCCAGCGGGCCGGCCCCAATCACGCAGGCCTCGCGACCAGCATCGGCGAGGGCCTGCCGCATGCCATCTCGCACGAACGCTCCTGTAGCGTGCAGATCCTCGTAGAAATCTGGTTCCGACACTGCGTCGAGCACGGCGAGGGCCGCCGCACACGAAACAGGGTTGCCCCCGACGGTCGACGCGGTCCAGACATAGTCAGCATCCGCGATCCGCTGCTCCTCCACGAGGGCCATGATGGTGGCCCTTCCGCCAAAGACACCCAGTGGATAACCGCCCCCCAGTGCCTTTCCATAGGCGACGAGGTCTGGCACGACACCATATTTTTCCTGAGCGCCCCCGAGGGCCAGCCGGAAGCCGGTCACCACCTCATCGAAGATCAGGAGTATGCCCTGCTCCGTGCAGGCCTTGCGGACAGCCTCGAGAAACCCCGGTTCGGGCGGCAGGCAGCGGTGAAGCGGTTCGCAGATCACTGCCGCCAACTCATCGGCATGCCGAGTGATCAGATCGACGGCCAGTTCAGGGTCATTGAACGGGGCCACCCGCATCGCGTCCCGCTCACCGGCCGGCATACTGCCACCGAGCGGTTCGGGCTCGGGAAAGCGGCGAAACTCGCGGCCGAAGAGGCTCGTGGTGCCCACGTCGTGGGAGCCGTGGTAGGCCCCCTCAAATTTCAGAATCCCGGCCCGCCGGCGAAAGGACCGAGCCAGCCGCAGGCAGTGCATGGTGGCCTCCGTACCCGAAGCGCAGAACCGCACCTGCTCACAGGCCGGCGAGATGGTGACGAGTTGCTCGGCCAGTTCCAGGGAGTGCTCGCTGACATGGGCAAAGTTCGAGCCCAGCGGTGCCTGACTAAACACAGCGGCGGTCACACCCGAATGGCCATGGCCAAGAAGGACCGACCCCCAGCCCATCGTGAAGTCGAGAAACTCGCGGCCGGTGACATCCTGGACTCGACACCCGTCTCCCCGACGGAGCACCACGCTCATTTCCTGTGGCAGTCCGTATTCGCCGTTCGATCCAGCGGGAAACACCCGCCAACTCCGGTCGGCGGCGTCCCTGCTCTCGAACACCGCGTTCATTTCCATGGCCTCGTGCCTCCTGCAGCGACTCGTCCAATCTGTCACTCCCACCACGGACTGGGGGATGCTGGAGTATCAACGGCCGATGGCTTGGATCGCAACCACCCCCCCTGCCCCTCACTGAAGTCTCATGATCCGCTGTTAAACTCCGTTTTGAAGGGCCTCGGTGTCCTCCCATGGCCCTCCTCTCGATAGGAGCAACCAGCAGATGGCTGACGGAAAGACAACCGCGGCTGCCGATCCTGTGGAAACGATCCTTCAACTGTTTCGCGATCGGGGCACGTCCGAATACGGCGGCGAGTCAGTGACGCAGGAGGAGCACGCCTTGCAGGCGGCCGCCTGTGCGATGGCCGACGGTGCCCACGAGGCGCTCGTGGCAGCCGCCCTGCTTCATGACATCGGCCACCTACTCCACGACCTTCCCGAGGATGCTCCTGACGAGGGCATCGATGACCACCACGAAAACTCCGGCGCCCGGTTCATCGAGAGCATTTTCGGCCCTGAGGTCTGCGAACCTGTCCGGCTCCACGTGGCGGCGAAGCGGTACCTCACTGCTGTCGAGCCCGAGTATCGTGCAAAGCTCAGCGAACCGAGCATCACGAGCCTCATGCTCCAGGGTGGACCAATGTCTGCCGAGGAGCAGGAGGCTTTTCGGTCAAACCCGCACTGGGAAGCCGCCGTCCGCCTCCGTCGCTACGATGAGGAGGCGAAGGTGCCGGGCGCTCGTACGCCCACCGTCGAGGAATTCAGTGAACTTCTCGGCCAGCTGGTCAAACGGGCCTGAGGAACGCGCTGTCTGCGGGACAGGCCCTCCCTGGCCTCTTCCACTTGGCTAGCCGCATCCTGTGGCGGCAGGGTGGTTCCCCAGTCTGCTAGGGCTCGTCAGCTTCGTTTTCGTCGTCGTCTGGCCCGACGGCCCAGGTTGGATAGGCCGCTGCGCTGCCTCGCATCGCATGCCAGAGAACACGATTGAGAAGATCCTCGGGGGCGCAGTCGATTTCGGCAAAGTTCATCTGACTGCTTGCCAGGGCATGAGCCTTGAGAAGCGGGTCGGTGAGGGCGGACGGATCGGGGTTCATCTCGTTGAGCGGTACAGTGACGGGCAACGCTTTGAAGGGCGTCGGGTCGGGTGTGTCGGTAAAGCAGTCGAACATCGGGGTGGCACTGGCATCGAAGAGATTCATGGGAGGCAGGCCAAGAATCTGGCCGATCGTTCGCAGCAGGCTCGTCGAGTTGTACTGCGTGCTCACGGTCACACCGCGGCGGGCGTAGGGGCTGGCCAGGTAGGCAGTGGTGCGATAGCCACTGACGTGGTCCCAGCCGGCCTGCGGGTCGTCCTCGATGGCAAAGATTGCCATCTTCGGCCAAAAGCTGCTGTGGCTGAGGGCTTCCACGATCCGGCCCAGAGCCAGGTCGTTGTCGGCCATGCAGGCAGCGGGGGTGGGGCAGCCGGGTGAGGTTCCGCTCGTGTGATCCTGCGGCAGGCAGATGATGACGAGATTTGGGTAATGCCCTTGCCGTTCGCACTCCGCCAGTTCGCGAATCACATAGTCGGCCCGAAATTGGTCGGGCACGCTCATGTCCCACCCCACCGTGTCGAGTGGCGAGTGAGGCCGGAGCGACTCGACAGCCGGATCCGCGGCAAAGATCACATCGTTCTGGTTTGGTCCCGCCTTCCAGGCCGCATAGCAGCCGGCAAAGCCGGGATGGCCCTGCCGGGATGGATCCTTCCAGCGTACCCGCGGCATCATGAATTCGCCGTAGTTGCGGATCGTCCGGCCATGTCGGAGGCAGGAATCCCAGATGAAGCCGGCCGGTGACCAAGCCAGGGCGTCATTGTCGGCATCCTCCATCCCGTCGGGATAGCTCCGAGGGAAGCCGGCAAAGCTCTTCTCCAGATAATCGTTGGCCACCGCGGCGGTGGACCAGTTATGGCCGTCTGCACTGAGAATGCCGCAGCAATAGGTGTTGTCAAAGAGGATGAACCCTTTGGCCAGAGCATGTTGATTGGGGGTGACCTCAGCCCCGAAGATGCAGAGTTCCTTGCTCGCCCGACAGTTGGGCATGTCGCCGAGCACCTGATCGAACGTCCGATTCTCTTTGATGATGTAGACGACATGCTCGATCAGGCTTGGCTCACCGATCCGCTCAGGAATTGCCCGCGGAGCGACTCCCGGCCGCGGCGGGAGGGCCGCGGCGACTACCGCGGCGGCCCGCATGCCCTGATCGACGCGAACCGAGTGGGCCGCGAGTTGATTTTCGTCGGGCAGCGGCACGAGCGACAGCGAGCCGTGATACTGATGGCTGTTGAAGCCCTGCCCTGCCCCCTGGGGCCGGGGCTTGTCGGGTAGTCCCTTGATGTTGGCCACTACGAGCCGGTTCCGCGGGGCATCGAAGGCCACTGCTCCCGGAAACCAGCCGACCGGAATGAGCCCGAGCAGCTTCGTATCCCCCTTGTCGTCTGGATCCCACTCCAACACGGCCACGGCATTCTGGGCCCCATTGGTCACATAAAGCCGCTCTCCCTCCGGATCGAAGGCCAACCCGTTGGGCATGGCGCTGAGCAACTCTGCCGGGGTTCGCTTGGCCCAGATAGTCTCGACCACGTCGCCGGAAGATGCGTCGAGGATCGTGAGCGAATCATCTCCGGAGTTTGCGCAGACGACATACTTCCCGTCCGGCGAGCAGGCGAGCGCCGAGGCATGGCGGCCCACCAGCACCTCCCGCACGCTCGCTCCTTCGAGATCGATCACGCTGACAGTGCCCTCACTCGCGGTGTGCCGCACCGGATCGACCCGCACTCGCATTCCTTTGCCGGCCGCGCCCGTGAGATCATCGGGACCGGGCCGCCGGCCACCGAGATTGCTCACGAAGGCCTTCGACCCTGCGAGCACCACGTCGAACGGTGCCACCCCCACATCAAACATCCGGAGTACCCCGCCCGTCGCCACGTCGAGTTCCAGCAGCCGGTTGGAGAGATTGCCACAGACGTAGAGCCGTGTGCCGTCGGATGAAAAGGCCAGCCCTGCCGGAATCTCGGCCGCCCGCTCGGGCGCCTGGGCGGCTGGAAGTGGCAGCGTATGCGAGGGCATCACCTGGCTGTCGCTCACGTCAAAGAGTTTCACCGAGCCGTGAACATTACTCATTGCCAACTGGCTTCCATCCGGCGAAAAGACGAGGCCCGTGTAGCTCCCAATAGCATTCGTATCGGGTTCGAGATTGCGGTCGGAGGGCTTGGAAGGAGGTGTGGTGATCGCCTCGGCCGGCGGCTTGACACGGGCGACGATCTTGCTGCTCGCAGCCTCGATGATCACCACCTCGCTCGTCTTGCCCGTGGTGGCAATCAGCCGACCATCAGGCGAGATCGCCACCACCTGTGGCCGCAGGCCGGGCAGTTCGATCTGGGTGCCCGCTGGATCGACGAGTTGATTGACCGGAGTCATCTGCGCGCCGTCGGGTCGCCGGCCCACCGGCGACGTCTCGGACTCGTACGCCACTATCTGAGACTCGACTGCCGCGGCTCCCGCGCAGGCGCCAAACACGGCCATCGCTCCGAGCAGTAACCGGCCCAGAAAAACATCAGCTGAAACAGTCCGAGACATCATTCCTCACGTCCTCCGAAACGGGCGGCCGCGGCCGTACCGGCCCGCAGATGTACCTGGGTGTTGAAGGCAATCACAATCCGATCCTGAGCCCCGCGATACGGCAGCCCGCTATGCAGCAAATACGAGGGAAACAGCAGCACCATCCCGTCTTCGATCGGTACGTCGAGCGTACCGGCCAGATACCGGTTCCCGAAATCTCGATACTGTCCCCCGGTCAGAAACGGGCAGTAGAACCGACTCCCTCCGTTGGGCGCTCCACCACCGGGTTTCCGACCCGACTCGGCAACCTGAATGTAGTAGATTCCACACCAGCTACAGCCGTCGTGGAAGTGGGCGTCGTGATACCCGCTGTCGTTGGTGATGTGATACCAGCTATCGACGATTGTCACGACGAGATCCTGGGGAGCCGCCTCGCGGTCGTTGGCGATGCTCGCAGCCGAGGCCACCGTCCCCTGAATGAACCGGGCCAATTCCGTGAGGCTTTCGTGAGGCTCGCGAAGCAGATCGAACGAGCCCTCATGCAACCCCCGAGCCGACTTCATTCCCTGAGCCACGCCGCTGGCAACCGGCCGGTTCTGCGCCGCTTGCAGCTCGCGGAGGTAGGTTATCATGGCGTCGCGGTGGGAAGGATGGCCGGCCCACTGCCTGAGGAAAAACATCGTGGGCCAGGCCTGCACGCCTCGCAGATCGGGCCCCGCCGCGGCGGCTTTGGTCGTCATGCTTCGTCTCCTTGTTTCGGCCGTAGAACCCAGAGTTCAGCACGATGGCAACGCCTCAGAGTGGTGACCTGCAGATCGCCGCAGCTTTTCCCACGCTGATTGGCAGGCAGCAGATTTCCGATCCCACCATGACCAATATGGAACTGACCTCGCTCATCCTCGAGCGTGAGCAGATCAATCCCAGCCACGACCATGCCAATTTTGGTGGCTGGCATTCGGCCAGTGATCTGCTGGAATGGCCAGGCACGGCGGTGGCCACAGTCCGTGGCTGGATCACCGATGCCCTGCAGCGGATCGTTCAGGCCTCGGCTCAGTTGCCGGAGAGCCAGGCTCGCTCGGCCCCGCCCCGGGGTGCGTTTCGCATCTCGGCCTGGGCCAACGTGGCTCGTCGCGGCAACTACCACCGGATGCACAACCATCCCGGAAGCGCCTGGTCGGGCTGCTATTACGTGACCGGAACCGGCTCCGACGATTCCCTGGCAGGGGTGCTCGAGTTCTACGATCCCCGCCCCTTCACGGAAATGGTGGACGTACCCGGGTCGCCCTACGGCCAACGGATGCTGATCCGGCCCACACCAGGGCTGCTCGTGCTGTTTCCGAGTTGGCTCTACCATTTCGTGCACCCCACTGCTGCCGAGAGCCCGCGGATCTCGATTGCCTTTAACGCCACCTGGCGGCCGTCGTGACCCAGCCTGCCCCAGATCCGGCCGCACTGCGGGCCGCGCTGACCGCATCGCCTGCCCTCTGCCCGCTCGAGTGGAATAGCGATCGCTCGGCCGTGCTGTTTGGGAGGCTCAACGAGGCCGAATACCACGCGGCAAGCTTCCTCGACCGTCGGGCACTTCCGCCCGCGGCGGCCACCGGGGTTGTGCCCTGGTCGTTGGCCGAGCCATGGCTCGGCTCGCTCCCGCGCTCCTGCGACTACATTTTTCATATCTCGCACTGCGGTTCGACCCTGCTGTCGAGGCTCCTGGGCAGCCACCACAAGACGCTCGCCATACGAGAGCCTGGCATCCTCCGCGGCCTGCGACGGGCCGATTCCGAGGCTCGGGTCGACGCGACGGTGAGCCTGCTTTCCCGCAGGTTTCGGCCAGGCCAGCGGCCGCTGGTCAAGGCCACGAGTGTGGTCAATGCGGTGGCAGAGCGATTGATCGAGCGGACACCCGATGCCCGAGCGATTCTGATCTGTATCCCCGCACCGACGTTCCTGGCTACCGTTCTGGACGGGTCGCAGAGCGATCTCGCAGCCCACGCGGCCGAACGCCACGAACGGCTCGTGGAGTGGGGACTCACAGCCCCAGACCAGCCCGCCGCAACCCTCGGGGAGCAGGCGGCGGCTGCCTGGCTCTGCGAAATGGCGGCGCTCCGCGGCGTTGCAGCCCGTTTCCCCGGTCGCGTCCACTGGATCGATTTCGACCAGTTTCTGACCGAACCAACGGGCCCGCTTGCCAAAGCCTGCGCATTCCTCGGTCAAGATGCCGACGTGCATGAAATCCTGGCCAGCCCGCTCATGCACCGCTACGCCAAGCAGACTGATGTCCCCTACGACGCCGCCTTCCGCGAGCGACTGCTCGTCGCCGCCCGCGACCGGCTCGATTCGGAAATCACCTCTGGCACCAACTGGCTGAAGAGCCACGGCTGGGCTGATACTCCGCCCTGCGTGATTTCCTGACCCCGGGCTTTTGCTACTGATAATCATGCGACGCCTCACCGCCATTCCGCGATCCAAGCGCGGAATAGATGGCCGGGTCGATCTGGTCGCTGAGATACTTCACGGAACCATCACCAAAAGTGAAATTCGCGCCATTGCCATGATTGCTTCCAAAACTCAACTCATAGGCTGCGAAGGCAGGTGAACCCTGGGGCACTCGAGGCGAGTTCATTGGCACTCCGGTCGAACCAAGTACCTCCGACATGTCGCCCTGGCCGGTCGTATCAATGTCGTCACTGCCGTAGAGCCAGTGATCCTTCCGTCCTCGATTGGCGACGTTACTCTCACTTCGAATACCCATCTCCGGCATGGCAATGATGTCGGGCTCTGCCTCACCGATCAGAATGGTATGGCTCGAACCGTCGGAACATTCGCCGATCTTGCTCCCAATCATCCCATAAGACTTTCCGTTATACCGGATGCGTTGATGCGCGATACGGTTGATCACCAGTCCGTCGAGGTCATTGACGACTTCGACCTGGCCCGAGCCTCCCCACGGCGCCTCAACTGATTGCTGACGCCGATCGTTCGTCAAGACTCCCGAGACGCAGGCCAGATAGTTACTCGGGGCCCGCCGCTGCACGATCCAGTTGTCGCCGGAGATGTCAGCGGCATTGGTCGGAAATGCCGAGGACGGGCAGCGGAAGGCCTTCTGTGCCTGCTCGCAAACGTAGATGTTCTTGTAATACACGCTGTATGCACGGTTTGTGAGGGCCGCCTCTCCAGTGATTCCTGGAACACCGAATGCCCACTGATAATTACCGTCGCTGTCCTCTTGAAACTTGAGTAATTCGAAGAGTTGCTGGGCTTCAATATGCGGCAGGATGAGGCTTGACCAGGCCGTACCCACACCAAACTCCGCCGCCATGGGAAAGCCCTTGCGGGCATCGTGGAAGGTTTGGCAGGCCACCGATATCTGTCGAATGTTGTTCCCACAGCCCATTCGACGAGCCGACTCACGGGCGCTCTGCACTGCCGGCAGTAGCAATCCGATCAGCGTGGCGATGATCGCGATGACCACGAGCAATTCGACGAGCGTGAACCCGCGGCGTGGCTTGTCCGAACTACTTCTTCGATACGATGTTGAAATCAAAGACATTGTTTTCCCCTTTCTTGACCGTGACCCGCTGCGGCGTGGTGTCCGACGCCTCGTATTCCTCCGGGAATCGATTCCGTACCCCACCCGGGACTTCACTGGGCTTTTGATCGGCTGCCACAGGATTGCCGCTCCGGTCCACCCAGGCCACGAATGTCACCTTGTAGTCACCCGGCCAAATCCCCCCCTCGCCCTGAGGATGCTGAATGACGTAACTGCCGTCCCCGCCCGTAATCCCAAAGCCAAAGCCATGGCGATCCGGATCGAACTGGGTGACGTCGGGAAAGAGCCCGACCTTACAGCCTTCTACGGGCCTGCCGTCGAGCCGCACCATACCCTGCACTCCGAGCATTGGCGGCGTCCCACAGCCAACAAAGGCTGAAGCAGCCACTAGCAGAACTGCTTGCCACCCGGTCCGCAGTCCGCTCACCGTCATACCCCTCATTCGTTAAATCCCTTCAACTCGTTTCGTATTCCTCTCGAAAAGCCGCAGCACCCGGGGGCGGCCCATCCACCCCCGGGCACCATGATCCCTCCACAAACGGGTCAAAGGCCCGCGAACAGTTTCTTCTTCGTCGTTGAAGTCGAAGCGTTGACCCGATCCTGCTCGACTGCGAGTGCTGCGAACGCTGTGCTCGAAACCGCGGCTGTCGACCCAACCTTCGGAGTTGAGTTCGCCGCCGCAGCCGAGTTCCCTGAGTCGACCGCGCTCGTCGCCGACACAACCATCCCATTCGCCGGGGGAGTGGTGTAATTCCCCCGTCCGTAGACGCCAGAACCGTTCGCACCCACGAGGTCGAACACGTTCACCACGCCATCGAAATTGAAGTCACCATCCTGCCACCTGGCCGGGGCACTGCTGTTTCCGTAGACACCACTGGAATTGATGCCGACGAGGTCAAAAGCGTTGAACTGGTTATCCAGGTTCACGTCACCCAGAGCCGCAAACGCAACTGCCAAAGCTCCATCATTTCCGATGACATAGCCGACGGCCCGACCGGGCGCGGCCGCCGCTGCGTCCGAATGGATGCCGGCTGCGCCCGTCCAAGTACCTCCGTTCCGACCAGCGATAATTGCCTGCCGAACCGCAGTTGGGTCGAATCCGCCTGCAGCCACCAGTAAACCACCGCGACCAACATCAAGGAGGCCCGCTGGATCGAGTTGGAGCGAGGCCACGTGAATCCGCGATGCACCTGTGTCGACCGTCAGCTTGGCCCCCGCTGCAATCACAAGCGGACCACCATTGAGGGCAGCGGTATTCTGAACAACAACCTCACCCTCCTGGATGACGAGGCCACCGGTGTGGCTATTGGCCAGATTGAGCACCAGGATGCCCGGCCCGGTCTTGACGATCACTGCATCGGCCGAATGCACGGCTGTGTCGACAAACGACTGACCTGCCCCGACATTGATCACCGTTCCATCAATCGCTGCGGCCTCAGTCGTGAACGAAAATGTCTGGGCATCCAGAATCCCAGGGAATGCAGTGGACTGGACCGTGCTGCTGATTCGCACGTTGTCGATGGCCCACCAGTAGTCATTGCTGCCGACCTGGCCCCACCGCACCTGCATTGAGCTTGCCCCAACCGGAATCGTCGCAGCCAGCACCTCGTGCCGATTCACGCTGGGATCCGTCGCCGAACCGTCCGAGGTGCTTCCGTCCTGCGTCAGCAGATTGGTCCACGTCACACCCTTGTCGAAGGTTACCTCGACCACGCCGGTCTGGTTACCCTCGGCGGCCCCACCGCCACCACCTTCCGGACGGAAACTGGAGTCGAATTCGATCGTCACGGCTGAAGACACGACCGTCGCCAGATCGATCTCTGGTGTGACCAGGATGCCATTGAAATCGCCCGGCTCGTGGTCTTTGTCGTCCCACTCATCCGTGTCGGCCACTGCAATGGTGCCGCTCGCCAGCGTGAAGTTGCTCCGACTCTGGCCAGACCAGGCATTCCAGGCCGTCTTGTCGAGGAAGGTCCAGCCGGAGTACTCGGCCTTGCCCCCCACCGGCAGGTTGCTGTTGTCTACCGTCCATTCAGCCGGAGGAGTTGCCGTCCAGTCGGTGCCGGTGCCCTTCGCAGGATCCTCGTCCACGGCCGGACCAAGTGGCAGCAACTCGAAATCCTGCCAGAGGAGCGTAACGTTGTCGGACACGCCGGGCGCCGAGGCGAGGATGGCCCCCGGGTCAACCCGGACAAAGTACTCCGTGAGCCCGAGCAGTCGCTCCGAGCGGATTACCGTCACGGTGTCGCTCGCCACGGTCACGGCTGTTGAGAGCACGTTGATACTCTCCACCGCCTTTCCGGTCGTCGCGTCGACGATGGCGATGAAGCCGTTGCCCTTCTGAACTCCCTGGTCGAAGACCAGCGTCAGTGGGCCATCGACCGCTGCGCCAGTGGCGCCGGAAGAGGGAGTGGCACTCAGCAACTGCGGGAAATCGTCATCAGCAACGGTGATGCTCGACTGCCCACCAAAGAATCCTGTGCCCGTTGCGGAGATCACTACCACCTGATTCCCATCGGTGACGATGTCGTCCACGGCGGTCACTAGGAACGTGACAGATGACTGACCGGCCGGGATCGTGACCGTCGCTGGCACTGTTGCCGCGGACAGGTCACTGCTCGCCAGAGCCACGACCAGGGCAGCCGACGTGTTCATGTTCCGACTCACCGTGGCAACCGCCGTGCCCGTCTCCGAAATCACAGAATTGTCAAACGACAAGCTCAGTGACGGGGCATTCCCAGTCGTGAAACTCCAGGCATCACCAACGAGCCCGGCAAATGGTTCGCCGGCCCGCTCTCCCTTGACCACGATGTTGTCGACCGTCCACCACCAGTTGTTGCCGGCATTCTGATAGCCGAAGCGGAACTGGAGCGTGCCGGAATCTGGATTGAAGAGCGCCTGGTCAACGACCGCGCCACCGATGGTGTCGTTGTACTGAGCCATGGCATCGATCACGATGTGGTCGTTGCGGCTCGAGCCATCCGTAATACCCGGCACGTTTTCATCGCCGAAGAACAGCAGCGGATTCCACGAAAGACCACCGTCGTACGTGACCTCCACCGTGCCGAACTGGGGCAGTTCAGCGTAGTAGCTCGAGTCGAACTCGAGCGACACAGACCCGGC
>ERZ889217.1090-NODE-1090-length-14578-cov-32.320182_pt1 | contig 14578 bp, 2 predicted proteins | sample MGYA00521098_ERZ889217 | MGnify/ENA primary metagenome ERZ889217 (study PRJEB32303, sample SAMEA104408613) | aquatic metagenome | biome: Brackish water; feature: Pelagic; material: water | place: Baltic Sea | collected 2014-06-10T22:04:00 | depth 2,362 m ...
ACGGAGCCCGACTGAGCGAGCAGACCTGTCGGACGTGATCATGGACTTGCGAATGCGCGGACCGCGACGCACCATCGGAGTGCCGGAAGTCCACCATCATTATGAGTGGTTCTCCCATGCAGTTGCCCTCCATGCATTTGCGAAGGACGGAACTCCATGCACTCGGTTCTTAGTAGTGCGTGCTGACGCCATGTCGGCTAACGTCACCGGTCCGTTGCCTCGCACCCTGATAATGCCACGGGCAAAGTCGGAGATTTTTTATAAGGTTTATATGAATGGTGCACAAGGTGAGGGCACAGCGTCCAATCTTGGCGCTACGTTGGTAAGCGCGGTAGCGGCAGCTGTCGCACTCACCGACGGCGATTCGGTCACGTCTCCACCCAGCGCAACGACCCCACGCGGTGCCGTAGCTGCTATGACGCCGTACACGCCACGAGCGCGCGCCACAGCACTGGCCACGGCGGAGACGGCGACATCTGAGTTACGATCCCAGGCAGCAGAGGTCAACTCGTACTTGGACGCCCCGATGCCCGAGGAGATTGGTGCGGTCTACTCCACGCTACTCATCAACCAGAAGGACGGCATGGAGTTGCTCGAGAAAGCCTTGCAGGGGACGGTATGCGAACTTGTCTCAGCAGAGGAGATGCTACGCGGTCACGGTAGTTCAGGTCCCGGGATTGACGTGGCCTCCCTGCGAGTACATAACTCTGCTGGCATACGGCTAGCACAGTGGATCTCTCTCGTCGTGCAGTTGTCCCAATTGCAACCACCCACTGATCTGTCTGAGCGGGACGATGCAGACCCCTTGACGTTTCGTGACATGACCTGTCAGCTGCATAGCTGGCCCGACGGTGACCGATTTACGATGACCACCAGCAAGCCACTCCATAGTGATATGCAGTACCGTTACTTGGAGGTTCTACAAGGCCACTGGACGCAATGCCTCAGGACTGGTGTCAGTCTAACCGCATACTCGGGAGTATTGTTCCCACTGGTGCACCACTTGGCCCACGTCACTTACCACCGGTCCGGCTGTGTTGAGGACTACACGACGGGTGTGACGGTAGACCCACCAGAACCTTTCTGGGACTTCGCCCAACACTCGTCGCGCACGTTTTCCCGCTTAATAGAGGAGTATGATATCGACCGTATGCTACCACTTCAACTACTACTCTCCCTCATCCACGTCAGCGATCCACCGGCGCATGCCGCCCCTCTGGCACCTTTGTGTATGCTTTTTCTAGGAACTCCGACACGACAGGCTATGTTCCGGGCCCTTGCACACGGTACCATAGGGTCTGACGCTTTCGGCGTACTCCATGCCTTCGAGATTCCGGGCGCAGGTACAGGGCCGAGCCTGTTCTACCAAGAGCTGAACGTCGAGGTGGCGCGGAGTCGGGGGCTCACCGAGGTGCGGAGGGCCATTCCGGTGATTGCAACGGCGGATAGTGAGATCTACAGTGAATACAGGCGTATTCTAGTCAGGAACGACATCACTCTGTTGTACGCTGTGATAGGCCTGTGCCGCCTGAGTGCCGACGAGCTCTACACCACCATTTTGCCTGGTAGCGACTATGACGAGTTCCTGGGGGCACCACGCCTTCCCGATTGGTCCAAGAGCGAAAGCGCCGTGGCGCGGTCTGATCTGTTCGATCAAGTAGATACCTACCTAGGGGCACTGGTTAACTCCCTAGCGATCGCGACACCGCCCAGCCCAGCCGCTTTGGAAGTCGCCATGGACCCGAGCGAACACACCATCTCTGAGGGGCAGTGGCTACGCCATATGCTACATTCCTGGACGTTACGCCTCGTAGGAATGGTGACGGCTGCTACCGCAGTAGACCACCGACCCGTACCGTGCATGCAGCTCCTAGATTGGATCCACCCAGTGGGATCCGACCCCGGATGGAGCTGGGCACTACCGGAATATGGCTCTACACGCTGCGCCGAGTCCCTAGCCCTGTTCTCCTACCAGGCGCAGATGGGGTTCCGTCCCAAGTCTGCGTTCGCCCTCGAACTGACCATTCTATGGCGGCAGACGAGCTCCAACCACTGGGTGTCGAAGACTACGCAGCGTGGCTGGGGCCCGCTACATGGCGAGGGCCCTCCGCCGCGTACTATGCTTCCCCTGCTCGAGCCACTCACGTCGCAGTCTTTCGAGGTGGTTAGTAGCCGCCTAGGGGCCCGCGTCCAACGGTTAGAGCACGCCACCACCCATCATCTGCGCCGTATCGAGACGGAAGGGGCAGCTAACCTACAGGCAGGCTTAGCCGGCCTGCAGGCGAATTTCGAATCACGTATCACCGACACGATGACCCAGGAGAGAGGGACGGTCAGAGTGGAGCTCAACGGACTCGAGACGACAGTAACCGCCGCGTTCTCCCGTGAGCTGGCGGTAGCCAACGACGCCATAACCGCCGTCACGGCGTCAGTGGCTACGATGATGAGCGAAATGCGGGTGGAGCTCTCCACGCTACGGGACACCATACGCGCTGGGCCTAACGTGGGTGCTGGCCAGCGAGATGCCGAGGGCGACGCCGGGAGCATTGCTTGCGCTGGGACAGGCACTGGCACTGGCATGGGACGAGGCACCGACGTTCGCCGGAACCTGGGTCCCACGCTTGACCCCGGTGGGAAGAGCCGGAGGCTGTCAGACTCCCCGTGGAGGCAGATGCCGTACGAGAGCACGGCTACCGTGGGAGGCGTGGGCAAGTCGGCGTTGCACTACGTCCTCCTCACGGGCCTGGACGACTCGTCTGGCCGCGACGCGGCCTACCACGTTGTGGCGATACGAGGACCGCTAGCTCTAGCGAACCCACACGCTACTAGCCGGTTCCAGCCTCACCAGCACTCGTCTGATCGCATCCTGCGAGCAATGCACAGAGATGGGACGCCCTCCCTGGACCTCGACCCGTACGCGGTAATGCCACCCGTCCTACTGGCGCCGGCTGACGCCTCCCTCGAGGACTTGCGCGAGACCGTGTACGGCTGGTTCTCCAATGCATTATACGTCGACGTCGATGGTGAGGAATCGTTACGTGATGAGGCCTGGGCGATACTACAGCATGTAGGTTTTGCCACCCCTCTCCAGATACGGCACACTATGGACTTTCTTTTCGAGGCTATATCCACGGGATGGGGGCGCACCATCATGTGCAATGGACGGCAGTACCTTAGTCAACCCGCAGGGCTACGTGTCAATCCTATTGCCCATGTCCAAGGACCCGCTTGGGACGGCGTCCCTCATGCTCCGGAGGATGCGTTGCACATTGTGCACCGTGTCCACATCGGTGACACGATGTCCGCCATCCCAGACAGCGTGCAGAAACTGATGGTCACTCTCATCAAGAACACGCCCTCGAGCATGTCGCACGAAGGGTATTCTCCGAACTTTTCTTATCTCCCCGCGGAGATGGTAGTAGGTTGCCTCCATCAGCTCGGCCAGACTACGCTGTATCACAAGCTCGAGCTGGTGGCGCACGCGGTCCAGGCCGTCTTGCCTTTGGACTCCGTGAATATGTACCCGGGACCCAGTCGTCGCACTGCTTCCACGCATCCCACCGGCTCCTTCGCTGCCGCTCCCCGAGTAGACAAGGCGCTGACCGCGAGCGACGTGGCTAAGAAGCTCACCCTGGAGAAGAGTGGCTACGACACGGCCGACCAGTTCCTGGCGGAGTTCGTGCATCAGACGGATGCCCTCACCGCCGTACTGATCAGTCAGATTCGCATCAACTGCGGTGCAGCAAGCGTAGGCACCCTCCACGATATGGGACTGGAAGTGGTAACTAGACTGACGCCAAGTACGGTAGGCCGCTTCGCGTACCCTCTGCATATCATACGGGCCGCCGTGGCCAATGCTACCTTCAAGGGAGAAACTGGCAAGGCCCTGCTAGGCGCGTTCACTCAAGAGCACCTACAATCGTTGGTCGAGCTATTCTTCGCTACCCTGGCCGGCACCGCACCCTGGATCACCGCTTGCCACGCAACCGAAGCCGATCTCGCCCAGTATGTGGTGAGGGATGACATAGCGCTGAAGCGAGCTTTCCAAATCTGCTTGCTGCGTATCCGAGCGGTGCTATTCAATTTGCACACCGACGGAGATTGGCGCACCCAGTTGGAACGTGACGTCCACCATTTGCACATGCGTTTCGACTACAAGAACAAGCTGTACGGCACGGAGTACTCCCCCCTTATGTTACTCTCTACTCGCTACGAGGTCCTCATGTTTGTCTCGGCGGTGGTACCGGATCTTGCTAAGGCACCCCCGCTGCTCCCCGCCAATTGGCGACGTACCATGATCCAGTCGATGTGGGCGTCGTTGCTCACGGCTTATCTTCCCGACACTCGCAGACAACTCGAGTCGACCATCCTCACCTCGGCCCCTGGTCACTTCGAGCGGCAGGGCGACCCGATCTCGTTACCACCTGGAAACCGCAGCGGGTTGAGCCTGGATGCCTTCTGGACTTGGACGGCCGAGTCTGAAACACGCTCCATGGCCATCTTGAAGTTCCTGGAGCAAACAGTTCCCCCAGCCATCCAAGTCACCCCGAGTGAGCCATTTGTGCCCACGCGAATGCAGCACCGCGAGTTCGAGATCTTCGCCGCAACAGCAGGCGAGGATATGGGTGAGGGGACCTCGTCTGACGTGTCGAAGCTGGCCGAGAGCATAGGGGCATTGGCAGTGAAGCTGGACAATCGCGACGCCGGGTTCCGAGAGCAGATGAGGCAGGTACAGGCCCGGCTTAGCATCCTGAGTAACCACTCCGACGAGCCTCCAACCACCGGTAGTGGCGTCGGCGCCGAGCCCACAATGCAGGCCATGCAAGCAGTCGATAGCGACGCCTCGCATCACGTGCGCTTTGAACCCCCATCGGCGAAGTCGACCTTGCTGGCCGCCGTGTCCGCACGCCCGGCCGGGGGCGGCTCTGAGGAGCGGGGTAGCAGGACGCGTAAACCAGTACCCAAGAACAAAACCCCTGTTTATTGGGACTCGGGGCGTACGCAGCGTGACAAATTGGGCCGCCCGGCAAGTCAGGGTAGAGCTGGCACTATGCAGAACCTCATGCAGTCGCGATACCGCTCTGGCAGTGCGGGGCCGCTAGCCTTTTCCGACGAACGCCACATCTTTTACCATATAAAAGAAAATAACCATGACGAGTACCCCGCGGACGTAGTCGCTAAGCTTGAGGCCATATTTGGCAAGGGCTGGCGGACATCTGACCGCTTCCTCGGAAAGGTTCCGACCGAGCTTATCTGTTACCTGTGCAAGGGAGGCCATCCACCGTGTAAGTGTCCGGCACTCGCCTGCCTCACGTCGATGCGCGATAAATGGTCAAAGAATGCCCAGGAGTTTAAGATCGCACGCCTAATCTGGAACAAGGAGGCAGCTGCTGCTGAGGCTGACGGAGCAGGCGCGGTGACCTTCCCGGCCACTACGGCGGGTCCGACTGCAGTTGCCGGGGCGTCCGACGGCCTCCGTCGCTCCCCACGCCTGGCCAACATGCTCGAATTGTTGCACGCCCTCCCGGCAAGCTCCCCGTACGCGGAGTATGCGCAGATGGCTTTGGACGTGCTCGACGATCCCGATACGTACCGCCCGTTGCTCTCCGACTCGACTAGCGCTGCTTTCTCCCTGCTCGATGCCGACTTCGATGACCTCCGCAGCCAGGCTGAGAACTGCCCGGATTGCGACGCTGCGCAGGCTCTACTTACGAACCTCGTCGAATCTCGCCAGGCAGAGACGATCGCGCTGTTGGAGATGGCGGAATGACGGCGTACGCCCGAGCGCGGCTACGTTGCGCTCGGGCACACTGGTGCATCCGCGGGCGACGTCCCCACAACCGATCAATTGAGGGTGGTTACCGAAAACCTGTATGAAGGGGTGGCTCCCCACAGCCAAACTATTATCGAGAACGAGCATCACACCCATGACGCTCAACACCATGAAAGAAGGCCCGACTGTAGCCCAGCTGGCCTCGCCTCACCTTCGGGAGGGGTGAACTCGGCGCCGTCATCGGAAGGGGTAGCGGGTATCACCGACCAGGATGGTACGCACCCGGTTCCACCGTCTGAAGGGGTAGTGCCCACCCGGAGTCTTGAGCCGATGACAGCGACGCACGGCCTGACGGTCCCTCACTCTCGCGGAGGTACTGGAGGGGTGTCAGTCACGGAGTACGAGGGCGACACGCCGACGATCGCACCGCCATCAGCCTCCACCAAGGACCCGCTGATCGGCATGCACGTGACCGTAGTGGGGCTGAGACGCGACACTCATCTCAACGGCAAGAAGGCGGTAGTTACCCGCGTACTGCAAGCAGGGCTATGCGCAGTCTTGACCCTACCCGATCGGCAGGAGATCCGCCTTCACGTGCGGCACCTGCTGCTGCCGGGAGGACCGGACCTTTCCCCGCCGTCGGGAACCGTGGGTGGCACTGACGGCACCAGCACAGACCCCGGCCTGCTGCCAACCGTCGCCGACCGCACTCCTGGCCACGTTTGCGATGCTGAAGGACACCGAGAACATCAAGTCGCTGACCCCCCAGACTCGCAGCCTGCCTCAACCGCTGAAGCTACACGAAGCGGGCACGGGCTCTTCGACGGAGTTAAGAGCTGGCTACGACGTGCCGGGCGCAATGCCCGCCTCGTGGTCATGCTCTCCTTCGCGCCACTCGGCACCATGTCCCAGTATGGTTCGACCCTTGTCTCTGGAGACCCAGGCTTGCACGGATGTTACTACGGTCCCTCCAGCCCGGCTGGCTCGCTCCCTGGCGCCTTCTTCGATCCGCCCTCTGGTACCTTCTTGGCATCGCCAGCGCCGATGGCCCCATCGGCGTCCAGCCCACCTGGATGGCCGGACCGTCCGCGGCGACAACTGTTCAACCGTGAGATGCATGGCCATCACGAGGTTGATCAGTGGTGGGGTGCGTACCATAGGCTCGCCGAGGCGGCGCTCGTCTGGACGCAACCCGGTCACGAGGAGGATGACGATGCCCCGTCGCTGTTTGCCCGCACGTTGCCTCATTCAGGTGCCGTAGCGCTCACCGCCGCTCAGCTCCATCGGCATAACCGCGTCTACAATCAGGCTCACCAAGCCCTGCAACGGATGCAACATGCCCAACAGGAGGAGGAGCGCCGTCAGGCGGCCTACTGCGACCCGACCATCAACCCGTTCTGCAGCAACCCTGATGACCGGCAGTGCCCCGGAGGTGGCTCTAGCACGGCCACCCCCCATGCAGTGTGCGCCACAGTCGGGTACGAAGCCTCGGACATGCACGCCATGCCCACCGTGATTCCATGTCACTGCACCACAGCCCGTCTGCTCGTGGGGCTGCAGACGACCGTCCCGGCATCTGCAGGCGAGGCGCAGCATTCTCGTAACCTCACTTGCGTAGTGGACACAGGCGCGGCATGGACAGCGATCAGCAAGGCTAAGTACACGGACCTACGCAGCGCTGCCGTCGCTGCAGGGCACACCGTACCTAACCTCCAGCGCGACGGGCAGCGTTTCCACGCAGTAAGCGGCGGGCAGCTGAACTGCTTGGGACACGTTGCTATCACGGTACGATTGGGGAATCAAGACCTTCCCACCCGGGCCTACGTATTCGACAAGATGGCCGTGGACATGTTACTCGGCACCAACACGTTCCGCGACTTCAAGATGGTGGTAGACTACGCAGACAGCACCTTGTACAGCAAGGCCTTGCCCGACTCCCTCCTCGAGATCCGTACAGATGCCTCACCTCGCTCGCAGCTGACAAGCGCGACCGTTACCTGTGACGACGCGCCCCAGCCTGTGTTCGGCCTCAACCGTGATAGGTCGATGTTCTACATCGCTGTTGAGGGGCGCGTGATCGCGAAACATGCGGCCAAGCCAGTGCGCCGCCCGAGCCGACGTACTGCACACGACAACGGTATCACCGGACTCACGGACGACGAGGGCCCGAGCGATAGTGAACTACCGCTCGACGACGCGTCTTCCCACCTCACCGCCCTCGCCGCAGCTGCGCACACCGACGAGGACCGGCACATCTGCCTCACCGACAACTTCGCGCCTCCAGTGGCACGCCGCGACCGTACCTACCGCACCATCATGCCCACGTCTTACGTGTCCGCCGCAGAACTAGTCCAAGACGTTGTAGTGCCGCCGTTCGACCCGTGTGAAGTGCCGGTACTGATCACGTCACCGCACCGCGGCCCTAATATTAGCATCTCGGTTGAATTGTCGCCGGAAGCGCGGGCCATCTATCCTGAGCTTACGGACGACCCTCTCACCCCCGAAGGGCGGGCCAAGTCTCCTTACCAAGGCATTTTTGAGTCTCGTAATAGAATCGTGTTCTATAAGTTGGTAAACCAAAGTGATCGTCCGTTGCACTTACGGCATGGAGCACCTTTATTCACGATCACGGCCTTCCGCGATCCTGACATGGAGACATTTAGCATGGAAGTCTCGGACGACGTTGACGGGCCAGACCCTGACTCCATCGGCACTACCGCGGCGCTCCTGGTCAACGCTGTGCAATCTACTTATTTAGAGGACCAGCTATCCAAGACCCAGGAAGATGACCACCGCTTGGCCACGGACGCGGAGATTGCAGCCGCCAGCCCGGCGGCGGTCACGTTCGAAGGGCTACCTCCCGCCTCAGAACTTCAGCACCCAGCCGCGTCGGCACCCAGCGCGCGACCCTATGATGCTGGAGGCGCCGACGACCTACGCGCGAGGGGGCTGGATCTGGATCAGTCTTACAATTTGGTAACTCCGGAGCCCCGCCTCCTAGATGCGTCCGAAAAGCGCCTGATTGCTGACGCCTTTTTGGATAACTTCGACGTGCTGTCTTCCAACGCTAAATCCCCACGTCCGTGTCGGCTAAAGTTCGCTTGGGTGACGATCGCCACGCAGGATCATCAACCAATACGCCAGAAGCCGTACCCCATCGCCGCGGCTCTGGCACCCCATGTCATTGACGAGGTTGAAGGTCTCGTCAAAGCTGGACTCATCACGCCAGGCTACTCCGATTGGTGCTCGCCCGTTATTGTCATCACTAAAAAGGACCATAATCCTGCGGCCGGCAAGGTTGCCATAAAGCTCGCAATCGATTACCGTAAGTTGAACTCTTGTACGGTTGTGGATAGCGGCGGACTTGGTACCATGACGGATATACTCTATTCGGGTAAGGATTATGAGTCCATAACTCTAGCTGATGCTGCCGGCGGCTATTACCAGTTTCGGCTGACGCCCGAAGCCTCCCGACGATCCTGTTTCATTTTACCCACGTCTTGTGGCGGGACGTCCTTTCTGTGGCGCGTAGCACCTTACGGACTCGCCAACATGCCCGCTTTGTATTCACGAGTCATGATGTATGTCACATCTGGCATGAAGGCGTTACCACTAGGTGACGTACGCGACTGCTACCCGGAGTTCGATTGCTCAGTGCTGCCGCCAGCGATGCGCCCAGTTGAACCAACGACGACATCCGAGCCGGCACGCTCTATGCACCGCGGCGCCGCTCACGCACTCGCTGACGCGCGCCGTACGTCGTTGGGAAGGGGTGATATTAGGTCATGGCTGGACGACTTGCGCATTTGTTCTGGATTCTCCGGGTCAGGACTAGCTATTCATGGCCATGCTCAGATGCTCCGGCTGGTATTTGAACGACTAGTTGCCGCGGGTATCACACTCAAAGGTTCGAAAACTCACGTGCTACGATTGTGCACCGAGGTGCTCGGACATATTGTCACTCGCGAAGGTCTGAAGCCAAATCCGGAAAAGGTAGAAGCTATCCGCAATATGCCATCGCGCCTTAACACACCCAAGGACATTCTCCAGTTCATGGGTATGGTAAATTTCTATAGGCAGTACATACATCAAATCTCAACCAAGGCGGAACCGCTGTTTAGACTGTTGAAGAAAGATAACTTGCCCCCGCCCGGGCAACGCCTTCCATGGGGAGAGGAGCAGCAGCAAGCGTACGACGGTATCAAGGCCGAACTAGCTGACGATTGCCTTAATTCACATCCGGACTTGCTCGATCCGAATGCCGAGTTTTGTATGCTGACTGACGCCTCCAAGGTGGCTGCCGGTGCCGCACTGTTCCAATGGCAGCGAGTTAAGCATGGGGACAGAGGCGAAAACACTGCAGAGCAATTCATACCAGACCTATTGCACGAGTACAAGGATCCGTTCCTGCAGGCCCACAAGAAAAGGGTCGCTGCGGGGTATCAATTGAAATGCCTCGGTTTCTTCTCCAAAACCTTCAACGACACGCAGCGCAATTGGGCCATTTACGATAAGGAGGCAGCCTCGATTGTCCTCGGTGTAGCCCAGTGGCGCACGCTGATAGAGGCTCGCCCCTGTACCATCTACACGGACAATACGGTGGCCGAATCTATTCTGCGACCTGGCAACGCCAACAAGCCACCACGACTACAGCGGTGGGGTATCGAACTTGGTAGATACCTACCTTTACTGCGTATTGCCTATCGGAAGGGCGAGTCCATGGTGGTACCGGATCATTTGTCTCGCTATCCGGCACCGGGCTCGAACAACGTAGAAGTACCTGACGACTTGTACGAGAAGATCGCATCAGGTGTTCGGTGTGGTTCGAAAAAGTTTGACTTATTTGAGAGCTCAATGCCCCAAGCCATTGAGCAAATTTGGCAGAATGCTGATGCAGGTGATGGGATGCAAGCTGAGACCTACCTTTTAGACTCACCCGAGTCGTGCGACGCGGAGTACCACTTGTACCAGATGTTGATGACCACACTACAGGACGATTCGCCGCCTGAAGGGGTAGCGAGCTCAGGCCCATCGGCACTGAGCACCGACGAGGACTTTCAACGAGAACGAGAAGATGCACAAGCGACGCAAGCTTACTGGCAGCAATTTATAGAGACTTTCAGACGCACACGTGGACGTGATCCCGTACTCTACGACTTGTACACAGGTGGAGGCGGATATGCTCTAGGCGCGGCCGCTGCGGGGTGCCAGGTTCATGGATTTGATATTTCGCCAGAACCCCTGGCGTATGGACTAGTACCCAACGAGGAAGGACGGAGAGACCATCAAGGCCGAGCCGAACTGGACCGACTGACGAATATGACCTACCATCAACTGGACCTTGACGACGATGCATTGTGGACGTCCTTCACCCAACAGGGCCATCTCTTGAACCTGCCGCGCCCGGACATCATCCATGCTAGTCCTCCCTGCAGCCCCCACTCCAAGTTACGCCATAAGCGCGGTCACTTACCGGCAGACGAATGGGATGTTGGCCACGTGCGACGACTCACAGATCGCCTGGTACAGTATAGCGCTCGTCAGGCAGATAGCACGATTCAGGGACTGCAGCGCCGCTTCGTCCCCTTTTCGATCGAGAATGTTACCGCGATCGGGCAGACTATCCGCGAGCGAGTACCACACTCGAGCGCAGTAACCCTGTGCGGGACGCAGTTCGGACTGAAGGTCTTCAGACATCGTGTGTTTGTGTCCAACGTGGTGTTGCATGCCGATCTCGACTGCCACCATGAAGGCAAGCTAGTCGGCACTAACGGGCTCGTCAAGCCTCTAGCCGGTGCCCCTGTGCCCAACATGTACGGACTGTACAGCCGCCAGAGTCGTAGACGAGGCACTCTAGACGAGTTGTCCCGAGCGATGGGTCACACTGACGGAATGTTTTCTTACGCTGACTTGGTCCAGAGCGTACCCAGTGAGTATGGCCGGCTGGTATCCGCGCAGCTAGTGGCTGGGAGCTTGCTACAAAATTTTGATATGCCAGTGTTATCTCAAAGGATGGCAGAGCCAGGCTATCGTGACCGTCTGCGTAGATGGGCAGTGAGCGGTTATAAGCATGTGGCGGGTTTAGACTCCGATTGGAGCTCCCCCACTGCGGCCGCGCCTCGTCCGCATTTGGGTCAGAACGCCGACTCCTCCTCGCACGCGGCGTATGCGACAGACGTTGAGGCAATCGGAGCCACGACTACACGAGATGGACCCTGGAGCCTACGACCTGAGCATCAACGCCATGACCCTGAGACACGGTTGATCATTGACTCGTTACTGATGCGGGAGGACGAGGTGAGCAAGCAGACGACCGCTCGCGCTTTGCAGGTGGCTCGTCATCGGCGAGATTTTGAATTGAACGACCATGATTTCCTGACTCAGTTCGTCGACGGCGGTCGCCCCAAAATCGTAGTCCCCATGCGGTTCCGACGCCGATTGCTGTTCGCGTACCATGTGCTACCGGAGCATGCCCATTTAGGTGCTGAGACCTTATATCGACGGCTGAAAGTACACTACCATTGGGAAGGTATGAAGACCGACTGCGAACGATTTGTAGGCACTTGTGAGGTCTGCAGTGTACGCCAGGCCCAAGGCTTCGCAGATTTGGGTTCCCAGCCGCGTCCGGAACCTCCGCATCCGTTTCATACCATCCATATCGACCACAAGAATTTAGCGCATAGGCCGTCGGGATCTTTTGAACATATTCTTGTTGTGGTCTGCGCTTTAACCCGTTATGCGATTTTCATTCCTGTAGAATCTACCAGCGCCGAGGACACTTTTGATGCTCTGATTAACAGGGTATTCTGTTTATTCGGCCTGCCCCACAATTTAGTATGTGATAATGCGTTTCGCTCGCAACTCATGACTCTGATGAGCGAGTACCTGGGCTTTCGCTCTATGCCCGTGGTTCCTTACACTCCCCAAAGCAACTCGTTCGCCGAACTTGGCGTGAAGAAAATTTCTGGTGCTTTAAATAAGCATACGTTACGCCATGCTCAGTGGCATAAAAGCCTACCTGTACTGGCGGCTGCGCTCAACTCTGTAGTGCACTCTTCAACGGGCATGTCGCCATTCTTCGCCGTATTCGGTCGTGCTCCTACCGGTCTGACCGAACTGGAAATGCCTGCCGTCGAGGCAGTTACGGCCACTGGAAACGAATACTTAGATGCTGCAGCCACCCGTATGAGTTGCGCTTGGGAGGACATCCGGCATCTCTCCCAAGCTGCTAAGAGTAGCTATATCGCCAAGCAGGGCAAGGATGCGATAGCCAAGATCAGCGACATCCGTAAGGATGATTACGTGCTTCTACGCCATGGTGGTAAGGAGCATTCCAAAAACTTGCGGAAGCGCGGTGCCCCATCGCTACGTCACTTTCGGGTGGTGGACACGTTTCCTGGTAAGGCCTATGTAAGGCTAGACACAGGGAGCACCGGTATTCTTCCTATTCAGAGCTTACGCCACTGCTTACTGGCGCCCCGCGAGTTCGCTGTTTTCGATGATGGTACTCCTAGTTCGGGAGTGGTTGGTCAACCCGCCGCTACTCGGGTGGACACCGTGGTGGTCGACCGCGAGGTAGTCATTGGTGATGAGATGGCTGACTACGCCGGTGCCGCTGATCTGAATGCTCGTTTCCAGGGTATTGTTGAGGCCCGACGAGTCGGTGATGCTTGGCAATATCTCTGCGTTTGGTCGGATGCTGACGAGCCGAGCTGGCTAGACGAGGCCGAGCTAGCCGAAGGTAATGCTGACATTGCTGCATGGATGGAAGAAGCGCGTGCCGAGCTAACCTACCGGGAAGAGGCGGAGCGCGAGCAGGATCGCTCGGGGGCAGGTGGAGATGCCACGGACGTTGAAGTTGCCGAGGGCTTACCCGCAGGCTCTGGCGTACCGCTGCCAATTGATCAGTCCGTGGCAGAGGTGCAGGACGCTATCGCGGCGCGGGGGCCGTTTAAACATGAGTTGTTCGTGTCGACGACGGCAGGACGGCAGGTTAAACGCTACCGTATGTTGCGTAGCCGCAAAGGCGGTCAGCTTGGAGGGCATGATCACCTTGTTTGGCTGGAATTCAACGATATGACGGACGATGAGCAGCTGCGTACTCGGCGCTATATGTATGACAATGATGTAGAACAATTTGTAGCGTCTCCGCTTTATGCGTACTACGGCGTCGATATGCTAGGGTTCGCTACTCCTTTATCTTCTCTCGTGGATAGTAGCGAGAAGGGGTAAATGTGACGCCTGGGCATAACGCCTGTACGACCGTTGGCGACTGACTCGCTAACCCACCTACTTGCTTGCTAACTTACCGTAGTTAGTAGATTCTGTAGTTAGTAGATAACTAGTAGTTAGTTGTCTCTTAGCTGTAGAGTTTTAGTTAGGTAGTTTCAGAAGGGATCCCTGTCTGGATCCCTTCGGGTCTCTCATTGTTATCGTGCTATATTGGACACATGTCCGCGCGAGGGGAGGCGCACGAGACGGGCTGCGGCTCGTCTCCCAACGCTGTAGCGCGCCAGCTGTGCGAATCATCGCCAGCTGGTCGTGCTGCGGTGCTGGTGAAGTCATCGGAGTCCGATGGGGTTGCGTATGACGCTCTGCATCAGCAGCGTGTCATGCGTGCTCCAGAAGATCCTGGTGGAAAAGGTGCCCGGCCATACATCAGTATGGCAGGGTGCCACAATTTGGTGGAGAATAGCGGCTTTCGGACTTCGAATGGCATCAGCCATCCGGACGACGAGGGTCGTCGTCCTCTTGCCAAGGACCCGCTCCAAGTGGTTTGCGTGGGGGCCGCTCTGCATCAGCAGG
>ERZ889217.1092-NODE-1092-length-14544-cov-16.727034_pt1 | contig 14544 bp, 15 predicted proteins | sample MGYA00521098_ERZ889217 | MGnify/ENA primary metagenome ERZ889217 (study PRJEB32303, sample SAMEA104408613) | aquatic metagenome | biome: Brackish water; feature: Pelagic; material: water | place: Baltic Sea | collected 2014-06-10T22:04:00 | depth 2,362 m ...
CGCCATTGTTTGAATCTCTCGAAGTGCTGGGTCGCGACGAAACGCTGCGTCGCATAGACGCTGCACTCACCCGCGCTGGCTAACTTCGTGCGCCGCGCAATTGTCGTTGTTGGCGTGGCATCGGTGTCGGTGGCCGTCTATTTCTTAGTGACCCTCGCCCAAGTGTGGTCAACGGGTCGCGACGACTCGTTTGTCACCGGTGCTCGCACGGCGGACGCCATCGTTGTGCTTGGTGCAGCGCAATACGACGGTCGACCGTCACCACAGCTGCAGGCCCGACTCGACCATGCGTTGCTGTTATGGAAGCGCGGGGCGGCGGCATCCATCGTGGTGACGGGCGGCAAACAAGCCAACGATCGCTTTACCGAGGCGCAAGCCAGTCTTGAGTATCTCATCGCCAACGGGGTGCCTGCTGCGGCGATTTTGGTCGAACCCAACGGCGTATCGACCTTTGCATCGTTGGCTGCCGTACGTCGCGACCTAGTTGCCCCCGTAATCGACCATGTCGTGCTTGTGAGCGATCCGTATCACCTATTGCGGGCTCGGCTGGTGGCCGACGAACTGGGCTTTGTTGTCGATGTGTCTGCCACACGATCAGGAGTCACGCAGGGCACTGCTGCATTGCGGCGTAATGTTCGTGAAGCGTTGGGCATTATGGTCGGGCGAATCACGGGGTTTCGTCAACTAGAGGCTTGGCTACAATAAATATCGCAACACTCTGGGGAGTGGTGTAACTGGCAACACAGCAGATTCTGGATCTGTTATTCAGGGTTCGATTCCTTGCTCCCCAACAAACCTTGTTTCAACAAATAGCGCACCCGCAACGAAATTCGTGAGCGGTAGCGTTGTGAGCCGTTCGGGCTCCCATCGTCTAGCGGCCTAGGACACAGCCCTCTCAAGGCTGCGGCACGGGTTCGAATCCCGTTGGGAGTGCTCAGCAAGCAGTGCGATGTCCAACTTTGACGCACTGCACCGCCAGTGGTGCAGGTAGCAAACCGAGGAGACGATGCTCCACCCGGTGAGTGGCACTGGTGCCACAAAAGAACCCTCGCGCCGACGATGCGCAGCGATTGCTCGCGTGCGTCACCGTCGGCGACGAAGAAAAAGCGTGTTTAGCGCTTCTTTTTTGCGGGCTTCTTTGCCGAGGCCGGAGCCTTTGGCGCTGACGTATTGAGTTTTGGAGCAGGAACCGCACCAAGTGCCACGTCTTTGAAACCCTTCAGCGCGGTGATCTTGGCAACTGTTTTTGCCTTGATCTGGATCTGCTCACCCGTTGCTGGGTTGCGACCGATACGCGCTGGGCGCTTCTTCTTGAAGAACTTAGCGAAGCCTGAGATATTGACGATCTCACCCTTGGCCACATTGGCCAGGATGACATCAACAGTTCCCTCGATGACGGCTTTCGCCACTTTCCTCTCGACGTTTGAATGGAGTGCTACTGCGTTGATTAGTTCGTTTTTCTTCATAGACGCCCACCCTATTACACAGGTGGTGGATGGCTAGGTGATACTTCGCTGATGCCTCGGCAGTACCAAACTGAGGTGTTTGGCGGCTTAGAAGCGCACGCGACACACGCGCGGGCCATGCACCTGGCCACCCGCCCAGGTGACGGCAGCGGGGTCAATCAGGCTGAACTCAGGAATGCGCTCGAGCCACACCTGGAGCGACACTCGGAGTTCGAGTCGGGCCAGGTTTGAGCCAGCACAGCGGTGGATGCCCGAGCCGAAAGCCACGTGGCGGTTGTGTTCGCGGTCCAAGATGACCTCGTCGGGTTGCTCGAACTGGCGCGGGTCGCGATTGGCGGCCGGGAAGGACATCAAGATGCGGTCACCGGCCTTCATTGGGCAGCCTTGAAACTCGGTATCGCGGTCCACGATGCGAGCCATGGTGACAGGCGAGTAGGCCCGCAGTAACTCTTCGATGGCAGTTGGCCACAGGTCGGGGTTGGCCCGCAACTGCTCGCGATGTTCGGGGTGCTGGGCCAAGTGCCACAGAGACGAGCCGATGGCGCTCCAGGTGGTGTCGATGCCCGCGACGAGCATGAGGTTGCAGACCCCGAGCACGTATTGATCGGTGACCGGATACTTGTCGCCCGAGTTGAGGAGGTCAGTGATGAGGTCGTTTTCGCGCGGGTTCTTTTTGCGATCGTCGAGCTGGGCCTGGAAGAACTTCAGAATCTTGAGGCGGCTTTCCAGCCGTACTTTTGGATCGGTGAGCCCCACTTCGAGCACGCCGCGCACCCAGCCGGTGAATTCATCGGCCATCTCGGTGGGCACCCCGAGCATGGTGGCGATGACTCGCACCGGAATCTGTTGGGCATAGTCGGTGCCCGCATCGGCCTCGCCTTTGGCGATGAACTTGTCGATGAGCTGGTTGCACAAGTCGCGGGTGCTTTGTTCATATTTCGCCACGGCCTGCGGCGCAAACACCGGAAGGATGAGTCGGCGGTGCCAGTGGTGGTCGGGTGGATCGCTGGTGATGGGCGGTGCAGCAACACCGGCGTATGGGCCTTCGGCTGCCGCTGCGGAGCGTGGCACCACGATGATGTCGCGCGAAGTGAAGATGTCGTGTTCCTGGGCGATGGCGACTACGTCGTCATAACGCGTTGGAAACCACGACCCGCCCCAGCGACCAGAGTGGGCAATCGGGCACTGCGATTCACGAATTTCTTCCATTGTGGGATACGGATCACGCACGAACTCGGGGTCAAAAATATTGAAGTCCGTGGTGGGGTCGTTGACCGGCCCGGCGTTTTCTTCAAGTGTTGTCATAACTACTCCTCGATGATGATGGCGTCTTCAGGGCAGTTGGCTTGGGCTCGGCGGGTCTTGGCGTGCAGCTCGACGGGCAAATCACCGACGATGAGCACTGTGGCGTGACCGAGTTCGTCGCTACCAAATACCTCGGGTGCAGCAATCGAACACATTTGCTGGCCTTGGCATGAGGCTTCGTCTACTCGTACGCGCATAGCAACAGATTACTTGTGGATCGTCATCCGAGCGCAGTCGGGGTAAAACTCTTCCACGGCGCGGCGGTTTCGAGTTGGGCCGCTACCCGCAACAACACATCTTCGCGTCCATAGGCCGCCACGAGTTGCACGCCGACGGGCAGACCAGTCGCGGTACGGCCAAGCGGCAGGCTGATGGCAGGTTGGCCCGACATGTTGAACTGGGCGGTGAAGCGCACCCACTCGCTGGCTAGTCGCGACGGCTTCATCGGATCACTCGGATCATTCGTGAATGACCCGACAGCGAACGGGATGCGCGCCAGCGTGGGTGTAAGCAACAAATCAAACCCGCCATGCCACCACTGGGCAAGTGCGCGGCGAAACATCGCTGCGGCAGCCACCGATTTTGCATAGTCAACAGCCGACGACCGGGCTGCGTATTCGGCTTGTGCCCAGTTCACCGCCTCGATGTCGTCGCTCGTGGCTGGGCGGCCGAGCAACACGGAAAGCGAATCGCGAGACACCGCTTGCACTGTGGCCCACATCGCCCCGAATCGCGGAGGGAACGTTGCGTCGGCCATTGCTTGCGGGTATGACTCTTCAACGCTGTGGCCGAGTGATTCAAGCAGCTTCGCAGTAGCGCGTGTCGCATCACGACATTCGTCGTCGACGTGCGCGCCGTGTGGGTCGTGGTCGAGCATCCCGATGCGCAGCCGTTCGACGGGTGCGCCAACCTCGCTGAGGAACGGTCGTGCTGGTGGTGGTGCAATCACACCATCACCGACTCCGGCACCGTGCACGGCATCGAGCAGGGCAGCGGTGTCAGCCACGGTGTGGGTGACTGCGAGTTGCACGCTGAGCCCTGCTTCGTCGCCGAGTGGTGCCAGCGAAACACGACCGCGACTTGGTTTTAAACCAACAAGGCCATTGCACGACGCCGGAATGCGAATGCTGCCACCACCGTCGCTGGCGTGGGCAAGAGGCACGATGCCGGCGGCCACTGCAGCGCCTGCGCCACCGCTCGATCCACCGCAGGTGCGCGACAAGTCATGTGGGTTGCGAGTCGGGCCCCACGCTTCGGGTTCGGTTACGGGCAGGCTGCCCCACTCACAACTGTTCGTGCGACCAAATGGAATGAGGCCGGCGGCAACGAAACGTGCCGCGAGTTCAGAGGTCTGTTGTGGAACGTAATTCATCGCTTTGATGGCTTTATTGCCGTTAGAAATTCGTTGACCGGCGTACAAGATGCCGAGATCTTTGAACAGTGTCGGCACACCGTGGAAAGGTGCATCGCTGTGCTGCTTGTCGGCTTGCTTGGCTAGCTCTCGCGCGTGTTCCAACCAAGTGATATTCACCGCATTGATTTGCGGGTTGAACGCTTCGAAGCGCTCGATGCTGGCATTGAGCAATTCAGTTGCTGAAACTTTTTTGTCGCGAATAAGCCGTGCTTGATCAAGCGCCGACATAAAGCGTGTCTCTAGGGCCAGCGAAGTCAATGCGGCAGCCGAAGATGTAGCCATGATTCACTAACCTAATGAAGTCGTGTCAGCGCAACATTCATCGGGACGCGCCTCAGCACTCACCATTTTGCAAGCACCATCTGTTGGTGCCTACATCGGGGCAAACGTGTTGCTGTATGTCGGACTGTCGTTGCAAATCACCACCTTGGCCAAGCAGGTCTACGACATCACCGGGCGCGAGATCGATCTGGGAATTCTCGGCTTGGCAGAGTTTTTGCCCATAGCACTGCTGGTCTTTGTCACAGGCACAGTTGCTGATCGCTTCAACCGCAAACACGTCTCGCAAATGGCGATGGGCGGGGAACTCACGTGTGCGCTGCTCCTTATGTGGTACGCCTCTACTCAACCGACGAGCGTGGTGCCGATCTTTTTTATTGCGATGCTGTTTGGGGTATCGCGCGGGTTTTTAGCGCCCGCCATGCGCCCGCTTGCCGCAGTGTTGGCGCCCGCAGGTGGGCTGCCGCAGATGATTGCTATGTATTCAGCCGTCTGGACTGTGTCGGGAATCGTTGGCCCAGCACTTTCGGGTTTCTTGTACAACTCGTCCCCAGTTTTGGCATATGGCGTTGGCTCGGCAATCGTGAGTTGCGCAATTTTATTGTTTTCATCAATTCGACTTCCGGTAGCGACTGCGCCGCGAGAAAAACCAGAACGTGTGTCGTTGACAACAGCAGTAGAAGGTCTGCGCTTCGTGCGCCGCACGCCGCTGCTCTTTGCGGGCATCTCACTTGACTTGTTCGCAGTCTTGCTCGGTGGTGCAATGGCGCTACTCCCAGTGATTGCCGAAGAGCGGCTGGGAGTGGGAAACATTGCCTACGGCTGGTTGCGGTCGTCGGCGGGTATCGGATCAGGAATTGTTGCGCTCATTTTGGCGCTTCGCCCTCTGCGACGACACATCGGCAGGTGGCTGTTGCTATCGGTCGGGGTGTTTGGTGCGGGCACCATCGTGTTGGGCTTGACTCGCACCTATTGGGTTGCGTTTGCAGCCATGCTCATCATTCACGGTGCTGACATGGTGAGCGTGTTCATTCGCGGGGCGCTCGTGCCGTTGGTAACGCCCGACGACAAGCGCGGTCGCGTGTCGGCGGTAGAAAATGTATTCATCGGTGCCACCAACGAACTCGGCGCGTTTAAGTCGGGGGTGAGCGCCCAACTACTTGGTGTCTCTATCGCCGTGGCTGGCGGGGGAATGCTCACCGTCGGTGTGGTCGTGTTGTGGTGGTTCAAATACACGCGATTGCGCGACATCGATCGCTTCGACGAATTGACACCTGCATGATTCGTCGTTGGATGGCGTTCGGTGTAGTTGCACTCAGCCTTGGCACCTTGTCGTGCAGTAGTGACACAGTTGGCTCGCAGTCGGGGCAGCTTGAGGGTGTTGGTCGCTTGCCGGGGTACGACTTCTGGGCGCCGGTCACGTTGCCTGATGGTGTGGCGCTCGGTTTGCCGTTGCCTGAGGGAGGGCCCGTTGGTGGACGCGTCGACGGCAATCGTGTGCTGTTGGTGGGGGATTCAATTTTGGCTTCGACTGCCAAGCGTTACGGCAACGAGATGTGTGATGCACTCAAGCCGTTGGGATGGCAGGTTGCAGTAGAAGCAGAATCGGGTCGCTTCGCTGAATTCGGCGTGCGTGTCTTGCGGTCGCGAATTGATGCCGTATGGGATGTGGTGGTGATTTACCTCGGCACCAACTACGACGGCAACGAGTCGTCGCTGCGTACACAGTTTGAAAAAATGTTCGAGACCACCCGTGGAGTGGAAACAGTGGTGTTGACAACAGGTGTGTTTCGTGATGCGCAAAAAACGGTGAACAAAGTGATTAAAGAAGTTGCTGGAGAGTTCGACCATGTGAATGTGCTGGATTGGGCGCCTGTGACAAAAATTAGGGGTGTGAATGGTCCCGACAAAATTCACCTCTCCGACCTTGGTCGCGCCGCGCTGGCCCAAACCATTGGACGAGCGCTCGACTATGCGCCGTATCGCGAAGCATCGTGTCTTGACCCGCGATTCCGCGACGACTCAGCGATCAACCAGCAGTCGGTGGCGACGACGCTTCCGTAGTGTCGGCTGCGCGGGCGGCTTTTCGTCGTGCGGCGCGCTCTTTGGCTTGGGCAGTGGTGATCTCGCGGTGGTGCGCACGACACAGCACCTCTAGCCCGCCCACACCGTTGTGATCGGGGCTCAAGTGATGATGACAGCCCGGGCCATAACCAGCGCCTTGGCGCGCTGTGCGGTGGTTGACCTCACAATCGCGACGCTCGGCGCGGCAGCCGCGTTGTTCACAAAAATATTTGGCACGACGTTTGGCTGCTGCACGCGCAAAACGCCAGATGTGGTTGCGCTGGTAGTTGCGGGCGCATACATTGCTGCACCACGTGCGGCGGCGGGGTGCCGTGATCCGTATGTTGCACCATTGGCATCGACTTGGTTCGCCCTGCCAAGCCGAGAGCGGGCAACTGATGCGCTCTTGTTCGAGCACGGAGAGTTCACCCGCTGCACGCACCGGTGCAGAGCCACGCCGACGCCGGCGTGGTTTACGCGCGGATGTTGACCGGCGTCGCGCGCGTCGCATCGACCATGTCGAAAAAATCGTTGCCCTTGTCGTCGATCACGATGAATGCGGGAAAGTCGCGCACTTCAATCTTCCACACGGCTTCCATACCGAGTTCGGAATACTCGAGCACATCAACCTTGGTGATGCAGTCTTGGGCGAGGCGAGCCGCGGGGCCGCCGACCGAACCGAGATAAAAGCCACCAAATTGTTTGCAGGCGTCGGTGACTTGCCGCGAACGATTGCCCTTGGCCAGCATCACGAGACTGCCCCCTGCTTTTTGAAACTCAGCGACGTACGAGTCCATACGCCCCGCGGTGGTTGGGCCAAATGCACCCGAGGCAAAACCAGCAGGGGTCTTTGCCGGGCCGGCGTAGTACACGCAATGGTCTTTGAAATAGTCGGGCAGCACACCGTCGCGTTCGAGCACTTCTTTGAGTTTTGCGTGGGCAATATCGCGGGCTACCACCATTGGCCCAGTGAGCATCACGCGAGTTTTCACCGGATATTTGGAGAGCTCGCGAAGAATACTGGCCATCGGTTGGTTCAAGTCGATGTTGACCACCTCGCCATCAAGGTCGCCGAAACTCACGTCGGGCATGAAGCGTGCTGGGTCGGTTTCGAGTTGTTCAAGAAAAATGCCGTCGCGGGTAATTTTGCCGAGTGCTTGACGATCAGCACTGCACGAAACAGCCATGGCCACTGGGCAACTTGCACCGTGGCGCGGCAGGCGGATGACGCGCACGTCATGGCAGAAATATTTGCCACCGAATTGTGCACCAATGCCGGTTTGTTGGGCGAGTTTCAACACCTTTTGTTCGAGATCGAGGTCGCGGAAGCCGTGGCCGGCTGCACTGCCCGCCGTGGGTAGCGAATCGAGGTAGTGGGTGCTGGCAAGTTTGGCAACTTCAACTGCGTACTCGGCCGACGTGCCGCCGATGACGACTGCCAAGTGATACGGCGGGCAGGCCGCCGTGCCGAGCGTCTTCATTTTTTCAAATAGCCAGGGGAGCAGCGTTTTTTCGTTGAGCAGCGCCTTGGTTTCTTGAAACAAGTAGCTCTTGTTGGCCGAGCCGCCACCTTTGGCGATGAACAAGAACTTGTATTCGTCGCCGTCGACTGCGGCAATCTTTATCTCGGCCGGCAAGTTGGTGCACGTGTTGACTTCTTCGTACATCGACAACGGTGCCAGTTGGCTGTATCGCAGGTTGCTCGTGAGGTAGGTGTCGTAGACGCCTCGCGAGATTGCAGCATCATCGGCACCACTGGTGAGTACGAACTGACCTTTCTTTGCCTTCACGATGGCGGTGCCAGTGTCTTGACACATTGGCAGCACTCCACCGGCTGCGATTGACGCATTCTTCAGCAAGTCGAGAGCCACGAAGCGATCGTTTTCACTTGCTTCGGGGTCGGTGAAAATGTTGGCGAGTTGCTGCAGATGCTCGGGGCGCAAGAAGTGGGCAATATCGCGCATCGCTTCGGCGACCAAACGGGTGATGGCAGCAGCATCCACGCGCAAGAATTCACCGAGTTCGGTTTTTGCCACCGAAACACCGTCGCGAGAAATGAGTCGGTACTTTGTGGTGTCTGGGCCGAGCGGCAGCAACTCGACGTGAGCGAATGGCTCGGGAGTAGTCATCAGACCAAAGCCGGCGAACCGACAAATGCGCCAGGGTCACCGGGCGCCGGTATGAGCGGCTTGCTCCATGCCACTGTTTGAGCAACTTGTTCGGTGACCGCACGCCACTCGAGTGGGTTCCAGCCTTCGGCGTGGGCGACCACTTGGCCATCGCTGCGCAGAAACACGAAGGCCGGCAGCGCAGCGAGCGCCAGTTGTTTCACGAAGGTGCGCTCTGGGTCGCAAAAGACGAGGGTTTCGCTCGCGATAGGCCCCAAAAAGGCCCGCGCTTCATCAGGTGACGCAGTCACTACATAGTTAGTGCGCACGCTCGAGCCTGCGAACTGGGCAAGAATCCGCCGAGCAGTGGGCAACAGCCAGGCACTTTCGTTGGTGTACGGGTCGACGACGACGGACAAGAGATGAAACGTTGTCAGCCAGTCACGCAACGGACGCGCCTGGCCCTCTAGCGGCTGCAGCAGGGTGTCAGATGAGGGCGTAACCACAACAGCGACGGTAGCAAGTCGCAAGTACAGTCTTGGCAATGCACCCGATCGAGCGTTTGCGATATGTGGCACGCGCTGACGGTGCGGGCCCTGGCGTGCTCGTGCGTGAGACCGGGCTGGCACTTTGCGATATGGACTTAGACCCACAGTCACTGGTGCTCGCTTGTCGGCGGATCGTCGAGCGACACCCGACGATGGCACAGCTGTGGTGGCTGTGTGCCCACGTGTTGGCTGCGCCGGATCCTTTTTCGAAGGCTCGCGAGTTGGCGCTTGTGGTGGAGTACGACGACACACCGGGGCATCTGGATGATGCGTTGCCCGATGATGCGCGCGCAATGATCGTGGGCTGGCCGTTTACCACCGTGAAGTGTTTGGCCCAGCGCGGAGATGCGCTCATGTTGGTGGTTGACAGCCACGGCGAAGGTGAAGCGCTCGTAGAGCGCCTGCACGATGCAGACATCGCAGCCGAGCTCGTGCCTTTTGAATATGTGTCTGCTGCGGTTGGCACTGCTGATGTAGTGATCATCGAAGCGTTGGCGTGCGGCGCCAGCAGCGTGCTGGCCGTCGGGGGATCACGCGCTGTAGTCGACACTGCAGTCGCCCAAGGCAAACAAGTGTGGCTGGTTGCCGGCGTGGGCACACGCTTGCCGACCATGTTGTGGTCGGGCATGGTGAGCGCACTGCAAATCAACGACGACTGGCGGGCCGGCCTCGACGTCATTGATGTGAATCGCTTTACACGCGTGGTTGGCCCGCTCGGGCACACCACCGACACAGCCGCAGAATTCGTTGCTGAATGTCCGGCGACGGCTGAGTTGTTGCGACGCAGCGTCATCTAGCCTGCAAGGCATGTCACCACGCTCCCGCGACCTACCTCGCCGCTCTTGTTTGTCAATTCCTGGCTCATCAGAAAAAATGATGGGCAAAGGCCCCGGCATCGCTGCCGACATGGTGTTCTTGGATCTCGAAGATGCCGTTGCACCAAAAGAAAAAGAAGCTTCCCGCGCCAAGATTGCGCACGCCATCAAGACCCAAGACTGGGGCGACAAGGTGATGTGCGTACGCGTCAACGACTGGAGCACCAAGTGGACTGCCTACGACATCATGGAAGTTGTCGGTGGCGCTGGCGCGCGACTTGACGAGATCATGTTGCCCAAGGTGGAGTCAGCCGCCCAAATCGTGGCCACCGACCTGTTGTTGCGGCAGGTGGAAATTGCCAACGGCCTACCAGTTGGACACATCGGTATCGAAGCACAGATCGAAACCGCGCGCGGGCTCATCAATGTAGAAGAGATTTGCGCCGCCAGCCCGCGCATCGAGACCATCATCTTTGGGCCTGCCGACTTTGCCGCCAGCATGGAAATGCCGGTGCTCACCGGCGGCGTGCAAATTGCCGACTACCCAGGCGATCACTTCCATTACGTCTTCAACAAAATCTTGATGGCTGGTCGTGCCAACGGCCTGCAAGTAATCGACGGCCCGTACCTCTACATTCGCGATGCCGACGGTTTCCGCGACTATTGCAAGCGCACCCGCACGCTCGGCTACGACGGCAAGTGGGCGCTGCACCCGGATCAGGTGGCGATTTTGAACGAAGTGTTTTCGCCCACCCAAGAGCAGTTCGATCGTGCGTGCGCAATTCTCGATGCCTACGAAACGGCAACCGAGGGCGAAGGCAAAGGCGCGGTGATGTTCGGTGATGAAATGATTGACGAGGCCAGTCGCAAGATGGCACTCAAGTTCATTTCACGTGGTTCGCGCGCCGGCTTAACTCGCTCGAATTAGTCGTCGCCGATGACCAAACGTTTCGACGGTGTGCTGTTCGATGCCGGTGGCATTTTCGTGGTGCCCGACCCCATCGCAACGGCGATGGCTATCGCCCCGTTTGGCGGTGCGACCGACACCGGCGTGCTGGTGCGCTGTCACTACGCCGGTATGGAGGCATTGGATGCCGTTGCGAGCAAACGCACCGACGCATCGATCGACAAAATCACCTGGGATACCTACCGACACGCCTATGTGCGAACCGCGGGCGTGGCCGACGACGAGGTTGAACCGGCAGCGCTAGCAATGCGTCGGTTGTTTTCGCCTCAGTATTGGCAATTTCCATTGCTGGAATCCGTCGCTGCGTTAGCCCAGTTGCATTACCGCAAAGTGCCGATTGGTGTGGTGTCGAACGCCAGCGGTCAGATCGAAGCAACACTCAACAATTTGTGCATCTGTCAGGTGGGGCCTGGTGCGGGCGTGCCAGTGAGCATCGTGACTGATTCGCACGTGGTCGGATACGCCAAACCCGACCCACTGATTTTTAGCGACGCCATCGCTGCGTTGAATCTGCCACCCGAGCGAGTGGCCTACGTGGGGGACTCGTTTGTCAACGATGTCGGCGGCGCGCGAGCAGCCGGATTGGTGCCGCTGCTGTATGACCCATTCGACGATCATGCCGACTACGACTGCGAGCGACTTCGCTCGCTGCACGAACTGCTGGAGTTCGTGAAATAAGAGTTGTTAATTAGGCCTGCACGCTCTCCACGAGGCGGCGGGCAATCACCTTCAAGCACAGCGTTTCGTCGGCGCCTTCAAAAATTGACAGCACGCGGGCGTCGACGTACAAGCGACTCACTGGGTATTCCTCGGCGTAGCCGTAGCCACCATGAATCTGCATTGCTTCGCGGGTGACCCACTCGGCGGCTTTGCACACGTAGGCCTTCACCATGCTGGCTTCCATTGCGCCTTCGCCTTTGCCCATCATCTTGGCCACTGCGTAACTGAACTGGCGGGCCGCTTGGATGATTACCGACATGCGCCCAAGCTTTACTTGGGTGAGTTCATAGTCGATGATGTTCTTGCCGAACACATTGCGATTGTTGGCATAGTCGTAGGCCGCTTCGTAGGCCGCTTGCATCAAACCAACAGCGCGAGCTGCGGTTTGCAGACGACCATTTTCAAAACCTTCCATCTGAAAATAGAAACCCTTGCCCAGACCTTCTTGTTCGCCGATCAAATGGTCGGCGGGCACGAACCAATCTTCGATTGCAATTTCGTACGAGTGCATGCCGCGATAACCGATGGTGTCGATTGGGCGGCCTTCCATTTTTCCGCCGCCATCTTGGTTGAACATAAAACCGTGCGCATCGCCGAGCGGCTTGGGCACGATGAACAAACTCAGACCACGGTGCGATTTGGTGCGGTCAGGGTCGGTGCGTGCCAGCAGCATGAGCACGTTGGCGCGAGCACCGAACGTGCACCAAGTTTTAACACCATTGATGACGTAGCCGTCGACACCGTCGCGCTGTGCTGCGACTGCCGTGGTTTTCAGCGAAGCGACATCGCTGCCGTAGTCGGGTTCGGTAACGGCAACAGCGACCATGACTTCGGCGGTCGAGAGTTTGGGCAACCAGTAATGCTTCTGGGCTTCGGTGCCACCTTTGACCAAGGCACGGGTGAGAATTTCGGGCCGCGTAATGAGCGATCCGCCGATGCCGAGCGAGGCTCGCGAGAGTTCTTCGGTGGCAACACAACTGGCCATGTATTCGCCTTCGCCACCTTCGCTAAAGCCGCCGTACTCGGATGGAATTGACAAGCCGAACGCGCCAATGTCGGCGAGGCCGGCAATGATTTCTTCGGGCACGTCGGCGTTTTCTCGGTGCACGTGCTCGGCGTGCTTGGCCACCACTTTCTTGCCGAAACTGCGAAACGTGTCTTGCACCATTTCGTAGTCGTCATCGAGATGGCGGGGGCCCGGGGTTGCTGCCAGCGAGGCGAGCAACTCGGGTGCGCGATAGGTGGCGACGAATGCGTCGAAGTTGGCCAGTTCGGCAATCTTGACTGTCCACAGTTGCTCGCGTCCGATGAGCCGTGTTGCAAAGTCGTGCACCATGTCGGCGACGAATGCACACGTGATGGCAGCTTCAACTTCGCCTTTGGCGCCGTAGTCAATGAGTGAACGAGCAGTCTCAAGTGCTGAACTGGCATGGGCAAGGTCGTACGCCAGCACCTGTTGGCGCTCGGGGCCACCAGTCTCGGCAAGATGTTTGGTGGCTCGACGAAGCAACTGCGAAGTGCTCTCAACGATGGTGGCGGCAGTGGTGAGGTCTTTGAGTGAGTCGTGCACGAGGACTAACGGTAGTGAAGTGACATTCGCAATGGCGGTTCGTGCCCCAATTTGTGGCAATTGCCCTCGTGGCAGTCGCCACTCTTGGCTCTTACGCTGGGGGTGTGTGGAAGGCATTGCGTTGGGTGCTTTTCGCGGTAGTCGTCTATTTCTTTGTTCTGCCGCTCGTGCCGGCCTTTCGGGGCGCCATTGGTGACTTGCGCCAGATTGACCCGATCCTGTTGGCGGCTGCCATCGGGCTGGAGTTCGTTGCGTTGTACTGCTACACGTTGGTCACCCACGCAGCCCTCGGGCCCGACGCCCACCGATTGCGGCGGTTTGATCTCTTTCGCATTCAGTTGAGCACCCGCGCCCTTGGCAGCCTGCTGCCTGGGGGAAGTGCGGCGAGCAACGCCTTGGGGTTTCGCCTGGTCACCAGTTCGGGAATCGCCAAGCCCGACGCCGGGTTTGCTTTGGCAACGGCTGGGCTTGCTTCGGCAGTGATTCTCAATGTGTTGTTGTGGTTGGGGCTGATCATCTCGATTCCGCTGCGGGGGTCTAGCCCGGTTTATGGTTCGGCAGCAATTGCGGGCACGGTGCTCATGGCGATTGTTGGCGCAATCATCTTCGGTTTGGTCGATGACAAGGGTCGTTTGTTGCGGCTGGTGCGCTGGATCTATGACCGGCTCGGGCGTGACGGCGAGTCGGCAGCCAGTGTGATGGAACATCTGCGCGACCGAGTTCGGGGTTTGCTCGCCGAGCGCGAAGTGTTGAAGCAGGTCGTGTTGTGGGGCACGGTCAACTGGTTGCTTGACCTATTAGCGCTGTGGCTGTTTTTGCGAGCCTTTGGTGGAAGCATTTCGTTCGACGGTTTGCTTGTGGCGTTCGGGTTGGCCAACGTGCTTGCCTCGATTCCCATCACGCCGGGCGGATTGGGAATCGTTGAAGGTGTCTACATTCCAACGCTTGTTGGCTTTGGTGTGCCAGTGGCGACGGCCACCGTCACCGTGCTGACTTACCGCATCGCCCAGTTCTGGTTGCCGATTCTTATGGGGGCGGTGAGCTATGCATCGTTGCGGATTGGCGCAGTGCCTGCGGTGCCAACGCCGCGCTCGCGATTTGAGCGATTGCAATCTGCGACGCGCGATGGGTCGCAAGTGCGACTATCAAAAGCCCAGTGGATTGAAAAGAACGCACCACGCGACCGCACGGGTTTGTTTGCCACCCCGACCTATGAAGACACGGGTGAGCAACCCAAACAACCGCCTGACGACGAAGCCTGATGTTGTTTGCGACTGCGTTGTTTACG
>ERZ889217.1099-NODE-1099-length-14477-cov-12.070656_pt1 | contig 14477 bp, 8 predicted proteins | sample MGYA00521098_ERZ889217 | MGnify/ENA primary metagenome ERZ889217 (study PRJEB32303, sample SAMEA104408613) | aquatic metagenome | biome: Brackish water; feature: Pelagic; material: water | place: Baltic Sea | collected 2014-06-10T22:04:00 | depth 2,362 m ...
CGAGTGAGTTCTGCGGGAGGAGTCGAACGCCTGCCTCTGGGAAGGGCAGCGTCACGGTTCGCCAGTAGGACGAGGCTTCTGAGCGAACGGCAGTCACCGCACGGTAGGCGAGGTTCTTCGTGTCTAGGATGAGTTTTGAGGCCAACAGCAGTTCCCGGTTGGCTTGAAAAGCCCGGGCCGCCGTCGTTCGCTGCTCCGGGGCCATTGACCTGGCTATCCTTCGGCACGCCGAGATTCCCGATGAATTCAAACGCCGCGCGCATACGCTTCTGGGCTTTAGCGCCGGAGTTCGAGCCGTCATCCCACGGGCGCTGCATCGTGCCCGCACCAAACGGATCGCTGCCCGTGCCGCGGAACGTGTGGCAGTACCACCGCAAAACGCAGATAGTCGCGCATGGCCTTGCCGGCGACGATTTCGTCGGCGTTGTAATGTTTGAACGCATGGGCGTTCTTCGACCCCGGTCCTTCGTAACGGATGGAGGTGATGTTTTTGAATGTGTTGGTCATAAAAATCATTCGCCAGGCGATTTGGGAAAGAGTCTCCGGTAATTGTCTTTCATCCATTTCGGCGGACGATAATCCGGCGGAACGGTCACGAGATACTCGGGTTTGGCCACCCAGCCGGGCGGACGGACTCCCGGGCCGGTGGATGAGTCGTTGCAAAATGCCTTTCGTTGTTGTTCCGCTAGGGTTTGCAGTCTCTTGACCAAATCCAGATGCTGCGCGGCCACGTCTTGTGTCTCGCCAATGTCGTCGTCCAAGTTGTAAAGCCGTAGGCCCACTGTTTTAACGCCGCCTTCCATCACTTGCATGCTCAATCCCTGCGGCTGCAAGGCTAGCTTCCACGGCCCGACGCGAACCGCCTGAAGCTGCCACTCCAAGTAATAGAACTGCGCTTTGCGGCTCGACGTCGTCGTCTGCCCCAACAACAGTTTGCTGATGTCCACTCCGTCAATGGTGACGTTCGCAGGAATCCTGGCATCGGCCAGCGAGGCAAACGTGGGCAGCAAATCAATCGTCCCCGTCACCGTGTTCCGCACCGCCCCGGCAGGCACATGACCCGGCCACCACACGAGAGCCGGCTCGCGCAACCCGCCTTCCCACGTGCTGCCTTTGCCGCCGCGCAGCGGATGCGACGTGCCCGCGTCCTTGCCCTTCGCCAGCCACGGGCCGTTGTCGCTGGTGAACACCACCAGCGTGTTCGTGGCCAGGTTCAACTCCTTCAACGTGTCCAGTATCCGGCCCACGCTCCAGTCCAACTCGGCGACCCAGTCGCCAAAGCGGCCATTCTGGGATTTACCGATCCAGCGCACGCCGGGGTGAATCGGGAAGTGAACCGCCGCATCGGCGAGATACAAAAAGAAAGGCTGCTTCTGCTGGCTGCGGGCGCGGAGATAACTGACCGCCTGGTCGGTGTAACGTTCCGTCAACGTGTTTTGATCCTCCTCGTTCAGCAGGGCGATCACCTCGTTGTCGCGCATCAGAGGCACGACGGGTAGCTTGCTTTGCGCGGCGGGCAGCATCTGATCATTGGAATACGGCAGGCCGAAATAGTGGTTAAAGCCGTAGTTGGTCGGGAAAAACTCCGACTGATCACCCAAATGCCATTTGCCGATCATCATGGTGTCATAGCCGGCCTGCTTGAGCACTTTTGGAATGGTCAATTCGTCCGGGTTCAGGCCGATGTTATCGCCCGTCCCAAGAACCCACGGCATCGAAACGCGCGGCGCGTAACAGCCGGTCAAAAGTTGCGCCCGGGAAGCGGAACAAACCGGCGCGGCGTAGAAACTCGTGAACTTCATGCCCTCCTGAGCCATCCGATCCAGATTTGGAGTCGGATTCACTCGCGAACCGAATGGGCCAATATCTCCGTAGGCCATGTCGTCGGCAAAAATGACGATGATGTTTGGCCGCGTGGTTTGAGGGGCGGAGACAGCGCTGGCCGAGGTCAGCGGCGCGAGCAACAAAACAGTGCCAATGGCTAATGATAACTTCATGGCGCGGGTGCAGGCTTCCTAGTGCTGCCGGAACTAGGTTTCTTCTGCGGTGATGATTTTGGCCGAGTTCCCGGGCCGGATGGGCGGGTCGGTTCAGGCGCAAAGGTTGCGCCTGCCGGGCCGGTGCGAAGAGTGAGCGGCGGGCTCAGTTTTTCTGAAGATCCGCCGACGCTCACCAGATATTTTCCCTGAGGCAGGCCGAACTCCATGGCCGCATTGTGAAAGAAGAGTTCGCTGGCATCAATCTTCACGGTCACGCGGCGCGTTTCCCCGGCGTTGAGGGTGACCCGCTGGAAGCCTTTCAATTCCAAGGCAGGTCGGGCCACGTCGAATTCCCGGCCTGACACATAGACTTGGGCGATCTCCGCGCCGGGCCGCTTGCCGGTATTCGTCAGATCAAAGCTGACTTCCACCGATTCACCTGGGCAGAGGGTTTGACCGGACAGTTTCACGTTTTTGTATTCAAAGGTCGTGTAACTCAAGCCGTGGCCAAACGGATACGAGGCACTTTGCGGTGAATCCAGATAGTCGAAAACCAGCGAGCTGCCTTGCTGGCTGTAATGCGAAGGCAAATGCCCGACGCTCCGAGGCCAGCTCACGGTCAACTTGCCGGAGGGATTCGTCCGACCAAAAAGAATCTCCGCTGCCGCGGTGCCGGTCTCCTGTCCCGCGTAGTGCGCGGCAAGGATGGCGAAAAACTGCTTCTCCAGTGCGCCCAAGGCGACAGGCTTGGCGCCGACCAGCACGAGCACGACCGGTTTGCCGGTGGCGAGCACGGCCTCGGCGAGCTTTTGCTGGGATTCGGTTAAATCGAGAGACGTGCGGTCACCAATGTGGTTGGGACTCCACGCCTCGCGGGCGAGAAACTCATTATCACCCAGCGCCAGCACCACCAGATCGGAGTTGTTGGCCAGCGCCACGGTCTCGGCGATCAGCGGCTGATTGTCTTTCAGCGTGGCGAACTCGATTTTGTTCACATACCGCCAGTTGTCATAGGAATCGCCCGTGTCGTTGGCGGCGATCTTGCATCCCTCGGCGCAAGTCACCTTGGCCCGCCCGCCCAGAAAATCACGCAGCCCTTCAAACAACGAAACCGTCTTCAGGGGCTTACCGGAGTAACCGCCCAGCCGACAGACGGCGGCGTTCGGCCCGATGACTGCGACTTGTTTGTAAGCGCCCGGATCAAGCGGCAGCATGTCCCGGCTGTTTTTCAGCAGCACGATGGATTGGCGCGCCGCGTTTCGGGCCAGCTCGGCGGCTTGGGACGAGGTCGCCAGCGACTTGGCTTGGGCTACGTCCAGTTCGCGGGGAGATTCGAACAGACCGAGACGAAACTTGAGGGCGAGGACCGCCCGGACGGCGGCGTCAATTTGAGCGGGTTGAACTTCGCCGTCCTCCACCAGTTGCGGCAGATGCTTGAAACCGAAGTTGTTTGGCAGTTCCAACTGAAGACCGGCTGCCAGCGCCATGCGCCCCACGTCGGCTTCGGAACTTGCCATGTTCTGGTAGCGGCGGACGAGGTACATCCCCTGGTAATCGCCAACCACCAAACCATCGAACCCGAGTTGCCCGCGCAGCACGTCGGTGAGCACCCACCCATTGACGTGGCAGGGAATACCGTCCACCTCGTTGAAGGCCGCCATTACGGCGGACGGTTTCGCCGTGTGGATGACGTATCGGAAAGGAGCAACCTCCGTATCGAGCAGATGCCGCGGACCATGAGGATAAGGCGAGCGGTTGCGGCCGCCCTCCGTGCCCGCATAGCCGACGAAATGCTTGAGCGTCGCCGCGACGTGGCCGGCGGCGATGCGGCCATCGTCCGAGCCTTGCAGTCCGCAAACCATGGCCGCCCCGAGCCGTGCAACTAGAAAGGGATCTTCGCCCAGCGTCTCATCCACGCGGCCCCAGCGCAGTTCCCGCGCGACATCCACAATCGGAGCGAGCACATGCGCGACGCCACGGGATCGCGCCTCGCCGGCCGCCTGGGAAAATATCTCACGGATCAATTCCGGATTCCACGTGCAGGAAAGGCCAATGGGCGCGGGAAAGGAGTTCGCCTCGAACTTCATCAAGCCGTGCGCGGCCTCGTCCTGCAACAGCGGCGGAATCCCCAGACGCGTCCGGTTGCGAAAATACTCCTGCACCGCCGCGTAGCAGCGGGCGTCTTCCTCGATGGTGAGGTTGTGCAATGGTCCGAGCGCGCCGATGCCGTTGGGACAATTCTTGGCGTAGAAGCCGGGCGTGAAGATTGCGCCTTCGTCGCGAAGTTTCTTTTCGTCGGGATTCCACCAGCCGGTGATTTGGGCAACCTTCTCTGCCAGGGTCATGCGGCGAAGCAGATCCTCGACGCGCTGCTCCACGGGGAGCGCGGGATTACGGTAAGGCGCATCGGCGGGAACGGCGTCGCCCTTTGCCGGGGTGGCCGCGGTTGCGGCAGGCGGCTCGGCCGATGACGCCTTGGCGCTGGGTTTGGGCGGTTCATATTTTGCCGGAAAGCCAATTTGCTTGAATGGATTGTCGGCCGCGTTGATGAACCTCGGGTCGGCCATTTTTTCCAGCCAGCGTCGCTTGATTTCCTGGGACGTTTCCACGCGGGTTTGCCCCCACTTGCCGCCCTTCCACATCGGCTGCGACTCCCAATCGGCATTGATGTAGGAAACCGCGCGAACCACGTCCTTGTTCTTCTCGATGTGGGCGAAGAATTTTTCAAACCAGTTGGTCCACACGGTTGCGGCTTCTTCCTTATTTAGAAAATGACCGCGCGGCGTCGCCTCGGCGATGAACAGGGGCTTGCGCACCTTGCGGGCAAATCGCAGTGCCGGCTCTCCGTCACGGTCGCCGCCCCACCACGAGTAGCCCACCCAGTCGTAATACTCCGCGCCCGGATCATATTTCTCGAACTGGCCGGGCTTCACGCTGCTGGCCGAGGCGAACACAAAGGCGACATTCGGCAACCTATCCTTCCGCAACGCATCCACGATGCGCCGGAACGCCTTCTTGAAATTCTTCGGGTCGTAGTTGTTCCACGAACCGTCGAATTCGTAGCCGATGCGGATCAGGAAGGGATGCGCCGGGTGCGCCTTGATGAACGCCACAAACTCCGTGATGAAATGATCCAGCGACCCGTCAGCCACCCGGTCCTCACAGTTGCCCTCCATCGAGACGGAAACGTGGATGACACAATTGGAAAACACCGGCGAGTCCACGTAGGCCTTCAGGTTCATCGGTCCGGCGGCCCACTCCGTCTCGGTGTTCAAACCCGCAACGCGGCCGCTGCTGAACGCCCGGCCGAACTTGTTGGTCCAGCCGTCCGAGAAATAGACGTAGTGCGTGATGCCGCCGGGCACGCCGACGTTGTCCACGTAGCCGTCGTGATACTTCGAATTGCCGCCGACCGAGGCGTTGTCCTGGCCGATGAAGACCAGCACCTTGCCCGCCGGCGGCGCAAAACGTCCGGTGATTTCATCTGCGGCCCGGGAATGTGTCCAGAGTAACGAGGAGGCGATGGCGATGAGGAACAGATGTTTCATGTTCAGACGGCGGCTTTGGCGTCGAGCTGCTGGCGGATCTCCGCGCAGCGTTTGCGGTTGAGTGTGTAGAACGAGACAATCGGGATGAGCAGCAGATGCGCGGCCGCCGGCAGCAGCGTGACGGACAGCAGGATGGCCTTGATGGCTTCGGGTGTTTGCGCCGCCGCCTGCCCTTCGTAGTGGCTCTGGGACAGAATCACACCGATCAACCAGCCGCCGACCGCGACGCCGAGTTTCAGCGTGAGCAGCGCACCGGAGAATACCAGGCCGGTCACGCGGCGGCCCGTTTTCAGTTCGCCGTATTCGACGGTGTCCGCCGCCATGGTGAACAGAATGGGCGCGCCCAGTTGCACGAAGAAATTGATCACCGCATAAAGGGCAAAGATTAGCGCGATATTGCCGACCGGCGTGAAATACAGGGCCACCGAGCCGACCCCCACAATCACCTGCGCCAGAATGTAGGAAGGGACTTTGTCCATCTTCGCCGTAAACCACGAGGCGGTGGATGCGCCGATCATCTGCGCCACCGTGCCGGTCGTCAGGAAGGCCGCTGTCAAATCCGGCCGCGCCGCGAACCACTTGATGTAATAAGCCGCCGTCCCCGCGCGCAGGACAATGCCAATGAGCAGCACGAAGAACAAAACCGCGATGATCATCCACTGGTCGTTTCGGAGCAGGGTTTTGATGTCTTGTCCCAGCGTGCCCTTCTCGTGCGACACCTGCGTCACCCGCTCGCGTGTCAGCGCGAAGCAGGCGATGAATGCGATCACCGCCAGCAGCCCAAACGCTGCCATCGTCCAGGTGTAACCCGCCTTCGCGTCATCACCGCCGAAGAATTTCACCAGCCCCGGACCGACGGCCGCAATCAGCACGCCCGCGGAGGTCGCCAGGAAAAACCGGTAGGAATTGGCCGAGACCCGCTCCTGTGAATCGGACGTGATCACACCGCCAAGCGCGCAATACGGAATGTTCACCACCGTGTAGAGCAGCATGAGCAGGCCGTAGGTGACGCAGGCGTAGGCAATCTTGCCCGTTTCGCCAAATGACGGCGTGGTGTAGGTGAGCACCAGCATCAGCGCGAACGGCACGGCGAACCAAAGCAGGTAGGGGCGATATTTGCCCCAACGGGTGTTCGTGTAGTCCGCAATGATGCCCATCGCCGGATCGGTGATCGCATCCAGGGCGCGCACGACCAGAAAGAGCGTGCCCATCACCGCCGGCTCGAGGCCAAAGACGTCCGTGTAAAACACCGGCAACAAAATCAAGATGCTCTGGAAGACCACGTTCGAGGCGAAGTCGCCGAGGCCATAGCCGATTTTTTCGAGCGGTGTGAGTCGGTTGTTGCTCATGACAGCATGACTGCAGCATTCGTTCGGTTTCTTATTTCCAAAAAGTCAAATTCCGCTGATTGTCGGCCACCGGCAAGGTCCTGACACGCGAGCGCAACGAACGTGCCGGTGAAACCCCAGAAATCGCCAAAGTCGTCGGACAAAATGGAGGCATCGAGCGCCGGGCCTATGTCCTGGAAGTTCGTTCCATCGCCGGACCATGAAAACTGGAGCGCACAAAAAACAAATGTCGCTCGGAGAAAAATCGGACCAGCCGGCACAGGTGCGGGTTTTGCGCCGAGCGGAAACGTGGATTTGCCGTCGGCGCAACTGTGGATTTGCAGGCAGCGTCCGAGTTCCTCGTCATTAGACAGGTAGAGGTAATGAAACAGATGGTTGTTGTAGTAAGCCGCCAGCCCGGCCATCTGCTGGAAGTTTTTCGGCTCGAAACGCAACCGCGTTCTAGCCACGCATTTTTGGCTCGTCAGCCGGCGCGCGAGTAGAGCCTGCTCGAAACAAGACTCTAACGATTCCGCACCGAGCAATCGCAGCGACTCCGGCTTGCGGATGACGCTCGACCACGGTGCCCGCAACGTGGCGTAGTGGGGCGAATCGAACGGCAGTCGCGCCGGCAATTCTGGCCACGGATGCGCGGGCAGCTTTGGTGCAGGCACTTCAACCTGCGGATTGTTCCCCCCCGTGGCAAGATAGAGCCAGTCGTCGCTGCGCCACTCGACTTTCTGCAGCGCTGTTTCGCGGCCCAGGTTGCAGCGGTCCGTGCCGGGCAACGGCCGCCCGCAAAGATGCGGCATATACCATTCGCCCGCCGGTGTCTCGACGAGGCTGGCGTGACCGGCCTTCTGCAGAACCAGTTCGCGTTTGCCGGCAGAGGTTACCACGGGATTCTGCGGATGCACCTCGTATGGCCCGCGAATGTCGCGCGAGCGGGCCAGCGTGGCGGCGTGATTGTATTCCGTGCCGCCCTCGGCAGTGAGCAGGTAATACCAGCCGTTGCGCTTGTAGAGATGTGGACCTTCCGTGAGGCGGATTTTACTGCCCTGAAAAATAATCTGAGGTTCGCTGACAAGCCGCTTCTGCGTCGGGTCAAATTCCTGGAGCGAGATGCCGTAAAACGGATGATGCTCCGGACGATGATCCCACACCATGTTTACCCAGTATTTCCGGCCATCGTCATCGTGAAACAACGACGGATCGAAGCCGGAGGAATTCACGAAGATCGGATCGGACCACGGTCCTTCAATGGACGCCGCGGTGATGAGATAATTCGGCGTGTCCTTGGTCACGGCTTCGTGTTGATGCACCACCGTGTAGCACAACCAGAACAGACCGTCGCGCCAGCTCAGCGCTGGCGCCCAGATGCCGCCGGAGCTGGGCACGCCGCGCATATCCAGCAGTCGCGGCTCGCGCAACGCATGCGTTAACAAACGCCAGTGAACCAAATCGCGTGAGTGGTGAATCTGTACGCCCGGAAACCACTCGAAAGTGGAGGTGGCGATGTAGTAATCGTCACCCGCGCGGCAAATGCACGGATCGGGATTAAAGCCTGGCAGAATTGGGTTGCGGATCATGAGGTAGTGTCTTGAGGCGCGCGCACTCCTGGAGGTCCGGGCGGGAGGCGGTGCGGGGGGCGGAAGCCGTTCCATTTTCGGCATCGCCAGACGCGGTTCGCCCTGCAGCCAGCCAACGGAGGCGTAGTTTGTTGCGGTTGGCAGACGTCACGATCATGCTGGTTGAAATGTTTCTTATGAAAGTCAGGAATTCGCGGGCCAATTATGCCGATTCTGGTCGCGCAGGCCGTGTCACGGAAATCCGTGACACGGCCGGTTTCCGAAGATAGAGAGCTTCAACGGATCTGCGGCCCGGGAAAGACCTGGTGCGGATCCGGAGACGGGGGCACGTGACTCACGAACCGCTCATCAGTTAGGCGATGCCGGCGGAAGTGCCATTGGCCGGGCTATCCTTCTTCTCCTGAACCACCAGGCGCCTCCAAAGCTGATTCCAATCCCAGCGATCAAGGACGGCTCCGGCACGGCCGAGATGCTGCCCGCCGTCGGGGCTGCCGGGAAGTAGTCGCCCTGGCCGTAGGCGCCGGCTGTGTTGATGCCCACGAGGTCAAACACGTTGGTCACGCCGTCGTAGTTAAAGTCACCCTGGCTCCACACCGCCGCGGCTCCCGTGCCGTAGGTTCCTGAACTGTTGATGCTCACCAGGTCAAACACATTGACGGCCCCGCTTAAGTCGACGTCGCCAAAGGCGGCAAACGAGACCCGGGCCGAGCCGTCGCCATTGACCACATAGCCCACGGCCCGCGTTCCACCCGACCCCGCTGACGCACTGGAGGTGATCCCTGTAACGCCATCCCAGGTGCCGCCGTTACGGCCAGCGATGATGTCGGCCCGCAAATCACCAGCCGAGATCCCGCCGGCGGCGACATTCAACGCCCCCGCCCCGACATCCACCCGGCCACCGCCAGCAGTTTCCGTCACGTCGAGTGAGCCCACGGCAAGTGTCACCCGAGCATCCTGTACCAGGGACAGGGCACCGCCTGTGCCTACCGACACCGCCGGCGAACCGCTGATCGTGCCCGCGTTGATGGCCAGCGATGCGATGCCAATCGAGTTGTTGACCGCAACGGTTGCACCCGAGAGCGTGCCGCCGTCAACGATCACTGAAGGGGCCTGCATCGTTGTTCCCGACGCAATCGCAAGCGTGGCCCCAGTATCGACTGCCACATTGCTGCTCACGACTGCCGCGGGATTAGTGATCTCAAGCGTGCCGGCCGAGACGATCGTGGGACCGGAGTAGGTGTTGGCACCGCCGAGCACGAGTGTACCGGCACCGGTCTTCGTGATGCCGCCATTGGTCACGACGCCAGAAAGAGTCAGGGCGGAGGTCAACGCGGTGGTCCCGATGTCCACGCCGAGCGTGCGGGTGCTTCCTCCAAGATCAACGGGGCCCGCAAGCGTCAACGACTTCTCGTCGGCAATCGTCGGAAAGGCGACGTCGCCCGTGATCGCCACAGGATTACCGACCGAGAAGGCGTTGCCAGTGCCCGATCGCATTGAGGCGCCCCCCTGAAGGGTCAGGATGCCGGTTCCGAAGGGTCCGCTCGTCACGCTTCCCGCCGGGCCGGTGGAATTGGCCGAAACGACGACACCGCCGGTCGTGGTGAGGATCGTCGCCCCGCCTGAGTAGGTCTTCTGGCCGCTCACATACAAAAGTCCGGCTCCGGTGCCCGTGTACTCAAGCGAGCCGGCGCCCGACCAGACGGCGCTGTCTCGAATGCTGCCGGTGGTGTTGGTCCTGAACTGCACGACAGCGCCGGTGTCCACGGAGTTCGCCGCGCCGCTGATCCTCAGCGTTCCGCCCGTCTGATTATGAAAAAACCGGACATTCCCCAACGCGGTCACGGTGCCCGAAATCGTCGGCGAGATGTTGGCGGAAGACGGTTGAATCGTCTGCTGCGCCGTGGTGACGGGAATGAGAAAGTCGTTGGCGATGGTAATGGAATTGTTAAGACCAAAGTTGCAGGCATTACTGCCGGAACCGAGACGGATGATGGGCCCGCTGGCTCCGCCGAGTACGCCGCCGGTCGTCTGCACGCGAACGGTCCCCTGGTTGATGCTGACGATACCGCCGACGAGCGTGCCCGGCTGATTGAGGACCACCGTGCCCCCGCCTGTTTTGATGAAGCCACTCCCCGGGGATGCTTCCGAGAGGGACACCGCCAGGGTCAGCGTCTTGTTTGTGCCGACGTTGAACACACCGTTCAACGCGCCAAGACGGAGTCCGAGGGGCTGCGTGCCCGATCCGACGCTGTTGGTAATCGTCCCGTTACCGGCCATCGTCGTAGGCAGGCGGATGTAGGAGTTGGGAGTGCCGCCGAGGGTCACGCCGCCATCGAGTTGCAGGATTCCCGATTCGGTGGTCGAACTGTTGCCGATCGTGAACCCGGATTGGGTTCCGGCGGCGAGGTCCAAAGCGGCGAGCGTCAGCCCCACGCCTCCGCCGGCCCCGACGGCGGCCATGTCGATGCCGACCGTCGTGCCAGACGACGCCCCTCGCGACATGACGTCGGTCGCCACGCCTCCGCCAACCAGGCCGTTTGCCGCGTTGCCGGCAAAGACCCCACCCGACCAGTTCGTCGTGGTCGTCCATTCGGCGTCTGTCACGCCATCCCACGTTCTCGTCGCGGCCGACGTGGGTGTGCCCCATGCCAAGGTCACCACCACCAGCATCCCAAACACTCTCGATTCACACGTCTGTCGCTTCATCGAACGAGCCCCCTTTGCGATTCGGACTTCTGCCGCCGACGTGACGCCCCGGACCAGTTCGAGCAGTATGGCTCTCCCGCCCGCAACATTTCCATCACATAAACGGGTCATGTTCCATCTCCTGAATGGGTCATGTCGCCTGCGATTACAGGGCGTGCGACAGTGAAAACCGTCGTTCCAGGGGTCGCCCTCAGCACGCTCCGGCCGTCTTCGATGCGGATGGTCTCCGGCATGTCGGCGAGCCCGTCGCGTGCCACGCGGATGCGACCGGGTGCCGTCGATGGAACGTGTACCTCGCCGATCACCCCGGCCGGAAGTGAGACGGTGGCCTCCCAGCTGCCGTCCCGCGAGGAAACAGCCGCCGTGATCGGGCCCCGGGGCGACGGATGCTTCACGGTTGCCCATGTGAGCGATCCCATTCGCGGCCGAATCCGCACACGGGCGAACCCAGGTTCGAGCGGTTCGATTCCCATGAGCTTTCTCGGAATCATGTTGGCGGGCACCGCCCCCCAGGCGTGGTTCCAGTCGAGGTTCGGCTTGTAGGCCACGTCCCACGCCTCGAGGGTGACCGTCGAGCCAACGTCACGGCTCATGTGCAGCCAGCCGCGGTCGCCCGTGGAGGTCAAGAGTTCGAGGGCGTGGTCATCCTTACCGGCGTCGAACAGGGCATCAAGGAGATACTGTGCACCGTACACCGAACAGGCCATGCCCCGGCCGGCCACGAACGTCGCCACCCGCTCCCGTTCGTTCGGAGGCACGAGTCCGAATGCCAGTGGGAGCATGTTGGCATGCAGCGACGCATGGCTGCTCGCCTTACCGCCTGCGGGATCGAGTCCGTCGACGTAGCAGCCGCGCCGGGCGTCGAAAAGCTTTTCATGGAGGGCTTGGGCGGTGGTGTCCCGCATCGCTGCGAACCGTGCCGCCTCGTCGTCGCGGCCGACGCCGCGGGCGATTGCCGCCATCGCCTCGAGCGACCGGGCGTGGAAGGCGGTCGTCACCGTCTTGATCTCGTAACGCATGTCGTAGCCATCACGCTCGCCTTTCGGCCAGTCGACGATGTCGCGGGGAACGCCCTTGAGCCACCCCATGAACAGCCCGTCTCCCTGCCGGCGTTCCAGCATCAGGCGTTCACGAATCCGTTCGTAGTTGCGGCGGATGGAGGCGTCGTCACCGCTGTAGAGCCAGTCGGCCCACGCCATGAGCGGCACATGCTGCCGCCATTCCGTCGGCCACGTAGGGTTGTCGAGCAGGTGCTCCCAGGTGAGCCTGCCGGTCGCGTAGTGGGCGTCGACGGCGTAGTGGCAGAGCTGGTTGAGGTAGGCATCGGCTTCGTAGGGCACCCGTTCCCGGTTGCCATCGACATAGAGGCCCGCAAAGCTGGTGGCCTTGATGGTGTGCTTGCACAGGTTCCACACCTCGGTGAGCGCGGGATCGGAGCAGTCGAAGGCCGCCGCTTCGTCGTCGAACGGCACGGAGCGGGACATCCTCACGACACGTGTGGGACGCACGCCGGCCGGGAGCCCGTGGATCTCGGCGTAACGAAAGGGAGCCACTTCCCGCTCGCCGTCGGGCGCGGGAATCCAGCGTGGATAGGTCGCCTGCCAAGTTGGAATCGCGTCAGCCTGCCGCGCGTTCGCCGCGATCGCCACCGGAATCTCCTGGTAGACGACCGCTGCGCCGGGCGCCGTGTCGACCGTGTCGTTCGTTGCGTTTTTTTCGCCGAGCCGCACACGGAGTGTCATGCCGGCGTGCGGCTCGGCCAGTTCGAGCCTCATCCAGCCGAAAGTGGCGGTGCCGAAATCAAGGAACAGCCGCCCATCCTCTGTCCGTACCTCCCGCACGGGCCGCTCCGGTGTGGTGACCAGCGGTCCGCGAGCAGCCACTGTGGCCGGGGGGGGTGGGGACGGCGACGGCTCACCCTCTGTGGTGAGGTTCATGGCCATCGCGGCCACGATCAGCGCTGTCACGGTTTTTGTCACAGTCCGGACTCCGGCATCTCGACTTCGACGTCGGCCTGCGTCGGAGCCTGCTCGAGGCCTCCCGTCAACGAAAATTCAAGATCCTGCGTGGGCCCATCGACGGCGACCGTGAGTCCCGATGTGGCCTCGTCGCCATACTTCTCCGGGATCAGCCACACCAGGCGGCTGCCCCCCACCGTGGTGTTGACGATGACCGCGGCCGGATGGGTTCCCTCGAGGCAGCCATCGCCGGATGTGAAGGTGGAGAGCATGAATCGACCGGTGGCTGGATCAATCGAGGCCGTCGCCGCCCGTCCCTTCGCCGGCACGACGCGAACAAACCCGCGACGGCCGGTGAGGGGCTTGCCGTCCATGAGCACGCGGCCGGACACCGGAACGATCCTCGGCCCGCCTCGGCCGCACCCCACCGCGGCTGCGAGCGAAACGCCGAGAACGATCATCGCGAGCCCCCGGGCGGCCGTCCGGCGAGTCCGCCCACCACGGCGTTGCATCAGGGCACCTGCTTCACTTGCCCGGATGCCCGCTGGCCCAGACGGCGGTAGAGGGGAAGGTCGATCGACTCGCTCACAAACAGCGTGGCCCCGTCGGCGAGCGAGAACAGGCTGCCTCCCGCGTGACGGCTTCCGAAGGCGCCGTTGGCGCCGTTCGTCAACGTCACGCCCATGCCGAACGGCGTGTTGATCGGGTTGTCGGTGGTCCTCAGCGTGTCCTGGTTGCGGAGCGCGAGCAGCCAGCTGTTTCGTGGCTGGGTGGGATCTTCCACCTCGCCGATCATGAACGTTTTGCTGAGGCCGTCGCTCACCTGCTTTCGCTTCACGACGGTGACGTAGAGAAACATGCCGGTGTTGAGGTTTTTCGTGTCGCACGAGATGCCGTAGGTCGGCCCCTTGTGGCCGGCACACTGGGCGTAGGATCCCAGCGCCCAGCCGACGGCGTCGGTGGCCGGGGCGTCGGATGACGCACAGGCGAACATGGCGGGCCGTTGACTGGCGACGGTCGTCGGGAGCGTGGAGCCCGCGGCAGTGATGCCGGACGCGGATCCGGCCACAGCCGTTTCATACGAGTTGAAGAGCGACTGCTGCTCGATGAAGGGGAGAAGTTCCACGAAGCCGCTGCGTCCCGAACCGACCCCGGTTACGCCTCTCGGGCATGAGCCATCGCTCCCCTCGCGGCCCGCGGGATACGACTGCTTCGCCTGCTCGTGGAGGTGCATCCCGAGCGCGAGCTGTTTGAGATTGTTGGAGCAGGCCGAACGCCGGGCGGCTTCCCTCGCCGATTGCACGGCCGGCAGGAGCAGGCCGATCAGGGTGGCGATGATGGCGATCACCACGAGGAGTTCCACGAGGGT
>ERZ889217.1100-NODE-1100-length-14472-cov-12.609350_pt1 | contig 14472 bp, 14 predicted proteins | sample MGYA00521098_ERZ889217 | MGnify/ENA primary metagenome ERZ889217 (study PRJEB32303, sample SAMEA104408613) | aquatic metagenome | biome: Brackish water; feature: Pelagic; material: water | place: Baltic Sea | collected 2014-06-10T22:04:00 | depth 2,362 m ...
GAGATCTCGACGCGACTATTTACGACGTGTTACTGCGTGGCGAAAAACTTGAAAACTGTATTGAACCGACCGCAATTAAGAACCTGTTTATCGCGCCAGCAAATCTAGATCTTGCCGGGGCTGATATTGAACTTGTGCCTGAAATGGGTCGTGAACAACGGCTTAAAAAAGCCCTTGAATCAGTAATCGATCAATATGACTATGTATTACTTGACTGTCCTCCATCGCTTGGGCTATTGACCGTAAATGGTTTAACCGCTGCAACTGAAGTGTTTGTCCCGATTCAATGCGAATATTTCGCTCTCGAAGGACTCGGCCAGTTATTGCGTAGTGTTGACCGTGTTAGCCAAGTGCTTAACCCAACTCTTGAAGTAACCCATATTGCTTGTGTGATGTATACACACACAACTCTTGCTGACGATGTTGTCCGTGAGGTTCGCGAACACTTCGGTGACAAAGTATGCAAAACAGTTGTACCAAGGTCGGTTCGCGTGGCTGAGGCCCCATCGCACGGTAAACCAGTAACAACTTTTGATCCTTCGTCACCAGCGGCGAAGGCTTATCGCGAAATTGCAAAGGAGATCAGCGGTGGCACGTCCAACAGGGCTCGGTAAAGGATTAGACGCGTTAATTCCCGGTCGGGATCCACGCAAATCAAGCAATGATTCAGGCGACACGCCAGTCGGTGGCATGGGATTGCGTAATTTAGACGTTAAAACGATCGCTCCGAACACGAATCAACCCCGAATTCACTTTGACGAAGACACACTTGCTGAACTTGCTGCATCGATTAAGGCAGTCGGCGTGTTGCAACCAATTCTTGTTCGACCCAGTTCGCCAGGTGGGTCAAAAGCAGGTATTGCCTTTGAATTAATAGCAGGAGAGCGACGTTGGCGTGCCGCACAGCGAGCCGGATTAACCATGATTCCAGCTCTAGTTCGCGAAACTGATGATGTTTCATCAGTCGAGCAAGCATTAGTAGAAAACCTACATCGACAAGACCTAACACCACTTGAAGAAGCTGCCGCATATAAGCAGTTACTTGATGATTTCTCAATGACACACGAGCAAGTTGCAGAAAAAGTCGGTAAATCTCGAACAGTAATCACAAATTCGCTGCGGTTACTTTCTCTGCCACCATCTATTCAACAATTATTGGCCGACGGCAGACTTTCTGGTGGACACGCGCGTGCTTTGCTTGGTGTAACCGACAAATCAAAACAAGAACAACTTGCTCGACAATGCGCAAACGAAGGTTGGACTGTACGCGCAATTGAAGACGCAGTGCGCGCGAGCACCGGGCGAGTTACCAAAACAAATATTTCAGATAATACCAAAACTGGTACCACAAAAAATAAAACTCACACCACAACTCTGCCTGAACCAGGTTTAGTTGAACTACAAAGATTACTTAGCGAACATTTAGCAACAACAGTTTCTGTCACGTCGACTTTGGGTCGAGGTCGAGTGTCTATTGATTTCGCTGACTACGACGATCTTGAGCGGATTTATCGTGCGATGACCGAAGGCTCACCAAACACTGATTAAATTTTCAGTAGATATTTTTGTGCGGTTTGTGTAAATAATTCTTACAATCAAGTTGAACTTGACGCTCAAGGTTCACTTTAGGTTTCTCACAACTTGTGTATAACTTTGGGGAAAACTTTCCAACTAGCGCTTTACTACCCTGCAAATTTCATGGATGTGGTTTTAACCCATACTGCCATTGCATTTGCTAAGTCATCGGCGATTACTGCACAATGGGGGATAACGCGGTTTACAGGGCCTAATCCACAGACAACTGCCGGCATTGTGGTCTCGCGTAAGACCTGCAATCGCATGCCATTAACAGTTGGTGTAAACCACGGCGCAGAACGCTCAATGGCTTCAGCAGCCAGTGTTGCAAAAACATGTCCAGTAACCGAGTGAAAACCTTTTGTGTGATAGTACGCAATATCGCATACTTGAATTTCGCGTGCTTCAATGCCGATATATAAATCTGCGGCAAAATCATTTGCAAGTTGTGCATGACGATGTGGGTCAGAATCATGGATCACCGCAACGTGTGTATGTTGTGCTCGAAGTCGATCACCTAATTCGTGTGTCAATCTGTCAAGCGAACCAAATTGACCAATCACAACTCGAAACTCAGCCAGATCATCACCATATTTTGGAGCCGTATGTCGTTCTTTAACTACGCCAACTCCAGGACCAACACCACTGTGTCGACTTGCCCGGTTTAGTGCTTGCAAAGTTGCCGGCCCACAAATTCCATCTGCAACAACGCCATAATTTTGTTGAAAATCGGTCAAAGCTTTTGCACTCCTTTTACCCAAATATCCGTCCACACGCCCACAATCAAAACCGGTGCGAGACAACATGTGCTGCAGTTCAGATACATCGTCGCCACGCAATAGGGGAGAAGTTAAATAGAGCAGGCGATCACCCAATTGAAATGATGACTCGACAAGAGTTAGCCAGGTTGCTTGATCACACACTCCAGAAATGTGCAACCCTCGTTGACGCTGAAGTTCTTCGACCGCTGTTTTAGTTTGCTGGCAGAAAGTCCCTGCACTGATTGCAGCAATATCTAAGAGATTGGCGTTATGTAACCGCCGCTGAAGATCGCCAACAACCGCAAGGTTGTTACCGAGAACTAACTCTTGGTCGGGATAAATTCTGCGATCTCCGCGAGTAATTGGGGCTTACCTTTAGCACCAATCATTTTCTTTTTCATCTCACCATTTTGAAACAACATCATTGTTGGAATGCTCATCACACTAAAACGCTGAGCAATATCACCGTGGTCATCAACGTTTAGTTTGGCAATAGTTACTTTTCCGGCGTGCTCTTTAGCAATTTCAGTAAGTATCGGGTTCATTGCTTTGCACGGCCCGCACCATTCGGCCCAAAAATCTACAAGTATCGGCGTAGTCGAAGACTTAACTGTCTCATCAAAGTTTGCACTCGTCAGAATGATAATTCCATCAGCCATTAATTAGCCTTTCGTAATGTTCACATCTATTTGTGCGCAGACATTTAGGTTATCTCGCTTGGATTGACCAACAGGTGAACCCCTGAGCTAGTGCTGTGACTCAAGCCACCGTTCGCAATCAATCGCCGCCATGCAACCAGACCCGGCTGCGGTGATTGCTTGACGGTAAGTGTGATCTTGCACATCACCGCACGCAAATACTCCGTCAATGTTTGTGTACGAAGAACCAGATCGTGTTTTGAGGTAACCGCTGTCTTCCATTTCGAGCACATTTTTAAACAGATCAGTGTTTGGACGATGTCCAATTGCTACGAACAATCCAGTCACGTCTAATTTTGAGCGTTCTCCTGTAATTGTGTCGACTAAGCCAATTCCTTGAAGTTTGTCAGTGCCAATTATCTCGGTCACTTGCGAGTTCCATTTAAATTCAATCTTCGGATTATTACGTGCTCGATCTTGCATAATTTTTGAGGCTCGCAAAGCGTCACGGCGGTGGACGATTGTTACTTTGCTCGCAAATTTTGTAAGAAATGTAGCCTCTTCAATCGCCGAATCGCCTCCACCGACAACTGCTATTTCTTGCCCTCGAAAAAAGAATCCATCACAAGTGGCACATGTTGAGAGCCCATGACCGTAGAAGCGAGCTTCGTTTTCTAGTCCGAGCATGATTGATTGCGCACCAGTGCTAACGATGATTGACTCAGCTGTGTATTTCGTATCTCGCACCCAAACCGTAAATGGGCGCTTAGAAAAGTCAACTTTGGTGACTTTTTCAGTGATAAAAGTCGTATTAAAACGTGCTGCTTGTTCGCGAAACTTCAACATCAAATCGGGGCCCATCACACCTTCAGGAAACCCAGGAAAGTTTTCTACTTCTGTGGTCAGCATTAATTGGCCACCTGGTTGATCAGATGTTGAAGATGGTTCCCCTTCGATCACTAGTGGCGCAAGATTGGCACGAGCGGTATATATCGCAGCAGTTAGCCCAGCTGGGCCAGATCCGACGATGATTACATTTTGATGTTTAGTTTCATTAGCTGACATTAGATTGCCTTTCGTAAACTTATTTTTTATCTGTGCTATTCGTGCTTGCGTGCCGCTTACGCATCATCATTGCGCCAGTGCCGCTGAACAATATCGCTAAAACAAAATATGATATCCACACAGCATTTGGTCTTGTCAACCAAATATCAAGCAATTCTTGTAAACCACGCGCAAGGCCAATTAACCCCAGGATAAAAACTATAAAGCCAGCAACAATTGCGATAATTCCAAAGACAATGGCGCGCAACAGATTCGCAAAAGGTTTTGTTGTTTTATTTCGGACGAAACCCACACAACGGTCAATTATGTCAACAGTTTTGTTAGCCCATTTTGGATCGGTAAACGGATTAGAGATCACGCATTAAGACTAACCTTCGTCACTTGCGTGTTGCGTCAAAATTAGGCGGCGACGAAAGAAACGTCCTGAATTAATCCTTGATAAGGATTCGCAGCACCGCATTGCACACTTTTGCCGACTTCACGCATCACGAGCAAAACATATTGCGCTTGATTGGCAACGACGAACTGAGCAACTCCACGTCGTGTGTTGTAGTCGGTGTTGAGTCGTGGACCCCATTGTTCAAGAAGTGCCGGGGCGTTGCCATTTGCTGCATACATTTCAAGCGACCACGGACCATTCTTCATTGCAACCCGCAACGTGCCAGTTGTTGCACGTGAAAGTTCTATCAAAACTCCGACATATTGTTTTGTGCCAAAAAATTGATTGACGTAACAATCGGTGGACCAAACTGTTTTTGGATTATTGTCTTGCAAAGCCCAGATTTCTGTTTCATTTTCTTGTGCATCACCGTTCGGGTCGTAACTCGTCATTCGAGAAATAGTTACAGGTCCAAGATCGGGCGCAACGACAGTTATGTCGGTAGTAGACAGTTGTGCTGATCTGATATCGCGAGTCGCAACTACCGTCACTGCAACACTAAGTAATATGACAATTAATCCAAGAATTTTTGTTGAGCCCGGCAGTTTTCTAAACGAAGATGATTTCGCTGGTTTTGGTTTTTGACTCAAGTTACGTGTAATTCTTTGAGGCGACGTATTGCTTAAAGCAGTTTTTGAAACTGGCTGATCCGAACTATCACCCACTGCTGGTTCGTCTGGGGTAATTACTTGTCGATTTAGCTTTAGTGCTCTTGCACCAGATGGCGGAGTCATTGATGTTGTGTGATCATGTTGCGCACTGATCGCAGCCATTAATGCAACTCGAGTTTCTTCTCCCGTTGCGTAGCGATGATCTGGATTACGCGCTAATAATTTATGAATCACGCGAACAAGTTGTGGCGCAAGCGACGGTCGCAGATGTGCCAAGTCGGTTGGCTCGCGTTGCAGTCGCGCTAGGGCAGTATCGGCATCTGTTTCTCCTAAAAACGGCACCTTGCCAGCCAAACACTCATATAAAACGAGCCCTAGTCCATAAAGATCTGCGCGACCATCAAGCGGTTTTCCACGAACTTGTTCAGGTGATAAATATTTTGCAGTACCCATCATGATGTTGTCATGAGTCAGATCTTCAGTCGTGTTGCCTAGTGCTTTAGCAATTCCGAAATCTGCGAGAAGAAAGCGACCTTCGGGCGTTATTAAAATATTTCCTGGCTTAACATCGCGATGTACGAGACCAGAATGATGTGCAACATCAAGCGCAGCAGCCATTGCTGCACCCATGTGAATTGTGAGCAGAGGTCCGAGTCGTTTTCTACGATCTAAAAGTTCGCGCAAACTTTTTCCTTGGACGTATTGCATCACAACTGCTTGTCGTCCGTTGTCTTCAACCGAGTCGTAGACCGCGACAATATTTGGATGACTTAATCCAGCGCAAGCAACTGCTTCACGACGAAAACGTTCGGCTACAACTGGGTCATTTGCGAGTTGCGGTTTAAGAACTTTGATTGCAACTTGACGATTTAAAAAAGTATCAACACCGAGCCAAACTTCAGCCATTCCACCGCGTGCGATTTGACGGTCAAGGCGATATCGACCAGCGAGAAGTCGCTGCGAATCTACTGGTACTTCTTGTGGTTCTGGCCTCATCGCTGAACTTTGACATTAGTTCTGCGCAACCCTTCAAACGGGGAGTGTCAATTAATCAAGCATCACTTAACGTGATATGTCACGCCGACTGTGCCGACTCCGGTGTGCGAGCCGATAACCGAGCCAATGTCGCTAACTATTATTTCTTGATGATAAATCTCTTGAAGTTTTGCCAGAAACGGAGCGATATCGCTGCATTGCGCGTGCAAAACTGCTAAATCTGTGATTTCGCCAGCAGATCGAACTTTGTCAACAAGAAAAGCCAAAGCCTTACTACGAGTTCGTTCTTTGCCGCCCTCTTGTAAAGTGCCGTCGCGTATTTCGATAATCGGCTTAATCGATAATGCTGATGCGACAAAGGCCTTAGCCCCGCTAATTCGACCACCTTTTTTGAGGTTTTCGAGAGTGTCGAGCGCACCAAAAACCCTGGTCCGAGAAGCCAAATCAATTGTGGCGGCTTCGAGTTCGTCAAGTGATGCGCCAGTGGCAGCCAATTTTGCGATTGCAATCACAGTTATGCCCTGACCCATGCTTGCCGAACGACTGTCGACAATTCGAACAGGCACGGTGATGCCAGGTTCTTTAGCGCCAGTCTCGGCCGCCTGCATTGTTGCTGAAAGATCACGCGAAAGACTGATCACAAGAATCCCTGTTGCGCCTTGTGAGATGAGTGTGCGGTAAGCCTCAGTAAATTGACCTGGCGCTGGGGCTGCAGTCTGAGGCAATATCGGTGACTCGTTGCAACGTTGCCAGAACTCTGTAGTAGTCAAACTCTTACGATCAGTAAATTCTTGATCCCCAAAACTAAATGTCAGTGGGACGATTGTGATGTTGTATTTTTCGGCCAGCGATTGTGGGATGTCACACGCCGAATCGGTAACTATGCGAATGGTCATGGCTTTGAGCGTAGTACGGGATGGTTCTTACTAACTTGCTTACGGTATTTACGCCTTATATGTGCAACCCACCATGTCACGAGCAGCAAAAATGCCACCCCACTGACAACTTGTCCAAGACCCGCAATTGCGTTCACACGCGCTGAAACTTCAACTTTTTTGCCGAGTTGGCTCAACCCGTCAGCCGTAAATATTCGTATTTCGACAGGAAACAAACCGTTGGATAGTGCAACTACATCAACAACTAGTTCGCTCGACCCGTTTGCCGGCACTCGAATAATTGCTGCAGATTTTGTGAAACGCAATTTGGGACTGACCACCCTGACCTGAACATCCATGTCTTGGTCAGAAGAATTTTGTAGGTCTAATCTCAATTGACTTTCTCGACTGCCGAGGGTGAATGTCGTACCCTCTTGCAGTGTTACTGCGGTGCGTAGCGCCTTAAGTTCGCCACGAGTTTGTCCGATGAAGTCGGCGAAATCAGACGCACTTAAGTTTTCGCTGGACAGCGCAAGCAGACGTTCGTTCCATTTTGCCCATTGCTCTGAATTCTCGCCGATTGATGACTTCAATTTATCTAAGTCTGTGCGCAGTAGATCTAAATCTTTAATTCGGTCTACGAATAGTGTCGAGTTTGTAGGTCGTAACGTGGGTTTAAATGCATCTTGTCGAGGCATCGAAATATTTTTAAGAGTTTGTATTGAAATTTGCAGAGGAACTCGTTTTAAGATCAGCAAAACCTGGCGCAGCAAATCTGAGTTGACAACTGAACCATCTTGTGAAGTCAAAACGATCCATCGCAGAGAAGGTGTTCCGCCATCACTTTCAATTTTGTTGCGTTGTGCCAACAACTGGGCGGCGATTGCGCTCGCGTCAACAAACGAACTGTTGTTTGGATCACTTATTTGGGCAACATAACTTGGGTCAACAACATGAAGTGAGAGAGTTTTGGTGCCAGAAACAAGGCGATACGGCCGCGCAGTGTTATCAAAAACACCGAGAGATTTGCTTGAGTTTGGCAACATCAGAATCGAGCCATAACCAGATTCAGCAAGTAGGTCTAAACCATCTTGGTCAAGTGGTGTCTTGGCAATCCACACATTATTGGTGATCGTGTTTTTAGGCGAGAGTGCTTGCAAAGTTTTTTTACCCAGATCAAGTAGCGCTTTAAAATCTTTGTCATGGTCACTTTGTCTGGCGCTAGATGGATCAAACTGAACATAGGTTGATTCAACAAGGGTCGTCGTGCCGAGTGCAGCGATTAGTTGTACAAGCAATGCCTGATCTTTTGGATTTTTTGACTTGCTAAGTCCATCGATTGCTTGTCCAGATATTTGCACCGAAATTAGTGGCCCATCTGATTCTAAGAGTGCTATCAATTTCGAAAACTTTTCACGAGTTTGATCATCAACGATGTGTGAGCCATCAAGTTGCAAAGTATTCGAACTGTCCAATACGACCACAACATTGACTGGCATTGGGTCAGTGCTTTTTATTGTGCTGGCTCGATTAACAAAGCTTGTTACACCGGCTTGAACAACATTATTTATCAGTACGTCAATGCGCACAGGGTAAATACCTGGATTACCAAATTCGATTCGTTGAGTGTCGGCTTTCAGATCTGTAGTCGATGCGCTGATTTCGATTTGTTGATCAGCGCGCTTTCGCAAGTTATTGAGAGAAAAATCAAGAGTGTCAATTGCAACAAATCGACCTGGCGTCGAAATAAGTTCTCGAACTTCTTTTTCACCGCCTACAACCATTGAGCCAAGTGAAACTCGAACTACCGAATTTGGATTTGAGAATAAATTTTTCAACAAAGTTGGATCATCAACCGTAAAAACAAATCGCAAAGCGCCAGACGTATAAATATGAAAGTTTTGTGCAGTCAATCGCAGGGCATTGCCCAGCACACCTTGCACAGACTCGACTGGCTGAACCTGCTGGGCTTGAACTTGTACGACCAATGTCGTTGAGGCAAACGTGCTGATTGCCACGGCTGCGAGTAGTGGAGCAACGAGTGTTTTCAGTCGCATAATCACCAGTTATTCACGGTAGTGCCAGCAACGCCAAGCAATTGAGCAAACGCATCTGTTGTAGTTCAACGTTGCCTAGCCTGTAGAGCGTGGTGCCCCAGCGCTTCGCGCCTGTTTTGAGCGAAATTGCTCCCCTTGTGCCTAGATTTCGTGACGCCGGTTTCAAACTTTTTTTGGTGGGTGGCACAGTTCGCGATTTGATGTTAGATCGCAATGTTGAAGATTTAGATTTTGACCTAACAACAGATGCCCACCCTGATCAAATCAAATCGATTCTTGCCGGTTGGGCAGATGCATTGTGGACGCAGGGCGAAAAATTCGGCACGATCGGCGCAAAAAAAGGTAATCGCGTTTACGAAATCACAACTCATCGGGCCGAGGCATACTCGCCAGACTCGCGCAAACCAAATGTGCAGTTCTCTAAAGATATTCACGAAGATCTTGCACGTCGTGATTTCACGATCAATTCAATGGCGTTAGATGTAACTTCAGAATCCCCAGAGCTCATTGATCCATTCAATGGAATGGCAGATCTATTATCCAAAGTTTTACGAACACCACTTTTGCCTGAAATTAGTTTCAATGATGATCCGTTGCGGATGTTGCGTGCTGCTCGATTTATTTCTGGTCTTGGAGTAGTGCCAGTGCCAGAACTGACAGCTGCAGTCAAAGCGATGAACGAGCGAATCACAATTGTTAGCGCGGAGCGAATTCGTGACGAGTTCGATCGACTGATGGTGACAGATCGTCCTTCATTTGGGTTGTGGTTTTTAGTTGATAACGGATTGTCGCAACATTTTTTGCCTGAACTAGCAGCGATGCAACTAGAACAAGACCCCATTCATCGACACAAGGATGTTCTTACACATACATTGGCGGTTGTTGAAAATGTCCAACCCGATGCGCCGTGTGATTTTCGGATCACACGATTAGCGGCCTTGTTTCACGACGTAGGCAAACCAAAGACAAGGTCGATTCGCGCCGGCAAAGGTGTCACGTTTTATCATCACGAAGCGGTTGGCGCACGAATGACACGAGAGCGAATGCGCAAACTCAAATACTCAACTCAAGATATCGAAACAGTTTCCGAACTCGTGGCGCTCAGTGCGCGCTTTCATACTTATCAAATGGGATGGACCGATGCGGCAGTACGTCGTTATGTGCGCGATGCCGGCGATCATCTTGCTGACTTGAATGTCTTGACCCGAAGTGACTGCACAACACGTAATGAAAAAAAAGTTGAAGCACTTGCACGAAGAATGAGTGAACTCGAACAACGTATTGCAGAACTTGCGGTGAGCGAAGAATTAAAAGCAATGCGTCCAGAATTAGACGGCTCTCAAGTTATGGAATTTCTCAAAATTAAACCAGGTCGAGATATTGGCGAAGCACTTGACTTTCTCATGGAAATCCGCATTGAAGAAGGGTTGCTTGGGGATCAGGCAATTCGCTCACGCCTGAAATCTTGGTGGGACGCACGAACCAAGTAGGTTCAGATTCTGAAGTCCTAGTATTGAGGCCTAAACATTTATGACACGCAAATCTCAAAACACAACGCCAATCACGGCAGATGTCGATGACTCTGTTGGCGAAATTGATCATCGTCTAACACGACGCGCACTGATCAATAATTTTCGCCGTGGCGAAGTTTCTCGAGATACTTTGTGCGATGCGCATCCAGAACTGTTACGCGTTGCGCGAAACTTTGGCCGATCAACTCGTGTCAAATGTCCGATTTGTGTCAATGACCAACTCGTCACTGTCTCATATGTTTTTGGTCCACGACTACCAAGCCACGGTCGGTTTATTGCTACTCGAGCCGAGGTTGAACAATTTGATTTACGACCCGAGCGTTTTACTGCTTATTTGATCGAGGTATGTCGGACATGTTCTTGGCACCACCTGCTTAAAACCCGTGTTCTTGGTGGACATGGCAAATCGGATAAGTCGGCAATCGCCCAATAACTCTGCGACAGGCCTGTGGCACTCTGTCTGGATGCCGTTACACTTTCAATTTCACATACCTGCCCCTTCGGGGGCCCCAACTAATCGTTGGGTCCGAAGGGAGTTTTTACGTTTATGCGTGCATACGAATTAATGGTCATTGTCAGTGGCAATCTTGAAGAGTCCGCTGCACACAACTGGATCAGCGTCATTACCAAATCGGTAACTACTGCCGGTGGCACAGTCCACGGCACACCTGATTGGTGGGGCAAGCGTCGTCTGGCTTATCCAATTAAAAAACAGAACGATGGTTACTACGCAATCTTCAATATCACAGCTGATGGTGGAGCACTCGACGAAGCCGAGCGCGCTATGCGAATCGCTGATGATGTTTTAAGGCACAAACTCCTCCGCCTTCCTGATGACGAAGCCGCACGTCGCGGTATGACCGTGTCAGCCTAAAAATATTTACAACAGAAACAATTACAACAGAAACAAGAGGTACAAAAAATGGCTGACAACAGCATCACTCTCGTCGGAAACTTAACTCGCGACCCAGAAATTCGATTCACAGCAACCGGTCGCGCAGTTGCGTCGTTCGGCATTGCAGTTGGTCGGCGTTATCAAGTTAACGGCGAATGGCAAGAACAAACTTCTTACTTCAATATCACTGCTTGGGGTCAACTTGGCGAAAATGCAGCAGCAACTTTGGCCAAGGGCACACGAGTTGTTGTAACCGGTCGTCTTGAGCAACGCGAATACACATCGCGTGAGGGCGAGAAGCGCACAGCAATCGATGTAATTGCTGACGAACTCGGACCAAGTTTGCGTTGGGCAACTGCAGAAGTTAAGCGCACGCCAAAAACTGATGGCCAAAGCGGCGGAGCATCTGCTAGTCGACCAGCAAACTCAGGAACCAACTCAGGCACCAACCCAGGCACCGAAGCAACGCCATTTGATGGCGAAGAACCATTCTAAAACTCAACTAGCCAATCAACTAGCCAATCAACCAGACGATTAAGGACATTCCCAATGACAAGTAAATCCAACAAATTACGTGCACAAAAAGCATTGTTGCGCAAACCAAAGAAGCGCTCAAATGTAGTAGTTACAGAAAAGATTGGCTTTGTTGACTACAAAGATGTCAATTTGTTGCAACGGTTTATGTCAGATCGTTCAAAGTTGCGTGCACGTCGAATGAACGGCAACAGCGTTCAACTTCAGCGCGATATCGCAACGGCTGTCAAGAATGCGCGCGAGATGGCACTCTTGCCATACACGAAGCGAGTTTCAGCAACACGCGCACCACGTGAGCGTGGCGAATACGGTTCTGATGACCGAGATCGAGATCGCGGCCCACGTCGTCCTCGCCGTGACGATTCGTCATCTGGCGGTTCTTCATCGCGCGCATCGGCACCGGCTGCACAAACAGTAGAAGTATCACCAAATATCACCGCTGAAATCTCAACTGATGCCAGCACACAAGGGGCAACATCATGAAAATTCTTCTTCGCTCCGATGTCAAAGGCGTAGGTCGCCGTGGTGACATTGTTAATGTTTCAGCAGGTCACGCACGCAACTTTTTGTTGCCAAATGATCTTGCAGTTGTTGCAAATGATGGCACGGTCGCCCAGGCCGACATTATGCGCAAGGCTCAAGAACTCAAAGCCGCAACAGACCGCGAGTCTGCACGCAGTCTTGCAACTGCACTAGCAACCAAGGTGATCACAATCTCGGCTAAGGCCGGCAATGAGGGTCGTTTGTTTGGTTCAATCACGGCTGCCGAAATTGTTAAAGCAGTCTTTGATCAAGCTGGCATAACTATTGATCGCAAGCATGTGCAACTCGAAGAACCGTTGCGTCAACTTGGCGAACATGTTGTTGTTGCTGAATTATTTGCCGATGTTTTAGTAAATCTGTCACTAAACGTTGTCGCTAAATAGCGTCAATTTTTAGCCGCTCTTTCCCTGCTTGTTTTAGGTTTATCCACATGAAAGTCACTTTTTCTATGGATACCTCTATATTCAGTTACGCACTAAAGCTTTTAGTGTCACTGATTTCCACTGGTTATCCACAGAATAATCACAGGGTTATTCCCCTAGCAATCAACAGGCAAACGCAGGCATTGTGTAGTCATGTCTATTGCTGAGTTCCCGCGTGGCGATCGGTCTGCTTCTCAACAGCGCCAGACAAATCGAATTCCGCCGCACAGTATTGAAGCAGAAGCATCGTTGCTTGGTGCGATGTTGTTGTCTCAAGAAGCAGTTGGTGTTGCTTTCGAACGCGGAGTGAGATCAGAAGAGTTTTATAAACCCGCGCACCAACATATTTATGATGCGATTCGTTCTCTTAACACTGCTGGTGAACCTGTTGATCCGATCACAGTTGGTGAAGAATTGCGACGCAATAGTTTGCTAGACGGCATTGGTGGCATCGATGCTTTATTGACATTACAAAACACAACACCCGCAATTACTAGTGCTGATCGCTACGCAAAAATTGTGCGCGAGACTGCGTCATTGCGTCGTTTATTAACTGTTGCATCAGAAATTGCCGAAATTGCATATAGCGGGCCCGAAGATGTGGCCAAAGCAATTGATGATTCAGAATCTAAAGTTTTTGATGTTTCTGAAAGCAATATTGGTGATAGTTCGCAACCACTTAAATACCTTGTCGAAAATGCAATGGAGAAATTAGAAGATCGAGCCAACAATAAAGAGTTAGTGACTGGCACCGCCACAGGTTTGGCTGGTCTAGATAAAATTTTGCTTGGTTTGCAACCGGGCACGCTAAACATTCTTGGCGCGCGACCTGCAATGGGCAAGTCGGCTCTCGCACTTGGTATTGCCGTACACGTTGCTCGTACATCGGGCAAGCCAGTGTTGTTCTTCTCGCTCGAAATGGGCAGTGCCGAACTTGTCCAGAGAATTTTGGCGAGTGAAGCAGGTGTTGATTCAGCAGTTTTGCGCAGTGGTCGACCAACACCAAATGACTGGACAAAAATTGGGCATGCAGTTGGTCGTTTAGATGTGCCATTAATTATTGATGACAGCCCAGGCACTTCAGTTGGTGCGATTCGAGCCAAAGCCCGTCGAACCCTTAGTCGTCAAGGCGATCTTTCGCTGATTGTTATTGACTATTTACAACTGATGGGTGGCGATGGTCGACCAGAGAATCGTCAACTTGAAGTTAGTGAGATCAGTCGAAAATTAAAATTATTGGCTCGCGAATTTAAAATTCCAATTTTGGCATTGAGTCAGTTAAGTCGTGGTTTAGAGTCACGCACAGATAAACGACCGACACTCTCAGACTTGCGTGAATCTGGCGCACTCGAGCAAGACGCCGACGTCGTGATGTTTCTTTATCGCGACGAAGTTTATAATCCTGACAACAAAGACGAGATTGGTGCAGCCGAATTAAATATTTCAAAGCATCGCGCTGGCCCACTGGGCAAGGTTCGCTTGGCGTGGCTGGCGGCTTACACTCGTTTTGAAAACTTCGCAACAGATAC
>ERZ889217.1102-NODE-1102-length-14454-cov-10.503229_pt1 | contig 14454 bp, 15 predicted proteins | sample MGYA00521098_ERZ889217 | MGnify/ENA primary metagenome ERZ889217 (study PRJEB32303, sample SAMEA104408613) | aquatic metagenome | biome: Brackish water; feature: Pelagic; material: water | place: Baltic Sea | collected 2014-06-10T22:04:00 | depth 2,362 m ...
TCACTTACATAAGTGGGTTGTGAGGGACTCGAACCCCCGACCCGGTGATTAAGAGTCACCTGCTCTACCAACTGAGCTAACAACCCGAGCTCATCCAAAGGGGGAAACCTCGAATGCATCGCAAACCCTATCAGCGCGAAGGGGCGTGCGCAAAAGCCTAAAGTGCTTCAGGCCCTCCTTCGTTTTCCTGTTTAGCAAGGAAGGTTTTCCTACCTAGTGCTTCTTGAAACGGTTATAAGAGTTAACGATCTCTACCTGGGCAGCATCGTGATTTACCCACTCGCCACCATGGACCTCTTTGCCTGGTTCGAGAGTTTTGTAAACTTCAAAGAAGTGTTTAATCTCTTCAAGTTCATAGTGTGGAACATCAGCTAAATCCTTAAGGCCTGACTTTCTAATATCACCGGCGGCGACACAGAGAAGCTTGTCATCGCCACCCTTCTCATCGGTCATACGAAACATTCCGATTACGCGACAAGAAACTACGCAACCCGGAAATGTCGGTTCATCTAACATGACTAGGGCATCTAGGGGATCGCCATCATTTGAAAGTGTGTTCTTTACAAAGCCATAATCATGTGGAAAGCGAGTTGCGGTAAATAACATTCGGTCGAGGCGAACTTCGCCGGTCTCATGATTAATTTCGTACTTGTTACGTGAACCTGCAGGGATTTCGATTACGACGTCAAAGACCATCGATTCCATCTTGGTCTCCTCTAGGCGAAACTAAAATATTGGGGTGAACGACGGGACTTGAACCCGCGACATCTCGGACCACAACCGAGTGCTCTACCAGCTGAGCTACGCCCACCATGAGGTACTAATACTACGTTAATAAATATGTAGATTAAATTTAATTATTGGGGATAAAGATGGCCTTTCGGTAGTACTCGAGTTCCTCGATCGAATCTCGGATATCGCCTAAGGCGCGATGATTGCCTGTCTTCTTTGGGGCGGCAAAGTAAACCCGCGGATACCAGCGGCGGGCCAACTCTTTTATGGAAGAGACGTCGATGGTGCGGTAGTGGAGGTAGGTATTTAATAGGGGCATGTCGCGGGCGATAAATGAGCGATCGGTGCCCACCGAGTTACCAGCCAGCGGGGATTTACCGGCGCCAGGAGCATATTTCTCGATGTAGGCCATGACTGCCTTTTCGGCCTCCGAAATTTCAACCCCGGCCTGTATCTCAGTAATTAGACCAGATTCGGTATGCATATTTGTTACAAACTCATTCATGCCAGCGATCTGATCAGCGCTCGCCTTGATTACTAGGTCGATGCCTTCACCGAGGATATTTAGCTCCGAGTCGGTGACCAGCACCGCAATTTCGAGTAATACATCTTTATTGAGATCCAGCCCAGTCATCTCACAATCAACCCAAATCAGATTCGGGGATTCATTCTTTGAGGCCATTGCCGGAGCCTAAACCAGGGTGCGGCGATACCTCTAATCTCAGTGATTTCACCTTTCGTTCACCTGGGGTTTACCTTCGTTCCACATTTGGAAACCCACCTGGCATAACAATCAGGGCGTGACTATTGCTCCTAATCGATCAACTTCGCTTCCTGCCAGGCGAGAGCTGAGCAATAAGCCGCGGCTTTCTGATCGAGTTTTTCGGGGAGTAGCAACCGGCGGCGGATTATCTTCATTAGTAATTCTGGGGCTAATTTTTATCTTCTTAGCTAATCAAGGTTACCAAGTTCTTAAGTCCGAAGGTTTTGGTTTTATTACTGGAAGTAATTGGCTGGTAGTTCAGGACAACGCAGGAATTACCGATCTTGCCGCCTCTGAATTTGGAATCGCGGCAATGCTTGTAGGAACTTTATTGTGTGCAACTATCGCAGTAATAATTGCGATACCAATTTCGGTCTTGTGCGCGCTCTATCTTACTTTTTATGCACCAGAAGTTATTAAGAGAATTATGGTCGCGCTAATTGATTTAATGGCGGCATTCCCATCGATTCTATTTGGTATGTGGGGATTTTTTGTTTTGATGCCACACGCTGAATATTGGGCGAGGTTATTACATAAGTATTTTGGGTGGCTGCCATTTTTTAAGATGGATGTAGATATTTTCGAGCGCTCACCATTTGTCGCCGGAGTCGTTTTAGCAACCATGATTATTCCAATCATCACATCTATCTCTCGCGAAATTTTCTCTCAGACTCCTTTGGATCGAATTCAAGCTGCGTATGCACTTGGCTCAACCCGCTGGGCAATGATTAAAGCGGTAGTAATTCCATACGGGCGAAGTGGTGTTGTAGGTGGAGCAATGCTTGGTCTTGGACGCGCGATGGGCGAAACCGTTGCGGTTTACACGGTCTTGAATCTGGTATATCAAATCAATTGGCAGGTCTTAATCGGGGCAGGCGGAAATATGGCCTCAATGATCTTGCTTAAGTTTGGCGAAGCTGGTCCAACTGAGATCCAGGCACTTATGGCGGCAGGTTTGGCGCTCTTTATTCTTACCCTGATCGTGAATTCGATTGCAAATATAATTGTTTCAAAGACTGGAAGTAAAGGTCGATGACAGCAAAAATCCCTGAAGTTAAAGCGAAAGTGAAACCCACAAAACCTTGGGCGCCAACTACTCGCGAACGAGCTGTAGATATCGGGGCGATTCTCCTAGCAATTTTGGGTACTTTCATTGCGGTTGGTCTCTCAGAGCTTAAGGGAAAATTAGCCTATGCTGGTGTGTTCTTACTGCTGATCATTTCAATTAACTTTATTCAGAATTATCTTCGAAGTGGCATAGCTGCTGCAAAGGATTCAATTGCTTCAACTTTTGCAGTTGCCGGAGTCTTAGTTACCTTGCTGCCGATAGTTAGTATTTTATATGCGATATTTGAACGCGGGAAGACTGGCTTAAAGTTTAATTTATTTACCTCCGATATGAAATTAAATGGTCCAAATGATCCGCTAAATCAGGGCGGTTTACTGCACGCCTTGGTGGGCAGCGGAATTATGGTAACAATCGCACTTTTGATCAGCCTGCCAATCGGAATTCTTACTGCAATTTATTTGACTGAGATAAAGGGATTATTGACTAGGCCAATTAAGTTTCTGGTTCAATCAATGTCGGGTGTGCCCTCAATTGTTGCAGGATTATTTATTCTCTCTGCAATCGTCTTTCCAATTACTAAGACCCCATCGGGACTTATGGGTGGATTTGCACTTGCGATATTGATGATTCCAACAATTGCCAGAACTTCTGAAGAGGTTTTGCTTCTAATCCCAGAAGATCTACGTGAAGCCGGAGTAGCTCTTGGTGGAACGCAATGGCGAACGATTTCGCAAATTGTTGTCCCGGCGGCAAAGAGCGGCCTGATAACTGCGGTTATTTTGGGAGTTGCCCGCGTTGCTGGTGAGACTGCGCCACTGGTTCTAGTCTCTGGTGGCGGAGATGCCGTTAACCTAAATCCTGCAGCTGGGCCGATGGGTTCATTCCCTTTCTATATCTGGAAGAGCTTTACCTTTGGAACTCCGGAATCAATTGCCAGAGCCTGGGCCGGAATCTTTATCCTTCTTCTTTTAATTTTCGCCCTATTTATAACAGCTCGCCTGCTTGGTGGAGATAGGAATAAAAAATGACAAACTCAACCGAGAAAGAGACAACCCCGTCATCGCTTTCGAGCGTTGCAGCAGCTGCAGCATCGAAGAAGAAGCAGAGCACAGGTGCTCAGGGCGTTGGTCTTGAAGCCCGTGGTATCCATGCCTGGTTTGGTGACAAGTTGGTCTTAGAAGATATATCTCTTGATTTCTGGTCAGGTACTGTCACTGCGTTGATTGGTCCTTCAGGATGTGGCAAGTCAACATTTATTCGTACCTTAAATCGAATGCATGAATTTATTCCTGGCGCTGCGATGGCCGGTGAAGTTCTACTAAATGGCAGAGATGTTTATGAAAGTGGAACTGATGTGACAAAGATTCGCCTTAAAGTCGGTATGGTTTTTCAGAAGCCAAATCCATTTCCATCAATGACAATTGCCGACAATGTACTTGCAGGCTTGAAGTTGGCTCAATTAAAAGTTCCCAACAAAGATGATCTTCTCGAGGAATGTTTACTGCGCGCAGGGCTCTGGTCTGAGGTTAAAGATCGGTTGAGCGCCTATGGTGGCTCACTTTCTGGCGGTCAGCAGCAGAGATTATGTATTGCGCGCTCACTTGCAGTGCGTCCAGAAATTTTACTGATGGATGAGCCATGTTCGGCACTTGATCCTGGTTCGACGCTTCGAATTGAAGAGACTATCTCTGAGCTTTCATCATCAATGACAATCATCATCGTCACCCACAATATGCAGCAAGCTGCGCGAGTTTCGGATTACACCGGCTTCTTTCTCTCAGATGGTGGGCCTGGCCAATTGGTTGAGGTCGGCGCCACGAGCGATATCTTCTCAAGACCAAAGGATATTCGCACCGAGAACTATGTGACAGGGCGTTTTGGTTAACCAACTGTTCACCTAAGCGTCGACCCTTGTTTGGCATTAGAGAGCAATCCCGTAACCCTGGCTCAATAGTTTCTGCCTTAGACAAACGTCTAACACTACTGAATAAGGGGAACAATGAATCTCTCTAAATCAATCAAGGTACTTAGCGCAGTTATTGCTACTGCGGTCCTTGCTGCTCCGTCAGCCGTTGCGGCTGTTTCACTTACCGGTGCTGGCGCAACTTTCCCTGCTCCAATTATTGAAGCTTGCAAAGCTGGTTATAACAAAGACACTGGCAACACATTGACATATGGCCTAGGTGGTTCGGGTGCCGGTCGTTCAGCTTCAGATAAGCAGACCGGAATTGTTAACTTTTCAGATACTCCACACCTTGCTGCGCGCGAAGGTGTAATTCATATCCCAGTGGTCGCTGCTCCAATCGCAGTTATGTACAACATTGGAAATAAGAAGCCACTTTATCTATCTCCAGCAACTGTTGCCGGAATCTTTGGCGGAACAATCACAAAGTGGAACGATCCAAAGATTGTTGCAGACAATAACCGCGCAGTTCAGGAAGTAATTTACAAGCTCAACAAAAAGGGCGTTGTAAAGAAGAATAAAGCTGGCGCACCAAAAGTTCTAAGAACTGTTACTCGTAACATTCGCTACACACTTCCATCACAGTCAATCAAAGTTATTTATCGCTCAGATTCTTCAGGAACGCAAGGAAACTTCACTGCGGCACTGAACGGAGCTGCTCCAGAAGTTTGGACGAAGGCTGGAAATAATGCTTTCGCTTCAACTTTCCCTGGTAATTTGAATGATAAGGCTAACCTCGGTCGAATCACCGGTGCATCTGGTTCAGCTGCAGTTGCTGCAGCCGCTGCTAAGACTCGTTACTCAATCACATTCGCTGAAGCAAGCTATGCGAAGGATAATGGCTTAGCAATTGCCAGCATCAAGAATGAAGCAGGCAACTGGCAGGCACCAACATCTGGTGGCGTATCAGCATTCCTTGGCTCTGCAAAGATTGCAGATAATGGAATCGTTACCTTTGATTACAAATCAAAGGATCCAGGGGCTTACCTCTTCGGAATCACTTCATATGCGCTAATTGACACCAAGCAGAAGGATGCAGAGACCGCAAAGGCAGTACGCGATCTACTTACCTATCTCTTGGACCCAAAGTGCGTACAGACCGATCCAAAGATTGAATTCACAACAATCACTGGAGCGCTACGTGATATCAACTTGAAGCTAATCGCAAAAATTGGTAACTAGTTGATTTAAACGCAATTAAGTAACAGCCCTGGGTCAAAAACTCGGGGCTCTTACTTTTTTGCGGCAATTGGCCTTTGTGTGATCTTGGTGCGCCTGGCAGGAATCGAACCTGCGGCCTACCGCTTAGAAGGCGGTTGCTCTATCCGACTGAGCTACAGGCGCATTTAATGATTTTCGTGTGCGAGTCTACCGATTTGAAGCGATAAGGTTTAACTCATGGCTGAGTTTATATATACGATGAAGAAGGCGCGTAAAGCGCATGGCGACAAGGTAATTCTCGACGATGTGACCCTGATGTTTCTTCCGGGCGCCAAGATCGGCGTGGTAGGTCCAAATGGTTCTGGTAAATCAACAGTTCTTCAAATTATGGCAGGGTTACAGCAACCCTCAAATGGCGAAGCGTTTCTCTCTCCAGGCTACTCAGTCGGAATCTTGCTTCAAGAGCCACCGTTAGATGAGACCAAGACCGTATTAGAAAATGTGCAAGAGGGTGTTGCAGAGACAATCGGACTTTTAAATCGCTTCAATCAAATTAGTGATGAGATGGCAAATCCTGATGCCGACTATGACAGGTTGTTGGCTGAGATGGGAACCCTTCAAGAACAACTAGATCATCGCAATGCTTGGGATTTGGATTCACAGTTAGAACAAGCAATGGACGCTCTTCGTTGTCCGCCGGGAGATGCTGATGTAACGGTGCTCTCTGGTGGTGAGCGTCGCAGAGTTGCTTTATGTAAGTTGCTATTACAACAACCAGATTTATTGTTATTGGATGAGCCTACAAACCACCTAGATGCCGAGTCAGTGCTCTGGCTTGAGCAACACCTAAGTAAATATTCAGGCACAGTTGTGGCGATTACCCACGATAGGTATTTCTTGGACAATGTTGCCGAATGGATTCTTGAACTAGATCGTGGTCGCGCCTTTCCTTATGAAGGAAATTATTCGACTTACCTAGATACAAAATCAACGCGGCTAAAAATTGAGGGCCAGAAAGATTCCAAGCGGGCAAAGCGTCTAAGCGAAGAGCTTGAATGGGTTCGAATGAACTCAAAGGGCCGCCAAGTTAAATCAAAGGCGCGCCTTGCCAGATATGAAGAGATGGCATCTGAAGCCGAGAAGACTCGCAAACTAGATTTCGAAGAGATTCAAATTCCAATGGGGCCACGTCTTGGAAATGTAGTTGTTGAAGTTGAGCAGTTAAAGAAGGGCTTCGGTGATCGCCTACTTATTGATGATCTCTCATTTACGCTTCCTCGAAATGGAATCGTTGGAGTAATCGGGCCCAATGGCGCTGGCAAGACAACACTATTTAAGACAATTCTTGGACTAGAAGAACCAGATAGCGGCACTGTAAAGATTGGCGAGACTGTGAAAATTTCATATGTCGACCAATCTCGTGGTGGAATCGATTCAAAGAAGAGTCTGTGGGAAGTTGTTTCAGATGGTTTGGACTATATAAAAGTTGGCCAGGTCGAGATGCCATCTCGTGCATATGTCTCAGCTTTTGGTTTTAAAGGCCCAGATCAACAGAAAGCTGCCGGAGTCCTATCGGGTGGTGAGCGAAATCGACTAAACCTTGCCCTGACTCTAAAGATGGGTGGAAACCTATTGTTACTAGATGAGCCAACAAATGATTTAGATGTTGAAACTCTTGGCTCACTTGAAAATGCACTCTTAGAATTTCCAGGTTGTGCGGTGGTTATCTCTCACGATCGCTGGTTCTTGGACCGCGTTGCCACACATATCTTGGCCTATGAAGGTGATTCACAGTGGTTCTGGTTTGAAGGAAACTTCGAATCTTATGAAGAGAATAAGGTTGCTCGCCTAGGTATTGAAGCATCAAGGCCGCATCGCGTTACCTACAGAAAGTTAACAAGATAATGCGCCATGTTGGAAATACTTATGTTCGCTGGAACGATTTAGATGCATTTGGGCATGTAAATAATGCGAATTACTTAACTTTCATTCAAGAAGTTCGCGCCGATTTTACTTGGTATTCGAGAATTGCCCGAGGCCTTAAACCCATATTCAAAGATATGGTTGTAGCCCGAGTCGAGATTGATTATTTAGTTCCAATTATGGAAGGTGGATTCAATCTTGATGTAGAAATTTGGGTCTCCAAAATCGGAACATCATCTTTTGTCCTTCAATATGAGTTGAAATCCACAGCAGGCCTTCATGCTAGAGCTAGCTCGGTACAAGTTGCAGTCGATATTGACACACACAAATCGCGGAAAATAAGTGATGACGAGCGCACACTATTAAATGAGTATTTAGAAGTTTGATGAGCGAGGCAACCTTCTATGAACGAGCCGGTGGAGCTGCGACTTTTAAAGAGCTAACGGCGCGCTTCTATGAAAAAGTTGCAGTAAATCCAATACTGAAGCCAATGTATCCAGATGAGGATTTGGCTGGGGCACAGGAACGTCTTGAATTATTCTTGGCACAATATTGGGGCGGGCCAGCGACCTATTCAGAACAGAGAGGCCATCCCAGGCTTCGGATGCGACATGCACCATTTCATATCGCAACCCCTGAGCACGATGCCTGGCTCGAATGTATGCATGCTGCCGTGATCGACTTGGCGATTGCTGAGGATCTCAAAGAAGAGCTATGGACTTATTTCCAATATGCGGCCCATTCAATGAAGAACCAGCCAGATTTAACTTAATAAACACCTAAAATGCGCGATTTTTTGCGCGACTTACGGCACTATTTACCCAGCCAACAGTGCGAGCCACGCATTGAAACAAGGGAGCAAGTTAGTGCCACAGACATTGGTACTGAACGCCACCTACGAGCCACTAGGTGTCGTCTCAGAGCGACGAGCGTTGATACTCGTCTTAAATCAGCGTGCCACAACCGTTGAAGAGTCAGATACCGTTTTACATTATTCGGGCGGTGAAATAATCCTGCCGGCAGTTATCAAACTAGTTAAATTTGTTCGAATTCCATATCGCCATGCGGTGCCACTTTCCAGGCGCGCACTCTTTGCTCGCGATGGGGGACGTTGTGTTTACTGCGCCGCGCCTGCAACATCTATCGACCATGTAATTCCACGAAGTCGTGGTGGTGGACATAATTGGGAGAATGTTGTTTCGGCTTGCCACAAATGCAATCATCAGAAAGCTGATCGCACCCTTAAAGAGATTGGCTGGAAGTTAAAGAAGCTACCCCGCGAACCAGCCGGTGCGGCATGGAGAATTCTTGGAACAGGTAAGCCAGATACGAGATGGATCTCATACCTGCGGCCATTTGGCGCAGAACACGGCGTTGCCTAAGATACCTGCATGTCATTAAATACTTTTAACCAAGTAAGCGCCGGACTGATAAACCGAATCACTCAAGAAGATGGTTCGATGCCTGGCGATCCGCTCGGAACCTTTAAAGGAATTCTTTACTTCGTCGGCGTTCCTGCGTTGATGTTTGCAGTTATTTCAGCGGTGGTCTTACTTTCTACTGTTGATCGCAGAAAGAAGAGCTCGACACTTTCTCGTATTGAATAATCTTTAAGCATCTTTAGCTTGAGCCTTAAGTGCTCTTGCAAGTGCATCTCGACTCTCTGAAACTAATCTGCGAAGACCGGCTGGTGAATCTTTGCCAGTTGTTTCAAGCCAATTAATGGTCTTTTCTAACGTCTGCTTATCGGTTATATATGTTGGATAGCAGAGTTCAACAAATGAGCTACCGATATCAAACGAAGCGTTATCCCACATAGTAATTAGTGACTCAAAATAAGGATCTACATAGGCAGCCAGTAAATCTCGTTGGCCAGAGCGCATGAAACCTCTATGAATTGCGGCGCGGATCGAACTAGTCATCTCTTCTTTGGTAATTGAATTCCAAGCAGCAGTTTTTGCCTCAGCTGTTGGGAAGGCGGCAACACAAGTTGCATGGCCGAGTTGACCATTAATTGTGTTATCCCTTTCAAGCTCACCATCTAATTCGGCTCGAGTAAATAAGTTGAGCTCACAGAGAGCTAAGACAAATGTCCAACGAAGATCAGCATCAACTTTAAGGCCAGCCAATTTCCCATCTAGAAGCGCTCGAAGCTGAGTCAAATGGCCCTTTGTGGTTGCAAGGCCAGAAAAAATTCTGGCAAATTGAAGTTGGTGATCACTCTCGGCCTTTGCCGATGCCAGCATTCCAGCAAGTGCATCAGCAACTCTTATCCGAAGTTCATCGCGCTTTGCTGGGTTTGCATAGAGCTCTACTGCGGTTGTTAATTGGTTACCAATTACCGTTACAACAGTTATGTCACTCTCGCCAGGCAGGCCAGCGATTGCAATATCAATAAAGTCAGTCGTACTTATCTCACCATCTCGCAACATATCCCAAGAGATTGCCCAGCACATCGCACGGGTTAGGCCATCAGAGATATTTCCAAGATGGGCTTTTAGCGTCGCAATCGAACGATCATCTAAACGCACCTTGGCATATGAGAGATCACGGTCATTAATTAGAAGTAGATCGGCAACGCTCTCACCTGCAAGTTCTAAGACCTCAGTTCTCTCACCTGCAACATCTAATTCGACAGATTTGCGGAGCAGAACGCTCTCACCCTTTACATCATATAAACCAACTGCAAGGCGATGAGGACGAAGCTCTTTAGAGCCAGCAGGAATAATAGGAGCTTCCTGAAGGATTTCAATCTTCGAATATTTATCATTTGAAATTTCAAGAATTGGTCGCAAGGTATTTACACCAGCAGTCTGCAGCCAAGTCGAGACCCAAGGCTTTAAATCACGTCCACTTGTAGCAGTTAGTTCAACCAATAAATCATCGAGAGTTGTATTGGCAAAGGCATGCTTTGCGAAATACTTCTGTAGTCCAGCAATAAAGTTATCGCGCCCAACGTGGGCAACTAGTTGTTGCAGAACTGAGGCGCCCTTTGCATATGTGATGCCATCAAAGTTGGCATTTACAGTTTCAATATCGACCATATCTGTAACGATTGGGTGGGTAGAAGAGAGTTGATCTTGGCGATATGCCCAGTTCTTTCGCTCTGAATTAAAGCCAGTCCATGCGTTAACAAAGCGAGTTCCCTCAGCAGAGGCCAGATGTGAAGACCATTCAGCGAATGATTCATTTAGCCATAAGTCATCCCACCATTGCATTGTGACCATATTGCCAAACCACATATGTGCCATCTCGTGCAAGATGGTATTTGCGCGGGCGTCATACATGCGCTCTGTTACCTTGCTTCGAAATACCAACAGACTCTCTAAGAAGGTAACTGCGCCAGAGTTCTCCATCGCGCCCCAGTTAAAATCGACAACAGCAATTTGATCATACTTTTCAAATGGATATGCCAATCCGAAAACTTTTTCAAAGTAGGCAAAGCCTTGCTTGGTAACTAAGAAAATATCCTCAGGATCTAGCGACTCGGCCAATGATTTACGGCAGTAGATTCCAAGTGGAACGCTCTTCTGCCCAACATACTCATCATGTACGTGATAGTAAGGACCAGCAATCAGGGCAGTTATGTAAGTTGAAATTCTCGGTGTTGGAAGAAAATTCCAAATGTTCTTATCTCCAGCAATCTCACTCTTACTTTTAACAGGAGAGTTTGAGATAACCTCCCAATGCTTTGGCGCTGTGACAGTAAGCTGAAAAGTAGCCTTTAAATCTGGTTGATCAAAGCATGGATACATCTTTCGGATATATGCAGTCTCGCCCTGCGAATAGAGATAGACCTCGTTATCTGCTGGATCTACTGAATATTGCAGACCTTCACCAGTCTTTGAGTATTCGCCCTCAATCTCAATCACTAATTCATTTAGGGCAGCTAGATCTTTGATGAAGATACTCTCGCCATCGTAATTTGATACAGCTACATCCTTGCCATTTAGCTTTGCGGAGATAACACGCTTTCCGACGGCATCGATAAAAGTCTCATACCCAGGCTTGTTGCAAGAGAATTTGACCACCGATCTAGCGATGAAGTTCTCGGCGCCCTGACAGACGTCGATACTGACTTCGTATGATGTGACTGAAAGGTGCGCGCTACGTTCGCGGGCTTCGGTTCTTGAGATATTTAAACCAGGCATGCGCGCACTCTATCTTTCCTTATCTAAGATACCCATATGAGCGAAGAGAAGAGCAGTCTCTACAACCTAAGTAATAGGTCATTTCGCCTTCGCGGAACTCGAATAACCGAGGCTCAAGATCGCGCCACTCAGCTTTTCTGGGATGAATTCGGAATTTCACCCAATCAAGACATAAATCCAAAAGAGATCTTCCCAACAAGCACTGCGGTCATAATGGAAATTGGAACCGGAATGGGCGAGGCAACAGCCGAAATTGCACGCACCTTTCCTGAAACTGGATTTCTGGCACTTGAGGTACATCGCCCTGGAATTGGTTCGTTGCTCGCTCGGATAAATGAATTTAGTCTAAAGAATATTCGCTTAATTAATGAAGATGCTCGAATAATTCTAGATCAGAAGATGCCAGATGAAAGCCTTGATGCGATTCATTTATATTTTCCAGATCCTTGGCATAAGAAGAAGCATTGGAAGCGGCGCATAATACAGAGTGATTTTCTAGATCTCATCTACCGCAAATTAAAATCCGGTGGATATATTCATATTGCAACAGATTGGGTTGCTTATGCAGAGTGGAGTGCTAGCAAATTTGAAACAGACTTGAGATTTTCTGGGGGAGTAATTCCAAAGCCAGAGTTTCGGCCACTCACAAGATTTGAAGATAAAGGTTTAGGCAAGGGACATCTAGTTACAGATTTAAAATACTTTAAAGTTTAAATCTTGCCAGTCTCATCAAACTTTGCCATCAAATTAATTCTGCGCACATGACGTTCATCGCCAGGAAATGGCGTTGCTATAAATTTATCAACGAGCTCTAAACAGAACTCTTCAGAGTGCATCCGGCCACCAATTGAGATCACATTTGCATTATTGTGCTCCCGCGCAAGTACAGCAGTTTCTAGCGACCAGACAAGTGCGGCGCGAATTCCCTTAACTTTATTTGCAGCAATTTGCTCGCCATTTCCTGAACCGCCCAGCACGATGCCAAGGGAACCTGGATCAGCTGCAACTCCTTGTGCCGCAGGAATACAGAAGACGGGATAATCATCAAGAGCGTCATATTCGATTGGTCCGTGGTCTATTACTTCATGACCGCTTGTCTGCAAGTGCTTGATAATGACGCCCTTGAACTCAAGGCCAGCATGGTCGCTTCCGATATGAATTCTCATCTCACAATAATGGCAGAAAACTCAAACGGCCCCTGCTATTTCTAGCAAGAGCCGTTTAAGAAGAGAGAGAATTGCTATAGATGTACTACTTGATAGCTGACTTTAGGCGCTTCTTGTCATTCTTTTCCTTATCCATTCCACCAAGCTTCTTGCCTGGAGCAGATTCAACCTTTGATGTAACGCGATCGTTTAGACCAGCCTTTTTTGCAGTAGCTTGATCAGCAGTTAGCTTGCCATTGGTGACAGCGGCATCAATCTCGGTTGTTTCGAAGTCAACAAGGGCAGTAATCAGCTCTGCCTTCTTATCGCCAGCAAGTATTGCAAGTGAAGTGCCAGCAAGGCGAGCTGCCTTGAGATCTTCTGATGTGATTCCGAGAGTCGAAGTTATTACAAGTTCACGTGCCACAGAATTCTTTCCAAACCCATTCCTGAATGGATCCTTCATCGGCTTCATCTTTGGAGCCGCAGAAACCATCGCCGCAGCAATTGCATCAGCCTGTGCCTGAGTAATCGTTCCACTCGAAACTAATCCCGAAAGAACTGCAGAAATTCCTGCAGCTCCGCCACCTTTACGCCCTGGGTCTGCTGCAGATATAGAAGCAGTTGAAACAGTCCCAATTGAAAGTGCTGTCGCTAAAACAACAGCTGCAATTTTCTTATTAATCATTTATTTACTCCCCAACCGATTTGAACATTCTAGAAGTAATTACCTCCAGATAGCGGTATATAACTTCCTGATGCTGTGGACGATAGTCAATACACCTGAATATAAACTGTGAATTCACGCTCTAGCCAGAAAAAATTTATGTATAGATGAGAGGTCGCACCCACATTTTCCTCCTCCAAGCGCTGAGATCTGAGGATAGTAGAGCCCACATTGGCCCTTCCCCTGGGCCACATTGACTTAGGGATGTGGCCTCAAAATGAGAGCACTGAAATCTAAAAGTTTGATCACTTCACTAATAATCTCCTCATTTCTAGCATTCAATATTTCAATTACTCAGAGCGCTAGTGCAGGAAAATTAAAAGAGATCGCTATTACAAAAGCAGGCCGGGTAGTAAATGCGAAAATTAATACAATTTTAAGCGGGAAAGGAGTTCCAAAATCTGCTACAGGAATAGATGGGGACTTCTATATAAATATTAGAACAATGCAAATCTTTGGACCAAAACGGAAAGGTAGTTGGCCGGCCCCAGTTCCAATGAAGGGAGCGGCTGGAGCTAAAGGCGCAGTTGGATCTACAGGTGCCACTGGTGCGCAAGGAGCTAAAGGTGTTGCAACTAGCGGCGCAGTTGGAGCTACAGGCGCAACAGGTGCTGTGGGAGCTACAGGTGGAGGTTCTGCTGGCGCGACAGGCGCGACAGGCGCGCAAGGTGCTACTGGCTCTCAGGGTCCAACCGGTGCTACTGGCTCAGTAGGCACCGGAGTTGCAGGACCAACTGGCCTAACTGGACCAACTGGCCCTCAGGGGGCTGTAGGACCTACAGGTCCAACGGGTGCAGCTGGCTCAGCAAGTTCAAAAGAA
>ERZ889217.1103-NODE-1103-length-14450-cov-11.338520_pt1 | contig 14450 bp, 17 predicted proteins | sample MGYA00521098_ERZ889217 | MGnify/ENA primary metagenome ERZ889217 (study PRJEB32303, sample SAMEA104408613) | aquatic metagenome | biome: Brackish water; feature: Pelagic; material: water | place: Baltic Sea | collected 2014-06-10T22:04:00 | depth 2,362 m ...
CTGGGATCAGTGGTGATAGCAAGTCTGCTGATCAAGCGCTTGGCGCACCGGAGAGCAGCACCAGCGACAAGATGATGTGGATTGGGCAGCAGCACTTCACTGCCGTCAGCGATTTACCCTCTCTCGATAGTGACGCCCCGTCGTATGTCATCTCTGCAAGCGATGTTGCCAAGCGAGACCTGAATTCTCTGCGCGAAGTATTTTCAATCAAAGATGAGTTCGTTGCCCAAGATGCAAATATGGGCGGCGGCTATTTGGCGGGGGATTACAACACGGGTGTTTCACCAACTATGTACGTGAGTGCTGACGCGACGCATTATTGGAGTTATCAGGCTCCATGGTCACGCTCAATGACTGACGTGGGGTGTGCAATACCTCCGGTGGCTGAAGGCGACACTGTTCCTAGTGTGGAACCATGTTCCCTCCCGACGCCTCCAGAAAATGTGCCTTCGGCGGCACAGGCTGAAGATCTGTTTAAGCAGATGCTGAAGGATCTCGGTCTCAAGCCAAAAGATTTCATCACTGAGAGCTATGCGGATGAGTGGAACGCCAGTGTGACGGGGTACTTAACGATTGATGGTGTTCGCACTTCCTTGTCGTGGTCGGCTTCCTATGGTGCCGATGCGGAACTCCAGTGGGCTAGCGGTGTTTTGGCGGAAGTCACGCAAGCAGCGGACTATCCACGGATTGGAACCGCTCAGGGTATTGAGCGCTTGAACAATGATCAGCAATACGGCTGGGGTGGTCCTTATGCCCGCGGCGGAATTGCTTACGCTGACATGGCCGTCACCTCGGCTGATAAGGCTGTTGCCTCACCGGGTTCTCCCAGTTCATCGGCTCAAGGTATTGAGCCGGTATCTGAAGAAGTTGTTGGGATCACGGTTGACACCGAGCCTGCAATGATGACGATGACGGTTGATAGCAGCCCTTATCCCTACGACAGCCCGTATCCCTACGACAGCCCTTATCCCTACGATGCGAATGTGACTGTAGCCCCGCCTGATGGTCAGGAGATGCCGGAGATACCAGTGATTGAAATTGAGATCGTCGCCGTTGAAGAAGAGTTGTTGAGCCTGTACGGCGCAGATGGTTCGATCTACTTGGTCCCTGGGTACGCCTTCTTGGCGGCACCAGAGTCGGGTTGGACACCGCGTTACTCGGTCTCGGCTTTGCCTGATGAGTTCGTAGAAGAAGCAAACACCGATTCCGTTGACGTGCCTACTCCAGATGTGACTGCAACTCCAGGGCCCGAGACAATTGACCCAAGTGATCCAGTCGTTGATGCAGAAATAGAAATCACCCAAGAAGCTGCGGATTCTTTGCTCGCAATGAGCGAAGGTGAGGCCACAAAAATGGCAGCGAATAACGGTTGGGAAGTGCGTGTCGGCCAGCGTGATGACATGGTTTACGCGCTGACAATGGACTATCGGCTGGACCGCGTGACTTTGACGATTGTTGCTGATGAGGTGACTAAAGTCGACGTCGGTTAACCAACGGAGAACCCCCGATATTCGGGCGGTAGTCTGCACTGCGATATGTTCGACAATCTCTCCAATCGATTTGACGAAATCTTCAAGCGGATTCGCGGCAAAGGACGCCTGACCGAAGCCGACGTCGATGCAGTTCTTCAGGAAATCCGCACGGCACTGTTAGAAGCCGACGTCAACGTCACAGTTGTACGTAGTGTCGTCGAGCGTATTCGCCAAGGTGCGATTGGAATCGAAAGTTCAAAGGCTCTTGACCCGAGCCAGCAAGTCATCAAACTTGTCAATCAAGAACTCACCAGTATTCTCGGCGGAGAAACTCTGAAGATTTCTTATGCCAGTCGTCCACCAACCGTGGTCTTGATGGCTGGTCTGCAAGGTTCAGGTAAAACTACTAACTCGGCCAAGTTAGCAAAGTGGTTTAAGTCGCAGGGGCGCCATCCGTTGTTGGTTGGCGCCGACTTACAGCGTCCAGCCGCTGTTGAACAATTACGTACTCTCGGCCGACAAATTGATGTACCAGTGTTCAGTGAACCTGGTGATCCGGTGAGGACAGCGACACGCGGGCTCGCAGAAGCACGCCGACTGGGTAAAGATGTGCTCATCGTTGACACCGCTGGTCGCTTGGCGATTGACGATGAGATGATGGCGCAGATTCGTCAAATATCGGATCAAATCGCCCCGAATTACACCTTCTTAGTGATTGACGCGATGACTGGTCAAGACGCAGTCAATGTCGCACAAGCTTTCCACAACACTCTGAACATTGACGGTGTGATCTTGTCCAAACTTGACGGCGATGCACGCGGTGGTGCAGCGCTGTCAGTTAAAGAAGTCATCGGGAAACCGATCGCTTTTGCTAGCACTGGCGAAAAACTGGATGCCTTCGAACAGTTCCACCCCGATCGTATGGCTGGTCGCATTTTGGGAATGGGCGACATGCTCACGCTCATTGAGCAAGCAGAGCAGGCATTCGAAAAAGATAAGGCTGAAGAGGCCGCCGCCAAATTATTGGATGGCGACTTCACCTTGGATGACTTCCTTGAACAGATGCAGTCGCTGAAGAAGATGGGGCCTTTAGGCGGGTTGATGGGCATGATGCCAGGAATGCCTAAAGAACTCAAGAACGCCAAAATCGGCGACGATGAACTTAAACCAGTTGAGGCCATCATTCGGTCTATGACGGTTGCCGAAAGGCGCCAACCAGAGATCATTAACGGCAGTCGCCGCCAGCGAATTGCCATGGGAAGTGGTAGGTCCATCGCCGAGGTCAATCGATTGGTGAAGCAGTTCGGTGAAATGCAGAAAATGATGAAACGCATGGGCGGTATGACCACTGGCAAAAAGGGCAAGCGCAAGATGTCCTCAATGGCCGGTCTCAGCGGAACCGCCCCAGGAGTACCTGGGTTCGGTGAAGCGCCAGGTGGCGATGGTGGCTTTACGGGCTTCCCGCCAGCGCGCTGACCGCGCATTATCTCGCTAAACCTCACCCTTGTCGGGGGGTTGGCGTTGGGGAAGGAGGACTTCTGGGTTAGCCTTCCCTGTCTGCTCGTGACTGGTTCCGAGCGTATGAGTCAGGAGTTAGTACCCAATGTCAGTCAAGTTACGCCTCACACGTGTCGGAAAAACCAAGCAGCCTCATTATCGCGTTGTCGCCAGCGACAGCCGTTCTGCACGCGATGGTTCTTTCCTTGAAATCCTCGGACAGTACAACCCGCGTCTTGAGCCGTCGGTTATCAGCATTGATAATGACAAGGTCGTTGCTTGGTTGATGAAGGGCGCTCTGCCTACAGAGCGTGTGAAAAAGTTGCTCGAAATTTCGGGTGCCTGGGCTCAGTTCACTGCTGCTCGCGCTAAGTGATTCGGTCACCAAGATGACTGACCCGAATGAAGTTTCCTCGCCCACAGCAATTGCTGTGTTGACACATGTGATTCGCTCGATTGTTGACGATCCAGAAGCCGTCAGTGTTGCTGAGACTGAAGGACGTAATCGTTTGCGTCTTGAAGTCAAAGTTGGTCCTGGCGATCTCGGTCGCGTGCTCGGTCGCCGTGGTCGTACTGCACAAAGTATCCGCACACTTGTGCGCGCTGCTGCTGTCAAAGATGGACGCGAAGTCGACGTCGACTTCGTCGACTGATTTTGGCTCACGGAGTTTCCGTGATTGCTCATAATGTTCCCGATGGCCTTTTAGAAGTAGGTCGTTTTGGTCGTCCTCACGGTGTCAAGGGGCAGATCTACATCAAGTTGTCGACAGATCGTTCCGAGCGCGTTCAAGTTGGAGCGCGTTTGTGGGCTGGTGAATGGTTTGAGGTAGTGGCCCGCACATCAATGGCCAATACTGGCGTTGATCGTTGGGTCGTGGGCTTAGCTGGTTTTGATGATCGCAACCACATTGAAACTCTCGTCAATCGTGTTGTTTGGGCCGAGCCCATTGAGGATCCCGATGCGGTGTGGGTTCATCAGGTCATTGGAGCGACAGTGATTGATGCTCAAGGCATTGATCGCGGAATTTGTATTGCAGTGTTGAAGAATCCGGCGAATGATCTTTTGGAACTTGAATCAGGGGCGTTGGTTCCTGTGTTGTTCGTTGAGAATGTGACGGCAGGCGATGATGGCTCGTTCATTGTAAAAATCAATCCGCCAGATGGTTTGTTCGAAGTTTTTGAGGATGCAAAGTAAACGCCATGCGAGTCGATGTCTTCACCATCTTTCCGGGAATTGTGAATGGTTTTTGTTCGGAGAGTTTGCTTGGTAAATCGCGTGAGAATGGTCTGCTTGATTTGCGTTGCCATGATGTGCGCGAGCACACCACTGATGTTCATCGCACGGTAGATGATGCGCCCTTCGGCGGGGGAGCAGGCATGGTGATGCGCCCCGAGCCGATATTTGCTTGCGTCGAAGATGTCGACCCACCCCGCCCATTGTTTTTATTGAGCCCTGGAGGACGCCGTTTTGATCAAAAGATGGCCGCCGAATTGGCTGCCACTCACAGCGCACCCTCGGGGGGATTCAGTTTGCTCTGTGGTCGTTATGAAGGTATTGATCACAGGGTTCGCGAGCACCTCGTGGACGGCGAAATCAGCATCGGTGATGTCGTCCTCTCGGGTGGCGAAGTGGCGGCCTGCTTGATCATCGAGGCCGTCACCCGACTCCTGCCAGGAGCCATGGGTAACGCCATGAGTCCCGTGACCGAGAGTTTTTCTGGCACGGGACTGCTGGAAGAGCCTCAATTCACCCGTCCAGCGGACTTTAGGGGCTGGGAGGTCCCAGACATCCTGCGGAGCGGCAACCACGCTCAGATTGACCGCTGGCGCCTCGCACAAGCCCTGCACCGCACCCTCGCGCAACGAAATGACCTGATTGAAACCCGCAAAGGACTTTCAAATGATGAGCTCGCCTTGTTGGAAGAGTTCCCTGCTCTCCCGTATCCTTGACAAGCCGTGTCTGCGATCTTCAAAGGTCGTATGTCCCCGAAAAATCTGAGGAACTCTCGCCATGAAGACCACCGACATAGTTGACCTACAAAACATCCGCACGGACATTCCAGTGTTCGGGCCCGGAGATGAACTCAAGGTTCATGTGCGTGTTGTGGAGAGTGGCAAAGAGCGAATCCAGATTTTCCAAGGCAATGTCATCGGTCGTCATGGTTCGGGTATTCAAGAGACCTACACCGTTCGTAAATTGAGTTACGGCGTTGGTGTTGAGCGCACATTCCCAGTGCACAGCCCAACAGTGGCCAAGATTGAAGTGATGAAGCGTGGCGATGTTCGTCGCGCCAAGTTGTATTACTTGCGTGACCGCACCGGTAAGGCTGCCAAGGTCCGCGAGAAGCGCGACTTCTGATTTTATTGGGTCACGAGCCCCCGTCTTGAGTAACACACATTGAGTACCGAAGATCTCGAAGATTTTGAGGCTGATCGAGAACTCCATCTTGCGCAGGAGTATCAAGACGTAGCGGGAATGTTTCGTTACGCCATTGAAACTGAACGCCGGTTCTACTTGGCCAATACTGTCGAAGTCAACATTAAAGGTGACAGCGCTCGGCCACTGATCGAAGTGGAGTTGACAGACGCATGGGTCTGGGACATGTACCGCAAGAGCCGATTCGTCCCGAAGGTACGAATCCTCAGTTTCAAAGACGTCAACGTCGAAGAGTTGCCGCAAGACGACCTGATCGAAATCGACAAGGCCTAGAACTTACTCACAATCAAAGTTTGGGAGCGTGGGGAGAAGACCTAGCGACCCAATGGTATATCCAGCACGGATATGTCATCGTGCAACGTAATTGGCGTTGCAGCGATGGAGAAATTGACATCATCGCGATGATTGAAAAAACGTTGGTGATGTGTGAAGTGAAAACACGTGCCACGGCTGACTTCGGCTCTCCGGCACTGGCCGTTGGTATTGCCAAGCAACAACGTCTGCGCAAGTTGGCTGGTTTGTGGTTGGCGCAAAATCCGGGAAACCATCACACTATTCGTTTTGATGTGGCTGCTGTCGTAGGACCGCGCGAGGAACCTCTGATTGACATTTTTGAGGCTGCGTTTTAGGCGTCAAGTTTTAGTTGTCGGTCCCAGCAGGTGTAGTGCCAGTGGCGACGAAGATCAGGGGCCTCGGCGGGAACCGCCACATTATGTCCCATGCCCGCTGGGATCTCTTGATGACAGCCAGGGCAGACATAGGTCTTGAGAGCTTGATAGGGCTGGATCCGCCGTACCTCAACTGGACCGTAGAGACCATTCCAGATGCCGAGCACGGGCTTCTTGTTGGTTTTTTTCGGAGGCTTCTTGGCACTTGCCACAAGTCAACCGATGAACGCCCACACGACGAGGGCTAGTGAAGCGATGGCAGCAGCGATCACAAATAAATAGTCGGCTCGTTTAGCTTGAAATTTCCGATAAGGGTTAAATCCCATAGGACTCATTATCGTTCAGGAGATGAGCACAACCTCGGATGCAACTCCAAAGAATTATGAAACCTTGTTAGTCGACCGAGTTGACGGCGTGGTGACGATCACTTTCAACCGACCCAAGAGCAAGAATGCGGTCAATGGAGCGATGTGGATTGAATTGTTGGAGGTCCTCACTGAGATCCAACACAATGGCGCAGATCGCGTGGTCGTGCTCACGGGTGCCGCGGGTGAGTTCTGTAGTGGGGCAGACCTCGTGGCAATGGGTGACGGCAAGGGGCGAGCACATTCACATTCTTATTACTCGATGCGCGAAGTCACTGGTGTGGTGATGGCACTAGCCCGTCTGCCACAGCCGACGATTGCCAAAGTTCGTGGTGTGGCAGTTGGTGTGGGTTGCAATATCGCTTTCGGTTGCGATCTAGTGGTGGCATCTGAGACTGCGCGCTTTTCACAAATCTTTTCCAAGCGCGGGATGTCACTTGATGGTGGCGGCTCGTGGTTGTTGCCACGGCGCGTGGGCTTGCATCGCGCTAAAGAGTTGGCATTCTTTGCCGACATCATCAGCGCTGCCGAAGCTGATCGCCTTGGGCTCGTGAACCGCGTCTTGCCCGACACTGAAGTTGATGCCTTTGTTGCTGACTGGGCGCAGCGCTTATTGGCGTTGCCGCCCATTGCTCTGGCTCAGTCGAAGCGACTATTGAACAACTCCATGAATGTCACTCTGGAAGAGGCTCTAGACGATGAAGGTGTGGCGCAGACTGTCAACTTCAGCACCAAGGACACCCCCGAGGCCATTGCCGCCTGGATTGAAAAGCGCAATCCCGTATTCAAGGGTCGCTGACCTAGTTTGAGGCTCACGGTTCACTAGTTTGGTGAGCAGTGCGTACACCCACGATAACTCCTTTCTTTTTTCGTCGATTGCTCAAGGGGGTTGTCGGTGCTTTGCTCCTCGTTGCTTGTGGCATTGTGCTGTCAAAGGGTTCTGATGTTGTTAACGCATCCGTGCCGCCGACCACGACACTCGTGGATGAGATTGACGAACAAGGAACTGGCGGTGGAGTCACTGATGTCACTGGCTCGGTGCCCGTGGCAGCCAACACGGTTCCCCCGAGTTGTTTCACGCCGACCCCAGTGCAGGCGACTTTTATCGGCCGCTTATCGGCTGCTGACAGTCAAACAGCACGCTTTGATATTGCGCAGATCCGCGGTGGATCACTGGATGGTTACGCAGTAGCCACTCTCGTTGACGTGCAGTATCAACAAGATGTGCGTTTTCTCACGTTGGACGAGAATTACATCGTGGCAGTGGGCATTGATCAAACATCAGGATTGTTGTATTCAAAAATTCGTGATCCTGAACCGTTGTACAGCGGTAGTCAGGTGGTCGGTCTGAACTCTGCTGTGACATGTCCAGAAGTTGAAGATGCAGTGCGCACTTTGACAATGGATGGGCGATCAGTTGAAAGCGGAGTACTGGCGCCGCTCAAAAATGCCAAAGGAAGACTTGGGCGAGCAATTTTGCTGCCGTTTTTATGGGTTTTTGGTGGCTTACTTGCTCTCGCCACATTGCGCGCTTTTGTGGTCACTGTTATGCGTTCGGGTAAGCGAGCTTGGAATGGCGAGTAACTAGTTTTTGGCGCGAGCAGCGGTGGCTTTGGCACGCAGATCGCTCACAGCAAACTTCAGACCTTCGCTGTAGCGGAATAGGGCCGTACCTGCAATCAAAACATTGGCGCCAGCAGCAGCGGCTCCTTCAATCGTTGACGGACCAATACCACCATCAACTTCGATATTCACTTGATCGGCTAAACCACGACGTTCAATAAGTGCCTTGAGTTCTCTAATTTTTGGTTCCATGGAGGCGATATACGATTGCCCGCCGAAGCCTGGGTTAACGGTCATGATCAGCACCATGTCAACGAGATCAAGGACATGTTCGATCGCGCTAATGGGAGTATGTGGATTGAGGGCCACCGCAGCATTGGCGCCCATGGAGTTGATGTTGCCGAGTGTGCGATGGAGATGTGGACAGGCCTCGGCGTGGACGATCAGGCGGCTGCAACCTGCTTCGACATAGCGCGCTGCTAAGACATCGGGCGTGAGGACCATCAGGTGAGCCTCGAAGGGTTTGGTGGTGTACTGACGGGCCGAGGCGATGACGTCGGGGCCAAAGGTCAGATTCGGGACGAATTGTCCGTCCATAACGTCCCACTGGAAGAGGTCGACGCCAGCCGCATCAAGGGCTTCGACCTCGGCTCCAAGTTTGGAGAAGTCGCACGGCAAGACGGATGGGGAGATCAGAATCGGTAAGGACACACCATCACGCTAGTCGGCTCTAGCCTGCGTAGGGTATGAAACAGCGAATCAACCGTCACGGAGCGGCTCGTCCGACGCCCAATGTCATGGTTTCGGTGCGTGTTGACAAGGTTGTGGCCGAGGGCGATGGTTTTGGACGTCTCGAGGATGGACGAGTTATTTTTGTCGAAGGCGGCCTCCCTGGTGAGTTGGTGTTGGCGCGTATCGTTAAGCAGTCCAAGGATTACGCCCGTGCGGTCGCTGTCGAAATTCTTGAACCTAGTGCTCAACGAGTTGTGCCACCCTGTGAGTATGTGGCTCAAGGTTGTGGGGGATGCGACTTACAACATGCGTCAATTGATCTACAGCGTCAGATCAAGTTGGACATCGTGCGCGAGTCGTTGACGCGTTTAGGAAAAATGACGGCCCCAGATATTCGATTGTTCGCCTCGGGGGAACTTCCCATGACTGGGGCACGCACCACTCTTCGTGTGGCCGCCACACCGAGTGGGTCTGTGGGTTTTCGTCAGCGGCAGAGTCACCTAGTCGTTAACGTTGAGCATTGCTTAGTGGCTCATCCATCCTTGAATGCATTGTTGCCAACAGTGCATCTTGAAGGCGCTGAAGAAGCGGTTTTGCGTGTCGGAGTTTCATCAGCCGAGCGTCTGGCATGGTCTGAGCCGGCAGACTCGCTATCGGGTCTGCCAGACGATGTTCGCCTCGATTCACTAGCGATTGTTCATGAAGTAGTTGCCGGTCATGTTTTTCAAATTTCGGCAAGCTCCTTTTTCCAATCGTCACCCCAAGCCGCCGAAGCCTTAGTTGATGCGACGCGACGCGCCCTCGGTGATTCGGCACTGTGGACCGCTGGTCCAGTTGTCGATGCCTACAGCGGTGTGGGACTTTTTGCAGCCACTGTCTTTCCGAGCGATCGCCATGTCATTGCTATTGAATCAAACCCTGCGGCCTGCTCGGATGCGCGCCTGAACTTGGCTGGACGCGATGTTGAAATTGTGCACCAACCAGTCGAGGAGTGGGCCCCCGTTGCGGCAGCAGTGGTCGTGGCCGATCCGGCCCGCGACGGATTGCGTGCTAGTGGTGTTGAGGTTCTCGTCGCCACACAAGCCTCGGTGATTGTGCTTATTTCATGTGATCCAGCATCTTTGGGTCGAGACGCACGATTGTTGCGAGACAAGGGATATGTCTTGGAATACAGCGAAGTCTTAGATGTATTCCCACATACTCACCATGTTGAAGTTGTGAGTCGTTTCGTACGAGATGAAATAATGGGCAACGCATGACACCCGTACTTTCACACGAAGTAGCCGAGGCGCTGGCTCAGAGACGTCCAGTTGTGGCCCTTGAATCAACTATTTTTTCGCATCTTGGTTTGCCGTCGCCAGCTAATGCGCAAGCGTTGCAGCAATGCCTCGCGGCCATTCGCCTGGCGGGGTGTGTTCCAGCGGTGACGGCTGTGATTGATGGTGTCGTGCGCTTAGGCATTGAGGAATCGGAACATCAGAGAATTTTAGGGGCAGCGCGCAAAGTTGCAGAACGCGATATTGCCGTGGCGGTGGCACAGCGATGGGATTTTGGCGCAACCACGGTTTCGGCTGCAGTTGCTATTGCGGCAAGTGGGGGAGTGAGCGTTTTTGCCACTGGTGGAATTGGTGGCGTGCATCGTGGATCGGAACTCACCGGTGACATATCGGCAGACTTAGATGCCATAGCGCATTATCCAGTTGTCACTGTCTCGGCTGGAGCGAAAGCATTTTTAGATCTACCGCGCACTCTCGAATACTTTGAAACAATTGGTGTGCCAGTTCTCGGTTGGCAACATGATTGGTTCCCGGCTTTTTATACGCGCTCATCCGGGATAAAAATTCCTCATCGCGTTGAGGGTGCTGATGAAGTTGCAAAGATTTTGGCGAATCGTTCGCGTCCGAATACTGGCGTTCTCCTCACTGTGCCGATTCCCATAGAGGCCGAACTAGATGCAACTGATCTTGATCAAGTTTTAGCGCAGGCACTGAGTGATTGTGATGCGGCGGGTATTCGTGGTGCTGGCGTCACTCCGTTTGTTTTAGGGAGAATCGGACAAGCCACCGATGGTAAAAGTGTCCCCGCGAATCTGGCTTTGGCGCAAAACAACGCTCGTGTGGCGGCATTAGTAGCTGTGGCAATGTGTCGCCTGGACCACTAAGGGGTATCGCAAACTAGCTGCTGAAGAATGGTGCACCCCCTGGGGATCGAACCCAGGACCAATGGATTAAGAGTCCACTGCTCTGCCAGCTGAGCTAGAGGTGCATAACGCGAAGTACCAGTGTAGATGCCTCGCGGCACCTACCTAGGTATCCGTCAAAACTGCCCGGACTTCGTATGTTTTGGGTGAACGAGGGGTCTCGAACCCCCGGCCTTCAGTACCACAAACTGACGCTCTAACCAACTGAGCTACGCCCACCATGTGAGCCCCTATTCTGCCATATCACTGCGGGTTTCGCACCTTTATTTTCGGCTCGCTGTGAGGGTGCGTCGGGCGCTGTCAATCTGCTGTTAGGGTGTAATCAACCTTAAAGGGGTGTTTAACCGTGTCCTCCACGGAATCTGCAATCAGTAGTGCTCACAGCCTCGGCTGGAGAGCGAAGGAAATTACTCAGCGAGAAGTCGCCCGGTATGCCGAGCGGACTCGTGGCTCCCAGAAAGCATCTGCGCGGGCTCGTCTCGTGATGCCTCTAGGCGTACCATCAAGTTTCCAAGCCTATGATCCTCATCCCATTGTGGTGAAGGCGGCGCGCGGCGCGAACATGTGGGACGTTGACGACAACGAATACGTTGACTACGACATGGGATTCGGAGCTTTGTTTAGCGGTCACGTCAATCCGTTGGTCCGTCGTGCCATCGATGCTCAACTTGATAACGGGACCTTATTTGTCACTCCGTGTGAACTCAATGCCGATGTCGCCGAACTTTTGGGTCAGCGTTACGGCTTGCCAATGTGGCGCTTTACGAACTCCGGAACTGAAGCCACGATGGATGCCATTCGTGTCGCCCGTGGTGCCACTGGTCGCGACAAGATCGTCAAAGTTGAAGGTGGATATCACGGGCATCACGATGAAGTGATGATCTCGATGAAGCCGAAACTTGAAGATGCGGGACCGGCAGATCGTCCTAATTCGGTGCCGTCAACTGCTGGCATTACCCGGGCAGTCCTTGGGGACACCATCGTGGTTCCGTATAACGATGCCGAAGCTCTCGAGCGCGCATTACGTCACGAAGATGTGGCCTGTTTCATTGTTGAACCTGTGATGGAGAACATCGGTATTTGTCTCCCCGATCCTGGCTATCTCGAAGCCGTTCGCGAAATCACGACGCGCTACGGAACATTGCTGATCTTTGATGAGGTGAAGACCGGTATTACTGCTGGATGGGGTGGGGCAACGGGCGCACTGGGAGTGACTCCTGACTTGGTAGCCCTAGCAAAATCAATCGGTGGTGGACTGCCACTCGGGGCCTTCGGCGGCAAACGCGAATACATGGACCAAATCACCATGGGTCGTGTGATGCACCTCGGAACGTATAACGGAAATCCGCTGTGTATGGCTGCCGCCAAAGCAGTGCTTGCAGAGGTGTGCACGCCTCAGGCAACTGCGATCGCTATCGGTCGTAACAAATTGTTAGTTGATGCCTGCAGCGACATCATCGAAGAGGCCAATCTGCCTGCACAGGTTTTGCAATTTGGTGCTAAAGGTTGTGTGACGTGGACCGCGGAACCAGTTCGTAACTATCGCGATTATAAGAAAAGTGATTTAGATCTTGCTTTTGCGCAGTGGATTTACGGCATCAATCGCGGCATTTTGTTGCCACCTGGTCTTGATGAGCAATGGCTCATTTCAATCATGCATAGCGACGAAGAGTCAATGGGTTACGCCAATGTTTTTAGTGAGTTTGTTGACGAACTCACGGCCTGATTCGGCAAACTATCTCTGTGGTGAAAACAACAGGCTCAACTAGGCGGATGATTTTTCGATCGTTGCTCCGCCGTTGTCCGCGTTGTGGTGATCGGCACGCATGGTTTCACACCTGGTTCAAACAAGGGGATCGTTGTCTTGCTTGCGGACTTCAACGCACTCGCAATACGCAGGGTCAAGAACTTGGATCAATGACGATCGCTCTAGTCGTCAATATTTGCTGGTTGGTTGCGGCTTTAGGAATTGCGATTGCCTTCACCGTTCCAGATGTTCCTGTGCTCACATTATTTGTGGTTCTAGCCACTGCTGAAGTGTTGGTTGCGGTCCTCACCTGGCCGATAACGCACACCGTGTGGATGGCCATTGATCTACGGGTACGACCCATGGGTTTTGCCGAAATTGACGAGGCTGAGGCTTGGTTGAACACATCGGCGCCATAAGGCACCCCCTCTGAGCAGGTCAAACATCTGTTCGCTCGGACAATGCTTGACCGAACACTCGTTCGTAGTTACGCTCTTGTTATTCGCCCATACGGTGAGGTCGCAGTTGACAACCTTCTGTGCCACACCCCGTTCCTAAGGTCCCAAACATGACAAACAAAGCATCCAGTTCATCATCCAAGATCATCTCCACCGAGAAAGGAAATGGGGCGAGCACAGATCGAGAAAAAGCACTTGAAGTAGCCCTCGCTCAAATCGAAAAGCAATATGGCAAAGGTGCCATTATGCGCATGGGCGACAAAACCGATATGGCGATTGAAGCAATCTCCACAGGGGCCTTGGCTCTTGATGTTGCTCTCGGCGTTGGCGGTTTGCCACGCGGTCGTGTCGTTGAGATTTACGGACCAGAATCTTCTGGTAAGTCAACCTTGGCAATGCACGTAGTCGCCGAAGCTCAGCGCAACGGAGGTGTCTGCGCTTACATCGACGCCGAGCATGCCATGGACCCTGTGTACGCCCGTGCCATTGGCGTCGACATCGACAAGTTGCTCATCTCGCAGCCCGATACCGGCGAGCAGGCCCTTGAAATCGTTGACATGTTGGTTCGTTCGGCCACGCTTGATGTCATCGTTATTGACTCCGTTGCCGCTTTGACCCCTCGCGCCGAAATTGAAGGCGAAATGGGCGATAGCCACATGGGTCTGCAGGCTCGTCTCATGAGTCAAGCACTTCGCAAACTGACCGCCAATCTCAACAAGTCCAATACCGTCGCGATTTTCATTAACCAGTTGCGCGAAAAGATTGGTGTCATGTTTGGTTCCCCAGAAACAACACCGGGCGGCCGAGCATTGAAGTTCTACTCATCGGTGCGTCTCGACATTCGTCGCATTGAGTCAATCAAGGACGGAGCAGAGGTCGTGGGCAACCGCACCCGCGTCAAGGTTGTCAAGAACAAAGTCTCGCCTCCATTCCGCCAAGCAGAATTTGACATCATGTACGGCAAAGGAATCAGCCGCGAAGGTTCGGTCTTGGATATGGCCGTTGACCTCAACATCGTCAAAAAGTCGGGCGCCTGGTTTACATACGAGGGTGAACAAATGGGTCAAGGTCGTGAAAACGCCAAGAACTATTTGACGGAGAATACTGAAGTGATGGTGGAAGTAGCAGAAAAAGTACGTATTGCTGCTGGCTTGGGCGATGCCCCTGCCGTCTTCACCCCCGCTGATGAAGAGCCCATCAAACTCGACTGAGGTTTCGCCCTTGGGCATTGACCTGTTCGCTGATAACCTTGGAATGCCTTCCGAGATAGCTCAGCTGGCAGAGCAGCTGACTGTTAATCAGCGGGTCGCA
>ERZ889217.1104-NODE-1104-length-14437-cov-6.268182_pt1 | contig 14437 bp, 7 predicted proteins | sample MGYA00521098_ERZ889217 | MGnify/ENA primary metagenome ERZ889217 (study PRJEB32303, sample SAMEA104408613) | aquatic metagenome | biome: Brackish water; feature: Pelagic; material: water | place: Baltic Sea | collected 2014-06-10T22:04:00 | depth 2,362 m ...
ATTGCCATTTGCCTTCTTTTAGCACCCAAACATTGGTGAAGCGGGATAATCTTTCGAAAGGCTTGCCGTCCTTATCCGTGCCTACTTCTTTGTAGTCGCCGATATCAACTGCAACTGTTCCACCCCCGTAGATACGAACATCAATCGAGCCAGCCACCGCAGAGGTAAGCTTCTCCGTACTATTTTTCATGCCTGCGATTCCTTCTACTTTGTTGAACCTTTTTCCATTTGGTTCGACATAGATGAAATCGGTTGCCCAGATTCGTTCAAGAATGCTGGCATCGCCCTTAAGCATCGCAGTAGACCAATCGGTGGAGAGCGCCTTAATGGTGGCGGCGATGCTTTTCTGAGATTTATTCGCGGTAGGTTTGGGCGCTTGAGCAAATGATTCTGCAGCAATGGCCGTAGTCAGAATAAAGATTGCAATTACTTTTAGTATGGAAAACTTGGTTATCATGTTTGGCTCCTTTGGCCCCGGGGTTAAATGATCAGCATATTAGCTTAATGGAATCATGGCATATTACTGCAAAAATACAACCATACTTTATCGATCCAGTATCTTTTCTGGCATTTCACCAATACTTCTTTTAAGATGGAATCTTGATGCTGCCTGCCTGCCTTGGTAATTGCCAGATGGAACTTTCCTCGGAGCTTATTTAATATGGCCAGATTCTTTTTTTTGCTAGCACTATCGTTGCCGTTGTTGATTAAACCATTGCAGATTAAAGCAGGGCCTGTGGTTCTTGTTGATACCTTGCAGCAGGTTCACGATCTTAAAGCGGGGGAAGCAGTTGAGATTTCCATCCGCATTAATGAGCCTTCCAAATTGCCTGCTAATGGGCGCGTTGCAGTTGAATGGCAATCACCCGAAGGAGTGCCCGCTGCGGCCAACTGGCGCAAGATTCTTCATGCGCTTGATGGCGATATTTATACGACTTACCGGGCACCTATTTCTGGCAAGTACACGCTTCGGATTGCACCCGTGGTTGATGAAGACCCTGTAGGGAATGCAAGCATACGCTGGCGAGAAAAAGGTAATACGCCTAAACTTTTTCCACTGCCTAAGATCACAGCTTGGCCAGAGGGCACCAAGGCCCTGATGACAATTCAAGTAACACCATTTGTTATTAATTCTAAAGATGAGGACGACCATCGTACCGTATTTGAGTATGAGCCAAATGATTTGCCAGAACTTGCTCAGACGATTGAATTGAGCCCTGCTTCGGGAAATGCAGTACGCACCTGGGAGATCTTGGGTGGTGCCGATGATATAGAGTTTTTTGACAATGGTAAAGTCGGCCAATCGGGAGAAGACTGGTACAAATTTGTCTATAAGGGCACCGAGCAGCGGTTATTAACCGCACAGTTAGGCATGCCTAATCCATTGATCGCACATAGAATTCGTTGTTATCAGATTAATAAGGATGCAAAGAAAACATCTGAGGCGCCTGGGTCTTTGGTGATGGTGGAATATCGTGAAGGGGCGGATGCAAATGAACGCACCCATCAACAAGAGGAATCGCATCGTGCAAATATTTGCAGGACACTTAAGCCTGGCGAAGTTTATTACCTCCGCGTAGAGGCTAATGCGCCTGGATATCAGTTACAAATTCGGTTGCTTAAGGCAGGCCCCTATGAGGATCCGCGCTTGGCAATCCGCCAGGGGATGTACACACAAATTGGGCAGGTTGATGCATGGTTGACAAATCGGCCAAGGGGCGCAAGCGTTGAACGCCGTATTCGCGATACGGGTAATCTGCTTGGTACAAACTGCATGAGTTGTCATACGCAATCGGGAGTTTGGGGCCCTGCAGTTCCCCTTTTAAATGGCTATAAACTTGAAAATGTTCAGAACTTCTGGCACCTTCGCAATGTCATGTATGAATGCCTGCGCCCCACCAATGAATTAAAGGATGCAGCAAACAATACAAGCCTTGCGCCACTTGATCTTGGTGATGGACCAGCCGGTACCCGAGCTGCGGGCTTTAATATTGTTCATTTAGAGCGTATTCTGCCATCTTTGAAATTGCACTCTGCAATGCAATTGCGCACAACCAACTTTGTACTTCAAACGGGGGAACCTGGTGGCATCAATGCAGCAGGGCCTGGCTCTAATGTTGGGCAAGTGATCGTTTATGTTTTCTCTTCTGAAATTCTTCAAGCGGCTTGGCAAAAGCATTCGAAGCCCGAATACTTCCGTGCTCTCGAGGATAAAGCCCGTAAGGTGCTCGCTGTGCAACCCAAATTCACCGATGACGCTGCGCTTAGGCTAGATTATTTTCATCGAATCTTTCCTATTGGCAAATATGAACAAGAACTTCGCAAGGCAACCGAACTCGATAAGAAGCCTTTAAACGCAATGGCGGTGGCACAATTTATTGCAGATGTAAAAAAAGTAATTTCAGAAGATGAAGCTCGATTGGTTCGCATCCAGAATGAAGATGGCTCTTGGGGATTTGATCCTGATGGAAAAGTTGTTGCCAAAAAAGGAAAAAATGCAGAGTCTTCTGATCCTGCACCAACTGCCCTAGCGATCATGGGACTGACCAGTGCAGGGCGGGGTAAAGATGATCCCGTGGTGGCTAAAGGTGTGAAGGCGCTATTAGCAATGCAAGATCCATCAGGCCGTTGGAATCGCGCAGCCCAAACTGGATTCGTAACATCGGCATACGCCCTTCATGCGTTGTCTCGGATTTATCCCGCGAACAAAGATGTTGATGAAGATATTGCGATTAAAAATAACTCGCTGCCTGGGATTGTAAAACAAACTAGAAACGCTGCTCTGCATGGGAATGAAAAAGATCTTGGAACATTGGTTGAAGCAGCCAAGCATGCTAATGCTGGTGTACGTTATTGGGCCATGATTGGCTTTGGATCACTTCATCATGAAGGGGCTTTAAACGCTTTAAAAGCAGGCTTATCAGACCCAGTGCGTATGGTTCGCGATGCAGCGGTCTGGGGTTTTAGGCAGACTCTTCTCGATGATAAAGGTTGGGATTTGGTTTATGAAATCGCATCTTCGGAGGATGACTATGCACGAGAATCAATGATGCAAGTTCTCAATATGCGTGCTGATGCTGTTCTTTCAGGCTCTAAGGTAGATTGGGAAAAATTGGGTAAGCTTTTTGATCACGCATTTACTCAAGATTCACACCCAGCAGTGCGGGCTTGGGCCGTTAAGGCTGCATGGCAGTGGTGGGTTTGGAACCCGCCAATACGAAATGCAATCAATGCATCTTGGGCACGCATGTTAGAAACAGCAGAGCCTAATTCTCTGGTGGAGTACAGTAATCGGTATTCCAGCCATGCATTGTTTATTGCAAACGGGCATAGGGCAAATGCTTCTCGGTCGCATCAGTATAAGGAGTTGGCCAGTCTTATTACGATGCTTAATGATCGGCTTGAAAATGCTGACCCAGAAATTCGCAAACGGTTGGTCCGAAGATTAGTTGGTATTGCGGGAACCTTTTATACCTATTCTGGTGGTGATGGTGGCCCGGGGCAAATGGGATATGCAACGCCTGGTGCAGGGCAGTTGTTTGGTAATGCCTTGTTATCGTATTTGGAATCCAGCAAGGAAGAAAAAGATCTCGACATGATTCGTATTGGCTTGGAAGCAGCGACTGGTATTCCCAATCGTGAGCTAGGTGATTTCGTGGTTAATTACTCGTTGAAAGGCCCTGAACCATTAAGGGAGTTGGCTTCAAAAGCAATCACGGATCCACGATTAGTTAAGTTGGCAGCGGTCCCTGAATTGGTCGAGCCTCAGATAGCTCAGATTATGCGAGGCGCATTGGAGCCACCCCGAAGGACTCAGATTTCCGATCCTATACTTCGGCTTTGGGCCAAGGTTAATTGGGTGATTCCAACAACGGAAGAGCAGCAGCGGAACTTTTTTAACCTGATCATTCCGAAATTTGAAAACTATCAATCACGCCAAGCAATTTCAGCTATTACTGACCCCGCTAAGAAAGCAGAAGCAGAAAAAACATTCGCTGCGAATTGGTACCTTGCAGAAGGGATTGGCGAAGTACTTGCATCTAATCCAGATTTGCAACATGATCTTTTGTTCCGAAGTTATTTCCCTTCGAAAACATTTAATCCGCTTGAAGTCCATCTTTGGATCCGAAGTATTTCGTGGATTTTATCCCATAAGGGCATGGCTGCAACAAAAGTTAAACCTGATGGCAAGCCTGATGCTGCAGATCAAAATTTGACGATCAAGGATCGTGCCTTGCAACTTTATTTGGATCAGCTTGGGCCTAATGCAGATCCTGCAACCCATGCACTGGCGATAAAGATGGCCAATCAAACATCATTGCGCCGAAACCCCGAAGTTCTTAATGCTTTGGTTAAGGTTGTGGAATTTGAAAAGGTCGGAGAACTTAAAAGGATTGCAGAAAATGTATTGAAGCAGGGAACCGAAAAGTTTCTGCCTGAATTGATGGATGCATTGCGAAAGGAAAAAGATCCTTCGGTTTCATTGGCTTCTGATGGAGCCCCTAAGCCGACCAAAGCGCAGCTTGATGATGTCGTTTATTTCCGCGATTATGTCATGCCCGAACTGGTTAGGCAGAAGCGTGAAGATTCCAAAAGTTGCCTGGCTTGCCATGCGGTTCCTGGTAAGGTGCCTTCGCTTACACTTCAGCCTGCGGATGAGTTTGGTTATATTTCAACATCAAATTTATTGGTTAACTATCGCCTTATGCAAAAGCGGGTGGACTTGTCGAATCTGCCTAAGAGCAAAGTACTTCGCAAGCCATTAAATGTTGAAGATGCGCAGGAAGATGGGCATCAGGGGGGCAGGCGTTATACCCCAACCGATGAAGGTTATCTGCTGTTGAAGCGCTGGGTAGATAATCAGCCAGTGGTTCAAAAGAGGAAAGAGTAATTGAATGACTCTACTTGGTAACCTGGTCTTGTTTGAGGGTTACATTGCGCTTTTTTAGAGTATCTTCCAAAACAGCTTTCTGTGTTTTAGCGGGATCGATTAATGCGGTTATCAAGCCATCTTTAAAGCTACAAGTTGCTTGTTCTACGCCATCAACGCCTGCAACAATATTGTAGGCTGCAAAACTGCAAGCCTTGCAATCTAGGCCAACCACACCAATTTCAATCCGAACTAGCTTATCTTTTGCCACAGTGGATAGGGACTTGATTCCAAAGGTGCTGTTGCTTGAGGTACGAAGTTTGTTATCAAGGTTGGTGATGATCTGCTCAGGTTTGGCCTTTGGGAACAACTTATCAGCATCGAAAACAAATACGCCTTCTGCATGTTTGAAATCGATTGACTCTAGTTTGATGTCGGTCCATTCATCGGTAATTTTCCGAAGGTCTTTTTCTCGGTCGGGAGAGAAAACTCCAAACAAGCGCACCTTGGTTTTTGTTTCGTCCGCATGAACATTCAGGGCTACGAGTAAGAAACCCATAGCCATAGCGGTTTTAATGAATGCATTTGAAATAGTCATGATTATCGGCCTAGATAAAATTATTAGCGGGTCTGAAACATTTCGCTTTGTACAAATTCCTGCAGCAGGGTTCGAACGCCCGCTTTGTTTTTCATCGTATTTTCAACCAGGGTTGCAATTTGATCTCGATCGCTAAAAGCAATGGGTCTGCCTGTGCCATACACTGCAAATTGTTCGAGCAGGTTTTTCAACAATCGCTCGGGCTTTGCAGCAAGAATCGTTTGCAACTCTTGTATATCTTTGAACTGCTTATCACCCAGCATTACACCCGAAGGATCAACTGGTTGCCCTAGTTTGAACTTGATATTGATGAACGGATCAATCGGGCCTCGTTCTGGTTTGTCGCCTTCGCCTATGGAGCGGTAACGGGTTCGGAATCCGCCAATCACATCAAATGATTCGAGGGCAAAACCAGGAGGATCAAACTTGGCATGGCATGAAGCGCAAGAAGGATCCGCACGATGTTTTGCAAGCTGTTCGCGTATGGTGGTTGCTCCTTGAACATCTGGTTCGACTGCGGGAGTATTTGGAGGTGGCGGATCGGGCCGTTCTCCAAGAATGCGTTCGAGAACAAAAGCTCCGCGTGGCACAGGCGATGTGGTTGTGCCGTTGGCGGTTACTTTCAAGACTGCGGCTTGGGTCAGAAATCCTCCACGAGGGCAATCTTTTGGTAAGGGAACTTTTCTAATCTCAGCACCCGTCACACCGCTAATTCCATAATGCTTTGCAAGCTTTTCGTTGATCATGACAAAGTCAGACTTCACGAGGTGCGATGCATCCAGATTTTTTTCGATGAGTTCGCGGAAGTAGGCCCGGGTTTCTGCAAGCATTGAATCCTGCAAATAAGGGTTCGCTTCTGGATACAACCCACGGTCAGGATCGTTGGCAGCAATCAGCCTAAGCTTTAACCATTGGCCTAAAAAGTCTTCGATAAAACGCTGCGAGCGAGAGTCTTTTAATAGCCGATCAACTTCCACACGCAGTGCTTCCTTGGATTTTAACTTTCCTTTGGAGGCAAGCTCTATGAGCTGCGCATCGGGCATCGAGTTCCAGAAAAAGTAAGACAAACGGCTTGCAAGGGCATAATCATCAAGCTTGTTATCTGGTTCTACATGATAGAGAAAATCAGGGGAACACAGCGCTGCCCGGTAAGCCCAACGCATTGCAGTTTCAAAACAATCGCCCGCTTTTAAACGCTCTTCTACTCGTGCGACATATTCTTTGCGAACATCATCTGAAACTGGCCTGCGGAAAGCTTTGGGAAGAAAAGAAGCCAAAAGGCGATCCGCATCTTTCAATGGGTTTTCACTTTGCACCGTCCAGAGTCCGGTAACAAGATCAGGCCGGTTTTTTCCTGCGCCTAACTGTCTGATTGCCTTTCGCTGAGGTGGCCTTACCTCTTTTTGCTCAGCTTGCTTGAACTCCGTGAGGGGAATATCGCCGAATAGTGTCTGATGGCTTTTTGGAGGCCATACGCTGTGCAACGGCCCTTCGATATCGAGCCAATCGCAGGTTATCCCCGGGCCAGTGAACGCCATTGCCCTGCCTTTTCTGGAGTAATTTGCAACGGGTGCTAGTGAGGCGGTGTTGAATCCGATGATCTCGTTGTGATTTAACCAAGTGGTTAATTCGTGTTCCTTGGATTCAAGGGAAGGGGCGTTGTAATAACCCAGTACATAACTGGGATGCTGGCCACCACGACCATCGCCTGTAAGTTGCACAACCGATAACCGTGCGGCTTCCGTACCACGCGAAGGAAGTACCTGACCCTTATCCCATTGGAAACTCCATAGGGAGGTGCGAACACGATAGAGCCCGGGATAAATGGTTACATGTTCGATAAAGTACGGGCTTACAGATTCATCTTCATGGCGGAAAAGCCCAACGCTGGAACCATTACGAAAAGACCCCATGCGTTCGTGTGCCCCTTCATCAAGATGGCTCTGTTCTGCAGCGGGTGGAAAATCAGGATCAGGTTTCTTATTTTTGAGCAACACACCATCGCCATTGAGGATGATATGCGCAACGAAACCGCCTGAGTTTGCAAGAGAGATACGCCGCTTTTGCACGATAGGGGGATTTGGTCGGGTTGCGGTTGCAAGGTCGAGGGCGAGGTTTGCAGCTTCAATATATTTGGAAAGGTTGACATGCGAAATATCAAGGGCATCGCTGTTTTTATCGAAACCATGGGCGGAGCCATCTGCAGGCAGCAATCCTTGTAAGGCAATGCCAGGCATATCGAAAAGATCGCGGATTGTGTTTTCGTATTCGGTTCGGGTAAGCCTGCGAATACCAGTCCGACCTCCGCCTGCAAGCTTTGTCAGTTCTGTTTTTAGAAGCGATTCTTTCAAGGATTTTGTGTATGCAGCTTTGTCGGTTTCGGAAGGTCGGGGTTTATTTTTCGGGGGCATCTCACCCGATTGAATGCGATCGTGAATTTTAACCCACGAACTGAAGTTATCTGAATTGCTCAGATCGAGCTTTAGTAGGGAAAGATCCAAGCCACCTTTTTTATTGGCGCCTTCATGGCAGGCAATGCAGTGCTTTTCAAGGAAGGGATTCGTTGTTGGATCTGCAGCAAATGAATGGTGCACCAATACAAGATAAAGACCAAGAGCCCAAAGGGTTTTGGTTTGAATAATTCGCATGGGATTGATCACACCATCTCCAATCCGGTCATGGTGCCCTTTGATGTGGAGAAGTCTTTAGCTTCGATCCCCAATCTGTGCAGCATGGAAAGATAAAGATTGCTCAGAGGATAATTATTCTTGGTATCGAAGGCAAGATGTTGGCCATGCTTGAATCCGCCACCTGCAAGCAACACGGGCAGGTTGACATTGGAATGCGAGTTGGCGCTGCCCATGCAAGTGCCATAAAGCACCATAGTGCGTTGCAACAGCGACTGCCCTTCTTCCTTAGCTTCGCTCAAGCCATTGAGGAATCCATTAAGTACATCAAACTGGCCTTCTTCTTTAGAGCGCAGTTCTGCAATCATTTCAGGGCGGTTGCCATGATGGGTAATGTTATGAATCACGGTGGTATCGATGAACAATGAAATGATACGGGAGGAATCGGTTTCCAGAGCCAGCTTCATGACATCAAACATGAGTTTGGTTTTCTTGACAAACTCGCGTGAATCTTCGATGTCTTCTGGAGGCAGAGCGGTAACTTTGGGCTTGGGTTTGTATTCCCATTCTTCCGAGCTTTGCAATCTTTTTTCAAGTTCTCTTACGGAAGAGAGATACTGATCCATGCGTGCCTGATCTGTTTTCGAAAGCGAGCGGTTCAATCTTTTCGATTGATCACCCACGAAGTCGAGCATACTGCGCCCTTGCTTGATAGCTTCAATGTTGGCAGCAACTTCTTCCTTCTTGCCTTGCAGGAACAAAGTTTGAAAAACCTTCTTCGGGCTTCTCTCTGCGGGGATAGGGGCCCCACTGCGTGTGTAACTTAGGGTTGCACCTTCGCTGCTCATAGCCAGTACGAGGGAAGGGTAGCGGGTTTGGTTACCCATTTGTTCTGCAGCGAATTGGTCGAGTGAGATCCAGTTACGAAAGCCGCCTCGTTCAGGATGTGGGGTTCCGGTAAGGAAACATTTTTCAGCAGCGTGCGAGCCTGTAACTCCAGGAAGGCTGACGCCAGAGAAGATGGACATTTCTTTGCGATGGGCGCCCAGCCTTTGCAAGTAGGGTGATAGTTCGTAATCTTTGCCCGCTTTTTCTGGGAAGAAGAATTGGGGCAGGATACCCATGTTAGTTTGGATTGCAACCATTCTACGGGGGATAGCTTTTGCTTTTTCTGCAGCGCCAAGCTTTGCTTCCATTGCATCCAGCATGGGCAAAGCCATGGTCATGCCTGCGGCACGCAGAAAAGTTCGTCGATTGAGGGGTTTTAACATTAGAAGCCCTTATGGAATGATGGTGCAGGTGCTAAAAATAAAACTGGCATGAATAACAAAAACAAATCTTCTACTATTATCCGATTGAATTGCATGGATTGCAAGTTCAAGCTTGGATTTCTATAGGCTAATTTGCGCTGCGGGTTCCTTTTTAGCGGTTTTTATTGCTGTACAGAATTTTGTTTGAAGGCTAATCTTTGATTACTCAAGGCATTTAGCCGTGATTCCTAATGGTGGAACATGAACAGATTGATCGGCTTTTGGTTTTTTTTGACTTGGGCGGGTGCATTTTCCGTGTTGGCACAGGATGTAAAGCAACCCAAAGAGGTATCTGTTTCTCTCGGGAACAACGTCAATCTTGATCTGGTTTTGATACCTGCAGGCAAATTTACCATGGGGTCTCCCAAGTCTGAAAAAAAACGGGAAGATAACGAATCCCAACATGAGGTGGTCCTATCCAAATCGTTTTACCTGGGTAAGTATGAAGTAACTCAGGAACAATGGCAGGCGGTAATGGGTAAAAACCCCAGCGAGGTGAAGGGGCCAAAACTTCCCGTCACCGAAGTTTCCTGGCTGGACTGCCAGGATTTCATCAAAATCCTTAATGAAAAGTCTTGCGACAAGGGCTTGGGTGGATTTCGCCTTCCCACGGAAGCAGAATGGGAATATGCCTGCAGGGCCGGGACTACCACCACCTATTCTTTTGGCATTGGCGCGTCGATCCATCAGGTGAATTACAATAGGTCTGAAACCAAGCCGGTTGGAAGTTTCAAACCCAACGCCTTTGGATTGTATGATATGCATGGTAATGTTTGGGAATGGTGCAATGACTGGTTTGAATATTATCCCGAAGGCCAGGTCACTGATCCGATGGGTTCGAAAAGTGGCACCCACCGCATTTTGCGTGGCGGAGCTTTTAACCTTTCCGCAATGTTTGTTCGATCGGCGATTCGCAATGTCAACACTCCAACCAAACGGCTTGATACCATCGGTTTTCGTTTGGCAAAGAGTTAACCTTGGGATTACAAATCCTTTTCCAAACAACAAATGGAACGATTCAATGAACCGTATTTTAGTAATGACATTTCTTGGGTTCCTTCAGGCCCAGTGCGCCATGGTTCAAGTGACACGAAGTCGCCGGACATACGCAGAGATAGTTTCGCTGGGCACTTTGCGGACAAGGTGCAGCTCGTCATCGGGCGTCGGCCTGAAATTACTGTGCCGTGAATATAAATATTTGAGGGGCTCAGCCAATGATTGACTCTCGTACGATTTCGAAGTTTCAAATCCGAGGATTGCTTGGCATCTGCGTTGCTATGTTATCTATTGTTGGACAGGCTGGGGCCGCAGATTCGCTGCGCTTCGAGCAAGATATTCTGCCGATCTTTTATCACCATTGTTTCGGATGTCATAGCGAAAAGCAGGAGAAGCCAAAGAGTGGCCTGCGTCTTGATTCGGCAAAGGGAATCATTGTTGGCGATGTGATCGTTGCAGGCAAGCCAGACGAAAGCGAGTTAATGAAGCGTGTGTCGCTGCCTCATACCGATAAGGATGTGATGCCTCCGATTAAGGGCGGGGCACAGCCTTTAAGCGATGCAGAGCGATCGATGTTAAGGCGATGGATTACTGATGGTGCGAAGATGGGCTCATGGGTGAAGTTTAATCATCGAGGTGCAGCATTGCCTGCGGATGATGTTGTGCTTTCACCCAAAGATGTTAAGCAATTGAGTTTGGAAGTGCAGAAGCGGATCGATCAATTTCATGTTGATAAGGGCACCAAGCTAAATGCGCCTGCGAGTGATGAGACTTTTCTACGCCGGGTTTATCTTGATGTCATTGGGCGTATACCGAGCCTAGAAGAGAGCACTCGTTTCCTTGAGAGTCGGGATGGTAACAAACGCTCGAAGTTGATCGATGAACTGCTTTTGACCGAAGGCTATGTCAGTCACATGTATAATTGGAAGGCTGATCTTCTGCGTATCAATTCGAAGATCGCCCAAGGTCAACCCGCTAGGCTTTATGATACTTGGGTGAAGGATGCCATCCGCTCGGGCATGGCATATGATGAGTTTGTTCGAAAGTTGGTGACTGCGAAGGGGTATCTGTGGGAAAACGGCGCAGTCGGTTTTTATGTGCGCGATCTCGGCATGCCTCTTGATCATATGTCGAACATGACCCGCGTATTCTTAGGCACGCGAATGGAGTGCGCGCAATGCCATGATCATCCATTAGAGCCAATCACTCAGAAGGATTTCTATCAGATGGTTGCGTTCACCTATGGGGTGAGTAATCTTGGCAGCCCCGGTGGTTATTCGCCTGACAATGTAAAGCAGTATCCTGAGATCAAGGCGAAGATGGCAGCTTTGCCAAAAGATGAGGCTTTCGGGCAGAGCGTTAGCGGAACGATTGCCCCATTGAAGCGATTGACCTTAGACACGAATATGCAACTGAAGTTTCCCGATACCTATGCCTACGATATTTCGCTCCGTGGAAAGTTGGTGGAACCTCGCACACTTTTTGCAGACGAAGCTATTATCAGTGGAGATGATAGGCGCAAGGCATTGGGAGACTGGATGACTTCGCCACGCAATCCGCGTTTTGCGAAGAATATTGCAAATCGCCTTTGGAAGCGAGTCATGGGTGTAGGGCTGATCGAGCCCGTGGATAGTTTTTCTGCGTTACCTAATCCTGAGCACGCAGAGTTAATGGATTTTCTTACACAGACGATGATTCGGCTGCGCTTCGATGAGCGGGCCTTCATGGCGGTGTTGCTAAATACACGGTTGTATCAAAGTAATGCGGTAAGAGAGAATCCAGAACCTGGGGTTGCTTCTGCACTTTTAGGGCCGCAATTAAGGCGACTGTCCGCAGAGCAGATTTGGGATTCCTATCTCGCCCTGCTTGTGAAGGATATTGATAAACGCAAGTTTATATCTCGCGACGGTGGCCCACTTGATCCAAGCTACCTGCGTAAGCTAACCTTGATGACTGCGGATGAAATCATCGCGCAAGCGCGCATTGATCAAGCCGAGCATACAAGGAAACGCGAGGCTGGTCTGCGTCGGATGGAGCAGCAGAAAGCGTTGGCCGCCGCCAAGAATCGTGGTGATGAAAAGGAAGTGAAAAGATTGACTGCTGCGCATGCAGAGGCGAACCGGGGGATGGCAGCAGAGCCCGAGGGCGAACCGATTACAACAGAGACCGACCCACGTTGGAAATCACTTCCCACAAATTTCATTCGTGCTTCAGAAACACCGCTCCCTCTTCCACTAGGGCATTTCCTGCGACAGTTCGGGCAATCCGACCGCCGTGAGATTGATGCCTTTAATCGTGACCCCAATACCACTCACTCGCTCGCACTGATGAATGGCGATTTAACAACCCGTGTACTTGCGGAAGATTCGTATCTGCGCAAGCAGTTCGCCGCCAGCAAGTTGCAAGGGCAGCAAGCCATGCAGCTTTTTTATCGGGCGATTCTCATTCGCTCTGCGAAGGATGCTGAGCTCGCTGAGATTACAGCGGTCATGAAGGCCAGCCCGACACCAGAGCAAGACCTTATCTGGGCTCTTTTGAATTCCCCTGAGTTTCTTTTTTATTAGTGAGATGATTGCTACCAACACATGATATAATCTTTTCAGAAACGGGCGGACACATGAACTCAATACTCACAGACATCAATCGACGCACCTTTGTAGAAAGTTTTGCCAAAGCTGTTTTTGGAGTTAGCCTGCTGCCCTCATTTGGCATTACTCATGCCGCAGAAAATAAAGTTGGTGGCAAGGCGAAGAGTGTGATCTTCCTCTACATGCGCGGAGGAATCTCGCACATCGACACCTTTGATCCAAAGCCAGGTAAGCCCGAAATGGGGGGCGTGAAAGCCATCAAGACCAGTGCGGATGGTATTCAGATTTCGGAGTGGTTCCCCCTCTTAGCAAAACAGATGCACCATGTTTCTCTAGTGCGATCGATGACTTCCACGCAAGGTATTCACGATCGTGGTACCTATCTGGCACACACCAGTTATTTCATGACATCGACCATAACGCATCCTTCGCTTGGATCTTGGGCGGTCAAGCAACTCAACCCCGTAAACGCTGTTCTGCCCGGAAATATTCTTATCAATGGCAGCCCACAGCACCCCCGCAGTGGTTACATGCCTACTCAACTTGCGCCTCTGCCCATTGTCGATCCGGGTGCGGGTCTGCAAAACTCCACTCTTCCTAAGAAGATCAGTGAATCAGATTTCGTACGACGAATTGCGCTTGCGAAAGCGTTGGGAACGCCATTTGTTGCACAAACGCCACATCGCGATGCAGCAGCTTATTTGAAAGTCCAGCAAGACGCAGCATCGCTTATGAAGAGTGAAGATCTCAAGGTATTCGACATTTCGCATGAAGATAAAAAGATGCAGGCCGCATATGGTAATCACACCTTTGGCAAAGGCTGCTTGCTTGCGAGGCGACTTGTCGAGAGCGGCGTCCGTTTCATCGAGGTGGAAGATGCCCACAACTGGGACACGCATAACGATCAAATCAAACAGATGGAAAATATGACTCCATCAACAGACCAAACGATGGCAGCCCTTCTTGAAGACCTTCACCAGCGCGGACTTTTAAAAAGCACCCTTGTAGTGATGGCCACTGAGTTCGGACGCTCACCCCAAATCAGCAACACTACCGCAGGGCGTGGGCATCACCCTGGCGTTTTTACTTGGTGGCTCGCAGGTGCTGGCATGAAAGGTGGCTATATTCACGGCAAGTCTGATGAGATCGGCGAGCATGTCGCAGAGAAACCCGTCACCATGCCAGATTGCAATGCGACCATTGCGCAAGCGATGGGTATCGATCTGCAAAAGATTGAGCATTCCCCTTCGGGGCGGCCCTTCACCGTTGCGGATAAGGGCAAGCCAGTCGATGAGGTGTTTGCATGAAACTACGCTCATGATTATTCACTGTTCTGCGAAGACGATGATGTGATGTTCTGTTTTTCATTTCCAAACAATATCGTTAGCCATTACGATGTCTTCTGGTTTTATGCTGAACATCAATCTGGGAATTTCTATGATGCGAAT
>ERZ889217.1105-NODE-1105-length-14432-cov-24.479029_pt1 | contig 14432 bp, 14 predicted proteins | sample MGYA00521098_ERZ889217 | MGnify/ENA primary metagenome ERZ889217 (study PRJEB32303, sample SAMEA104408613) | aquatic metagenome | biome: Brackish water; feature: Pelagic; material: water | place: Baltic Sea | collected 2014-06-10T22:04:00 | depth 2,362 m ...
GTGGCCACGGGCCTGGGCATGCTGCTGGGCCTGGTGCCCGCCGTGGGCCTGGCCTGCTTCGGCATCTTCTTGACCACCCTTAGCGCCAGCCGGATCGTGTCCCTCTCCAGCGTGGTGGCGGCCCTAAGCCTGCCCCTGTTGATGCTGGGCTCCTTTGCCGCCGCCGGCGGCGGCCTGCGGCCCGCCTACCTGGTGTTGGCCCTGCTCACCACCTTGCTGGTGGTGTGGCGCCACCGCAGCAACCTGCAACGGCTGCTGGCCGGCACCGAACCAAAACTGGGCCAGGCCAAGGGCTAGGCGCAGGCTCAGGCCCCAGCCCAAGCCTCAGGCCAGCTGGCGGCTGCGCTCGGCTGCGGCCACCACGGCCTCGATCAGGGCGGAGCGCAGGCCGGCCCGCTCGAGCTGGCGCAGGCCGGCGATGGTGGTGCCGCCGGGGCTGGCCACCATGTCCTTGAGCTGGGCCGGATGGAGCTCCTGCTCCTGGAGCAGGGCGGCCGTGCCGGCCAGGGTGCGGTGGGCCAGGCGCAGGGCCAGGGCCCGGGGCAGGCCGGCGGCCACGGCCCCATCGGCCAGGGCCTCGGCCACCAGGGCCACGTAGGCCGGCCCGGAGGAGGTGAGGGCCAGGAAGGCATCGAGCTGGCTTTCGGGCAGGTCGAGCACCTCACCCACCTGGGCAAACAGCTGGCGCACCCAGAGCTGCTGCTCCGCCGGGATCCCCTCGCCCCAGGCCAGGCCGGTGAGGCCCTGGCGCACCAGGGCCGGCGTATTGGGCACGGCCCGCACGATCCGATGGGCCGGAAACAGGGCCTGGAGCCGGGCCAGGGTGACCCCGGCCAAGACCGAAATCAACAGGGGCCGCTCGCCCCCTCCCGCCCTGGCCCCGCTGGGGGTCACCCCTTGGGCGACTTCGGCAGCCGCGGCCAGCAGCTGGGGCTTGACCGCCAGGAGCACCACGGGGGCCTGCCAGGCCTCCGAGGGATCGGTTGCCACCGCCAGGCCGTGCTGGGCCTCCAGGCGGGCCGCCGAGTCGCCCGTACCCACCACAGCCCGCACGGCGGCAGCAGGCACCTGGCCGCTATCGATCAAGGGCAGCAGCAGGGCCTGGGCCATGCGACCAAAGCCGACAACCCCGAAGCGCTCCGGAGAGAACCCGCCTAGCCCAGGGGATGGGGGAGAGCCTGCTGCAGGCGTGGTGAAAGGAAGCGCCATGGGCTGGGCCAGACCCGGTTCGGGAGTGTGCAAGGCAGGGGTGGGCGGCCCGTCGCCGGCTCAGCCCAGGCCGAAACCGGACTCGGTGCGGCCCCAGGCGGGGCTGGGGGCGGCCTGCTGCTCCTGGCCGGCGTCGCGGGACACGATTGTGGGGGAGGAGGCTTCCTCGTTGGCGGCGGTGGTGACGGTGACGCAGCTAGGGGCGAACAGGAAGATGCTTTCGCCAACCCGTTCCTGGTGGCCATCGATGGCGAAGGTGCCGCCGGCAACGAAATCCACGGCCCGCTGGGCCTGGTCCGGCTCCATCATCGTGAGGTTGAGGATCACGGTTTTGCGCTCGCGCAGGGCCTGGATGGCGCGGGGCATCTCATCGAAGCTGCGGGGCTCCATCAGGGTCACCTCCGCCGTGGTGGTGGAGAGGCCCGGCATGCCGATCACGTTGGTGCCGGCGAAGGGGTCGTCGGCCATGAAATCGGAGCTGAGCGCCAGGGAGCTGCTGCGACTGATCGGACTGGTGGGCTCGGGCGCATCGTCGTGCTCGTAATCGAGCTCATCGTCGTAATCACCATCGAGGTAGTCATCTCCGGAGACGACGGCACGAAGACGGGAGAACAACGACACAGAAATTCCTTGTGACTTGGACCTAGATAGCGTCCCACGTCAGCGCTGGCAAGGTTTCGGTCCAAACAAACCGGAACCGATCCGCACCCAGGTGCTGCCCGCCGCGGCCGCCTCGCGCCAGTCGCCACTCATGCCCATCGACAGCTCCGCCAGGCCCAGCTCCCGGGCCAGGGCGGCGCACTCGCCAAACAGGGCCTGGCTTTCGATCCCAGAGAGGCCCTGGGGAGCCAGGGTCATCAGACCAACAATCCGCAGGGAAGCGAGGGATTGCAGCTGCGGCCAGAGCTGCCGCAGCTCGGCGGCAGCCCAACCGGTTTTGTTGGGATCAACGCGCAGCTTCACCTGCAGAAACACGGCCGGTGCCAGGCCCTCCTCAGCGGCGATGCGGGCCAGGCGCTCGGCTAGCTCCAGGCTGTCAACGGAGTGGATCGTGCCGAACTGGCGCAGCACGGCGCGGACCTTGTTGGCCTGGAGCCGGCCGATGAAGTGCCAATCGAGCCCGCCCAGGTCGGCCAGCTCGGCCTGCTTGGCGATCGCCTCCTGCAGGCGGCTTTCAGCGAAGCTGCGCTGGCCCAGGGCCGCCAACTGGCGCACGGTGGCGGCCGGGTGGCCTTTGCTCACCGCCAGCAGCCGGGTGGCGGCGGGCAGGGCTGCCCCCAGGGCCGTGAGCTGCTGCTCCAGGCTCCAGGGTGGGCTGACGGGATCGGGCGCACTGGGCGCTCCAGCTGCCATGGGAAGACCGGGATGGGGGTGGCCGGGGGATGGGGCCTGAGGGGCTACCTGGAGCCGGGCCTAGATAAAAGTCTGGTCGAAGAGCAGACGCCAGGGGGCATGGGCCTCGGCGCCCTCGCGGCGGGTGCGGGCCAGGTTCTGCTCGGCCAGGTGCCGGGCATCCATCAGGGGGATCACCTCAAACTGGGCGCCCCGGGGCTGGAGCGTCACCAGAAAAAACATCCGCTGGGCATACAAGGTGGCGTACAGATCCCGACCTTCCCCCGCCAAGGCCACCCGATAGAGCAGCCCGAACAGCGGATGGTTGAGATAACGCTCTGCGCTCACGCTTTCTGTCTGGTTCGACACAACTTAGGAGGCACCGTACCGCCAGCGCAGCCCGATCAACAGCAGCAATGCGGCGCCGCCCGCCAACTGCAATAGCCCCCATCCCGATTGGGGCTGGCGCAACTCCGTCGGCGAGATCCAGCTGCCCCCACGGGCGAGCAGGGCTTCGGCCCCCTGTTCCGAGCGCAACAACACATTGGCCAGCAGCCGTTCGGCCACGGCCAACAGCAACCCGAATCCCCCCTTGAATCCGAGCTGGCGCAGATTCACAGAACGGGTCGCCAAGGAGCGCAACAGGTTCTGGAACTCCTCTTGCACCAGCGGCAAGAAACGCAAGGCCAAAAGCAAGGTGAACCCGAGCCGATCCACCGGAAGCCCCAGGCGGCCCAGGGGCGTGATCAGCCAGGCCAGGGCCCACACCAACTCCTCTGGCGGGGTGGTGAGCAGCAGCAGGTTGGCGCTGTGGATCACGGTGAACAGCAGGGTGGCGCTGTTGAGGCCCAATTCACCCGAGCGGCGGGTCACCACCAGGGGCCCCACGGCCAAGGGCCCCACTGGCAGGGGGCCCCAACGCAGCAACTCCCAGCTCAGGCCTGAGCGGCTGGGAGGCAGGCCATCGGCACCGGCCGGACCCAGGCGCAGTTCCGTTGGCGGGCGGCTGGGGCTGGCGGCAACGCCATTGCCGGCTGGCAGCAGGGCCGAGAGGCACCCCACGACCAGGGCCAGGCCCAACAACAGGGGCAGGCTGCGGCGCCACAGGCGCCAGGAAAGGCCGCTGAGGGCGGTGACCAACAGCAGCAGCCCCACCAGGGCCAGGCGCCAGAGGGGACCGGCCAGGATCGGCGTGAGCAGGAAGGCCAGGGTCCAGGCCAACTTCTGGCGCGCATCAAGCTGGCGCAACCAACTGCCGCTGCCCGGCACGTATTGGCCGATCGGAATCTGCCTCAGCCAGTCCATTGAAACGCGTGCCCTAGTGGGATTTGGCCTGCTGGCGCGCCAGTTCCTTTTCGGCATCGCGCTGCTGCTTGCCCCGCCAGAACAGTTTCAGCGGGGAGCCCTCAAAGCCCAGGCCCTCGCGGATTTGCCGTTCCACATAGCGGCGGTAAGTGTCGCCAAACAGCTTGGGATCGTTGACAAAAAGCGTGAAACTGGGCGGCCGGGTGGCGACCTGGGTGCCGTAGTAAATCCGGCCCTGGCGACCGCCGCGGCTGGTGGGCGGCGAACGCCAGCTCACCGCCTCCTGGAGCACCTCATTCACCACCGAGGTGGTGACGCGGCGGCGATGCTGCTCCACGGCCACGGTTGCAACCGCGAAGATGCTCTCCACCCGCTGGCCGGACAGGGCCGAGGTGAACAACATTGGCGCCCAATCGAGGAAATAGAGCTTGGCGCGCAGCTCCTTCTCCATCGCCGCCATGGTGTGGCTGTCCTTCTCGACCGCGTCCCATTTATTAACGACGATCAAGCAGGCGCGGCCATCTTCTTCAATGCGGCCGGCCAGGCGCTGGTCCTGTTCGGTAACGCCATCAAGCACATCGATCACCAGGGCGCACACATCGCAGCGTTCGATCGCCTTAAAGCTGCGGTTGATGCCGAAATATTCCGGACCGTAATCAACGCTGCGGCGGCGGCGGATACCGGCGGTGTCGAGCAGTTTCCAGCGCTTGCCTTCCCGCTCGATCGTGGTGTCGATCGTGTCGCGGGTGGTGCCCCTGATCGGGCTAACGATCGCCCGTTTCTCGCCGCAAACGGCATTGAGCAGGCTCGATTTGCCCACGTTGGGGCGGCCGATGATCGCCAGCTGGATCGGCTCCTCCTCCTCCACCTCCGGGGTGGGGGGCAGGTGGGTGAGCAGGGCATCGAGCAGCTCGGCGGTGCCGGCGCCGTGGATGGCCGACACCGGATAGGGCTCACCCAGGCCCAGGCTCCAGAACTCGGCCGCCATGGCCAGGCCCTGGTCGGGCGATTCGCACTTATTAACGGCCAGCAGCACCGGGCAGCTCATGCCCCGCAACCACTCGGCGATCGATTGGTCGGCGGCGGTGAGCCCCTGCTGGCCATCGGCGATCACCACGGCCACGGCCGCCTCGGCCAGGGCCAGGTTGGCCTGTTCGCGGATCTCCGGCAGAAATTCGCTGTCGTCATCAAACACCAGGCCGCCGGTGTCGACGACCCGGAAGGTGCGATCGCCCCAGAACCCCTCCTGGTAGGTGCGGTCCCGGGTCACCCCGGGCTGGTCATGCACGATCGCTTCCCGGCTCCGGCAGAGCCGGTTCACCAAGGTTGATTTGCCCACATTGGGGCGGCCAATGATGGCGACGACTGGAAGAGCCACGACGCCTTATTCCTACAACGCAAGTCCCGTCTTGACCCTACAGAGGGACAAGACAGCCGACCGTACCGAGCCCCCCCCATCCGCCGACCTGGTGGCCCCACGGGGGAACTCAGGCCACGGGCCGGTCGCCCGGATGGCCGACCACCGGATCGGGGGGCGAATCGAGCAGGGGCGGCAGGGGGCCGGAATCAGCGAGGGGCTCGCCCTGGCCGGCCAGGTGGGCCAGCAACCAGTTCACGGCCACCGCCCGGCGGGTGCGGCGGGGATAGAGCTCGCCGATGCGGTAGCCCCCAAAGCCGAGCTGCTCCTTGAGCAGTTGCTTGAAGGGCGCCGGGATCGAACGGGTGAGTTGCACATTGGCGGGCCGTTCCGCCACTAGCTCGGGGGCCCCAGGGAACCGTTCAGCCCAGGCCGCTGGCGTGGCTGGCGTGGCCCGCCAGGCAGCTGGTTGGGGCCCCGCCCCGCCATCGGCCGCCACGGGCCGGTAGCCCAGGCGCCACCAGATCAGTTCACACACGAAACGATCGCTGAGGCGATCGTCGAGCACGGCCTGCAACAACGGCCGCGACAGGGACCAGGGGGGTGGTGCAGCGGCGGGGTCGATGGCGCAGGGGAGGCAAAGGGGCGGGAGCGGCTTGGGCCGTGCCCTAACGATGGCGAGAATGGGCCCAGGGTGCTCCATCCGGCAACGGCTGGCCCATCCCCGCAGAACTCCGCCGCCCCAGGAGCCATCAGCAGCCCCACCGCCAGCCCCCCCTTCCAATCCCCCCTAGCGCTGCCCGGCCGGGGCACGCCGCGCCAGTTGGCCTGCCGGGTGTTGCAGTCCCCCCTGGCGGGGGTGAGCGACCGGATTTTTCGCCAACTGGTGCGGCGCTGGGCCCCCGGGGCCCTGCTGTTCACCGAGATGGTGAATGCCACCAGCCTGGAGCTGGGTTTTGGCCTCGAGAAGGTGGAGGAGCTGGCCAGTGAGGCGGGGCCGATTGGCGTGCAGCTGTTCGATTACCGGCCGGCCGCCATGGCCGATGCGGCCCGGCGGGCCGAGCAGGCCGGCGCCTTTTTGATCGATATCAACATGGGCTGCCCGGTGAAAAAGATCGCCCGCAAGGGCGGCGGCAGTGGCCTGATCCGCGATCCAGCCCTGGCCCAGCGCCTGGTGGCCGCGGTGGCCGAAGCGGTGTCGATTCCGGTCACGGTGAAAACGCGCCTGGGCTGGTGCGGCGATTCGGCCGATCCGGTGGGCTTTGCCCTGGCCCTGCAGGCGGCCGGCGCCCAGGCCCTCACCCTGCACGGCCGCACCCGCCAGCAGGGCTTCCGCGGCCAGGCCGACTGGCAGGCGATCGCGGCGGTGAAACGGGCCCTCACGATCCCCCTGTTTGCCAATGGCGATGTGGCCAGCCCAGACGACGCACTGCGCTGCCTGGCCGAGACTGGCGCCGATGGGGTGATGGTGGGCCGGGGCACCATGGGCGCCCCCTGGCTGGTGGGCCAGATCGATGCGGCCCTGGCCGGCAGGCCGGTGCCGCCCACCCCCGGCAAAGGGGAGCGGCTGGCCCTAGCCGCTGAGCAGTTGCAGGCCCTGGTGGCGCGCAAGGGAGATCACGGTTTACTCATCGCCCGCAAACACATGGGCTGGACCTGCCAGGGATTCCCCGGGGCGGCCCAACTGCGCCAACAACTCATGCGCGAACCCACCCCGGCCGGCGCCCTCGCACTGCTGGAGCGGGCGGCCCAGGAGGACTAGGCGCCTGGGCGCTCAGGTCGGAGCGACCAATCCCGGGGCAATGGCCGTGGGGGCCCGCTTGCCAAAGGCGTCTTTGACGGCCTGGTCCAGGGCCTGCCGGAAGGCCTGGGAGGAGATGGTGGGTGCGCACTGCAGGGTGGTGGGGTCACAGCCGCGTAGGGCTGGCGCCTGCCAGCTCAGGGGAATGGCCAATAGATCGCGGGTGCCGGTGATCGCCACCACGGCCAGCAGCACCGCCACCAGCACGTTGGCGCTGACATGCAGGCGCCGCATACGCATCGAGCGCAGCACCTCGGCCCGGGCCGCCACGGAGAACAGCAGCAAGCCCGTGAGCAACACACCCGCCCAGTAATGGGAGCCCCAGAACTCGCCTGTTAAAGGGTTATCGGCTAGACGCCAAATTTCCTTTTGGCTGCCCAGGGCCAGCAGGCCTGCCCAGGTGAGCAGGGCGAAGCTGGCCCGCAGGGAGGCCTTTTTCACAAACCACAGGGCCGCGTAGGCCAGCAGGGTGCCGGCGCTGACAAGCAGGAGCAAGCCCAGCCGGGCCGCACCGCCGGCAAAGGGCGTGGCCCGATCGAGAAAGCGGTGGATAAAGCTGTAATCGAGGGCGATCAGCACGGCCAGCACCACGCCACCGGTGAGCCAGCGCCCGTGGTCGCCATGCTCGATGCCCACACTCGGGGGCAGGGGATTGATCTTGAGCCGCCGCTCCCGCGCCAGGATCCCCAGCCGGATCGTCGCCCCCACCACCGGGTAGACGAACAGGATGATCAGCACTGGGTGCAGCAACGCCAGCCAGTCGATCGGCGCCATGGGCAGCTACGGGGTGGAAACCATGCAAGCATCCGGCGCCGATCGGGCCCAGGCCAAGCCCCTGGCCCTCCGGGTAACTAGGGCAACACCTGCGGCCAGCCCTGGCGAACCAGCAGCAGGGAGAAATAGGGCTGCTCCCCAGGCGCCACGGCCGCCGCCGGCGCCACCAGCTGGTCGGGCCAGCCCACCCGCTGGGCGAAGAGGGCGCCAGCGAGAAGGCCCCGATCGGCCAACACCTGCCTCACCCAGGGCCAGCGCTGGCCGAGCTTGAGCAGGGCCAGCACCTGATCCGATGCCGCAGCCTGGTCCAGCAGGGCCTCCAGGGCGGCGGGGGCCTCGGGGGTGGGCCGAATCAACAACGACTCCTGCTGCAGGGCCAGGGGCCAGCGCCCGGCCGCCGCCGCCGCCGCCACGGCCGTGATCCCGGGGATCAGGGTGATGGGGCAAGCGGGATGGCGCTGCTCCAGGGCCAAGAGCCCATAGGAGGCCGTGGCGAACAGGGACACATCGCCCTCACAGAGCAACACCACCACCTCCCCGGCCGCCACCTCGGCTGCCAGGGCGTCGGCCGCCGCCCGCCAGGCCAGCTGGCGCGGCTGGGCCTCCGCCACCATCGGAAACACCAGGGGCAGACGGCGCTGGTTCGGGCCGATCCAGGGGGCGGCGATCGTGGCGGCCATGCCCACGGCCTCCGGCCGGGCCACCGGATAGGCCACCACCGTGGCCGAGCGGATCGCCCGCACGGCCGCCACGGTGAGCAGGTCGGGATCGCCCGGGCCCACGCCCACCAGGATCAGGCCCGGCGCCGCGGCTGTAGCCCCCTGGGGCCCAGGGGCCGGCCCAGGCCCGATGCAGTCCCACACACAAACGCCCCAGCTGACCTTTTCTAAGCTCCCCCCAACGCTTACCGCCCCTTTCGAGCCCATGACCCGCCTGAGCCTCTACCGGGACAGCGCCAGCGCCAATGCAGGGGCAACCCTGCTGCTCGAAAGCGACGACGCCGAGGTGATTGCCCAGGCCCTGGCCGAGCGCGGCCTGGGCTACGAGCGCTGGCCGGTGAAGCCCGAGCTGCCCGCCGCTGCCGACAGCGCCGCGGTGCTGGCGGCCTACGCCGCCGAGATCGCCCAGGTGCAGGCCAGTGGCACCTATCCCACGGTCGATGCGATCCGCCTGGGGCCCGACCACCCCGATCGGGCCACCCTGCGCCAAAAATTCCTTTCGGAACACACCCACAGCGAAGACGAGGTGCGCTTCTTCGTCGAAGGCCGGGGGCTATTCGTGATCCACCTGGAGGGGTATGTGCTGCAGGTGCTGTGTGAAACCGGCGATTTCCTGCGGGTGCCGGCCGGCACCAAGCACTGGTTCGACATGGGCAGCTCCCCCCACTTCACCGCAATCCGCTTCTTCGACAACCCGGCCGGCTGGGTGGCCGAGTTCACGGGTGATGGGATCGCGGATCGCTTTCCGCTGCTGGATTAAGCACCGGCGTCCAACAAGCCCTCCAGGCCCATCGACCTAGCTGTGCATGCGGGGCTGGGGGTGGAGCGGGGCCAGGATCGCCGCCTCGGCCTCCGCCAGCTGCTCGAGCCGCTCCACCACCTGGGCCCGGGGAAAGCGGGCCTCACACAACACCCAATAGAGCCCGAAGTGGCGGGCCTCGCTGGCCAACAGGTCGCCGTAGAGCTGCCGCAGCTCCGGATCGGGGCTGTGGGCCGCCAGCAGGGCCATGCGCTCGTGGCTGCGGGCCTCAATCAGGCCGGCCACCAGGAAGCTATCGAGCTTGCGCTCCGGGTCCTGGCGGCGCACCAGGGCCACCAGGCTGGAGCCGTAGGGAGGGGCGGGCAGGGGCCGCAGGGCAATGCCCCGCTGCCGCATCAAGGCCAGCACCCGTTCGAAATGCTCCAGCTCTTCGCGGGCCAGGGGGCTGAGCACGGCGGCCAGCTCTTCGTCGGCCGGATAGCGAAACGACAGCTGCAGGGCGGTGCTGGCCGCCTTGCGCTCGCAAAGGGCGTGGTCCAGCAACACCAAATCCGGATGGGCGATGGCCTGGTCCAGCCAGGCGGCGCTGCTGGGGGCCGCCAGCCACTTCACCCGGGCCGTAGGCGAGGCGGGCGCAACCTGGGCGGAAGACACGGAACTCATTGGCCCGGGGATTGGCGCAGTCTGTCCACCAGGCCCTCGAGGGCGAGGCGATAGCTGGTGGGGCCAAAGCCGCAAATCACCCCGATCGCCTTGTCGGCCAAGGTGGAGTGGCTGCGAAAGGGCTCGCGGGCGTGGGTGTTGCTGAGGTGCAGCTCTACGAACGGGATCTCCACCGCCAGCAGGGCGTCGCGAATGGCGATCGAGGTGTGGGTGTAGGCGCCGGCATTGATCAAGATGCCGGCGCAGTGGCCGCGGGCCTGGTGGATGCGGTCCACCAGGGCTCCCTCGTGGTTGCTCTGGAAGCTGGCCAGGGCCACGCCCAGGCTGGCGGCCTGCTGCTGCAGGGCCCCATCGATCTCGGCCAGGGTGCTGCTGCCATAGAGCCCCGGCTCGCGGGTGCCGAGCAGGTTGAGGTTGGGTCCGTGGAGCACGAGCAACTGCATGGGGAGGGGCGGCTGGTAAGTTCTTGGGGTGTGGTTCGGGTCGGTGCCCGAGTGGTTAATGGGGGCGGACTGTAAATCCGCTGGCTCTGCCTACGTTGGTTCAAATCCAACCCGGCCCACCTTCCACATGCCCTTGTAGCTCAGTGGTAGAGCACTCCCTTGGTAAGGGAGAGGTCACGAGTTCAAATCTCGTCAAGGGCTTATCGAATCCTCCGCGGCCTCCGGGGTACAACTTCGAGCAGGGCCTTTAGCAGAATTGGCAACGGCTGGATTGCGAATTCAGCCGCCACGGAGAGAATCTGAGCATCGAAAGGCCCGCCATCTGGGCGCCTAATCGCTGACTGATCAGAACTTAAATCGCAAACCCCCGCCATAACCAACCTGATTGCCTGAGGAGAACGCCTCATAATTAACATTGGCATAGAGAGCTGTGGATTGGCCCAAGGCCAAATCAGCGCCAGCGGCGATGGAGAAGCCATTCACCCCACGGTTTTGCCCCTGGGTGAGGAAGGAACCGGAACCAGAGGCGGGCATGGAGGCTGACAGGGAACTGTTGCCCAATTCACCAGCGAGGGCATCCACCTGATAGGCGAGGGCCAGCTTGGGAACGAGGCTGATGGTTTTGGCCTTGTTAAGAGGGATCGGCGCTGAGGTGAGCTCGAGGCCGATGGTGCCAATGAGGCTGCTGGCGCTGCTGCCATCCACATTGAGGTTTAAGGGCCCACCACCGGTTTCCGAGAAGCCGGCTTGCTGGTAGTTGCCATAGGCAAGGCCGATCAGGGGCTTGAGCAGCACCGGCACTGGGGCCGATGGTTTGGTGAGGGGAATGGCGACTTCTGCGGTGAGGGCAGCGGTGAGGCCATTGGCGGTGGTGGAGCCGGTAATGGGCGTGCCGCTGCCGATCACGGCAACTTGGCGGCTGCCATTGAGGGCGTAGTTGCCGTAGCCAAGCAGGCCCTTAAAGGTCCAAGGGGAGGTGGTGGTGGGGGTGTAGACGCCATAGAGGCTGCCGCTATTCACGGTGGCAGTCACCCAGGCATTGGTGGGGCCAAGACCATTGAGGTTGGAGGTGCCATAGCCATAGGCCGCACCAAAGCGCCAGTAGGGATTGGCCTTGACCTCCAGGCCATAGAAGGAGGAAAAGAGGCTGGCGTTGTAGCCCGAGAGGCCTTCTTGGCCAGTGATGCTGCTGTTGGCGTTGGCGGCCTGGCCGTAGAGGCAGATGGGATTTTTGGGAGCTTTGGCAGTTTTGCTGGTGGGAGCGTTGATTACCCAGCCAGTGCTGGCGCATTGGCCGGCCGAGGCGAGCAGCTGCTGGCGCTGGCGCTGCAGGGTTTCCAGGCCCACGCTTTGGAAGGCGGCATAGGGCTCGGGGGTGATAGTGCTGATGGCAGCTGTGAGCTGGCTGTTGGAAGAGATGCCTAGGAGTTGGGCGGTGGTGCTGAGGAATTCAGGCGAGAGGCCTGCAGCTGCTGCCTGGCCTGTGGTGAAACCGGTGCTGCCGATGGCGGAGCCGGTGGCATTGAGGCCGGTGGTGAGGCCAGAGGCATCGCCTGCTGCCGAGGCCAAGCGGCGGAAGGCGCTGTCAAAGACTCCTGAGGCCGCTAGTTGGTTGCGGTTGCCTTGGCCCAGGGCTTGCATGGCTGATGCGGTGGCACCGGAGCCGTTGTTGGGCCGCCACATCACATCAAAGGTTTGGCCGTTGCCATCGGCCTCCTGCACCAAGGTGGTGCCTTTCAGGAGCAGGGCGCTGGTGATGCCGACTGGAGTGAGGGTGAGGCTGGAACTGGAAGCGAAAGTATTGGCCGCCGTGATCAGCTGATAGTCAAAATTGGGCCAGGGAGTGCCGCCACCAAAGGGAATCAGGTTGGCGCTGCCGGTGAAGTTGGTGACGCTACCGGTGACGGTGGTTTTGTCGTTCTGGGGGCCTTGGATTTCAGCAGCGAGGATGCCGCCGGGAGCCACAGGTCCAAAGTCGAGGGAGGCAGCAGTCAGTAGACCGATCGAGTTGCCAGGGGCTAGGTAGCCACCCGATTGGAGTGTGGTTGCCGGCAGGCTGCCATTACCACCAACAATGGCGCCGGCATTAACGGTGAGATGGGCAGACGATGCAATCGAACCGTCAACAGAAAGCCGGGCGCCCCCATCAACCACGGTGGCACCGGTGTAGGTGTTGTTGCCGCTGAGGATGGTATTGCTAATCGTGGTGCTGTTTTGAGAGTTGGTGAAGGTAAGGGGTCCCGTACCGGTGATAGGGCCCGAAAGAACGGCCGTGAGGCCGTTTCCGTCGATCGTGTTGGTGGCTGAGCCCGTAGGGGTTGCCAACACCAAGCTGATGTTGGACGACCCGGGTTCATTGATAAGGATGGCGCCACCGGAGAGCGTTGCGGCAGTAGTCGTTGAGATATCGATGGATTGCCCCGCAAGCACGTTGGCAGTAAGCGAAAGATTCAGGGCATTTGCGGCATAGTTCAAGGAATACAAATAGGAGCTCGAAAGACCACTGACAGAAACATTTGAGAAGGTGCCACCAAGGCTTTCCCCTGAGAAGAGGGTATAGGGGGCCGAGGTAAGATAGCTGTCGCCCGAAAAGGCCAAATTCAAGACACCATCAAGGCTGATTGAACCGCTGGCGGTGACCCGATCGGAGTTTCCACCGACGATTGAAAAGTTACTGATCGATCCAGATGCCAGGGTGAGACTGCCCGAACCTCCCGTAATCGCCAGGGCACTACTTCCGGCATTGCTTGGCGCCAGAATCCCACCCGCATTGATGGTGGTGCCGCTGATCGTGCCATTGCCTGCGAGGGTGGCGCCACTGTTGACGGTGAGCCCGGAGGATGGGGCGATGGATCCCTGTACCCGTAAGGTGCCAGTGCCGCCGACAGTAGTGCTGCCGGTATAGGAGTTAGAGCCAGTGAGGGTGAGGTTGCCTGCACCGAGCTGGGTGAGGTTGCCTGTGCCTGAGATTGCTCTGGAGAAGCTAATGTTATCGCTGCGATTAAAGGCCAGGTTGGCATTATTAATAATATTGGAGCCCAAAGATCCCGACGGGCCACCGGCACCGATTTGCAGCGTGCCGGCGCTGATGGTGGTGGTACCTGAGTTGGTGTTATTGCCGGCGAGGGTGAGGGTGCCCGCACCGAGCTTGGTAAGGGTCGACCCCGAGAACACCCCCACATAGGTCGAGGAATCGCTGCGATTAAAGATCAGTGAGCCACCACTGACATTAGAGACCAAGGATCCCGACGCTCCACCGGCGCCAATTTGTAGCGTTCCGCCACCCAAAATTTGGGTTTGACCGGTGTAAGTGTTGTTACCACTGAGGACAAGGGTGCCGCTTTGGCGCTTAGTAAGGGCTCCAGAGCCTGAAATCTGGCCTCCATAAGTCTGAATAAAGCCTGAGTTAGTCTGAACGTCCAATAGGGCGTTATTGATGATGTTGGATGAACTACTGATGGAACCGTTATCTTTAATAAAGAAATACAGCACGCCGGCACTGATGGTGGTATTTCCGGTGTAGGCGTTCTGTTTTTTGAAGGTTAAGGTAGTACCTCCCTCCTTAATTAACGAGCCGGAGCCGCTAAGGATACTTTCGTAGCTGTAATCTATTGTGTTGTTGAAGACGAGGGTTCCATTATAAGCTAAATCATGGGCTAGTTTTCCATCTGCCCCGACAAACGAAAGAGTTCCTCCGGCGTTGAGACTGATGTTGCCGGCGGCACCTCTAGAGATCGTCCCTCCCACTGTAAGAAGCCCCCCATTTATTGTTAGCTTGGAATTAGGATTGCTAACAGTAAGAGAACCAGTATTCGTCCAATTGCCGCCAGAGATTGTTGCCGTGCTGTCTGTCCCAATGATGGCAGAGGCACTAGACACATTGCCTCCACTCACCGTTAGGGCGCCAATGCCATCCCTGCCAACGGTAAGGGATCCAGAATTCGTCCAATTGCCGCCGGAGATTGTTACGATACCATTACTTCCATACCAGTCACTATCGCCAGGTTTTTTACCTATGGGCACCTCGAATAATCAGTAAATCGCAGAGGTTTTGTAGACATGAAAAAGC
>ERZ889217.1106-NODE-1106-length-14428-cov-14.400821_pt1 | contig 14428 bp, 11 predicted proteins | sample MGYA00521098_ERZ889217 | MGnify/ENA primary metagenome ERZ889217 (study PRJEB32303, sample SAMEA104408613) | aquatic metagenome | biome: Brackish water; feature: Pelagic; material: water | place: Baltic Sea | collected 2014-06-10T22:04:00 | depth 2,362 m ...
GAATCGATGACCTTCTCCTGAAAGAGTTCGGGCAGGAGGGGATCCCACGACACGGTCGTCAGGGTCGTCGCGGGCAACGGACTCCGTGCCGTCGTGGCCACCTGCGGCTGCCCCGAGACAACCGCGTCCCAGTGATACGACGCATTGGTCAGGGTGGCCGCCGCCCGAAAGGCCACGAGGTTTTGGACCGGCGTGGTCTGGGCGAACAAAACGTCCTGCCCACAGGCAAACACGAGCTTCAGCCCGAGGGTGACGACGGCCAGGTATCGACGTCGAGAACGGTCACAACACCGCGGAAAACCCGTCATGATCGCCGGCCTCGCTGACTGGTGTCTTTTCACGTCGCACGAACCTCGCACGAGCCGCTCCCGGCATACGCTACCCATGCGGTCGGCACCTCACAAGCGACTGTTGTGCACCGCTCCCACGACCGCAAGTGAAGAGCCGGAATGTGCCGGAGTACTGCTGCATTTACGCAACCAAGGCTGGGGGTTGCGAGAACTGACTCCCTCCCCAACTCCTGAACCAGCTCTTGTGAGAGAATCCTCGTGCCCCTGGTTGGGCTGGAAAGCGTTCTCTGATGCGAGGCTGAACAGCCTCTGGAGATCATGATGGCCTACCGAATGATCGCGGAGAATGAATCGTGGTTCATCGACGCGGCTACCATTGCGAGCAGGCACGACGAGATCACAACGTGAGGTCAAGGCCGCCTGACGAACGTCAGCTGATGACCTCGTGGATCGCCGCACTCGCCCGCTTTAGGGCCTCGCGCTCGTCATCCGCGATTACCTCCTCGACGATCCGAGACCACCCCATCGGATCCAAGAGCACGGGAACGGCGAGCGGCCCCCGAAGGTCATCGAATTCACCATCCACCATGACCTGGGCTGGAATGGCGATTTGCTGTCCGTGGGCCAAGAAGCCGAGGATGTCGACGACCGCGTGTGCCGTCGCTAGTTCGGTGGTTCGACCGGCGGTGAAGTGAGTGAAGAAGGGTTTGACGGCCGCCCGGATGTCCGCTGGTCGGGACTGAATGAAGTCGTACGCTCCACGGATGTCGCCGTCGTTGACTCTTTTCAGGGCTCGGCTGCGGCAATCGGCGATCTCTCCCGGCAGTCCGTCCAACGTTCGTCCGTCGCGAGCGGCCCCGATCACATCGGCGAGCTGCTGTTCACTGACTCCACGAGCGTGGACGCGGGACCAGATGGGCACGAGGTAGTCCCCGTGCTGTCCCCACATCTGGGCAGTGACCATCGGGCGCCGAATGCCGAGTTCGGCTGCTAACTCGCGACGGAACCGCAGGGAGTCAGACCAGGCGGCTGCTCCGATGAGCCGATGACGCGGAACATGGCGGGAGAAGGTGTCGATTGCCAATTCCACTGGATTGGATTGCACGACGACGGTCACGTCATCTGACATGCGCCCAACGGCTTCTGCCGCTTCGGCGAAGATCCGACGGTTGGTGTCCGCGAGGGCAGCGCGATCGCTGGTTTCCCGGGTCACGGTGGCGCCGGCCATCATGACGACCACATCGGCATGTGTTGCTGCTACGTCGGTGCCGATCTGGATATCCGGTGCACGATCGGCGAAGGCATCCCGTACATCCGCACGGAGCCCCCAGAGTTCTGATTCGTGGGCGCTGCCGGCGTGACCGATGAGGTGCACGGTGGCCGTTTCGGGGAGCAGGGATCGCTCGATCAACTGAGCTGCGACTTGGCGGCCGCAACTCCCCGTCGCGCCGATGATCGCAACGTCCATAAGCCGCAGAGGAGACCAGGAAAAAGGCTCGACCGAAATCAACGACCCAGGCAGAACGGCCGCGTCACAGACGGAGAATAGTTCGGCCAATGGCACCTCCGCAAGCATTGACCGTCGGCTGAGCGGCGTTCCGCGATCCGCGGCCCAGACGGCCGCATCGCTCGCGGAGGTGCCATCGGCCTTGGCGATTCACAGATTGGGCCGGCCAAGGAGCATGCGTTTTTGCGGCGGGAGGAATCGCCTCCGATACCCCGCGGGAACCACAGATCCTAAGGGGAAGGTGGCGCGATTCGCCCCAGCCCACTACGATCAGGGTGAAGTGACAACCCCGGCCCGTGCTCGTTTTCGCTGCGACACTTAACACGGCTCGGGCAAACAGCCGCCGTTGGGCGAATGTCTTGGCGGTCGGCAGCGTTCATGCGATCGTTCTCAGTGTTCAGTCCTCATCGACGTACCATCATGCGCCAACGAGGGCGTCGGCTTTTTCTTGACTAGGCATTCTCCTCCCGTCACCCCCGCTGAAAAATCGCCATGCCAGGGTAAGTCCACCCGAGCGGCTCGCCGCCCGCCCGATTGACCCGGCTATTTTAGGTTGCCTCGCCCGGACGCAGACAATGATCACTGCGGTGCCGAGCAGGAGCAATACAGTCGCGCGGCGCCGTGTAGATCGTTGATAAACGGTAAAGGGCAAAGATTCGGTGATGGTCGTCGAGTAGGTGGTAGATGGGATTGCCGCCGTTGCTGAAAGGTCCCCAGATAACCGGTGCCGGATGCTGCTGCTGATAGGCCCATAACCCTTCGGGCCCGGGACCATACCAGTTCGTCGGGTCGTTTGATTGACCGCCATACCAGCCCGTGGTGTACAGCAGGCTGTATGGGGGCATCTCGTACTCAGTGACATTTTGGTAACCGACATTAAACTGCCCGGCCATGAGGTTCGTGAATCCAACCTGGATGAGCGGATCCGCTTGGGCATGCACGCGCCCTGCGGAGATGAGAGCAAGGACGATGATGCCAATCCAACGGACTATCGCCATTCGTGGTGAACTTTGCATTGATGCTCAGCCAGGGTTGGCACCCAAGGGGGTAAGGGGCAAGGGGGTTGAGACGTGAGGAGCCCTCGAGCAAAGTATCAACAGCCAGTTCGAGATCCAAGCCTCCGCAACATACAAGCGTACCGCGATGATCGCGTTCCAGCGAGTGAACTTCGCATGCCCTCGATCGCTGTCGGAGCCATCATGTGGCAGGGACCTCTTCCGCCAGTGAGGTCAGACCGAAGGCCTGGCGGAGCAATGCCAGCGACCGTTCGCCATGCTCGGCTGCGACGAGCACGTTGAGCCGCACCTCGCTCGTGCTCACCAGATCGATGTTCACGCCGCTGGTGGCGAGCGGTGCGAACAGCCGGTCGGCCATGCCTGCGTGGGAGCGGATGCCGACGCCCGTGATCGAGAGCTTGGCGACGTGCGGCACTCCGGTGGCGGTGGCCCGCCGGGAAGTGGCGATCCGGCTGGCCACCTCGATCGCCCGATCGCGGTCGGCCGCGGGAACCGTGAAGGAGATTTCGGCCTGGCCGGCGCGGGGATGACTCTGCACGATCATGTCGACGACCAGACCGGCTCGGCCAATCTCCTCAAACACTTCGGCGGCCACCCCGGGGGTGTCCGGCAGGTTGGTAAAGGTCACGAGCGTCTGGGATGCGTCGAGCACGCAGTCCTCGATGGCCAGGTCTTCCATGCCTTCGAGCCGCCGGACCACCTCGAGCGGGCTCGACCGGCCCGCCTCAATCGCCCCACCGGCTGTCTCGTCGGCAGCAGCCGACTCGAGGCCGAAGGCGCGATGAACGGCCTGCACGGCTGCTGGGCCGTCGTCACGACTCACCAACACGGAGATCTTGATTTCACTGGTGGTGATCATTCGCACGTTGATCTTCTGAAATGCCAGAGCTGTGAACATCCGCCCGGCCACCCCCTCGGCTTCGGCCATGCCCACGCCCACGAGTGAGACCTTCGCGAGTCCGACGTCGTGCGATACGCCGCTGGCTCCCAGATCCCGGGCCACCTGCTCGACGATCTCCCGAACCGCCACGAACTCGTGGCCGGGCACCGTGAACGAGATGTCGGCCTTTCCCTGCTGGCCGACATTCTGCACGATCATGTCCACGGCGATCCCGGCTGCCGCCAGCCGGGAGAAGACGGCGTGGCTCGCCCCCGGCACGTCGGGGACGTTTTCCAGGGTGAACCGGGCCTCGTCCTTGGCGAGCGCCACGCCGCTGGCTGGCCGCTGGGGTGCCCGGTCGGCCGCCACGATCATCGTGCCGGGCATCTCCTTGAAACTCGATCGCACCATCACCGGCACGCCGAACTTCTTCGCGAACTCGATCGACCGCGAATGCATCACACCCGCGCCGAGACTGGCGAGCTCGAGCATTTCGTCATAGGCGATGGCCGGGAGGCGACGGGCCTCCGCTAGGATCCGCGGGTCGGTCGTGTAGACGCCGTCGACGTCGGTGAAGATCTCACACAGATCGGCTCCGAGCACGGCGGCGAGGGCTACGGCCGTCGTGTCGGAGCCGCCGCGGCCGAGGGTGGTGATGTTGCCGTTTTGGTCGATTCCCTGAAAACCAGCCGCGATCACGATCGCGCCATCGGCCAGGAGCGACTCCACATGAGATGTCGAAATCGAGCGAATCCGAGCCTTGCCGTGAACGCTGTCGGTCTTGATCCCGATCTGGGCGCCGGTGAGGCTCACCGCCTTGTGTCCCCGGGCATGGATCGCCATCGCAAACAGAGCCACGCTCACCTGCTCGCCGGTGGAGAGCAGCATGTCCATCTCACGGGCACTGGGCCGGTCGGTGATCTGCCGGGCGAGGTCGACGAGGATGTCGGTTTGGTGGCCCATCGCGCTGACCACCACAACCACCCGGTCTCCAGCCTCGTGCCGGGCGATTGCCTTGTTCGCGGCCGCCAGGATCTTGCCGGCATCGGCCAGGCTCGTGCCGCCGAACTTCTGCACCACCAGTGCCATGCTGTCTCGCTGCCTTTCCTTGTGTTGCCGACTCCTTGTGGTCGACGTCGGTTGAATCCCAGAAGCGCCCGGCGACAAGTCAACGAGCCCGGAGAAACTCACCCATCAGCGTCCAGCCCGGGAGCACCGCTGCGTGACCGGCGGCGGCGGCGATCTCGTCGTAGGTGGCCTGGCCGTTGTGGGCCACATCGGTGCCGGCCATCACGAAGGGTACGGGGCCCCGGGAATGGGTTTTCGTGGCAATGAAGGTCGGGTGATCGGGGCAGACGAGGATCCGGTGGTCGCCGAGCCCCGCGAGATAGGCTGCGACTGGGGCCACGATCTTGGCGTCGATCTCCTCGATCGCCTTCACCTTCCCGGCCGCGTCGCCCTGGTGGCTCGCCTCGTCCGGGGCTTCGATATGTACGCAGACGAGGTCGCTCGTGCTCAATTCCTCGATCGCCGCCCGGCCCTTCGCGGCGTAGTCGGTGTCGAGGTCGCCAGTAGCGCCGGGCACCTCGAGCCGCTTCCAGCCCGCCAAGGCCGCCAGGCCCCGGAGCAGGTCGACGCCAGTGATCATCGTACCGGAGAGGCCATACTTCGTCGTGAAGGGCTCGAAGGCCGGGGCTTTGCCGGCGCCCCAGAGCCAGACATGCGTGGCCGGCCGCTTCCCTGCTGCGATCCGGGCCTCGTTGACTGGATGGTTGGCGAGCCAGTCAACGCTGCGGGTCATGATCTCGGTCAGGAGCCGGCTGCCGGTGCCCCGCGGAAAACTATCGGCGATCGGCTTGTCCATCAGGTCGTGAGGCGGAATCGTGCGGAGATCGGGGCCGAGCGGAGCCCCGCCGGCCGCATCCTCGGCGGCCTGCACTCCGCAGGTGCCTTCGCCCCGATAGAGAAGCAGATTGCGATAGCTCACGCCGGGCACAAATCGCCAGGCCGCAGCGAGCGCGGGAAAGTCGCGGGCCAGGCCAGCCTGGGCAGACGCCAGCAACTCGGTGGCCTCGGCAGTGGAGACGTGGCCGGCGGTGAAGTCTTCCATCACCCGGTCGCGGATCGTGACCAGGTTGCACCGCACCGCGAAGTCAGCTGGGCCGAGCACAATCCCCTGAGCAGCTGCTTCGATCGGGGCTCGGCCAGTGAAAAACACGAGTGGGTCGTAGCCCACCAGGCTCATACAGGCGACCTCCGAGCCCGGAGGCAGCGAGTCGGGCACGTGGTTGGTGAGCCCGACCCGACCACGGGCGGCCAGCCCATCGAGCGCCGGTGTCGAGGCAGCCTGGAAAGGCGTGAGACCGCCGAGCGATGCCTGGGGCGAGTCGGCCGCACCGTCGGGAATGATGAGGACGTGTTTCTTATTTTTCATGGTGTTCATGGTGTTCATGGTTTCCATGATTTCCATGGTTTCCATGGAGTGAGCTTGTTGCCTTCCTCCCTGTCGGCTGCCATTCAGCGAGCACGGGGAGGCAGTCGCTCCTCCCCTCGACAGCCGCCGAGGAGTCGATCTCGGCCAAGGCCTGTTTGATGCTGCTAGGGGGACACTGATGGGTCATGATCACGAGTGAGACGGGACCAGCGGTGCCGTTCTCATGCTGAATCAGCGATGCGATCGAGATCCCATGGCGACCGAGCACGCCCGAGATACCGGCCAGCACGCCTGGCTGGTCGCAGACCGGAATCCGGAGAAAGAACCGCTCCGGCATTTCGACTCCGGCGATCTGGGCAGCGGGGCTGTCGGTGTCGAGCACGCCAGTGGTCCGAAATGTGATCGCTGTCCGGCCCACCACCGTGTCGATGATGTCGGCTACGACGGCTGAGGCAGTGGGCATCTGCCCTGCCCCGAGACCATGAAAAAACATCCGCCCCACGGCATCACCCACGATGCTGACCGCGTTGTAGGCCCCACGGGTCTCCGCCAACGGCGTGCCCACCTTGACCAGCGACGGTGAAACCCGCATTGCGAACCGCCCGTCCACTCGGGCGGCCACGGCTACAAGCCGGATCCGGTAGCCGAGTTTGGCGGCATACCTCATCAGATCTTGATCGATTCCCTCGACCCCAGTGCGGGGAATGTCGGCCCACGGCACCCACACACCAAATGCCAAGTGGGCCAGGATCGCGAGCTTCTGGGTAGCGTCGGTGCCGTCCACATCCATCGCCGGATCGGCCTCGGCGAAGCCCTCGGCCTGGGCGGCCGCGAGCACGTCTGCGTAGTCGGCCCCCTCCTCTTCCATCGTCGAGAGGATGAAGTTGCTCGTGCCGTTCAAGATCCCGCGGATGCTTTCGATCCGGTTTGCTGCCAGGCACTCGCCGATGGCGGCCACGATCGGGATCCCGCCGGCGACAGCCGCCTCGAAGGCGATCGAGCGGCCGTTGCGGCGGGCCAGCTCAAAAAGCTCGGGGCCGTGCTCGGCGAGGAGCGCCTTGTTGGCGGTGACCAGATCCTTGCCATGCTCGAGCAGATCGATGGCCATCGAGCGGGCCGGCTCCAGGCCGCCCACGAGCAGGGCTGCCAACGAGATCGAGTCGTCGCGGGAGACGTCGCGGATGTCGGACGAGATTCGCTCGGCGGCCAGCGGTAGATTGCGAGGCTTGTCCAGGTCGCGGACAACGCCCCGCTCCACGATGATCGGCCGACCAGCATGTCGGGTGATGTGATCGGCTGATTCGACGAGCAGCCGGACCACGCCTGACCCGACCGTTCCCAGGCCTACGACACCGACGCGGACAGGCTCATTCATTGCGGGGGCACTTGTTCCAAAAGCGGGGAAGCAGATCCGACTCCGATGACGACCAGCCTACCGAGCCGGGAGCGAGATCGAAAGAATGGCAGGTGGTACTGCGGGCGGAGGCCGGAAGGACCGGTCGGAGGGCGTAAGGATGCCGGGCGTTGACGTGTGGGTCTGGTAGCCTCTCAGGGAGTGCACAACCACCGGAGTGCCCGGTGCCGTCTGAACCGCTTGCCGACATGACCAGATGACCAGCCGTTCGAGATCTCCCGATCGTCAGGCGTGCCTTGCGGCCGCGGCTGAACGGCGGGATCCCTTTGACCTGGTCGTGATCGGCGGTGGGGCGACGGGGCTGGGCGTGGCACTCGACGCCGCCGCCCGTGGCTTTGCGGTGGCCCTCTTTGAAGCGGAAGACGTTGCCAAGGGCACATCCAGCCGAGCTACCAAACTCGTCCATGGGGGCGTCCGCTATCTGGCTCAGGGCAACGTCAGCCTTGTGCGGGAGGCGCTCCGCGAACGGGCCCTGCTACTGGCCAACGCGCCGCACTTGGCCGGGCCCCTGCCCTTTGTGCTGCCGGCCTACGGCTGGCGGGGTCGGCTCTGGGACCGCTGGTTTTACGGCGCTGGGTTGCTGGCCTACGACCTGCTCGCCGGCTCGTCGTCGCTCGGCCACACGGGTCTGCCCGGCCGCCGTCGGCTGCTCGCCTCGGCCCCAGGCCTGCGGCAGGAGGGTCTGGCCGGTGGTGTCACCTATTTGGACGGGCAGTTCGACGATGCTCGGCTGGCGGTAACGCTCGCCCGTACTGCCATCGCCCGCGGGGCGAACGTCATCAATTATTGCCGCGTCGTCGGGCTGGCGGTGGATGAGGCGGGGCCGAACCGGCTCCAGAACGTCGAGGTCGAAGACAGCGAGACGGGCTGGAGGTTCTCCGTAGCCGCCCGGTGCGTGGTGAACGCAACCGGCGTGTGGGTGGATGCCGTGCGGCGGCTCGAGGATCCTGCGGCGGGTGAGATGGTAGCGCCCAGTCAGGGGATCCATCTGGTGGTGGATCGGGAGTTCTTTCCATCGGAGCGAGCGCTGATCATCCCTCGGACGATTGATGGGCGGGTGTTGTTTGCGGTGCCCTGGCTCGGCAAGGTGATCCTGGGTACCACCGACACGCCGCGGCCCGATCTGCCGCTCGAACCCCGGCCGTTTGCAGCCGAGGTGGGGTTCGTATTGGCTGAGGCAGCCAACTACCTGGCTCGCGCTCCCGGCCGCGGCGACGTGCGGAGCGCCTGGGCTGGGCTGCGGCCGCTGGTCCGCCCGCCGGCGGGCGCTGGCCGCGACACGAAGCGGATCTCGCGTGAGCATGCGATCGTGATCTCGGCCCGAGGCCTCGTGACGGTGACCGGCGGCAAGTGGACGACCTACCGGGCGATGGCGGAGGACGTGCTGGCCGCCTGCTTTCGCGCGAGACTCCTCCCCGAGCGGCCGGCCGGCATCACCCGCAGCCTACGGCTCGTGGGGGGGGATGGCTCTCCGTCGGCGCGGCTTCCCCTCTCCGCCCCGCCCGGGCTGCATCTCTACGGCAGCGAGGCCCCGGCTGTGGAAGCGCTACCCGGGGCGGGAAGAGCGATTCTCCCGGGCCTCTCGGAGGCCATGGTGCGGTTCGCCGTGCGGCATGAGTTGGCCCGCACGGTCGAGGATGTGCTGGCCCGCCGCTCTCGGTGGCTGTTTCTCGACGCGGCGGCGGCAGCCGCCGCCGCCAGCGACGTGGCTACGATCATCGCCGACGAGCGGTCTGAAGATTCAACGTGCGGATTCGACCCGACGGCCTCTGCGGCGGACTTTGTCGCCCTCGCTGCGGGTTATCAGCTTCAGGGCTCATGACCGGCGGCCTTCGGGGCTCATGACCGGCGGCCTTCGGGGCTCATGACCGGCGGCCTTCGGGGCTGATGACCGGCGGCACCGTTTCGAGCATACTCTCACCCTGGCGGTCGCCGTGGGGGTGGTCGCGGTTTGTATCTTCCGGAGTCATTCGATGTTCAACCGCATCTCTGGTCGCGTCTTGATGGTCCTGTCAGCCTGTCTCATCACGACCGTGGCCGGTGGACTTTCCCCCGCCAGCGCTGAGGAGCCGGGGTTTGACACCCTGTTCGATGGGAAGAGTCTGGCGGGCTGGAAGGCAAACGAAAACCCCGGTAGTTGGCAGGTGGTCAACGGCGAGATCGTCTGTCGGGGTGATCGAAGCCACCTGTTTTACCTTGGTGATGATCCGGCCCACCCAGCCGACTTTAAAAACTTTCACCTCAAGGCCGAGGTGCTGACGAAGCCGAATGCGAACTCCGGCATCTTCTTCCACACCGCCTGGCAGAACGAAGGCTGGCCTGCCAAGGGCTACGAGATGCAAGTCAACAATTCCCAGGCCGATCCTGTCCGCACGGGGAGCATCTACCACTTCGCGAAAATCTTTACGTCCCCGGCCAAGGACGATACCTGGTTCACGCAGGAATTGATCGTCAACGGCAAGACCATCACGGTCAGGGTCGATGGCCGCACGCTGTTGGAGTACGTCGAGCCCGAGGGGGTCACAGGAGCAGCGCCGGGCGGCGGGGGCGACCACAAGCTCTCCTCTGGTACCTTCGCCCTGCAGGCCCACGATCCGGGTAGCGAGGTGCACTACCGCAATCTCCGGGTCAAGCGGTTGCCCTAGCCGCGGTCTGCCTCAGGCGATGCGATACCAGAGCACGATCGCGATGACCATGATCAGGTAGGCGAGTGGAAACGCCCACCGGCTCGTGCGGTCGATCCGGCGGGCCAGCCCCTGCTTGCCTTTTCGCACGAGTGTGTGGATCGTGAGGCTCTGCGGGATCGTGGCCGCCATCATCAGAAATGAGACGAGCAGCAGGGTGTCGGTGAACGAAAGGTAGGACATCCGCGGCATGTTTTCGATCACCACGAACTGGTAGGCGACGATTGTCAGCACGCCGATGAACGAGACATTGAGCCGGTCGGCCAGCGAGTCGATGTCGATCCAGAAAATCGACCAAATCACCGACACGAGAATTATCAGGGGAAAAAACAGCTCCCAGACCAGCTGCCAGCTCTGGCGTTTGAGCCGGACGACGGTCAGCAGTCGGGAATGAAAGGTCTTGGTATTTCCGGCTGCGATGTGTTGCTCATCCACGTGCATGGCGAGATGCTGCAGATCCCACCCGGCAACGTTGACCCCCTTCTCCCGCTGGACGAGTTCGTCAGTGCTATCCGCGTATTGCTCGTCCACTTCCAGCAGCACGTCGGTGGTGAGGTTGCCGAACGAGATCATGGCCACCCGCAACTGCTGCGTGTCGAAGGGATAGTCGCGAAGATCCATCGGCGTCTCGAATTGCACGCTCCGCATTTCGAGATAACGCACGTGGCCATCCGGATGGACCTTGATCGTGATTCCCTTGGTTTCGCCGCGACCCACCTGATTGATAAACACGAATTGCGGCCACCAACCGGGGAATACCTCGGCAAACTGGAATTCCCCTTGAAACAGCTTCAGTTGGGTTCCCTCGGCCTCGGCGTCGTAGGCCAGTCGCGGATCCTGCCAATGAGCGACGATGACCACCTCGGCCGAGAACGATTCTTCGACGTCGTCGATGTTGGTGACGTCGGCGATCATGATGCCGCAGGTCACCCGGGTCGGACTCGCCGGCGGGTTGGGCATGCCGGCTTGATAGGTGTCCGCCGCCGCGGAGACGGCCATCAGGTTGGCCGCCAGCAGGATTGCCGTCCGGATCGGATGTGGGGCTGGTTTCATACCGGAGTTTGTCAGCGCGGGGCCCAGAGCATCGTCACGGCATAGTCCGCCGGACCGGAATCTGTCAATCTGTTTCCACCCTTGTCACGCCCATTCCCGTTCGGAGCACCGCCCGCCGATGGACACAGCCGCCCGCGAATTTCTTTCGAGCCTCCTCCACACCCCTAGCCCCTCAGGGTATGAGCAGCCCGTGCAACGGCTGGTGCGGGACTACCTGGTGGGCTGCGCCGATAGCGTGACGACCGATTCCCACGGCAACGTGGTCGGCCGTAAGGGTGCCGCGGGCAAAACCCGAATGCTTCTGGCGGGACACTGCGATCAGATCGGATTGATCGTGCAATACGTCGACGCGGACGGTTTCATTTCCGTGCAGCCGATCGGCGGGTGGGACCCGATCCAGTTGATCGGGGCCCGGGTGATGATCTGGACCGCGGTCGGGCCGGTGGCGGGGGTGATGAGCCGTAAGCCGATCCATCTCCTCACCGACGAAGAGCGGAAAGTGGTGCCGAAGATGAAGGACTTGTGGATCGACATCGGGGCCACCGACAAGGCCGACTGCGAGAGCGTTGTCCGCGTGGGCGACTGCATCACGCTGGAGCTGAAGATGCAAGAACTTCGCAACGGCCGGGTGGCCTCGGTGGCGATGGACGACAAGATCGGCCTTTGGGTGGTGCTCGAGGCTTTCCGCCGGGCGGCTGCCCTAGGACCTCTTCCCTGCGAATTGTTCGTGGCCTCGACCGTTCAGGAGGAGATCGGGCTGCGGGGGGCAAAAACATGCGCCCACGGGGTCGATCCGCAGGTGGCGATCGCGGTCGACGTGACGCATGCCACCGACTGTCCCACAATCGACAAGAAGACCGAGGGCGATGTGGCTGTGGGCAAAGGGCCGGTGGTTTATCGTGGTCCAAATATGAACCCCCATGTGGTTGACCGGCTCGTATCAGTCGGCCTGAGCCGCGGGATACCTGTTCAGTTGGCCGCCAGCGGCCGGGCCACACCGACTGATGCCAACGCCCTGCAAATGACGAGGGCCGGCGTGGCGACCGGCCTGGTGAGCATCCCCAATCGCTACATGCACTCGGCCGTGGAGGTGGTTTCGCTCGACGACGCTGACCGCGCCGCCGACCTTCTGGCGGCGTTTTGTCGCGGCCTCGAAGGCGAAATCGACTGGGCGCCGAGTTAGCGGCTACCCGATCGAAGCGCGGCTGTCGGTTGGAAGACGTTCCAGAGACCAGTCCGGACCTGCCAAAACGGCACCGGCTTGGTTGTGGCCCAGGATGGGCGTCGATTTTTTCCGCGGAAAACCAGCTGTTTTCGGGTCTTGATGATTCTCGGCACGGGGGTTGCATTCATCTTGGACAACCCGTTCCGGGACTGCCAAAACGGTCGCGGTCGATCGGGATGGGTTCCGCACTCCGGAGGAGAATGAAGTGGCAAAACAGATGGTGTTTGATGATGAAGCCCGTCAGCCGCTGCTTGCTGGCGTTTCGAAACTCGCCCGGGCGGTTAAAAGCACACTCGGCCCACGCGGTCGCAACGCAGTGCTCGACAAGGGTTGGGGATCCCCCAAGGTGACCAAAGATGGCGTCACCGTTGCCGAAGACATCGATCTCGAGGATCCCTACGAAAACCTGGGCGCCCAACTCGTCAAGGAAGCGGCCAGCAAGACCAACGATGTGGCCGGCGACGGCACCACCACGGCGACTGTGTTGGCCGAGGCGATCTTTCGCGAGGGGCTGAAGATGATCGCTGCAGGGGCCGACCCGATGGCACTTTCCCGCGGCATCCACAAAGCAGTCGAGGCGGTCAATAAAGCCGTGCTCGCGATGGCCACGAAGATCGATGAGAAGAACAAAAAAGAATTGATGCAAATCGCCACGATCGCGGGAAACAACGATCCCACGGTGGGCAACGTGCTGTCCGAGGCTTTTCTCAAGGTTGGGAAAGATGGCGTGATCACCGTGGAAGAGGGCAAGCAGTCGGAGACGACGGTAGATGTCGTCGAAGGCATGCAGTTCGATCGTGGATTTCTTTCGCCCCACTTCGTGACGGATGCCGACAGCCAGGTCTGCGAACTGGAAAATGCTTATGTGCTTCTGTTCGAAGAAAAGATCTCGAGTGCGAAAAATCTCGTGCCGTTGCTCGAGGCCATCAGCAAGGCCAACAAACCGCTGGTGCTGATTGCCGAAGACGTGGATGGTGAAGCTCTGGCCACTCTCGTGGTCAACAAGCTCCGTGGGATCGTGCAGTCAGTGGCCATCAAAGCCCCCGGGTATGGCGATCGGCGAAAGGCGATGCTGGGCGACATTGCCGCGCTCACCGGTGGCCAGGCAATTTTCAAGGATCTGGGCATCGCGCTCGATGGCGTCAAACTCACCGACCTGGGCCGGGCCAAAAAGGTGATCGTGGATGCAGACAACACCACGATCGTCAGTGGGGCCGGTACGAAGGCCGCGATTGACGGTCGAGTGGCCCAAATCCGCGACGAGATCGGCAAGACCACCAGCGACTACGACCGTGAAAAACTCCAGGAGCGGTTGGCGAAATTGGCCGGGGGTGTGGCCCAGATCAACGTCGGGGCTGCCACCGAGACCGAGATGAAGGAGCGAAAGGCCCTGATCGACGATGCCAAGAGTGCCGTGCAGGCGGCCCTCGCCGAGGGTATCGTGCCGGGCGGCGGTGTAGCGCTGTTGCGGACGGAGAAAGTGCTCGAAAAACTCGATGTCGAGGGAGATGAGAAACTCGGGGTCGCGATCGTGCGAAACTCCCTGAAGTATCCGCTTGATGCGATTGCCGAGAACGCGGGCGTCGACGGCTCGGTTGTGGTCCACCGGGTCCGGCAGATGAAGGGCAAGAACGATGGCTACGATGCGGACAAGGGGGAGTATTGCGACCTGGTCAGCGCTGGCGTGATCGATCCGGCCAAGGTGGTGCGGACGGCATTGCAAAACGCGGCCAGCGTAGCGGCTCTGTTGCTCACGACCGATTCGCTGATCACCGAGATTCCTAAGGAGGAAGAGGAGGCCGGTGGCGAAGGCCACGACCACCACGGGATGGGTGGCGGCGGCATGGGCGGGATGGGCATGGGCGGAATGGGCGGCATGGGCGGCATGGGCGGCATGGGCGGCATGATGTGAGCCCGTTGCCCGT
>ERZ889217.1107-NODE-1107-length-14422-cov-20.284402_pt1 | contig 14422 bp, 14 predicted proteins | sample MGYA00521098_ERZ889217 | MGnify/ENA primary metagenome ERZ889217 (study PRJEB32303, sample SAMEA104408613) | aquatic metagenome | biome: Brackish water; feature: Pelagic; material: water | place: Baltic Sea | collected 2014-06-10T22:04:00 | depth 2,362 m ...
GATAGATTCAGCAATAATCTTCGGCCCATGGTGGGGTCAGGGATGCGCATCTTCCCAGGTGACCCCTCGCCACGTATGACAAGTGCGGGTGGCAGACCCTCGACTATCTGCCCACATTTATTAAGTCTTGATTTGCGCGAAATTTCTTTGTAAGGTCGCTAAAGCCCTTCATATCTTCGTGGATCGCTTCGAGCGAACTGGAGAATGTAATGAGCCAAGACACAACAGAAGTAACCAGAGTGATGAATCTCTACATTGATGGTGCGGGCAATGGCAACGCTGATCAACTAAACGAGGCCTTTCACAAGAATGCACGTTGGTTCGGTTCGGTAGACGGTGTTGATTATGACCTGGATAAAGAAGGTTTCGTTACATACATGGTCGGCGCACCAGGCAAACCTTCAAGTGCGAAGATTGTTGATATTCAGATTGTTGGCGCTGCCGCTACAGCAACAGTGAAAGAAGAAGGATTCTGGGGGACGCTTTCGTTCACCGACTATTTTCAGTTAGCAATTCTTGAAGGCCGTTGGCAGATCACATGTAAAACTTTTGCCCACACCGGTGGGACGCACGCTTAGTCGCTGGTTGCGGTTGCGGTTGCTGGCGTCGAGATGTCAAATGTTTTGTTGAGTTGTTTGCTGATTAGTTTGGTGATTATCGCGATCCGCAGCCCACGTTGATAGGGATGAAATAGGGGTCAGCCCCGAAACGAGTATCATCGCAGATTATGAGCGAATCATTTCTCACAGAAGATAAATTTTCCGAATTCATTCTCCGAATCACTCATCAAATTTGGGAAGAGGGGGATGTGCTTGCAATCGCCACTCACTATGGGCAAGAAGTTATTGTCAGATCGCCAAGTAACACGACCGTCGGTAATCAAGCAGTCATTGATTCTACTTATGCCACACTTCGTGAATTTCCTGATCGGCAATTGCTCGGTGAGGATGTAATTCATAACGGTTCGGATGATGAAGAATGGTTGTCTTCGCATCGCATCTTCTCGACGGCTACTCACCTCGGAAATGGATACTTCGGAGAACCTTCGGGTTGTGCGTTGCGATATAGGGTGATCGCTGATTGTGCAGTTCGTAACGGAGTGATTTTTGATGAGTGGTTAGTTCGAGACTTCGGGGCAATAGTGCGACAATTGGGTCGAACCCCTGAAGAGTTTGCGCGCACGCTTGTTAACTCGGCAGGAGGTTCTACAAGAGACGAGGATCGTAAATTTTCGGTTGTGCCGGCAATTTATCGGCGTCGCGGAAATGATCATTCGGCGGGACGGGCACTCGGTAAGACCGTCGCCGAGATGATCAAAGGCGACTTCGACTCTGTCTTCAGCCGTTTTGATCGGGCCGCCCAATTTGATTTGCCTGGCGGAATTGTGGTGAACGGTAGAGATGCTGGTCTTAGGGCGCTTAAAGATCTGCTTACCCCGTTAATTTGTGATGATTTGGTTATTGAGCACGAAATGGGACACTCTGACCCAGCACGTGGTGAACGCGGAGCCGTGAGGGCAGTAACACGGGGCGTGCATGCAAAATCTGGGTGGCTCGGTGCGCCAACGAACAAAGAACTAGTCGCGCTTTCTATTTGGCACGCTGATTTCTTGGGAGAAAAAATTGGCCGCCTTTTTGTCTTGCAAGACGAGGTCGCGATGTGGCGTCAAGTTCTCTCAGTTTGATTTTAAATTTGCATAAATGAATACGTATTCATATAATGTGCATTAGTGGGTTCATCAGGTCGTAAAGCCAAGAATTTAAGACCTGTTCACAATGCCTCGGTTACATCAATTGAAGTCGCAAAACATGCAGGTGTATCACAGTCGACTGTTGCTCGGGTGTTTGCACGCCCCGAGTTGGTTTCGGCGGCAACACGCCAAGAAGTGATTCGTGTCGCCGAATCGCTTGGGTATCTTCCAAGTGCAATAGCAGCAGGAATGCGCAATCAACGCTCTGGACTTATTGGGGTTGTAGTTCCTTCATACGGTGAGTATTGGCAGGGCGTTATCTCAGAATTTTCGCGACAAATCAATAATGACTCGCGCCAACTACTCCTCACAACATTTCGTGACGCTCAGGGTGTTGAAGGTGCAATTCAGTCAATTTCTCGTTATCGGCTTGATGGTTTAGTGCTTGCATCATCGACAATTGGTGTCGGTCAGATCTCAAGACTGATCAACTCGAGCATGCCAGTTGTTGCATTCAACCAACCAGATGCCGCGAATATAGCCCCACAAGTTGTCGTTGATAACCAGCAAGGTGCCACAGATATCGCAATGCATTTGATCGAGTGCGGGGTTAAATCGGTTGCATTTGTTGGCGGTATAGCCCAGGCTTCTACAGATAAATTGCGATACAGAGGTGCAGTCGAAGCATTCAGCGCCCAGGGTATTTCGTGCCCCTATATTCAAGCCGGAGCGTTCAGCTACGACGCTGGTTTCAAAATCGGGGCGATGGCAGCCGTCGGCAATCAACTTCCTGACGCGTTTATGGTGGCGGCTGATGAGATTGCATTCGGTGTACTTGACGGTCTTCGAAAGCGAGGCGTAAGGGTGCCAGAAGATGTTCTCGTTACCGGCTTTGACGGCGTGCCCCAATCTTTCTGGGAAGGCTACGACTTAACTACTTTGGCGCAACCTATCGAACTTATGGTGACTGGCGCTCTCAAGTTATTGGTTGAGAAAAACTCTACTGACTCTGTCATTGTCGAGGGAGAACTTCGAATCGGTAATACGACGAAAGTGAGAAATAATCATGGCTGAGTACATCAAAAAAGCGACGAGGAAAGCTGCTCACGGAGCCGACCCCGATCTCACTGACCGAGTGAGGCAACTGTTGAAAGATGTCGAAGATAACGGCGAGAGTGCTATCCGAAAGATGTCGACCGAGTTCGACAATTGGAGCCCAGAGAAATTTCGTTTGTCCGACTCAGAAATTAATCGAGTGATTGAGAGCGTAGATCGACAGACAGTGACCGATATCGAATTCGCCCAAACACAAATTCGAAATTTTGCTCGCGTCCAGTTGAGTTCACTTAAGAATGTTGAAGTTGAAACCTTGCCTGGTGTGACTCTTGGTCACAAATTGATACCAGTTGGCTCTGTTGGGGCATATGTACCAGGTGGCCGTTATCCGATGGTGGCATCGGCCCATATGAGCGTGCTCACCGCCAAAGTTGCAGGCGTGAAGCGCGTGGCTGCTTGTACGCCACCAATTAATGGCGAATTGCCAGCCGAAACGATCACCGCAATGGCTCTGGCTGGTGCCGATGAAATTTACATTCTTGGCGGAGTTCAGGCGGTGGCGGCTCTCGCATTGGGGACCGAGTTTGTGGCAAGTGTCGACATGCTTGTTGGGCCAGGAAATGCTCTAGTGGCGGAGGCCAAAAGACAACTCTACGGTCGTGTGGGCATTGACTTGATGGCGGGTCCGACTGAAACTCTGATAGTTGCCGATGAGACCGTCGATGGAGAAATTTGTGCCGTGGACTTGTTGGGACAAGCCGAACACGGACCAACATCGCCAGCGGTGTTGATTACCAATTCACGAGAGTTGGCTTTGGCGACAATAAAAGAAGTTGAGCGTCAACTTACAATTCTCCCGACCGCGGATATCGCATCAAAGTCGTGGACCGACTACGGGCAGGTGATTCTGTGTAGTGATCACGCCGAGATGCTCAAGGTTGCTAATGACCTTGCGTTTGAGCACGTTCAAATTATGACGAGCGACGACGACTTCTTTCTCGAGAATATGACGAACTATGGAGCCTTATTTCTTGGCCCGATGACAAATGTGTCATACGGCGACAAAGTGATCGGCACAAACCACACTCTTCCTACTCAGTCTGCGGCTCGATACACCGGTGGTCTGTGGGTTGGCAAGTTCATTAAGACCGTCACATACCAGCGCATCACCGAGGCTGCTTCTTCGGTCACGATCGGTGAGTACTGTTCTCGACTCTGTGCGATTGAGAGATTTTGGGGACATAAAGAGCAGGCAGACATCCGTGTTCGCCGATTCGCCGATTCGGCGAGCCATTGATATGAGTGGTGGAAAGAATTCAGTTTCAGAATCTGAACTGCGCAGGCGGATCATCACACCATCACAGTTCGTCGCTGATCCGTCGGCATTCATCGATGTGCACTTGCCACGGTCTAGCGGCAAAACCAGTTTTAGTTTCATTGGCGCTGGAGTCACGCAAAACGATCAAGCACAGACGAACCTCATCGAACCTCATGGCTTCTGCGTAGGAGGAGCAGGGCTAAAGCCCGGGATGATCAACAACTTTCATCTTCATTACACGGCTGAAGTTTTCGTTTGTGTTACTGGCACCTGGAAAATGATGATCGGATTGGATAATCAACAAGAAGTAGTCATTAAGCCGGGAGATTTCTTTTCTGTGCCTACGTGGGTTTTCCGAGGCTTTGAGAACATCGGCACGGATGATGGGTTTATGTTCGCACTCCTTGGCGGCGATGAGCCCGGCGGCATTTTGTGGGCACCCGACGTTCTTGACAAGGCGAGGGAGACTGGATTTGTACTCGACGAATCGGAGAAAGTTACACGGCTTGCAGACTTGCCACCTGGTGCCAAAACATTGCGTTCATTGCCATCAGAAATCGTCTCACAAGTTGAGACCTATTCAAATGCTGAACTTGATGCACGTGCTGTTCGTTTTGCCGGTCGGGCTTGGCAGGATCAAGCCTTGTTATCTGCCGTAGTGCCTGGACATGGAAATCGTGTTGCCCCTGTTATCGGTATTGGATTGAATCAACATCGACGACCTAACACCGCGATTTCATACCCACACGGATTTTCTGTGAATTGGTTGAGCATTGATGAGTCGGCTTCAGTCGGCTCGCATCAACTTGGAGCCCCTGCTGCCCTTTTGACAATGGATTCACAAATTGAAATTGAACTTGGCAAGGATAAGCCGGCGCGGATGACTATTCCCCCACGTTCTGTAGTTTCACTGCCCGCCAACGAGTGGCGAGATATCAAGAACATCGGAAGTGGACCCGCTGAGGTAGTTATTGCAGTTGGTGGAGAAGGCCGAACTTTGGTTCAGTGGTCGCCAGAAATTATTGAGGCTGCCGCCAGACACGGATTCACGGTTGATGCTGGAGGTTGCATAGCACCAAGGGCGCTCGTAGACCGCAATTTCGGCTGATCAAACTTTAGGTTGACTTTTCGAAAAACTTACAAGGTCATCTTGACATAATGATTACGTAGTCATATACTCAGCCTTATGTCGTTGGTCACGTTAATGGCGACACTTTCACACAAATATCAAAGGGGGCAAGAAATAATGAAGTCAAAAAATAGTACTAAGAAAGTGCTCGCGCTAATTGCAGCATGCGCACTGGTTTTTGGGGCCTGTGGTTCCGAAGATGAAGCCGCAGAAGTAACCGAAGCGCCAGCGCCTGAAGTAGCACTTGCGTCAGAAGAATGTGCCATTCCAGTTTCCGAAGAAGCGGTGAGTGTCGATGTGATGGGTTGGGAGTTCCCGATTATTACTCAATACGCTGCCGAATTGAAAGAGTGTGAAGCAGCCAATTACACATTCAACATTCAGTTCTTGGACTCAGCGGAGGCTCAGAATCAAATCAATCTTGACTTGGCAACCGGAACGCCATCTTTTGAGATGGTGCAGGGATCTAATCAGTTCATTGTTGAACTTGCACAAAAAGGTCTGTTGCTGCCACTTAATGACTTGATCGACAAGTATCGCGATCAGTATGGCTTAGACAAAATTCCTCAAGGTATGTGGGATCTCGTAACTGTGGACGGAAATATCTACTCAGTTCCGATGGTGGCTAACACGCAACACGTGTTCTATAACGAGGAGATCTTGACCAAATTGGGATTGACGGTTCCGACTACATATGAGGAAGCCATTGCGATGTGCCCGAAACTCATCGAAGGCAAATATGCCGGATTCCAGATGATGCTCTCGGCTGACTGGGCGTGGCAAGTTGAGTACGACAATGTGCTTGGTTCAATGGGAGTCAAACCAATTGACAACACAACGGGTCAACCGAATTTCAACTCGGCTGAAGGTGTGAAGGCAGCACAGATCTTGGCTGATCTTGCCTCCAAATGCGGTGGCAAAACAATGGGCACTTATAGTACCGACGATGTTCAAAACGCTTTCCAAACAGGTGAGTACGCAATTGGTCACCTTTGGGCTTCACGTGCAGCATCAATGGATAATGCAGAAGCCACGAAGGCAGAAGTGCTTGGCAAAATTCAGTTCGCACCGGCCCTAACTGCTGGCACAATTCTCGGCGCACCTGCGTACGTCGATGGTTATGCGATTCCAGCCAAAGGAACAGTGGATGCGGAAAAGATTTTCCTTGCGATACTTGCGGCAAGTGACGATGAGTCACAAGCTGCTGCAGCTAAGTTCGGTGGTGTAACACGCGATGGTGTGTCGAATCCTGAAGGACCTCGCAATGGTGCAGCATTGAGTGTCTCTACTTCGAAGGGTCGCGGACCAGACCAGACTCATCCAGCAGCCGGGATTTACCGTGCCGAAATTGGCAAGGCTCTCATCAAGATTCTTGATGGGGTATCTGCGGCAGATGCAATTGCTGCGGCTGAGGCTGCCTACATCAAGGAAGCTACGGCACAAAAACTGCTTAGCTGATTGGGTTAGTTAAAACTCATTGACTGGGCGGGGTGGAATCAATCAGATTTCACCCCGCTCTAGTTTTCTGAGGTGAATTGAAGAGGGGGACATGAACCGAAAATCTTTCGCGCTATTTATTATGCCGAGTGTCTCCATAATGACGTTTCTAATGGTGATTCCACTAGTGACGACAATCTGGCTGAGTTTCACTGGTCTCTTGCTGAGAGATTTGGACTCAGCTCCTTTCGTTGGTCTGCAGAACTACAGAGAAGTGTTCGCTGACCCAAATTTTTGGCGTGCAACTCGGTTCACTCTTGTGTTCGTTGCAATTACAGTGCCAATTGAAATTATGCTTGGCATGACTTTTGCTTTGTTACTAGATCGAGTGCAGCGTTTCAGGTCAATTTATCTTGCTGCTATTTTGTTGCCGTTCATCGTGACGCCTGTAGTCGGGACACTTTTGTTTCGTAATTTGTTTTCTCGCGGTGGCTTATTGAGTTGGCTCATTGAACTAGTGACTGGCGAGTCATTTGCTATTGACGCCTCGAATGTGCGGTTTTTGATCTTGTTGCACGCGATCTGGCAGGTTACCCCTTTTGCCTTCGTTGCTATTTTCGCGGGGCTTCAATTATTGCCTCAGGAACGTGTCGACGCCGCAGCAATGGACGGTGCGCGATTTTGGAGCACTTTTGTTTACGTAATTTTGCCGCATCTCAAGAGTGTGCTTTTCTTTGTAGCGATCATCTCGATCATGGATAGTTATCGAGTTTTTGACAGCGTATTTGTTTTCGCTGGTAGTCGATTCGACGATAGTCATACACTCTCCGTCTACAACTCAGTCGAGGCGCTTGATGCGAAAATCGGACGTCTTGGAAAAGGTCATGCGATCGCAGTCTTGACAATTATCGGAATCTTTGTCGCGTTGATTCCGTTTCTTGTTCGCAGTTACAAGGAACAAATCGCGGAGCGAACGTGAAATCAACAAAACAAATTCTCCAGCGAGTCGGATTACACAGTGCTCTGTTTGTCATAGTGATCTGGAGTGTTCTACCGCTGCTTTGGACTTTTCAGACTTCAATCAAGTTCACCCGAGACGTGGCGGCAAAAGTTCCAGTCTTCTGGGGTTACGACACGACGGCCAACGCGTATCGAGCGTATTGGTTTGACGATCAAAATACGAATATGTGGCATGTTCTATTTGCGCTGATTGTGTCGCTGGTCTTCACATTTTCTCTTCTCATTGCTGGCCGTCGTGCTAAACGCTCTTGGCCGTTTAATCTGCTCGCGCTTGTTTCGATTGTCGCGTTTCTTAGTTTCGTTGGTCAAAAATTTGAAACTAGTGATCAATTCGAGTTCTTGATTAACAGCATCATTGTGACCGTGGCGACGGTGATTGTTTCGATCAGCATCGGGCTACTCGGCGGGTACGGACTCGCGCGGTTCTCTGGCAAATCTGGTGCCGCGATTCTTATCTCTGCTTTGGCATTTCGCGCACTTCCGAGATTTTCATTTATTCTGCCGTTTTTTATTATTGCCAAAAATCTCGGGCTTCTTGATTCGCGAACGGTAATTGTTCTTGCACTTGTCGCGGTCAACCAACCTTTCACGATTTGGATGCTGCGAACATTCTTCCTTGAAGTTCCAAAAGAACTTGAGGAGGCGGCAATGATGGATGGTGCGACGCGTATTCAAGCATTTGTGCGAGTCGTGATACCGACCATGAAACCTGGGATTATCGCAACCAGCCTGTTTACTCTGCTGCTTGCGTACAACGAATTTCTGTTTGTGCGTGTGCTTGCACCGACCAACTGGACATTGCCGGTTGGAGTCTTGGCTCTCGCAGGTGGAGAGAGTTCAATGGGAATCACCGAGGCGGCTGCAGCCGCGGTTTCAATTACTTTGCCAATTGTTGTTGTAATTATTCTCTTCCAGAAGCATCTTGTTAAGGGCTTAGGTTCAGGTGCGGTCAAAGGATGACAACTAAATCTCAGAAGCACTCAGGTGAAACTTTCGCGGCGACATTTCTCCCGGACGTCCTTTTTGTAGAGGAGCCCGCCGAGAGCAGTTGGTTGAGCGAACAGACTGTCTTTCGCGTGTCTGCTCCGTTCGATGAGTTCATCGGAATTTCTAACTGGCGAGAGCGGGTAATTGGTCCATTGCGAATGTCTCTGGTGGGAGCAGTTTGGAAGACCGAGATGATTCTTCAAAACTCTGACGTAGGTAACGGGGTGCAGACCGCTGCATGGGGGCACCTGACTGGGGTTTTCAATTCATCATGGTGTGGTCTAAAAGCGACGAATGAACCCGTCGCGGTGCGAATCGGAGTAGTCGCAGAGATCGTCGGCTCGGTAGTTAATCGATGCACTGTGATGATTGATTTGGTTGATCTAGCATTACAAACACTTCAACCGTTCACAGCTAGAGCACTTGGGCAGGCTGTCATCTGGCCATCGCCGCGACTAGAGCAGTCAGGTGATCATGATCCTTCGACATTGGCTGTCGTTCGCGAGATGCAACTTGCGTTGCATGACTCTGCAAAGACTCGAGATGAGATGCTTGCAGCCGACCATTTGCGCTATTGGGCGGAAGATTTTGTCTGGGCTGGTCCCGGTGGAATCGGGGTTACACATGGTCGGACAGAATTTGTTGATTTTCATCAACTTCCATTTCGTCGGGCGTTTCCAGATCGCAAAGGTGGTGGGGTGCTTCCGACGAATGGTGCTGGCGAGTCTGCGGGTCACTTCGTAAAGTTTGCTGACGGCCGATGGGCTGTAACTGGTGGTTGGCCGAGTATGGTCGCCACTCATCTTGGTAATGGCTGGCTCGGGCTTGCTGCAAGCGAAAAGAAAATTGTGTTGCGAGTGTTTGATTTTTACGAAGTTGTTGATTCGCATATAGCCATGAATTGGGTTTTCATTGACATTGTCGACTTTCTGCGTCAAATAGATCGATTGCCAAAGTATGTTCACGGTTACCAGCAAAAAAAGAAAGGTGCATAGTTATGAAAGGCTCCCGACCCGAGCAGGCGGTTCTCACAAATTCAACTGACATCACTAAGACTGACGAAACACGCAAAGTTATCGAATCGATGGTTGACGGGTTGAATGATCACAGAATCAATGACATCGGAGAATTCTTCGCAGCAGGATTTAATTGGATTGGCAACTTTGGTTGCGGTACAAAAAGAGGATTGCGCGAATTTCAAGACAACTGGCAGCGCCCGTTTCAGGCGGCTTTCAGCGACAAAGTGTGCATCGATGAAGCCCGAATCTTTATGGGCGAGTGGGGTGCGGCGTTTGGTCGCCAAGAAGCGACACACTCTGGTGAGTTTCTTGGCGTTGCGCCAACCCAAAAACGAGTCGAAATTCGATATATGGATTTTTGGAAAGTAGTCGATGGAAAAATCGTCGATAACTATGTATCCGTGGACTTTGCTTGGGTGTTGAAGCAGCTTGGGGTCGACGTCTTTAATGGCGAAGGATGGGAATCTTTTGACAAGGGCGAGAAAACTGCCCCAAGTCCAGGCGGAGGTTGTTGATGTCGACACTTGATCTTGACAAACTTACGAAAAAGTTCGAAAGCGGGTTCGTGGCACTTGACTCATTGAGTGTGAGTTTGCGGTCTGGTGAATTTTTGGTTTTAGTAGGCCCATCTGGTTGCGGCAAATCAACAGCACTCCGACTTGTAGCAGGTCTTGAGCAACCGACAAGCGGCGATGTGAGGCTTGGCTCGAAGTCGATGTTGGGCGTGCCACCCCGAGACAGGGATATGTCGATGGTGTTTCAAAACTATGCGCTCTACCCGCAGATGACAGTTTTTCAGAACATCGAGTTTCCTCTTCGTCTGCGAAAGATCGCAAAAGATAAACGCGAATCCGAAGTGCGACGAGTTGTAGAACTTCTTCAATTGACGTCGCAACTTGAGAAAAAACCTGCACAATTGTCAGGCGGTCAACGACAACGAGTGGCGATGGGGCGGGCACTCATCCGTCAGCCACAGTTGTCATTGATGGATGAACCACTGTCAAATCTCGACGCCCAGTTACGAGTTCAAATGCGTGGAGACATTCGCTCTCTGCAGAGAGAATTTGGAACCACCACCGTTTACGTAACGCACGATCAAACTGAGGCGATGACCATGGGAGACCGAGTCGCCGTGTTGCGCGATGGTGTCTTGCAACAAATCGGTTCTCCAGAAGAGGTCTTTGGTACGCCAAAAAATCTGTTTGTTGCTCGTTTCATCGGCTCGCCGTCGATGAATCTTGTTTACGGAAGTGTCCACAGTGAAGCCAACAAATTGTCTTTGCGTCTTGGGTCGCAGACACTTGATCTCTCATCGCTCTCACCGGCTAAGGCGGAAGCGTTGCGAGGATACAACGAACGTCGATTAGTGGTCGGAATACGACCTCATACGCTCAAAGATCCACAATTTAGTCAATTAAAAGATGGTTGTAGTTTGCGAGGAGTTGTGCGTCTGCGTGAATCACTAGGTACTGAGATCGTATTGCACTTTGCGATTGATGCTGATCGAGCAGGAGCAATTCGGTCCGATGAATCCGAAGAAGTCGCGCTCGTTCAAGAGACTCGAGTAATTGCATGTGTGGATCCCGCATCAACAGCGCGCGAACAACAAACTGTCGACTTGGTTATCGAACCCAATCGTCTGCATTTCTTTGATCCCGAAACCGAACTGGCTATCGCATGAGTTCGCATGCGGGAAGAATTCTCACGACTCATGTCGGAAGTTTGCCTCGTCCACTTGACGTGACGACGACGATTTTCAAAGCTGAGCGTGGCGAATTTGTTGACAAGGCAGAGCACGAAAAGATAATCGAGCGCGCAGTCCACGACATTGTTGGGCGACAGGTTGATTCGGGCGTCGACATTGTTAGCGACGGCGAGATGGACAAAATCTCGTACGCCACCTATATAAAGGACAGAATTTCGGGATTCGATGGCGACAGTTCGAGAACTCCGCCGGCCGACCTTGAAGATTTCCCGGGATTCCTCGAGCAACTAGCCAAGTCTGGAGGCACCCCAACATACAAGCGACCCCAGTGTGTCGCAGAAATTCGCCACGTAGACATTCGACCAGTAACCCTTGAGTGCGAGATTTTTAAGAAAGCAGTCACGGCCCACTCGCCAGTTGGCGCGTTTCTTAACTCGGCGTCTCCTGGGGTGATTGCAATGTTTCAGCCCAACGTTTTTTACACTTCGCACGAGGCATATCTAGAGGCCGTCGCTGAGGCAATGCGTATTGAGTACGAAGCAATCGTGGCCGCCGGCTTTATTCTGCAAATTGACTCACCTGATCTTGGCTTGGGTCGACACATGATGTTCAAGCGACTTGCTGAGCATGAATACCTGGCACGTATCAATGAGAATGTCGATGCCTTGAACCATGCACTGCGTAATGTTCCGGCAGATCGCGTGCGGATGCACGTTTGCTGGGGAAACTACGAAGGTCCTCATACGCATGACGCGCCACTTACCACCGTGCTGCCAGTGGCACTTCGGGCAAAGCCGCAAGGATTGTTGTTTGAATCGTCAAATCCACGACATGCTCACGAGTGGGAAGATCTTGGAAAAATCAACATTCCAGATGACAAGGTTCTGATACCAGGAGTCGTGGATACAACAACCAACTTTGTCGAGCACCCACGACTAATTGCACAGCGAATTCTAAACGTCGCTCGTGTCGTCGGTCGAGATCGTGTAATTGCAGGCACTGACTGTGGTTTCTCAACCTTCGCGGGATACCCCGGAATTGATACTGACATTGTGTTTGCCAAACTACGGTCGATGCGAGAAGGCGCTGAACTCGCTTCAAAGGCGCTCTGGTAATGACCAAACAATCTTTAACGCAACGCTTAGATTTGCTGTTTAATTCACTTAACGATTTCGAAGTGGGTGCGGCGGAAGTCGGATTTCGTGACATCGTCGCGCCTGGTGCGGCGATTCATTTCACTCACCCATTCGAGACACTTAAGAATGTCGGTGAGTTGTTCGAAGTCGTTTATCGACCGCTTTGTCATGCGCTGCCAGATCTCGAGCGACGCATGACTATCATCGCGCGTGGTCGGACCGAATCTGGACATGACATGGTCGGTGTCTGCGGCTATTACACGGGAGCTTTCCGCCGACCATGGTTGGGCATTCCTGCAAACGGTCAGCAAGTCACGATGCGCTTTCACGAATTCTTTCGTTTGGGATCTGACGGCGTAGAAGAAATTCAGGCAGTGTGGGACATACCCGAACTGATGCTTCAGGCGGGCAGTTGGCCAATGGCTCCGGCATTGCGTCGTTCTTGGAATGTGCCAGCACCAGCAACACAAGACGGTTTGCATCGACCAAATGCATCTGTCGAAGAATCAACTGCATCAATGCGAGTAATTACCGAGATGATTGGGGAAATGGGGAGACACCCGCGTGAACCCGTCAGTGTGATGCGACTCGCGGACTTCTGGCATCCACGAAGTTCTTGGTATGGTCCGGCTGCAATTGGAACCTGTCGAGGAATTGAGGGATTTAGAAACGGTCACCAAATTCCATTTCTCCGCGCGCTTCCTGATCGCACGGGCAATATTGCAGGTGGTTATGGTTTTGCCGATGGCCCATATGTGGCATTTACTGCGTGGCCAGGGATGCAGATGACGGTTACGGGGGATGGATGGCTCGGCATCAATCCGACTGGTCAGCCCATAACAATGCGGAGTCTCGACTTCTGGAGAGTAGATAATGGATTGATTCGAGAGAACTGGGTGCTCGTCGACATGCTGCACGTGTGGCAACAACTCGGTGTCAATGTTCTTGCGCGAGCGCATGAGTTAACTTCACAAAAGGATCTTGATGAGAAGTATCGCTGATTTCTCGAAAGCATTTCGATCAAATGAACTGCTCGTAGGTACTTTTGTAAAAACACCAGACCCCGCAGTTTTTGAAGTGCTGGCACGGTCATCGCTTGACTTCGTGGTGCTTGATGCAGAGCATGCGCCTTTTGATCGCCGAGATATTAATATTTGCGTGCTGGCAGCTCGCGAGGGCAACCTTCCCGTTATTGTGCGAGTCCCAAGTGGTGACGCGGTTTGGCTGCAACAAGCACTCGATGTTGGTGCTTCGGGTGTGATCGTGCCTCACGTTCGAACGCCGGCTGAAGCCCAAGATATTGTTCGTCTGTCGCACTTCGGTCCTGGTGGGCGTGGCTATGCGGGTTCAACGCGTGCCGCTGACTACACGCGAAGGAATATCCCAACACATTTAGAAATCTCCGCGAAGTCAGTGATTGTGATTGCTCAGATTGAGGATAATGAAGCGATCAATCACTCCTTTGATATCGCAGCGGTAAATGGAATTGACGGAGTTTTTATCGGTCCAGTTGATCTCAGTATTTCAATGGGCAAAACTTCGCCTGGAGACGACAATGTGCGGCGCGCCATGGAGCAGATCGCCGCCGACGTGCGCCGTGCAAAAAAAGCGGTCGGAACTTTTGTCAACAATTCTTCAGACATTGACAATTACCGATCCTTGGGACTGAGTTTTGTGCTTGTTCGATCGGAGCAGTCTTTCATGCTGAGTGGGGCAGATGCGGCCTGCTCCGAAATTCGCGCAGCACAAAATGTGCGGTGAATTAGAGGTTTGCTATTAGATGTCAAGTGCTTGGCTGATTAGTTTGGTGATTTACGCGATCCGCAGCCCACGTCGATAACACAATCCATATTGCACACACACCGCAGATAGACCACGCCAGGCTGCGAATGAGATTTGCTGTCATCAACTGTTGGTGCACTGAT
>ERZ889217.1108-NODE-1108-length-14415-cov-11.630501_pt1 | contig 14415 bp, 15 predicted proteins | sample MGYA00521098_ERZ889217 | MGnify/ENA primary metagenome ERZ889217 (study PRJEB32303, sample SAMEA104408613) | aquatic metagenome | biome: Brackish water; feature: Pelagic; material: water | place: Baltic Sea | collected 2014-06-10T22:04:00 | depth 2,362 m ...
GGGGAGGCGTCGGGGTAGGCGTCGGGGTAGGCGTCGGGGTAGGCGTCGGCGTAGGGAGATTAAAGACCAAAGGTGTCAGTCCAGCGGGATCGGCTTCAAGTACCGGGGGGTTCGGTGGAATCGAAGGCTCCAACACTTGATCGTTATCAACTGGGAGCCCGAGGTCGTTGAGGAGGGTTTGGGAGCTGTAGCTTTGATAGTGGGCCTCGCTTTCAGGGGTGGGCGAGGCGAGTTGAATGAGTTCGTTGCCAGCAGGTTCAAAATTCATTTCGGGAAGTGGAGTTTCGAAATCAATTTGTTGAATCTCATTGAGGAGATCAGCATTGGAGAATGCTTTCTTTTTCAAGACAGAGATAAATCTTGGGTCTTCCCACTGGCTAAGAAAGCGGCTGGGATCCTTGAACAGGGGGTCGGCAGCAGGGGGTCGAAACCGGCGTGGGTCTGTGATCGCGCGTTTCAATGCATCTCGTGACACTGGGAGGTCAGTGCCTAGGGTGGACTCTTGAATAGAGGTCTCAAGGAGGGGGATGAGGCGAATGGCAAGCCCTTGAAATGGATTTCTCACAATCACCTTCGGGTTTTGAGATCTAAACTTTTGGATCGCCTGAAGGCTGCCTCCGGTGAGGATGTCACTGAGGTTGACTCGGCTAATGGGAACATTTTGACGGGCTGCTGTCCCTGAGACGGGGCTGTATTGACGTGGGGGGAGGCTATCGAGGAGTCCAAAGAATTCGAGTTGCCCCAGGCGTGATCCGTTTTGAGCAAGTTGGTGGTAGAGATCGTCGATACGGCCAGCGTAGGGGCGCATAAATAAGCCATCCTCCACGAGTTGGGGGGCGATATTGGCTTGGTGGATACGATTGTAGAGATCTTTGATTTGCTCAGGGGGCAAGCTGTCACTTCGGGCGGTGGCAGATTGAAAGTCCTCTCTAGCACGTGTGAGGCCTTGAGCGGCGGAAGATTCAAGGGGCACAATGCGGGCCGGGAGTTCACGGTCCAGTGCAATAGGTAAACCGCCAAGGCCGATGATGGCATCAATATTCCCGAAGTTGCCTCCGCCGAGTTTTGACCCATTGAATTCAAGGGAATCCGCCGGAGGTAGTGTCGAGGCGGCTTGATTTTGCTCTATTATATTTGGGCTTCTTGAGAGGAAGACTTTGGCGAGAGCGTCGATTTCAGCTGGGCTTGAATCAGCAGGAAGAAGGCGGTTGAAGTGGGAGAGAAGAACGATGGAGAGAGTTGCGTATTCAATGCGTTGCCGTGATTCCCTCGGAAGGTCCAAGGATGCCCCATGGAGAGCGAAGGCAAGTTGGGTCAGGCGAGTGAGGGGAGATTTTTGGGCTGGGGCAGGTTGCTTCGTAACAACCTGAGGGAGTTGGGCGGAGGCAAGAGGCAGCCAGATCAGTAGCGCCGCCAAAAGGATAGAGACGGGGCAGGGCGTGCGTCTCAGTAATTGCACTGGACTATCGTCTGTTCCCCGCAGCGGCATGTTACCACGATATGGCCGATTCGCCCTTGTGCATCTGGCACCGCTTCGACAAGTGGTTCTTGGTTGGAGCATGGGGGTGTCTCAATAGGGTTGGCGACAGGTTCCTCAAAAGAGGATTGCTCAACCGTGGGAGGAGAAGGCACTTCAAGCGAAGAGGAGGAAGAGATCGGTGGAAAATGAGAGGGTTGTGGTTCATTGGAGTGAACCGGACGGATTGAGCGGGACTGAGGGCGGTCTGTAAGGAAATCCTTCATGCTGCGTCGATATGCTATGTCAATTGCTGGCGTCCGGCGAAGAGGAGTTGGCGGGCGCTGGTGAGGCATCCGGGGCAGGGGGTGCCGGTGGTTTTTGTGTTAGAGAAAGGCTAACGGTGATGCGTTGGTTATCTTCGGCTTCTGGTTCTGTATTGAGGAGAGGCTTGGAGTCACCAAATCCTGTCACACGCTTGGTTTTATCTGTGGCCATGGCGTAGTACTCCATGAATCGACGGACAGTATTCGCCCGGTCTGCACTGAGTTCCCATTCGTTATAGTTTTTTGGGTCATCGAAGCGGAGCCCTGCGGAAGTATGCCCATCGATGTAAACTAGGAATTTGTAACGCTCGATAACCCAAGCCATGTTTTGGAATACAAACTTTCCCCAATCGGTGAGTTCGGTGGTATTATCCTTGAAGATGGGTTTTTTAGTGCGGTCGTAAACCGTCATTTTTAACCCATCCGAGGTGATTTCAATGTCGATAGGTTCCTTTTCCTCTTCCTTAACATTGAGCATGCGGTAGAAGTCGCGGGCGATTGCTTTGAGAAAGCCTTCGTTTTCATTGTCACGCTTGTCATTGATATTCGCATCCTTCTGAGTCGCCATGATTTCTTGTTCCATTACCCCCCAAGTGGTGGGGGGCTTTTGGGCACTGGCAGGGTCTTTAAAGTAGAGGGACATTTGGGCGAGCACCTCTGGTTTTTCCTCTGCGATGAGAATCCACATGACCATAAAAAGGGCCATCAAGGATGTAATGAAATCCGCGTAGGCGACTTTCCATGCGCCGCCGTGGTGGTCGTGGGATTTTTTTGCCATGGGGATGAGTGCTACGAGGCGCTTCCAAGACTCTTCACCATATTTTCAACCTCATCAGAGCTAGGCTGGAAAGCAGGGTCGATCGCGCGCCGAGCGTATTCTACTGCCATGAGCGGAGCCATGCCACCAGTAAAGCCGACGATCCCTTTCATGAGCAGAGCGAAATATTGCATCTCATAAACATTGTTGAGCTTGATGCGGGCTCCCAGGGGATTCACGAAGCCATAAGCCGCGAATACTCCAAGGAACGTGCCGACAAGGGCCGCTCCGACCTTGATTCCGACTTTTTCAGCCCCTTCGCTAATGCTTCCCATGGTGTTGATGATACCCATTACTGCAGCCACAATGCCGATTCCAGGGAGTGAGTCGCCTACAAGGTTAAGGGTTTGGACGGGCAGGTGGGCGTCTTCGTGCTTCGCTTCGAGATCCCCTTCGAGCATGTGTGCGAGTTGTTCAGGTTTGAGACGGCCGTCAATAATCGGTTTAAGACCGTTGCAAAGGAATTCACGTCTTTCATGATCATTTAGAAACGAGGGATACTTCTGAAAGATCTGACTTTCATTTGGAGTGACGACATCGTCTTCAATGGCAATAAGGCCGCCCCGGCGGGCTTTGGTGAAAAGCTCGTATAAGAGCTTGAGCGCGTCCAGGTAATCCTCGGTCGGAACAGCCTGGTTGCGGAAGGAAATTTTGATTTTGCGGCCGAGGTTTTTGAGCAGGGACATCGGGCTCGCAATAATTAGAAGACCCAGAGCAATGCCGAATAAAATAATATATTCAGCGATAGGGAACATGGCGGCGAGGTTTCCTCCGGCCTCCAAATATCCGCCGATGGTTGCGCCGAGAACAACTAGGAATCCAATAATGAGTGTCATGACTTGTTTGTTTTTTTAGCGGGTTGAGACGTTGGGTAGGTAGTTTTTGTTTTTAACTGGCCGCAGCTGAGCGGATGTACGATTTGAGGCTAAGAACTGCTTGAGTGTGTATCTGGCAGATGCGGGACTCTGTGAGGCCAAAGACGCTGGCAATTTCGGCAAGACGGAGGTTTTCGTGGTAATACATGGCAAGAATCTTCCGTTGGATTTCGGGAAGCTTTTCGATGCGTTCTGAGACGAGCCGAATGAGTTCCTGCTTCATTGCAAGATCGCTTGCTGTTGCTTGATTATCATCCGGAATGATGTCGTGGAGGTTGGAGTCCTCATCATCCCCTGAGAGAGAATCGAGTTCGACATAGCTGACCGGCCTGACCTCATCAAGGAGAGCAGAGTATTCCTCAGTGGAAATCCCGAGTTCATCAGCTATCTCGGCTTCAGTCACAGGGCGGCCTACTTTTTGTTCGAAGGCGGAGATGACATCGGTGAGTTTCTTTGCCTTAACGCGAAGGGAGCGTGACATCCAGTCCATGCGGCGGAGTTCATCAAGGACTGCACCGCGGATGCGCAAGGTGGCGTAGCTGGCAAAGGTAATGCCGTGAGTCGGGTCGAAGCGGCGTAGGGCATTGATGAGACCGAGCAGACCAACAGAGTAGAGGTCTTGGATTTCGATATGGGAAGGGAGACTGGCGCGGATGCGATCCACAACAGAGTGGACGAGAGGTAAGTGGCTTTTAAGGGTTTCCTCCTCGGTATGCGATGCCTCACCATAGGCGCGCCATGCAGCCGAAACCTGATGCGGATTGAACGGAGGTTTTTTTTCAGCGACTTCGGGCATGGTCAAGCGGGAGCCCCCTGGGTTGTCTTATCCGGTTCTGGGTTCTCGGATTGTGATGATTCTGAGTCTGCGGAAGAAGTTGAATTTGAATGTGCGGAAGCTTCTTCGGCGGCGCGCAATTTATCGCGCTCACGGGTTTTTTCTGCGATCACCTGTCTTGCGCAATATTCAATCGAAAAGCGAAGGCCACGGAAGAGAAAGGCGGTGAAAATGCAGCCGATGGTGGCGTTGAAGACCGATGCAGCAAGGTCCTTCCCAGCCAAAAAACCCACAAGGAGAGTGAGTATAAAGCCAAGAAAGCCTCCGATGAGGGTGAAATATTGCATGGGTCAGGGTGCGATTTTATAAAAAACCACACTTGTCATAGCAATTCTTGCGCCAAAATTCAAAGGGACGAAGGGATGGTGTAATTAATTGAACGAAAGTTCCTTTAATTTTTGTTCACAAAAGAAGGGGGAAAAATGTGCCGTGTTCTTTGAGATTAGGCGGCTGCTTGGGATTGTTGGTTAGGGGGGGAGGTGATGATGCCGATATTTTGGATTTCTGTTTGCGCTGGGAGTTCTTGGTAGGCGAGGACGGCAAGTTTGGGAAGGGAGGGTTCGAAGAAACGCTTGAAGGCGAGGCGGAGTTCCGCGCTGAGCATGGCGATAGGTGTGAAGCCTTGTTCTGCCATCGAGTTCGAGCGGATAGTGAGTTCGCGAAGGAGGAATTGGGCAGTGTGTGGGTCAAGGGCAAGCGTGGTCTCGAAGTGCGAGCGCTGAATGCGTGTAATAAGATTTTGTTCGAGGCCTGGATCCAGAGTGATCGCACGCACCAGAGCGGGTTCGGATTCGTATTGTCCAATGAAGTAGGTGCCGAGGCGTCGGCGAACTTGTTCTGAAAGTTCGTCCGGGTTTTTCGTGATAGTGGCGTAGTCGGCGATCGTTTCCAGGATGAGCGGCAGATTTTTGATGGGGACACCCTCCCGGAGGAGATTTTGAAGGACACGCTGAATGATGCCAAGGTTGACAAGATCAGGAAGGAGTTCTGCGATCAGTGAGGGATTGCTTTCTTTGACGCTGTCGATGAGGGCTTGGACTTCCTGACGGGTGAGGATCAGATGGGCGATTTGTTTCAGTGTTTCGGCCAGGTGGGTAATGAGAACCGAGACGGCATCGACAACGCTGTAGCCATTGATTTCGGCCGTGCGTTTTTCTTCTTCGGTGATCCATACGGCTTCAATGCCGAAGACGGGTTCACGGGTGGGAACCCCTTTCAGGGTAACCTGGCTTCCTGACACGTTCATGGCCAGCCACCGGTTCGGGATGACCGCGGCGGCTGCCATGGATTTGCCGCGGAGAAGGAAGCGGTAGTCGTTTGGTTCTATCTCGAGGCTGTCGCGGATCGAGATGGGCGGAATAACCATGCCATTGTCGCGGGCGAACCCTTTGCGTACACCAGTGATACGGTCGAGGAGGTCGCCGCCTTGGGTTTTGTCAGCGAGGCGGAGGAGACCGTAGCCTACTTCAATGGAAAGGATATCGGTCTCAAGGAGTTTGTGGAAGTCCTCTGGGCCCTTTGGGTCTCCTGTCGCGCCTGCTTGACCAGGTTGTCCACCGCCAAGCTTTTGAGTTCCCGAGGGCGAGGGAAGGGCTAGGGATCCTTTTCCTCCTGTTTCAAGTGCGGCTTTAGCTTGCTTGTTGAGAAGGTAGGCGATGACGCCGGTGATCGCTCCCAGAAGGAGAAACGGAGTGGCGGGCATGCCTGGAGCAAAGGCCATCGAGGCGATGAGGGCTGAGGCGATGGCGACGGCGCGCGGGTAGGCGCCGATTTGTTGGCCGATCTGTCCACCAAGGCTGGTCTCGCCTTGGGCACGGGTGACGAGAAGGCCGGCAGCCACGGAAATAATTAGGGCCGGCACTTGGGAAACGAGACCGTCACCAATCGAGAGGAGGGTATACTTTTCAAGAGCTTGCTCGATGGGGAGGCCTTTTTGCAGCATCCCGATGCCGAATCCACCAAGGACGTTGATGAGCGTGATGAGGATGCCTGCCACGGCGTCACCTCGAACGAATTTGCTGGCACCATCCATGGAGCCATAGAAATCAGCCTCCTTTTGAACTTTGATTCGGCGGGAGGTGGCCGTGAGTTCGTCGATGATACCGGCATTGAGTTCAGCGTCGATGGCCATTTGTTTTCCTGGCATGGCATCCAGTGTGAAGCGAGCCGCGACCTCGGCAATACGGCCCGCACCTTTGGTGATAACAACAAAATTGATGATCACTAAAATGATGAAAACGACAGCTCCGACGAGGTAATTCCCTTGAATCAGGACCTCGCCAAAAGCCTCAATGACACGACCTGCATATCCATCTAGAAGAATGAGGCGGGTAGAGGCGATGTTCAGGGCGAGCCGAAGAAGGGTTGCGGCCAGGAGGATGGTCGGAAAAGAGGAAAACTCCGGGGGATCCTTGACGTAAATGATGACAAGAAGAATGAGGAGCGAGACGGCTATATTGAGGGAGAGAAAAAAGTCCAGAGCCCATGTGGGGACTGGAATAACAAGGAGCACGATAATGCCGAAGAGCCCCAGCGTAAAAATGAGGTCACTGTTTTTGAGTAGACGGGCCCATGGAGATGATAGGGAGGGCGATGGAGTTGTGGGCGAGGCCATGCGGATTCAGGTCAGGATTTCAAACGGCGGGATTTGAGTTCGTAGAAATAATACCGGTGCGTGCGATAGACATAACCGAGAATTTCGGCAATGGCTTGATAAAGTTGTGCCGGGATGGGTTTGCCGACTTGGCCGAATTTGAAGAGCGAACGGGCAACAGGTTTATTCTCAACGGTGGGAACTTGGAACTTCGCGCCGATACTTTTAATACGCTGGGCAAAAATATTGTGTCCCTTGGCAAGAATCACGGGAGCAAGATCGACGCCACGCTCGTATTTGAGGGCCACGGCATAGTGAGTCGGGTTGGTGACGATGACGTCTGCTTGGGGGACATCAGCCAGCATTTGTTTTTGAAGGAGACGGCGCGCCATGGCGCGTTGGGCCATGCGGATATTGGGGTCGCCCGTGGCTTGGCGGTTCTCATCCTTTATCTCCTGCTTGGTCATCATGAGATCTTTTTCAGATTTTTTGAGCTGAAAAAGGTAGTGGATCAGGGCAAGGCCGCCCATGGCTATGGCGAGTCGGAAAAAGAGCAAGAGGGAGGAGCTGTGGATGAACTCACCGAGACGGAAGAGGGGCACTGGGGTAAAAAAGATAGGATCGGAGAGGATCTCCTGAATGCCACTATAAATGAGACCTGCGACGATGAGGACCTTGCCTAGGTCGATGAACATTTTGACAATGCCCTGTTTGCTGAAAACACGCTTAAAACCCGAGATTGGGTTCAGTTTATCAAATTTTATTCCGATCACCTCAGGGGTGGTTTTGAAGCCAGATTGAAGACCTCCAGCGAGGATGCATGCCACGACATTAGCGCCGATGATCGGGAGGAGGAGTCCGAAGAGCATGAGGAATCCGAGTCCTATCCAGTGGGGAACGGCATCGCTGACGACTGTGAATTTCTCCAAGTTTCCAAGAAGACCCACAGTGAACTCGGTCACATAGTTTGCTTGGTTACCCAGGGTGAAAAGGATGACGAAGTAGCTCGCAATGAGGCCAAAAACCACCTGAATCTCTGGAGCTTGAGCGAACTGGCCCTTTTTGTGAGCGTCAGAGATTTTTTTATCTGTCGGCTTCTCTGTTGCTGTGTCGTTGTGTTCAGCCATGGGAGGTCAGCGAAGGAACTGAAGCATGGTCTCCGGGATAAGAGCCATGTCGCGGAGGATGTACTGGACGATCAAGCCAAGCGTCATAGAGAGTACCGTGAGTCCTGCGAGGATTTGGACAGGAAAACTAAGTAAAAAGACGTTCAGGCTGGGCGCGGCCCTTCCCAAAACGGAGAAGCACATGTTGACGAGGAAACTGATGGCAAGAAGAGGAGCGGAAATTTGAACCGCGATGAGGAGGACTTTTGAGCTGGAGGCGATCACCGTGTTGATGGACTGGGGGTTGAAGACCGCTGAGGGAGGAAAGAGTTCAAAACTGCGGGCAAAGGCAATAAGGCAGAACTGGTAGGCTCCAGTTACCAAAAATAGGACGGTGCCGAATGATTGGAGCATGATATTTGGCGGCGTCGCGCTGTTGCGCGTGACGGGGTCAATATTTGAACTCAGGGAAAGGCCGATCTGAACGGCGATGATTTCTCCAGCCATTTCTAATCCGTACAGCAGGAATCGCACCGCAAACCCGAGCAGTAACCCTGTGAGCACTTCGTGGATGGATTCAAGGACAACGCCGAACCAATGCAGGGGGATTCCGCCGAAATCCCCGAAAATCGGGGCAAGCAGGTAGGCAAACAATGCCGCCATACCGATACGAGCCGGGGCTGGAATCATGGAACCTGAGAATACAGGCATGACGATCATGAGACCAGATGCTCGCAGGAAAATGAGGAGACCTGGGTAGATCTGCTCAATGCGGATCTCCATCATCTCACCATCTCCGGAATTTTATTAATGAAAAACTCGGTAAACTGCATGAGTTGCCGGACCATCCAAGGGGCGGCAACGATGATAACTGCGCCGACGGCGAAAAGCTTTGGAGCAAAGCTGAGAGTCGGTTCTTGAATGCTGGTAATTGCCTGGAAAAGGCTTACAATAACACCAACAATAATTGCTGCCCCAATGATTGGAGTGTTTACTAGGAGGGCAACGGTGATCAGAGACCGGAGCATTTCGATAGCGGTTTCTTGGTTCATCCGGCAAAACTTTGGACAAGGGAACGCACAACGAGTTGCCATCCATCTACTAGAACAAACAGAAGAAGCTTCAGAGGAAGCGCAACCATAGTCGGGGGCATCATCATCATGCCCATAGACATAAGAGTCGATGCTACCAAGAAGTCAATGACGAGAAATGGAATAAAAATAAGGAATCCCATTTGGAAGGCGGTACGGAGCTCACTGACGACAAAAGCCGGGAGAACGACTCGCATTGGGAGATCGGTTACCTCCGTGCGTCCCATTCCTGCAAGATCGAGAAAGAAATCCACCTCGCTGGGTCTTGTTTGCCGAAGCATGAAGGTGCGAATCGGTTCGATGGCTTTGTCTATGGCCACATCCGAGTTGATTTGTTCGGCCATGTAGGGATCAAGTGCATTGGTTTGGATGTCCTGCCAAACGGGAGTCATGATAAAAAAGGTAAGAAAGAGGGATAAGCCAATCAGAAGTTGGTTGGCAGGGGCACTGGGAACGCCCAGTGCGGTGCGGACAAACCCTAATACGATGACAATGCGTGTAAAGCTAGTCATGAGCATAATGAGGGAAGGTGCTAGGGTCAGAAGCGTCATCACAAAGACGATCTGAATGGCGGTACTGAGATTTTCGCGGTCGTTGCCTCCGGTGCCGAGTTGGAGACTCACGATGGGCGTGGCGACAGATGGTGCAGGCGGAGCACTTGGTGCTGTCGGTGCTTGGGGAGCGATGGGAGCTATCGGCGCATTCTGCTGCGCAGTAGCGCTCTGCACCATGAGCATAAGTGCTGAAATGATTAACAGGAAGCGTGCCAGAGAGAATTTCAAGGAGTGGGAATGGGTTTGTTGTGATCAGCCATGAGCGCACCAAAGGTCTGCTCGTCAGGCGCTGAGGCATCTAGCGGACAAAGATAGTCGATTTTTCCTGGTGTGACTCCAAGGAGCATGCGGGTATCCTCATACCCGACTACCACAAGGAATTGCTTGTTGCCAAGTTGACGCATTTCAAGAATTTCAAGTTTTCGGTCTTGGTTAACGGAGGAGCGGCGAAAAGGGATGCCGTGACGAGAAATGTAGACGGTAGCGCCGCCCAGTGCAGCGATGATGGCAAAGTATAGGAACAGCTTTCCGATTGCATCCACGCCAGGAGTCACATCGAATGTCCCAGAGCTGGCGGGTGTGGAAGAGGGGCTGCTGCCTGCAGGTTCGACGGAAGTGATAACCGCCTCAGGGATAGAATCTGAAGACTGATTGGCGTCTTGCGCGACAATGTCTGGTGGAAATGCCAGACAAACAAGGATCGCCGGTAAGGCGAACCTGCATGCAAAGGGAATCATGCCGGATCCCCGACGATCTGGGTAATTTTAATGCCGAAATTTTCTTCAACAACAATAACTTCTCCTCGGGCGATGAGGCGGTCGTTAACATAGAGACCTACTGGTTCGGTGGCGAGTTGATCGAGTTGGAGAACATTGCCCTCAGTCAGTTCGACCACATCGCGCATAGGAAGGGTGCAGGATCCGATGCGGACAGTCAGGTCGACTTTGACATCGAGGATCACAGAGAGGTTTTTTGCTTCGTTGAGGGTGCTCATTATTTTTGCGAGGTAGTTGTTTCCGAAACGATTTGGACGGCAACATGGCCATTTTCGCTGCCGGCCAAGCCATTAAAGCGTGGGGAGTTGGCGATGCGAATGCGCGTTTTATCAAGAGTGGACTTGGGCATTTCGAGAATATCACCCACATGAAGAGAGAGAATGTCGGAAATGGCAATGCCGGGGACAAGCCAATCCGCAATGACTGGAACGTTGATTTTGTTGTAGGAATTCCGCCAATGACGAGGCTTGGTGTCCTCGTTGAGAGGTTGAAGTTCCCGAGAGCGCTTCGAGTGAAGCGTCTTTACTATCGGTTCGATCATGGGGTAGGGAACAGCGATTTGGATTTGTTCCACGCTGTCTCCCACCATGGCCTCAATGGTAAGGGCAAGAATGATCGTGTCGTTTGAGCAGGCTTGAAGAAAACGAGGGTTGTTTTCGGTGCCGATTTGGCGGGCACTCAGTTCGCGGTCTTCCTTCCAGAGCCTGCACCACTCGGAGGTAATGATCTCAACGATTTCTTCAAGCAGGGCGATCTCAATTTCTGTGAGATGGCGTTCCTCATCTCCAGCCATGCCTCCACCGCCAAGCATCCGGTTCGTCATGCTGATGGCGAGGCGGGGATTGATTTCTAGGATTCCGATGCCAGGAAGTTGATCGACTTTGAATAGCGATATGTGAGTCGGATTCTTCATCGTGTCTGCGAAGGACCCATAAGGCAATGTTAAGAGTGATTTGAGCTTGAGGCTCATATCTGCTCGCAGAAGAGAGGAGAATCTCGCCGAGCTGGTTGAAATAAAGCCCGAGTAGATCGTGCGCAGGCGGCGGATTTCGGCTTCCGCAAGGTGGACCGGAGTGCGGAAATCAAAGGCCTGGGTATTGATCTTTAATGAGGCAGGAAAGCGGGAGCCATCGAACCGATAGGATGCTTGCCCAGCCTCAGCAACGAGTGGATCGATGTCAGACTGGTTCTGTGGTTCAGGCATGGTGTTATCTGAGTGTGGAAATTACTGAACGACGAATTCCTTAAAATAGACTTGTCCAATAACATCTGCGCCAAGAAGGCGATTGAATGATGTCATAAGGTTTCTACGAACAACATCCTTTCCAGCAGGAGTCTCTATAGATTCTGGAGTCTGCGCTGAGAGGATGGTGATAGCAGCATCTTTGAGAGGAGCCTCATGGTCTTTTAGATGGTCGCCAATTTTTGAATCAGAGCTAGCAACCACGATGTTGACGCGAAGATAGCGTGTATTGCCACTCCCAGCTAGATTTACAACGAGTGAGGCGAAATCAACGGGGGTCTCTTTAAGGCCAGTAACGGCAGTGTGCCCTTTAGTTGCTGACTCAGAATGGGAAGAGGTCTCTTCTGAGTGGGAAGAGTTGGCCTCTATGATCTTGGGAACAATCACAAAATTCATGACCGCATAAACAAGCGCGGGGACAAGAATGATAACAGCAAGAAGCGGAACAATCGGGCTTCCTGATTTTTTAACTGAGATGGGTGATCCTGCGTCGATATCGTCTGGATTTGCGGGCATGTGTAGGGTGTTTTTTTGGTGAAGGTTTGGGTAGAATTTATCGTTTCAGATTCACGATTTCTTCCATGATGGAGTCGGAGACAGTTATCACGCGTGAGCCGGCTTGGAAAGAGCGTTGAGCAACGATGAGATCGGAAAATTCCTGGGTGAGGTCGACGTTGGAGAGTTCCAGAGTGCCTTGGATAATTTCTCCGTAGAGTGTGGCCGTGGCGGCAACAGCTTGAGTAGCGCCAGCAGCCCCTTCACCTCCATCTTCACCTCCTGGATTCTTCAAAAGATTTCCACCCACACGCTCTAATGCGTTCGGGTTTGAAAATGCTGAAAGTAAAATCTGATTAACATCTTCAAGTAAAGTGCCATCGGAGTAATAAGCGTCGATTGCTCCATCTTTACCAATTTTATAAGATTGAAGCGGTGCGGTGCCATTGATTTGCTCGATTACAATTGGTGTGTCACCATTTCCAACCACATTGTATCCCTCGCTGGTGAGAAGGTTGCCCCCATCATCAAGCCGGAAGTCCCCCGCTCGCGTGTAATAGAAAAGCGTGTCTCCAGGATTTTGTACTTTAAAGAATCCTTTTCCTGAAACTCCAAGGTCAGCAGGACCACCTGTGGTGGTAAGAGCCCCTTGAGTAAACTTTTGGGTAATACTAGCCACGCCTGTGCCGTAGCCGACTTGCATGCTGTTTGTTCCACCAACATCCCCTACTGCTGCAGAGGATTTTTGGAGTGTTTCAGCAAAAGCATCTTTATTGAGAACGCGCGAACTTTTGAAGCCTGTGGTATTCACGTTGGCGATGTTGTCGCCGATAACTTCGAGGCTTTTACCAAAAGTTTTAACGGCTGAGACGCCGCTGCTGAAGGAGTTAAGGAGTGCCATGGTTGTGAGGAGTTAAGGTTGGACTTCCGAGGTTTCTGCAGTGGGAGAATTCGCTACGAGGAGGGTTGGATCAACGGGAGTGGCTGGCAGAATAGGAAGCGGACGGCGGATATCAGTGATGAGGTTGGTCTCGTAAGTTTTGCCGTTAATCACCAGAGCTGGGGCTCCTTCCTTGAGGGTGATCGCTTCAACTACGCCTGTGATATCCCCCTCTGCGGCGTCTTTCACGGTAACTTCGCATCCAAGATAAGAAGGCGCAGCGGCCATCTTTTGATCGTTCGAGTAGGAGGTGAATGACTGAGAGAGGGTACGCATCTGCTCAAGGGACGAGAAATTGGCCATTTGAGCGATGAATTCGGTGTCCTTCATCGGGTTCATGGGATCCTGTGCAGTCAGTTGTGTCATCAGGATTTTCATGAAGTCATCGGCATCTAGCGTTTGTTTTGGAGTAGGGAATGACGTTTCTCCAGCGGATGGCGATTTTTTGATAGAAGAGGAGTCAGAAGCGAGTGGCGCGATGTTCATGGTAGTGAGGGAAAATTATGCCCAGAGAGAGACGGAGCCGGGACGAGTGGGTTGCTGTAAATTAGGTGTGCCATTTTTTGGTTTTATGGCCGGGACGGCGACAACAGGCGATGGTGGGGTGCGTTCACGGTCTTCTCGTTCGCCGGATGATGCGTTTTGTTGGTTTGCAGACTGTTGGAAAGCAGGGTCGTTAAATCGGAAACCGCGGTCGCGACTATTCTGTGAAAATTCCGGCCAAGCCTTTTGGAGAGCTTCGCGTAGTTCGGCTGATTCGGTGACAAACACGGTGTGGAGCTCATTGCCGCGCATGCTGAGTCGTACTTTCACTGATTCACTCTCACTCACAGGGAGCTCGAGTTGGAGCTGGGAGCGGTTGGTTTGGGTGAATTTTTCGATTTCGACACGCAGAGAGCGCAGCATCGAGGAGGCTGTGGAATCCGTTGACTTAGTATTTTTAGGAGTTTGCGCTGAGGCGGCTAACGTAGGAGATCCCGTGGTGGATTGGCCCAGATTCGAATCTGAATTGGGGTTTGTCCCCGGAGAAGTAAGCGAGGATGTCGCCAAGCGATCTGCGACGGTGAAAGAGTTCAAACGACCCGAAGTGGTAATGGACGCTTCTTTGGCGACAGCAATAGGCTGTCCGGCATCAGCAGGATCCATGGCGGCGAGAGAAATCATATCCTCGTTTTCCACAGCATGATCCGTGCCACTCGTAACGGGTTCAGTTGATATTTCTAATTCTGAGGAATGATCAGATGAAGTGGCTTCAGTGGATGTGTGGGATTGAAGATTCTGTGCATCCGTATCCTTGCTAGTTTCTCC
>ERZ889217.1109-NODE-1109-length-14405-cov-16.516237_pt1 | contig 14405 bp, 12 predicted proteins | sample MGYA00521098_ERZ889217 | MGnify/ENA primary metagenome ERZ889217 (study PRJEB32303, sample SAMEA104408613) | aquatic metagenome | biome: Brackish water; feature: Pelagic; material: water | place: Baltic Sea | collected 2014-06-10T22:04:00 | depth 2,362 m ...
TCCTTCGGATCGTCGCGGGCGAGGATACGCCCCGATGCTCCTCGAGCGTTTGCCGACCCCCCCCTCGCCTCCCCGGCACAGTTTGCCCAATCGTCGCTACAGCTGTCTCAGATGCGCCCTAGCCCTGCCGCCCGCTCCCAGGCGGTGGCGAAGTTTTTTGCCGGCCGCGGCCGGTGAGCTCGACCTCAGCAGCCGAGCCGGGCCACCAATTTTTCAAACTCATGAGTGTGGCGGGCGTGGGAGATGTGCATGTGCTCCCCTTGGGAAATCAGCCGGAGCCGGTCGTCGCGGTCGAGGCCATGGCTACGAAGGATCCGCTCGAAGGGCTGCCGGGCCTGGGCGTAGACGACCAGTTGTTTGTGCTCGTCGAGTTGCACCTCGAGCGACTGCTCGGGGTGCAGCACGGCAATGCCGGTACAGCCGTCATTGACCAGGAGATCTTCGTATTCCCAGAGCAGGCTTTCGAACACGAGCCGCTCGACGCCCGCGCGGGTGTACTCCCGCAGCCCGACCGACTCTTCGTGGGTGGATTCGAGCACCACATCGAGTTCGTCTCCGAGCGGCTCGAGCAGTTCCAGGAAGGTCTCAAACAGATTTTCGGCCGTGACGGCCGCCACGAGTGCCGGAATTTTGCCGCCCGATTGGGGATCGGTGTAGGCGTCGTGCCGGTAGCCCGAGCGGGGGACGATGTCGAGTTGCCAGCCGGGCCGGATCGCGTCGGTGAGTGTGAACCGCCCGTAGCGGCTGCGGGCCAGATGGGTCTCGAGGGCGGCTTGGTCGGGCTTGGCCGCCGGTTCGTGCCCAACGGCCAGGGCTTTGAGGAGGGGCAGCGAAGCCCGGGGTGCGGCTGATTCATCGAGAAAACGCATCGAGTTGGCTCTGGCAGCGGTGACGGGACGCCGGGAGGCTGGCGCGACGGGTGGCTCGCCTAACCGGAACAGCTCAAACCTAGGACATGGTTTCGCGCCGTGCGTTGGTGACAGAACGCCGGGAAAACCCGCCCTTCTAGGCTCACCTGGGTCGCCGTCGTTGCCGGCCAGACCCTCCGACCCCCATAATCCGCGACTTTCCCCGCAGCGGAAGGTCGAGTGCTCATGGAAGGCAAGATTGTCGCCACTGGGATTACGTTCGACGACGTGCTGCTGCTGCCGCGGCGGTCGGCCGTGGTGCCCGCCGAGACCGACGTCGCGACCAGGCTGACCCGCGGAATCACTCTCAACATCCCGATCGTCAGTTCCCCGATGGACACGGTCACCGAGAGTGAAATGGCGATCGCCCTGTCCCAGGAAGGCGGCCTCGGGGTGATCCACAAGAACCTCTCGATCGAACGGCAGGCCGAGGAGGTCGATAAGGTCAAGCGAAGCGCCAACGGCATCATCGCCGACCCCGTCACGCTCCCTCCCACCGCCACGGTGGCCCGGGCCCGCGAGGTGATGGATCAGCACAATATCTCCGGCGTGCCGATCACTGAGGGGGGGCGGCAGCTTGTCGGCATCATTACCCGTCGCGACCTTCGCTTCCTGGAGAGCGGCGAGACGCCGATCGCCGACATCATGACGAAGTCGGGGCTCGTGACCGCGACCGGTGCTGTGTCTCTCGACGACGCCGAGAAGGTCTTGATGGCCAACAAGGTGGAAAAGCTGCTGCTCGTCGATCCGGTCGGCTGCCTCACCGGGCTGATCACGATCAAAGACATCGACATGATGAAGCGGTTTCCGATGGCTTGCAAGGATCGCCAGGGCCGGCTCCGGGTGGGAGCCGCGATCGGTGTCTTCGACGAGGAACGGGCCGCCGCTCTGATCGCCAAGGGAGTGGATGTGCTGGTGGTGGACAGTGCCCATGGCCATTCGGAGAACGTGATCGACACCGTTGCGGCAATCAAGGAGCGTTGGGAGATTCAGGTGATTGCGGGAAACGTGGCAACCCGGGAAGGTTGTCGGGATTTGATCGCGGCTGGCGCAGATGGGATCAAAGTCGGGATCGGTCCCGGGTCGATCTGTACTACGCGGGTCATCTCCGGTGTCGGTGTCCCCCAGATCACGGCGGTCTGGGAGGCCGCACAGGAGGCGGCCGGTGCCGGCGTTCCCGTGATCGCCGACGGTGGCATTCGCTATTCCGGAGACATTACCAAGGCGATCGCCGCCGGAGCCCATGCCGTGATGATCGGCGGACTTCTGGCGGGTGTGGCGGAGAGTCCTGGGCAGACCGTTCTCTTTCAGGGGCGGACATTCAAGGCATACCGTGGCATGGGATCGCTGGGGGCAATGGTCAAGGGATCGAGCGAACGCTACCGGCAGAAGGTCTCGGGAAGGACCGGCGACAAACTTGTGCCGGAGGGAGTCGAGGGTCGGGTGCCGTTCAAGGGCCCGTTGAGCGTGTTCGTCTACCAGCTCGTCGGCGGCCTCCGGGCCGGCATGGGCTACTGCGGCACGCGAACCATCGAGGAACTCAGGCGGGATGCACGATTCATTCAGGTCACCGCCGCCAGTGTCCGCGAGAGCCATCCTCATGACATCGCCATCACGCAAGAAGCCCCAAATTACACGGCCGAGCACTCGAAGTTGGCGGAGTGAACGCCGAGGAGCTGCTTTTGCCGCGATCGCCTGCTGTCTGCTACCTGTGGCTGCCTTGGCTGCCGACTGGATGGAATTTGTCCGCTCCGCCGACGATGTCCTGCGGATGCCGCCCCCGGTCGCCTGGGAAGCGGAGGGGGTGACGCAGGCCGGCGGTGTGGCGACTGACGACGAAGGCTGCGTGGGCTGTGCCGCCCTGGCTGCCGCCGAGGATGAGGATGAGGATGAGGACGACGCCAAGGACAAGCTGCCCTGCACCGACGAACAGGTCGACTGTCAGACGCATCTTCGCCAGCTGCTCGAGGACCAGCTCTCGGCGATCGATCTCGATATCCGCGTCGGAGGGCGGCCGGGCAACGACTATCCCTGCGAGTGCCGGCTGGAGGGCGACACCTACGAGCCCCGCCGGTTCGCGACGACCACCTTCACCTGGAAGGCCGCCGGCTACTGCCACAAGCCGCTCTACTTCGAAGATTGGGCCCTGGAGCGCTACGGCCACTCCCACGGCGGCCTGGTCGATCCCTTCGTGTCAGCCGCACACTTCTTTGTCACGCTACCTGTCCTCCCCTACAAAATGGGTGTGGAACTTCCCTGGGAGTGCGTCTATCCGCTCGGCTACTACCGTCCGGGCAGCTGTGCCCCCTGGACGGTGCCGGCCGTGCCGATCAGCCTTCGCGGCTTCGCGGTCGAGGCGGCCACGATCACCGGCATCGTGTTCCTCGTGCCGTAAGCCGCCGGGCCGAGGCTGCAAACGTCAGCCCGATGCCAGCGGACGATTCGCCGGGGGCGGCCGCCCCCTTGTGAGCACCCCACTGCCTGCGGAAAGCTGAGGCTGCGCCCGACCAGCGGCCCTCAGGCGTGTCGATCAGGTGCGTGATCTCACCGCTTGCGGACGGTGGCGATGTAGGCGTAGCGGCGGGCGATCGATTCGAAGGCGACGTCAGCCCGGCCGGAGCGGCCGAGTTCGACCAGGGCGTCGTGAACCTCCGGTCGGTAGTGGACGTGGAAGAGCGAGAGCCACTGTTTGAGGCCGGCCGCGAAGAGTCCGGGCAGATCCTTCTGATCCCAGAAGTCCACGATCAAGAGCAGGCCGCCGGATCTGAGGTTGGCGAGCGCTGCTTCAATTGCTCCTGGCCAGGTGGGCACCATCGACAGGCAGTAGGAGAAAAAAATGGTGTCGAAGGGTTGATCGCGGTCGAACATCGCCTTCGCGTCGAGCCCTTCGGCAAGCCCCTGCCGGAGACGGATCGGCTCGAGTCCGGCGGCGGGCACACCCGCCCGGGTGATGCTGGCCGCAGCGGTGTCGAGCATCTCCTGCGAGGCGTCGAGGCCGCAGAGCAGGCCTGGCTGCGGCCGCCGGGCCAGCTTGATCAGATTGCGGGCGGTTCCGCAGCCAACCTCCAGCGTGGCGGTGCCTGGGCCGGTGGCCACATGGGCGAGCATCCGGTCGCGGCCCAGGAGATAGTAGGCCCGGGTGAGGTCGTAAATGTGCCGGGTGAGCCGATACATCCGATCCATCTCGGCGGCCTGGTTACCGCCTGACTGCTCGGTGGGGCTCCTGCCTGCCGGAGCGGTTGTCATGCCTCGGCTTCCAGCCGCTCGTAGAGATGGAACATCCCGTAGATCGCAGAGCGGTCAAGGGCATGAAGCTCACGGGAGCGGGCCTCGTCGGAGCGGAACTTCCCGCGGGTCGCCGGCTCGAGCGCCTTCTCCACCGGCGACTTTTCGCCGGCCGTCCGGAAGATCACCCGGCTCCCGGGCAGGCCCACCCGTGCGATCTCCGACCAGAGCTCCTCGATCACCGGCGGCGGCATCCAGTCCTGGCTGTCGAGGAGCACGAAGGCGTTGAGGCTGCCCGGGGCTTCGGTCCGCAACTGATCCGTGAGCGAAGCGACGTGGGTCTCGACCCGGTCCACCAGCGACTTGATCGTCTCGTAGTTTTCCTTCTTGAGGTAATCCGGCAAGGCGCGGCGGCCCTCATGATCGTAGCAGCGGCCGAAGGCCTGCCAGGCGAAATAGTTGTCGTCGAGCGGGAAGCCGCAGGCCAGCCGCCGGATCCGTTCTTTGTACATCTCGAATAGCCGGGCCCCGTCCCCCTCCTGCTCCTCCAGCATCGCGGCATGCTGGCTGGGCGGGATGCCAAGGCTGTAAACCGCGACCGGTTGCCGACCCATCCAGCGAACCAGCCGATTGTCAAACAGCGGTGCGAAGACTTCGTCAAAGATTTTCTGCTGGTCGGCGAGCGTGCGGGCGGCAAGCAGCCGGGCGGGATCCCGTCGCATCCGGCGGGCGATTCCATGCACCATCCGGAAGAATTGACCGAGCTTGGCATGCTCATACAGGCCGCGCTTGAAGTAGTTGATTCGCCGCGGGCCGAACTTCTTCCCGGGCCAGTCGGTCGACTCCCAGAACGACCGCGTCAGCGGGTCGAGGTGTTCGGTGAGGTAGCGGTTGTAGTTGTCGATGTTGTCGCGGTGCCGGCCGTACCCGAAAAAATTGTAAAAAGTTTCGTAGTCGGGCAGGTGTTTGATGGCGGCAAGTTTGAGCCGCGTCAGGCACATGTGGTTGGCGTTGAGATCGACGGCAACGATCCTGGCCGGGCGGTGCACGAGATAGTTGAGTACATTGCAACCACCGCTGGAGATCGTGAGCAGTTTTGTCTCCGGGCCGATCTGGAGAGCCGCCGCGTCCACCCGGGGATCCTCCCAGATTTGGTTGTAAACAAAGCCGCGAAACCACAGGGTGAACATCCGCTCGAGCATGCCCCGCTTGCTCGCGAGCCGATGATGGTGCACAGCCTTGCGGAGGCGGTGGGTGTTGCTGCGGACAGGGGCGGAAGCGCTCATGAATGATGCGGCTCGACAATCGGGTGCAGGGTCGGCAATCCCGAAAATGTAACGGAATTGAGCCGGCGGCGTCGATGGCGGCGGGTGGGAGTCGGCCGATGGCCCAGGCCCTTTTCGCCGCCAGGCCCCGGGTTGCAAACCTGGTCGAATGGTCCTGGCTTCAAAACGCGGTCGCGGGCGCACTGGCCGCCCGCCCGCCCGGCGGTGGAGCCTCGAGATCAATCACCTCCACGGCCCGGCCAACTTCGGCGTCGAGGGCCCGGCCGAGTTCCACGACCTGCTGCTCAGTTGTGATGAGTTGCTGGCTGGCTGCGGCAGTGGCTGCCGCAAATGACTCCGTCATCTGCGTGGCCGCAGCGACATCCCGAGCCCAGTTGGTGAGATCGGCGGAGAGTTCTGCAGCCTGCTTGCTGAGCAGTTCCTGTTCGGCATGGGCGTTTTGTTGTGAGGTTTCCAGTTGCTGGTTCGACGCCTCGAGGGCGGCGATGTCGCGATTCAGAGAACGCATCATCCCGGCGAGTCCGTCGGCCAGGATGTCGCCGCCGGGCATGATCGAGCCATGCACGATCGTTTCCGCATCGAGCAGCCGACGGCGGTAAAAAACCTTTTGAATGTCGGCCTTGGCCTCGGCTTGGAGTTCGTAGGCCGTGGTGAGGTCCATTTCCACGGTCAGACTGTCATCGGACCGGGAGCCCTCGATACCGAGAAAGGAGTCGCGGTCCACCGGGTCCGAGAACCTGGCGAGCGCCCAATATTCGCCCGGGAGCACTCTCTCCTCGGCGATCGCGTCGCGAAGCCCGGCCCACTCGGCCGGCGGGATCGGTTCCGGGACGTCGTCCGCGTCGAGGGCATGCCGGCGCATTCCCTCGCGAAATCGCTCCGCAACCAGTGCGTCGATCGTCGCGGGGGTGGGCCGCAAGGGACGGGGAGCGATCTTGCCTCCGGGCGTCGAACCCACGTCACCGGCCTCCGCCGGCTCCCGCTGCTCGCTTGGCGTTGATGAAAAGCCTGCCCAGCGATCGGTCGGCAGCCGGTCGAAGACACTCACGTTGTCGTACTCCTGCTCCCACACTTGAGAATCGTAGTGATCCCGCGGAGCAGTCTGGCGAACCAGGACAGTCTGCTTGCCATCCTCTTCCGATTCGATGGTCTCGACGATGAACGAGCCGAGATACCGCCCGCCCTCCGCGAACGGCGTGTCGTTGAACAGATACAGAATCATCCCCGGATCAAGCGGGCTTGAGGCCGCGGCCGCGGCCGGAGCTGCCGCCGCCCCGCTCTCCGCTGCCGATTCGTCGGCAGCAGTTGGTTCACGACGCGGGGCCGGGAGTTTGAGCTCGCCGGTCTCGCCCTCGGCGGCGGGAGGGCTGAACGAGGCCTGCTCCCAGCGGCGACCCCGCCAGGTATCCACGGCGTCGAGGGCCCGCTGCCAGCGGTCCTGCACCCGCTTGAGCGTGTCGAGCGACATCTCGGCCGGTTCACCGTCCGGCCCCGCCCGCTTCGAGTATTTGAGGTCGTCGAGTCGGAGCTGCTTCGACCGAACCGACTGCACCCAGTTCCACTCGGATGCGAGCAGCCGGGCGGCGAGATAGAGATAACCGCCGAGCATCAGCACGAGCAGAAACGAAGCCGCCACCGAGGCCCAGCTCCAACGAGCCTGGCCCAGCCCAAAGGCGACGAGAGCCACGAGCAGCAAGATGCTCAATAGCGCGATGGCAACGATGGACATGTTCGGCACCCGCAGGGCGGTTTCCTCGGGGCGGCGCGACCCGCACGATCCCTCCAGTCGGAGTATATCCAGTGTGCAGCCCGCGGCCCCTCGGTCGGATCGTGCCGCAGGGCCTCCGATCTTGAGTCGGTGATCCTTGCGCGTTGCAACTAGGCGACTGTCCGCAGCCAGCATGTTCCCCAAGGGCGACACCGCAGGAGGGCCCGGTCGCCGGGGTACGGGTGGCGGCCGCCCAATTTCCGCAGGAGCGATCCCAGGCGGCATTTTTCGCCCGGTTCGGCATCCCACGTGCAGGGCGAAGGAGAGCGGCGGCTTCCCACCCCGCCCCCACGAGCCCGGATCCCCGTTGGAGTGCCCTGCCCATGCCCGCGACCCTTCGTCCCGCCAGTCCTGCGAAACGCCGTGGGTCTTTGCCGAGCCGCCGCCCCGTCGCGGTGATCGACGACCCGGTCAGGCTTTACCTGCTGCAAATGGGCGGCATCCCGCTTTTGAACCGGGAGACGGAGGTCTCGAGCGCCAAGGAGATCGAACGCTGGCGGACACGGTTCCGGCGGACGCTGCTGGCCAACGACTACGTCCTCTCCGGTGCGGTGCAGTTGCTTCAGCGGGTCCATGCAGGCACGCTCCGGCTCGATCGAACGATCGAGGTCTCCGTGACGAACACGGGCGAGAAGAAACGGCTTCTGCGTCGGCTCGGCCCTAATCTCGAGACCCTCGCCCGGATCGAGCAGGAGAAGCGGCAACTGTTTCGGACCGCGATGTCGCTGTCTCAGCCGCTCGAGCGGCGTCGGGCTGCCTGGAGGCGACTCGTGCGGCAGCGGAACAAGGCGGTTCGACTCGTCGAAGAGATGCATCTGCGGATTCAGCGGCTTTACCCGCTGCTGCAACAGCTTCGCAGCATGAGGGAGCGACACGACGCGATCGACCGTCAAGTAGCTTCCGGTCACGCTGCCTGCCGCAACGCAGTATCCGCCCACGACCTCGTCCTCGAGCAACGCCGGATTCTGCTCGTCACCCGGGAAAGTCGCCACACCCTCGCCCGGCGGGTCGACCGGCTCGAGGATCTCCAGTGCCGCTACGATGCGGCCAAACGGCAACTGGCGGCGGGCAACTTGCGGCTCGTGATCTCGATCGCGAAGCGCTACCGGAATCGTGGCCTCGCCTTTCTCGATCTGATTCAGGAGGGCAACTCGGGGCTGATGCGGGCAGTCGACAAGTTCGAGCATGCCCGGGGTTTCAAGTTTTCCACCTACGCCACCTGGTGGATTCGGCAGGCGATCACCCGGGCGATCGCCGACCAGAGCCGGACGATCCGCGTCCCTGTGCACATGACCGACACGATGAACCGGCTTCGGAATCTCACCCGTGGTTTTCTCCAAAAAGAGGGTCGCGAGCCGACGGTGGAGGAACTCGCCGGGTTGTCCGGCCTGACAGTGGAGGAGGCGGAGTGTGTCGCCCGCATGGCCCGCCGGCCAATCTCTCTCGACCAGCCGCTGGGCGACTCCGACGAGGGCTCGGTGGGAGAATTCGTGAGCGACACCCGGGAGGAGGATCCGCTCCGTGATCTCAATCGCCAGGCGCTGCAGGCCTCGATCGGCCGCGCGCTTGACAGTCTGAGCTATCGGGAGCGGGAGATCATCCGCCTGCGATTCGGACTGGCTGACGGTTACGCCTACACGCTGGAGGAGGTCGGCTCGATCTTCGAGGTCACTCGGGAGCGGGTCCGGCAGATCGAGGCCAAAGCCGTGGAGAAACTCCGTCAGCCGGGCAGCAAGGTCGATCTGGCCAATTTTGTCTCGGATTCGCTCGTGGAGCGGTGGCGGAAGCCCACTTCAATTGGTGCAGACCAGCGGGAACCGGCCGGCGCGGGGGTTTGAACCCGCGCCGGCGAGTCCGCTGGTTCGTCAGGCGGTTTTCGCCTCATCGAGAGCCTGCTGAAGGCGAGCCTTGGGTTGCACACCCATCAACTGCTGCACGAGTTGGCCACCACTGAAGATCATGATCGTGGGAATGCTGGCTACGTTGTAGGTCATGGCCAGACCGTTGTTTTCGTCGACGTTGACTTTGCCAACTTTGAAGCTGCCTGAGTTCTCGACCGAGAGTTCCTCGATCACCGGGCCGATCATCCGACACGGTCCACACCAAGGGGCCCAGAAATCAACGAGTACCGGCACCGCTGACGAGAGCACTTGCTCCTGGAAATTGTCATCGGTGAATTCGAGCGCGTTTCCCATGGTCGTATCTGGCTCCTGTCGATTCCTGTCAGAGGGTCGGCCGCGGTAGAGTGTGTAGAAAGACGGCGTCGCCGATGACGCCGCCGGCTGCGGGTGCAGGATTATAGCTGGATTCGTCCCCGGAAGGTGAGCCTGGTTTTGCGACGAAAACAGGAGTTTCGCCGGCATGGCTGGCCCCCATCGGATCAATTTGTCTTCAGCCTGGTGCCCTCCCCAGGAGGCGTTCGCGGGCGGGGCCTGGGTGCGAAGGTTCGGCCGGCCAGCCGGCCTTGGGCAAGGTGAGATCGTGTGGCTCGTGATCGAGTCGCCTCAGGGCTGCGGCGCGGCGCTCAACGGAACCGCACTGCCCCATGTCGATCCAGGCCAGACATTTCGCCATGAGATCACCGCTTTGTTGGAGACCCGCAATGAACTCCAGCTCGACCCGGTGGCAGTGCTAACGCGGGAACCAACGCAGCCCGCGGCCCGTGGCCCGTTGCCAAGGGGAGTGGCAAATGTTCGGCTCGAGATCGAACCCGGCCGGCCAAATCGGGCCGAGCCTGCTTGACTCGCCGCCGTGGTGGCCGCTAGGAACATGGCTAGAAGTTCTTCGCGCCGCCCGTGTGGCGGCACAGGAGCGGGTCCTGGCCGATCAATCCGGCCAATCATCTCATGGAGTTTCACACAATGTCGGTCATTCGCGTGGGCAGTTCGACCAACTACGGCGACGGCTGGGATCATGTGTTCGGCGGAAAGCACAAGGGGGGCTCGGCACGGGGTAAAACGCCCACCGGGCCGGCGAAGGCGGCCAAGAAAGCGGCTCCCAAAAAGGCCGCCGCCAAGAAGTCATCGAAGCGGAAGTAGCTGGCGTTCAGCCGCCGAGTTCGGCCGCGCGGCGTGTGGCTGCCACCACCGCGTCGATGATCGCACTGCGGACCCCCCGTTCCTCGAGCACTGCGAGGCCGGCAACCGTCGTGCCGCCGGGACTCGCTACTCTGTCCTTGATGACGGCCGGATGTTCGCCGGTTCGTTCGAGCAACAGGCCGGTGCCCGCCAGCGTCTGGACGGCGAGGGAAAGGGCAAGCGGCCGTGGCAGGCCGGCTTGTACGCCACCGTCCGCCAGGGCCTCTGTAACGAGCGCCAGGAAGCCGGGTCCGGATCCCGATAGTCCGGTCACCGCGTCGAGCAGTCTTTCGTCGGCTTCGTGAACATGCCCCACAGAAGCCAGGAGCGTCCGGACCCTCAGAATCGCGGCCTCAGAGACGGCTTCGGTGCGGCAGAGCACCGACACTCCGCTGCCCACGAGGCAGGGCGTATTGGGCATCACCCGCACGACCCGCGGCGTGCCAGCCATCGCAGTGAGCGTTGCGGTGGAGAGGCCGGCTGCGATCGACACGAGCGTGCGGTCGGCCAAGAGACCGGCGATCTCCCGGCAGGCGGCGGCCGCCTGCTGCGGCTTCACGGCAAGCCAGACCAGGTCGGCGGTCGAGGCCGCCCCGGCCGCCGTGCTGGCCAGGTTGATGCCAGGCAGCCGGGTAGCCAGCCGCTCCCGGGCCGCCGGCGCGGGGTCGTAAACGGTGATTGATTCGGTAGCGACCAGCCCAGCAGCCGAGAAGCCCTCTGCCAGGGCCAACGCCATCTGCCCGCCACCGATAAACGCGACCGCCTCGAGGCTGGGAATAACGGGAGTGGTGGGTGACATGCTTCCTGGCCGTGAGCGGGTGGAGGGCGGCGAAACCGGGATCGTCGCGTTGCGTGAAATCGCCGCGGCGGAGAGTATAAGCGGGCTCGAGACGGCAGGGCTCGAGTCGGAAAAGCCGGCGAGTGTGCCGACCCTCAGGAGTCTCGACGATGAAGATCTACACAAAAACCGGAGACCACGGAGAGACAGGCCTCTTCGGTGGACCACGGGTGCGAAAGGATCATGCCCGGATTGAAGCCTTCGGCACGGTTGACGAGCTCAACAGCCAGCTCGGACTGATCCGCACGCATTCCGCAGCTGCCGCCTTTGACCAGGATCTGCGGAGCATTCAGTGTGAGCTCTTCGACCTGGGGGCCGAACTGGCCACGCCGGGCACCCGTGACGAGCGGATCACACCCGAGCACGTGGCGACGCTCGAGCGGCTGATCGACCACTATGAATTGCAGCTCGATCCTCTGACCTGCTTCATTCTTCCCACCGGCACTCCGCTGGCGGCCGCGGTGCACGTGGCCCGCACGGTCTGCCGCCGGGCGGAGCGAAGGGTGGTGACCCTCGCTGCCCAACTCGACACCACGATCCCGGCAAACGCCATCGAGTATCTCAATCGGCTCGGCGATCTGCTGTTTGTGCTGTCGCGGGCTGCGAACCGGGCTGCGGGCGTGGCGGATGATCCGTGGGTTCATCCATGAGCCAGCCGGCTCTGCCGCCCGTGGTCGTGCGGCCTGCCGCCCTCGCAGCCGCTGCGGCCGTCGCCGAGTTGCGGAGGTGGTTTGCCGACCGGCACGCCGCCGGCAGCGAATCGGTGGAAACCTGCCGCCGTGCTTCGGACCTGTTCGACGACGTGGTGCGGGGCCTGTGGGAGACGATGCTCGACACGCTTGGTGCCGAGCAGCGGCGGGCGGCCGCAGCGATCACGCTGGTGGCCCACGGAGGCTACGGCCGGCGGGAAATGGCTCCCTATTCCGACATCGACCTGATGCTGCTCCACGATGGTCGGGCGGCCGGTGGCGTGGCCGAAGTCGCAGCTCGGCTCGTGCAGGATCTATTCGATGCCGGACTCCAGGTGGGGCAGAGCGTGCGGACGCCTGCCGAGGCGATCCGACTGGCCCGAGACGACGCCACGATCCTGACCACCCTGCTCGACGCCAGGACCGTCGTTGGGCCGTCTGTGGCGGTGGACCAGCTGGCCGCTCGGCTGCGACGGATGATTGGACGCGGCCGCAGGCGGCAGGCAGCTCGGCTGATTGAGTCTCGCCGAGAAGAAGCCGATCGCTACGGCGAGACGGTCGCGCTGCTCGAGCCGAATGTGAAGCGATCGCCGGGGGGACTGCGAGACATCTCTCTCGTTCGGTGGCTGGCCGTCATCCTGTTCGGGGCTGAGTCGGAGGACGAACTCGTGGTCGCCGGGGTGATCGGGGCGGGCGACGCGGCGACACTCCGCAAGGCTCAGGCGTTTTTGACCGGCGTGCGACTCGACCTCCATCTGGCCGCCGGTCGGGCAGCCGACGAATTGACCCGCGATCACCAGGCTCGAATCGCCCAGATCAGGGGCATCGACACTCGCGGCGGGCTGCTTGGCGTGGAACGGTTCATGCGGGACTACATCCATCACACCCGCGGCGTGAAACGCGTTGCCGACGCCGTGTCCGCAGCGGCCGCCGGGAGTGGAGGCGGACTGGCTGCGCGGCTGCTGGGCCACGTGGTGGGCGGCCTGTTTCGGGTGGGGCCGGCGAGCGTGGCAGTCCTCCCGGGCAAGGCAGCTGCGGTCGGCCGCAGCCCGGTTGTCACAATCCGGTTTCTCGAGCTTGGCATGCTCCACGGCCTACCGATCGACGCCGCCTCCTGGGAGGCTGTGCGAGCCGCGGCCCCGGGCAGCACCGCGGCAAACGACGACCAGGCTGCCGGCACGCCGCCAACGCCGTCCTCCGACGCGATCCAGGCCTTCGTCGGGTTGCTGACGCCCCCGCCAGTTGCCCAGTTGCAGTGGCGAACGGGGCTCACCAACCTGCTTCACCGCCTCCATGAGGCCGGCTGGCTCGAGCGATTTATTCCCGGCTTTGCCCACGCCCGCGATCTCCTGCAATTCAACAACTATCACAAATACACAATCGACGAGCACTCGATCCTGACACTGGAAAGGTGCCTGGCCCTGGCTGAGAGCGATGACTGGCTGGGGCGGGTTTGGCTCCGGGTGAGCCGGCCCCGGCCGCTGCTGCTGGCCGCCCTGATGCACGACCTGGGCAAGGGCTATGCGGGCGACCACAGCGAAGTCGGGGCGGGGATGGCTCGGGAGGCCTGCGAACGCCTCGGGATCCCCGCAGAGGAGACGGCGATCGTCGAATTTCTGGTTCGCAACCACCTTCTCATGTCCCAACTCGCGTTCTGCCGTGATCTAGGCGACCACAGCCTGGTGGCCCGGTTCGCCCGGCGGGTCGGTTCGGCGGATGTGCTCCGGCTGTTGGTTCTTCTGACCGCCGCCGATGTGACGGCCGTCGGGCCCGGGGTTTGGACAACCTGGAAGGCGGACCTGCTCGCGGATCTCTCCCTGCGGACACTCGACGTGCTGGCCGGTGAGGCACCTGCCGAGCAGGCTGCTCGCGACCGGTCTGCCGTCGAACTGCTGCTCGCCGACCGGCCTGCGGCCGACCCGGTGCGGCAGCAGCTCGAGACCCTACCCGCTGCGGCCGTGCGCGGTCTGAATCCGGTCCGCGTGGTCGAGGAACTGAGTCGGCTTTGTCGTTTGCCGACTGAGCGAGTTTTTGCCATCGTCCGCTGGCAGGCTGAAACCGCCTTGGTGTGGATCTCTGTAGGCACCGATGAACGACTGGCTGCGGGCGTCTTCCACAGGGTCACCGCCGCGCTCGCCTCTGAGCGGCTGGAGATCCTCGCGGCGGATATCCACACCCTGGTGGACGGGAGCGTGCTGGATCGGTTCACGGTGCGCGATCCGGATTTCGTCGGTGAGCCGCCGGCTGAGCGGCTGGCTGAGATCGCAGCGGTGATCCGCGAGGCAGCCCGGCGGATGGATGCCGCCCCATTCCGACCGCAGTGGAATCCGTTCGCTCCACAGGTGCGGCCCGCCGCCCGGGAGCCGGTGCGGGTGGCCTTCGACAACGAGAGTTCCCGCCTGGCAACGATCATCGAAGTCTTCGCCCACGACTCCCCCGGCCTGTTGTCACGGCTGGCCCGGGTGATCTACGAGGCAGGGCTGTCGGTGCAGGCGGCCCGGATCGGCACCTACCTCGATCAGGTCGTTGACGCCTTTCACGTCACGACCGCAGCCGGGGGAAAGGTCGAAGACCCAGCCCTGCTCGACCAGCTCGCGCGAGTGATCGGACAGGC
>ERZ889217.1110-NODE-1110-length-14390-cov-41.826648_pt1 | contig 14390 bp, 1 predicted proteins | sample MGYA00521098_ERZ889217 | MGnify/ENA primary metagenome ERZ889217 (study PRJEB32303, sample SAMEA104408613) | aquatic metagenome | biome: Brackish water; feature: Pelagic; material: water | place: Baltic Sea | collected 2014-06-10T22:04:00 | depth 2,362 m ...
TGTCAGAGCTGGTGCCACTAAATTAGAATCAACATATGGTAAAACTGACGTTTTTTTTTTCCTACCGCCGAGATTAGTGAAAACCCCGGTTCTCACACTCTCGATACGGTCCGCGCGCGAACGTAAAAACACCGTTCGAACATGAAAAAGCATCCTCTCAAAATCCCAAATGCACACGCCAAAACTCGGGTGACCATGTTGCTCATGGCACTCGCAATCTGGGTTGGTGCGAAAACCGAAATCTCGTTCGGTCACCAGCCCCCCATCGCGCTCCGGCCGGCTCCCGCTCCGGAACGCTTCAACATCTCATTTTATGAGCATTCGGGCCCCACCGGCCCACGCCCGTTCGTTTTTGCTCCCGTTTTGCTCACTATCAACGGGGGCTGCGGTCACTCAATCTCCACGGCTGAAACGTCCTCGCTCAATGTCCCATCTTCAGCGTTAACTCGAAACACCTCGTCTTGGCTGCCCGAACAGCCGGAGCCACCCACGGTGCGTTTTGAGTCGCCGGTGCTCACCATCTTCCCTGTCAGCTGGTCTGCGACAATCGTGGACGCCGCTCCGCTCCTCCGGCTCGTAGCCAGCCTCCACCCGCTCACACCCCCCACCGTGGGGAACCCCAGTCACGCCGCCCGGGGGTCCCAGGACTCCCGGGACAACGGCACCTGGGGGAGCGGCTACGGCAACCACGACTCGCTCCCGCAATCGCCCTCGGCAATCTCGGTCGCCACCCCGCTCAACAGCCCCGATGGCAGCCTCCACCCGCTCACACCCCCCACCGTGGGGAACCCCAGTCACGCCGCCCGGGGGTCCCAGGACTCCCGGGACAACGGCACCTGGGGGAGCGGCTACGGCAACCACGACTCGCTCCCGCAATCGCCCTCGGCAATCTCGGTCGCCACCCCGCTCAACAGCCCCGATGGCAGCCTCCACCCGCTCACACCCCCCACCGTGGGGAACCCCAGTCACGTCGACCGGGAGTCTCAGGACTTCCGGGATCGCGACACCTGGGGGAGCGGCCACGGCATCCTCGCAACGCCCCCGCAATCGTCTGCGACAACCCCGGTCGCCGACCCGCCCAACTACCCCGCCGGCCCTCCCCACCCGCTCACACCCCCCACTGTGGGGAACCCCAGTCACGCCGCCCGGACGTCTCAGGACTCCCGAGGTCATGGCACCTGGGGGAGCGGTTCCGGCAGCGCTGCATCGCCCGCCAACGGCCCACCCCACAAGCACGGCTCCAATGCTCTTCCAACGCGCCCGCTTACGCCCCCCCCCGTGGGGAACCACGACCTGGCCGCCCCCCGACCGCGCTGGAGCCTTCTGGCCTCAGCCTCACTGGCGTCTCTCGCCACGCTCTCCAGCAGAAGCCGACTGATGTGGCCAGCCGTGGCGCTCTTTCTGCCGCAGGCATGGGCCGGCAAGCACTCCGCTTCCCAAAGGCAACCTACGCCGCACCACCCGTACGGCCGCCCGCCCCCACCCAAGTCACAGCAGAGCAGCTCGCCCAGCCCCCAGCGAGAACGCCGCGACTCGGACCGCTCCAACAGAACCGCGCCCTTGACGTGGACCAGGCCCACCTTCATCGCGTTCACGGTTGACGTCGGGCACACGGCGTACAGTGGCCTCAAGGACCACTGGGACCACCACTACCCCCCCCGGGAGCGGTGGCCCACGTGGTTCCTCGAAGACTGGTGCCGAGGCGAGCTCTGCACGCAACGCGGCCGGTTGCCCCGTTTCGACCACCCGACTTTCCTCCTGGCGGTCACGCAGGACAACCGCGACGCCCGCATGCGCTATATGGAGCGGCTCCGCAACGAAGGACTCATCACGCGCTTCGAACTCCGTGACAACTTCGCGACACCCCCGGTGACCATCAAACCGCTGGGGCCTCCGAGCCGTCCCGACCACGCCCCCGGCAGCACGGCACGCGACAGCAAGGCAGGAAGGAGCCGATCCCCCGCAGACCCCCGGGCGGCTCGCCCCACGACCTCCGCCTCTCCCCTGGCACCCCCCCGCTCTCGTGAGGCGCCGCGGTCGGCGCACCTAGGCCCGGTCAACTCCACTCGCCTGCCAGGCCCCACGACGGGCCCCACGAGGGTCTTCTCGCCGGCCATCGACGCTCAAAGCCGGCACGACGAGAACGCGCGAGTCCGCTTCAGCCTCGTGCGTAACCCGTACGCCCCAGGGGACCACGCCGCCTCACTGGCAGCTCGCTTCGACGCTCACACCGCCTCACCCAACGAGGTCGACTGCACCTCTTTCGGCCCCCCGGGCCCCGCCAACCCGTGCACCTTCCATTCCCCGGTCTACTGGCCCCGCTACGGCTTGCCAATTCCGGCTGCCACCCTCCCGTTGGAACACCTTTGGCAAGGCGTCTACTACACGTACTACCACAACCACCACTGGGGCCCCCACGGCTGGCCGGCGGATCAGAACTCGCACCGCACCAACTTGTTGCCAGGCTCTGACGTCACCGGCGACGGAGGTCCAGGGATCTACATGATCGCCGGCTCTCTCCTGCACCTGCCCCCCGCATGCCTGCTGTGCACGCCCTACGACCTGGGCAGCCGTAGCCCCCCAAGCGAGTCGGGCGCCGGCCCGGCGGGAGTGACGGTCGCCCCTGCCACGCCGTCCACAAGCAACGCCTGGTCGGCCTCGATGCTAGCCTCCTGCCAGTCGCTCCATCAGCTCAGCCCGGCTCTCTCCACCGCGGGCAGTGTCTTCGCCCTCGCCAACCACTGGTCGTCGCAACACGCCACCAGCCGCAACAGCACCCCTCCCGTGGGTGGGCTGCTGCACCCGCTGAACGGGCCGATTGTCGTCTGTCTGATCGTCGCCAACGGACTCGAGGAACCAGCCACGGACCTGGACGGCTGGTGGGAAAGCGTGACGAACCGCATCGCCTTGTTCGAAACCGCTCTGGCCAACCTGGTCAACTCCCACGGCCATGCGCGCCAAAGCATGCGCCTGGTTGCCCACCAACCGCCTACACCCCTCTTCTTCGACCTGTCCCAGCCGTTTCCCACCGAAGGTCTTCACTCGCATGATACCGGCCCAGCAGACAGCCGTATGCAAGTGGACGCTCTGTGCATCGCCGCCATCCGCCGCACCGCGGCCCATACCCACGCCTGCTACGTGCTCACGTCACGCCACGCCCGCTCAGGCCACGTCCCGTTCGCTCTGACGCAGCTGGAGGACCCCCGATCCGACGCAGGCACCGCCAGCGAGGTTACCCACTCCCACCCTCTCCCCCGCGATCCACGGTCCTTCGCTAGCCACCCCCCGGTGCGCCCTCCCACGGTCACCCCGCCCCCGTCGGCACAACTCGCCCTGCCCGCCACCTTGACGCTCGAGCAGCTCCAGCAGATGCTCAACCAGACGTTGGAGTCCCGCTTCTCGAGAGGACTACTCCCGGGAGGAGCACCTCCCCCGCACCCCCCTCCGGGTTCAGCGGCGTTGGCAGCGTCGCTCCGGGAACTGGAGGAACTTCGTCAGTGGAAGGCCAACCGGGCCGACCGAAAGCGGGCACGACGGGCCGCTGCAGCCACCGCCGCTGAAGACGCCGCGCAATACACCGAGGCCCTCAGCGCAGCCGCAGACGCGGCCAGCGGTAGCAGTGCACCACCTAACTGCAAGGCGGGGAAAGCCCGCAGCCGCCGCCCCCGAAAGGAGCGTGATGATGACTCCGAGAAGGGCTCCGCCGCAGCCTCTGGCAGCAGCTCGGGCGAGAGCGGCCCGGAAGACGACACCAGCCCAGGGGACGGTAGCGCCAACCAGACCAAAGGCAGCGATGGTAACCAGGAGCCGGGCATCCTCGTGGACGCCCTCCTCCTGTCCCTCATCCTGGCCAGCCTCATCCGCCGGAAGCTCATGAACGGCCCGCAGAAGCCGCCTGCCCCGGTCGCCGACTGCTTGCGCTCCCACGCCAAGTTCCTCAGCCGCGCGCAGAGGCACGAGGGCCGCACGACACGGTGCGCCCCCCGCCCCAACGCCCTCTTCGCACTCGCACTGCTCGCCTCGTCCCTGCCGCATGCGCTCGCCACTCGCCCGATGCGCGTCTTCACGTTGACCTTGACCACCTCACTCGCCCGGTCTTCCACCGGCGACACCACCTCTCACGCGCGCTGGCTCACGGATGCCACCATGCTCCCTGTCACGGACATCCACTCCGCACTCCGCGACGCTCTCCCGCCCGCCCCCGCGCACTTCTGGACAGCCCGAGACGACGCCGCGCACACCGTGGTGGTGGTGGTCCCCAACTCACAAGCTGCGACTATCGCCCTCTCGCTCTTGACCGAGTTCTCCGTGACCCATGCTTCCCTCGGAGAACTCACGTTCTCCGTCAACGCTACCCCGAACGGTCCACGCTCGCCCGACGTGCTGTGCTTTGGCTTCGCCACTGCGCCTGACGACCCGGCCTTCCACAACCCCTCCGCAGCCCTCACGGCCTACGCCAGAGAGCATGCGCTCCCAGACGGGGGCCGTCCCGCCCTCGCCGCACTGCTCACGCGAGCAGTGGACGTGCTGCACGAAGTCGGCACACAGCTCTTCCGACGCTCGGACTGTATGGTCGAGTTCTTGATCCACTCCGAGGCCCAACGGGAGGAGGTTATGCGACTCCTGGACGGCATACGTCAGCGCAGCGCCACCGAGGACCTAGTCGACATTTACCACCCGGTGCACCCGATGTCTGTCTCCCTCGCCGAACTACTCTCATCAGGAGCCGTCTGGCACCAGGCACAGCTTCACTCGTCAGGAGCCGCCTTCAGCCCGCTGGTTAACCCCTGGCGAGCCGAACTCCCGGACGCCGAACTCCCGGATGCCGGCCCAGCCCCGATGGTCTTCAGCTCCCCCAGCCACGCCTCCTCCTCAGGAGCGGCCCACGCCCCGGCCGCGCCACAGCCGTCGCCTCCCCGGTTACCCGCCCCCTTCGCTCTCGCCGCTCAAGCCGGCATGACCGCAGCGGCGCAGCAGGCCGCTGCTGCCGCGCACCAGGCTGCCGCAGCGTCAGCCGCAGCGGCGGAAGCAGCCGCAGCCGAGGCACGAGCTGCCGGGGCGCCACAGGGCGGAGCGGCACCGCTGGGAGTGCCACCACCGGCTACGCCCCAGCCCTGGACGACGGTCGGACGACCGGGAGCACGACGCGCGCCGGCCAGCCGAAGCGAGTCAGAGTCCTGGTCCCCCGCACTGGACCCCCACCTATGGGGCACGAGCCGGGCCACAGCCCTGATCACGGATCTCGAGATTCGGCTCGTCATTACGGGCATTCCGGACTTTTGGGACCCAATTAGTGTCGGCGACTTCTTTCGTGCCTTGGGATTCATGGCAGCATGCATCACAGCGGTGACAGTCAAACGCCCCGTGAACAAACCTCCCATGGCATTCGTCAATGTGACCGATCAAGCCACGGCGGACGCCATGGTGGCATGCAGCGGGACCAAGCAGGCCAATAGCGGGGAACCGCCCATCATGATCGCGGCCGCCCACAAGCCCGGGGTCTGCTCCGCGTGCGGCGCCGCGGGCCACACCCAGAAGAAATGCGTGCAATGCAAGCACTGCCGCGCCTGGGGCCACGCCGCCGTCCTCTGCCCGATCTACCAGAGCACCCGCCGGGGCCACTCGCCCCCCACCCACGCCCTGGCCACGCCCTCGCCAAGCCAGGTGCCGACTTGGCACGCCGACCGCACGCTGCCGCCGGACATTGAGCGAGCGCTGGCCCGCCGAGGGCTCACGCCACCGGTTCCTGGCCCCGGCCCGCATCTGCCTGGAGCTCCTCCTCCACCAGCTCCCGCTGGCACCTGGGGCGCCGGCCTGCCACCCGCTCCGCCGCCCCCGGTCGCGACGCCGCTCCCACCCCGTCCGAGCCCCGCCCCCCCGACGCCCAACGACTGGCCCCGCCGACTCCTGGAGCCGACCCTGGCGGCCCTCGACGTGTCGGCCACGCCCACCCCGCCACCGCCACCACGCGCCCCGGCAGCTCCGAGCCCAGCCCCAGTTGACACCTGGGCGGCCCTGACCGAGCGGGCCGCGGTGCGACAGCGGCTGGAGGAAGCCCTCCGGGACAACAACCGGGCGCTGTCACTCGCCCAGGAGGACTCTCCCGAGGAAGACGCGGCCGCCCTCATGGTGGCCATGTACCAGCGAAAGCTCCGGCGCCACGACGCCGAAACTGCGGCCCTCGTTGAGGCATCTCCCCCCGGTTCGTCGCCCCAGATCCGGCGGGCGGTATGAGTACAACCTCGGCCCCGGGGGTGGGGTCCTCCGTAACAACCCCCTCCCCCTCCGACGGCACTCCGGAGGGGGCCCAGGCCTCCGCTGGCCACCCCGCGACGGGCGAGCGCACCTCGTCACCTTCCGCCCAAGGTGGCACCGCGGCCGCAACGGCCGCCCTCCCCCCCCAGGCCGCCGGCCTGGGGGACCCGGCCTCCTCGCCCACCGAGGACGAGACGATCGGCCCACTGTGGAGGCCTGACCCAGCGACACTGGATCTACCGCCACCAACCTTCGCCCACAACTCAGGCACCTTCGCGGCCTCCGCGGACGACATCCGCGTCATGTCGGTCAACACCTGCGGCAACATGATGCTGGCACCGGCCCCAGGGCACCCTACGCCCCTGCAAACCATCCTGCATGGGGCCTCGGTCACGAACACGGACTTCATCTACATGCAAGACACCAGAGTCACATTCGCTCAGGCGAGCTACTTCGAATACCTCTGCTGGCCTTGGCGAGTCTTCCAGAACCCGGCCCCCACCTCCGCCACGGGCGGCTGCGCCATCCTTACTCGTGGCCACTGGGCGGCCCGGGACTACGGCAGGGCCCTCCTGCCCGACGGCCGCGGCATCCACCTGGAGGTCAAAGGTCAGGGCCGCCAGTACCTGGCCCTCCTTAACCTCTACTGCTGGCCAGGCTCGGCCTCCGAGAGCCCGTCAGCGCGCCTCGACCCATGCAGCGCCTTCCGCAAGAACCAGGCGATCTTCGACACCTGCGTCACGTTGCTCTCCCCCGCCGTCGCCAGGGGCCGCTTCCTGGTGCTAGGCGGCGACCTCAACATGGTCCTCCACGCTGCCCGCGACCGAGTGGGCGGCGCCTCTGAAGGTCACCTGAAAGCCCAAGACATGCTCCGCGACTGCTGCGCTCGCCTCAGGGTTGCCCCCCCCCGCCTCGAGGCAGGGGCGACCCAGGCCACGGTGTGGCCACATACACACCTGGTCGGCACCGAGAGCGCCACGCGGCTGGACTACCTCATGATGCCAAAGTACCACGCAGAGGCCTCTCGTGGGGTGGCCACCTGGTCCCCAAGATGCATCCACACCGACCATAGCGTCATCATGCTCACCTTCAACCGGCACGCCGCCGTCGGCAACCTGGACGACACCGACAGAAGACACGCCGCGGCGGCTCGTCGCCACGTCACCCCCTTCCTCACGGCGGAAGAAGCAGGCCCCGAGTGGGAGGCGGAGACAGCCAAGCTCTCAGACCAGTACGACAGCATCGCCGCGACCCTCGACGTGCCGCGCCCGGGCCAAGATGTGACCCAACTCGTGTCCACGGCATGGCTCAACTTCACATGCCTGACCGAACGCCTCGGCAAGAAGCTCCAGCCCAGCCACTTCGACACCCGGCCCCGCAAACCAGCGTGGAACACCGCCATCTCGGACGAAAGCCGCCTACACGCTGCACGCCGCACGGCGCTGGGAGCCTACGAGGCCGCCGGCCGACGCGCCAGCCCCGGGGTCGCTCGACTCCCGCAAACTGCGCGCCTGCCCCGCCAGGAGCACCCCCCGCCGTCTACACCCACCCGGTTTCAAACGATGGCCGACGTGGAAGCGGAATGGGCTGCATGGTACTCTCGCCTGCTGGCCGTCTACAAAGCCCAGACCACGGACATCCGCCGCATGCGTACCCAGCTCATGGTCGACCGCAGCCGCGCCAAGACAGCCGCCGCCACTAAGGACTGGACGGCCAACCCAAGTGTCCAAAGCACGGCCTACCGTAACACCTTCCGCGACGACAGGGGCGGAGCTTCCGCAGCAGTAGGGGCCTTCGGTCCCAACCCGGACGACCCCACGGGCCCTCCCATCTGGATCACCGACCCAGACCAGGTGAAGAACATCCAGATGCACTACTTCCGTGGCCTCACCGCTGCCACGGAATGGAACAGGGCCCCTGACGACCCGGAAGCCGCCCCCAAAGCGCCTCCCCCTCCTGGGCTGGCGGCGCAGCTCGGCGCCACAAAGACAACGGACTACGAGCCCTACCTAGCCCGGACGGTCTCCGTGCAACGATTCCGGGAGCTTCTGCTCAAGGCCTCGCTCACGTCGGCGGCGGGCCCCTCCGGTCTCAGCTACACGCTCATCGCCCTCAGTTGCCTGGCCTTCCAAGAGGTCATCCGGCGCATGATCAACTTCGCGCTGGAACACGGCGTGGTACCCAAAGGGTGGCAACGCGGCTGGATCTACCCGCTCCAAAAAGACCCAGACAAGGGGTCGGCCCTCAACAACCTCCGGCCCATCACGCTTCTGGAGACTCCGCTCAAACTCCTCTCCATGCATCTCAACGACTCCATCCACGACGCATGGGACGCCCAGCCCACCATCCACCCCATCCAACACGGCTTCCTGAGGGGGGTGGGTACGCAGCAGGCCCTTCTGCTGGTCACCTCGCTCTACGAGCAACGGTACAGGAAGAGCCTCCCCACGCACGTGGCCTACCTCGACCTCGAGGCAGCCTTCTGTGCGGTCCCCCACTGGGCGATACAAAGGGCACTCCGCCGCCTGAACATCCCCGGCTGGGCGGTCGACTTGATGGGCAACATCGACTCAGGCGCCTTCACCTCCGTGATCACGGCCCACGGCCTCTCCGACACCTTCGTTGAGGAGTCCGGCGTGCGCCAAGGCTGCCTGCTCAGCCCCCTCAAGTTCATCGCCTGGATGGACGCGCTGCTCTGCTGGCTCCACGATGACCCCTCTGACATCCAACTCGGAGACGGCCAAGGCCTGCACGCGCTGGCCTACGCCGACGACCTCTGGCTCGTCGCGGCCACCCGTGAGGCCCTCCAGGCCAAACTCGACAAGGCATCAGCCTTCCTCGATTACCACGGCGTACACTGTAATGCCACCAAGTCAAACTACAGCACCACCGAAGCGGGCTTCCGCCCTAACAGCCCCGAACAGCCCCCTGTGTTCGTCTCCAACCTCCGCACCGGGCAACGGGCACCCCTGACGCCAGTGCTGCCCGGGGAGGCAGTCAAATATCTCGGCATTCGCATGACGCTCTACAACGATGCTGCCCCGCACGTGCGCGCCTCCCAGGCCAAGTTCACGTCCTGGCTGCGGGCCCTCCAGCGCAGCAAGCTGGCGGCCCCCATCCTGCGCGAGATGGCACGCGCCAAGATCGGCGGCTTCCTGGGGTACAGCCTCCCCCACCTGGACGTCTCCGACGCTCAGCTGGCGAAATGGCAACAGGGCCTCGACGGCGTCATGCGCGACAAAGAACGCCTCACAGCCTTCGCCTCAACTGCGCAACTCACCGCGCCACCACAAGTTGAAGGACTTGGCAGTCTGGACCTCTTCGCCCTGCGAGACAGTGGCACCGTGGCGGTCATCTACGGCGGCCTTAACGCCACATGCCGCGTAGGGGGACAGCCCTCCCTGTTGGCGGCTGCGCTGCGCAGCAGCCTGCACGACTTCCGTACCACCAACGGCTTCACGACGTGCCCTCTTCGGCACCCGGACACGGCACCCTACGTCCCGGCAAGTCGAGACCCGATGAAGCGCAGCTGCACCTGGACGCGCCTCACCAAAGCCCTCTGCGCCACGCGCACGTTCCTACACGACCGCACTGATACCGGCCGCTCAGGACGGGTCCGAGACCTGCCACTAGACGCGGTAGCCCGCATCCTGGCCTCTCTCCCCCAACCCGCCGGGCTCCCCAGAGTCGACTTCGTTGCGGAATTTGCCCACCTGCGCGGCCACCTAGCCGCCAGGGGCATCTACTACCTGGGGGACGTCTCCAACCAGGACGGCGACTGCTTCGTCCTCCCGCGGGCTTACGCTGGCGCCCCGGACAACAACGTGCCAGCCTGCCTCCGGTGGCTTCGCGACCACGCCACCTTGGGGAAGCGCAACGGCAGCCCCTGGCTCCCGGAGCTGGGGGTGGGCCCGATGGACCCTGCGCTGCTCCCAGAACACTGGGCGCGCCTCGCCTTCTCCTCAGCGAGCCCCAGCCACCACACGACCCTCAGAGAGCACACCACCGCCCTCGGCATGGCGCCACCCAGGCTCCTGCACCACCAATGGCTGCGCCTCGCGCTCATCTGGTGGATCATCTCCGACGGCTCCGGCCTCCACCGCTCCTTCGCAGCCTGCGTTGCCCGTGGACCGGCCTGGCGAGGCATCGCGGGCCGGGTACACGGGCCGGCCAACTCCTTCCTGGCTGAACTGTGGGGCCTGGTGTACGCGCTCCGCCTGGTCCCACGCGACCAAGCGGCTGTCTTCCTGGTCGACTGCCAGGGCGCTTTGTTCAGGGCCGCTGACGGCCTCCCGCAACACGCGGCGCAACGCCTCCGCATGGCCTGCGGCGAAGCCCTCACCGCCCTGCAATTGGAACTGGATGCTCGCGCCGGGACTCCCACCTCCTTCCGGTGGTACCCGGGCCACGTCGACAAGAAGATCCCGGTCGCCTCCCTCCCTCCCCTGGGCCAAGCCCAAGTCTGGTGTGACGAGGCCTGCCGCCGAGTCACTGCCTGGGTACCTGTCGACGAGGACGCCCACCCAGGACCGAACGATGAAACCCACTCCCTGTGGGTACCGCGCCAGGGCGACGCCCCCCAGGCCAGAGTGCCAGTCAACAAGCTCCGCTCCTTCCTCTACACGGCTGCTGCCACCGTCAACGCCACGGCGGTGTCGCGAGCACGCCCTGACCTCGTGCCCTGGCGCAACCCCGACACGCCCCTCAGCACTGAGGCACCAAAGTGGCTGCAACGAATGCTGCAGGGCAAAGCCCACCAGGACCTCCGCCGTCCGTACCTGCTTGCAAGGCAGGGACTCTTCGTCACTCCCCCGCTGCACGAGTCCCTCACCGGCGACCCGGCCCAGGCCTTCTCCTCTCGCGACGCATGCCCCCGGTGCCACGGCAACACGGATTTCCCGGCCCACACCTTCTTCGAATGCCCCTCCTTTACACCTCTAAGGACGGCATTCGAAGCAGACGTGATCCGGAAGCTGGCGCCTCTAATTGCGCCGTCGTGGTCCACAGTCCAAGACACCCCCGCCGAATGGAACAACCTCCAAGAGCTCTTCCCCGCCCTGACGGAGGCCTCAGTCCCCATCCCGGACCACGCCGCCGACCCCCCTGTCCAGGAGGGCCCACAACAGTACGACCCCCGCACCGACCCGGACGTGCTGGCCAATGGACAGGACCTGGCCACCACGCGACTCCGCGCCCGCCCAGCCCCAGACGCCAGGCTCCCCAAGTCCCTCCACGACTCCGCCAAGAAGGCCATCAGGGCTCTCATGCCCCTAGGGAGGGCCCGCAAGCCCAAAGGCACCGCCGACTCCACGGAGGCCCGGCCTCGCATGACCCTCGCGGCCTGCCAACCTCCCGAGGGTGCGCCACCGGGAGCCCCCGTTGCCCACGTTGCGATATGGACGGTGGTTGAAATGTGGCTGCAGTACGACAAGACGATGGCCGCAGCGGCTAGCGGCGGCCCTCAGGCCCCGCTACCACTGGAGGACTTCCCAGCTGAACTCCACCGAGCCTGGCACCGAGAATTCGGCGACCGCCCTCTTGACGACTTCCGCCAGTGCTTCGCCACCCGGGGCTTGCTCCTGGACATCCTGCAAGACCTCTGCGAGGTGAACTTCGAATGCATGGCAGGCCCGTTCAACCAGCACTTCCGCATGCCGGTCCGCTTCTCGGCCCGAGCAGAGGACTGGGTCTTCGGCATGCACCACGACAGCCTACACGACCCCAACACCGGCCAGCGGCGCCGCTGGCACGACTTCATCCAGCTGCTCCCCCCTGCCTTGCGCCCAGGCCTGCTCGCCATGTACGCTAACCCCATGTACGACAGCCAACTCCAGGCCCTCCTGGACTGGGCCACGGCCCTCATGTGGGACGCCCATGACGCCCAGACCGCGGTCCGCCTCTTCGCCCTGGTGCCCTTCGACGTCGCACGCACCATCAGCATGGGCCTCGCGCGCTCCGGTGGACGGCCCCTGATCATCTTTGAGCCTCACGAGTACGACTTCGTCTTCTTCTCCCACTGGTTTGGAGGCTCCGCGGGAGATGCCAAAGCGGGCACAGGCGCCCCCTTCCGCCTCGCGCTCCTGGTGTGGGAGTCAGACGCTGCCAAGGCGGACTTCCCCTTGACCGACCGGGCCAAAGCTGCGCTCCGGGACTGGGCGGCCCTGTCCTGTCGCTCGGAAAGCCCCCGAGTGGAGCTACACGGGGACTTCCCCCCAGTCCTCGGTGCCACGCTCACGTTCGAACATTCACGGCAATACTTCGCACCAACGCTGCTCGACGCCAACCGAACTCCGCTCGCCCTGCTCCCGCAGCAGGAGGCCCACCAGGAAGCCGCCTGCCGCCTCTCGGGCCGTCATGCGACGCAGGTCATTCGCATGGGACAACTGGCGGGCCTCTCCTCGACCGCTGCAGCCGCCGCCCAGAAATGGCTGACCCTGCGCTGGCTGGCGTTCACCCGCGACGTTTGGCAAGCCTGGGGCAAGGCACAGCCCCCCCGCCCTCCCCGCTCTCGAGACCGCGCCCCGCCACGACCGCGCCGTTTCCAGGCGTACACAGCCTCAGGTCTGGTGGCCAGGCCCACGCGCGCCCCCGGCTTCGTCAGGATGCCTACGCAGTCAGCGGCCCCCCCGCCTCGACAGCTGCCGTTAGCCTTCCGCCCCGGCCGCTGGGTCGGTCCCTCCAGGGGCATCCCCTCCGATGCCCCAGACGGCTCCTTCAGGCTGTTCAACCCACCCCCCCCCGTGGGTGGCACCCCAGCGGCGGTACGACGCAAGATCGGAGCGATCAAGAGAGGCCACCAAAAGCCCGCTGTCCCCTCCATGGCCAAACGGCCCTCGGTGGTGACCATGTGCAACAGAGAACGGCGGCAGCGCCACCTTGCGGAGCTCTTCGTCTGGCGACAGGACCTCCCAATAGCCTCCAGCCAAACGCCATGCCGTGAATGCCTCCAACCCGGCTACTTACGGCAAGGGACCCAATGGTGCTTCAGCTGCCGCATGGGGGCCCTGCACCCTCACGGGCCCTCCGATCTACCAGCATGGCGCTTCTGCCGGCACTGTGAGATCTGCGGCGACAGCGACACCTCCATGGCCCTGGCAGGCCTGGCATTCGCCTGTGCCCAATGCTGTCGAGAACTTCGCGCCCCCCCCCCGCAGCCCGCGGCCCGCTGCGTGGACTGCGACAGCACGGACCCAGTCGGCAACTGGTGCCTCGGCCTGGACGGCCGCCGCCTGTGCAACACACACAGCACGCAAGAAAGCCGCCCAGAAGGCTACCGACTAGCCCGCGCCCAACTGATTGTGGCCAAAGCCGGCGGCCTCACCGGTGAGATGCCCTGCTACACCGCGCCCTACGCCGACCGCAGCCTTCTCCACGCAGTCATGGCGTGCCTCCCGGGCGGCGGTGACGACACCGCCCCGCTCTTCGCGGCGGTCCCCTGGAGCGCCCTGGCAGGCCCGGTGCTGGCCGCGGTCAACGCACTCAGGCACGACTCCGACCTCCCCCCGTGGGCGGACTTCCCGACCTGCGGCCCAGACACGGCCCACTACCTGCCCCCCCAGCAGGGCGCCTTGCCGGCGTCCCGCATCGCGGCTTTCGGCATCGCCACCGGCGGACGCAGCCACGATGCTCGTCGTCGAAACCACCAGCTCATGCGCCCCTCTCAACGCCACACAAGAAAGCGCAAGACCTTCTCAATGCCGCGACCCCGGCCTTCCGCCAGCCCGGAGAGGGCGGCCGCGGCCGGCCGCGACGGCATGGACGACTCCGACCCCGACGACGACCCGCCTCGTGACGGCCCCGATGACCATGATGACGACCCAGACAGCGGCCCGCATGACGACCCCGACGACGACGGCGACGATGATGACGGCGGCCAGGCCTGCCTGCGCCGGCCGGACGGCCAGGACGGCCCCCCGGGCCCGCCAAGCGCCCCTCCGCCTCCAGGACCCCCCGCCCCACCAGAACGGAGCTCACGCCCCCGCCTTGTCCTCCTCCGCCCCCCCGAGGCCCACCAGAAGCCGGCGCGCCGGCCGGGCGGCCCGACGGCCCGCCGCCGCAAAGAGGCTCGAACGCCCCCGCAGCCCCCGCAGCCTCCCCCCGCCAAGCCCACCGCCCCCCCCCGACGCCGCCAACGC
>ERZ889217.1112-NODE-1112-length-14373-cov-20.109513_pt1 | contig 14373 bp, 14 predicted proteins | sample MGYA00521098_ERZ889217 | MGnify/ENA primary metagenome ERZ889217 (study PRJEB32303, sample SAMEA104408613) | aquatic metagenome | biome: Brackish water; feature: Pelagic; material: water | place: Baltic Sea | collected 2014-06-10T22:04:00 | depth 2,362 m ...
GCCAGGCCCCTGGCCTTCCAGTGGGGCCTGCTGGCCTGGGCCGGCCTGGTGGGCGTGCTCACCGGCTTTGCCGTGGTGGGCTTTCACGAGCTGCTTGGGTTTATCAACAACGTGCTGTTCGGCCCCGGCGTGGAGCTGCTGCTTCACCTGATCGGCGACAGCCAGCCCCAGCCGACGCTGGTGGAAGTGGTGGCCCTCCCCGCCGATAACGGCACCCCCTTGAAAGCCCTGCTGCAAATCGGCCTAGGCGGCCTGGGCTTTGTGCCGCCGCCGCCGGTGCCGGTGTTGCCCGACCCGATTCCAGCCCAGCCGTTGTTGCTCAGCTGGCTGGCCTCCTGGCCCGTGGTGCTGGTGCCCCTGGTGGGTGGCCTAGGAGTCGGTCTGTTGCGCTTTTTTGGCGGCGATCTCGGCCCAAGCCTGCCGAGCTTGATGGCCATGGCCGATGGGTCGGTGAAGGCGGCAGCGAAGCTGCCGCTGCTGCGCCTGCTGGCGGCCTCCCTAAGCCTGGGCAGTGGCGCCTCCCTCGGACCGGAGGGCCCCAGCGTGGAGAGTGGCGGCAACATTGGCCTCTGAATTGCCAGCCGCTGCGGCCTCTCACCCAGCAACCAAAAGGCCCTGGTGGCCGCCGGTGTCGCGGCCGGCCTGGCCGCGGGTTTCAAGGCCCCGATTGCCGGGGTGTTCTTTGCCTTTGAGGGCAGCTACAGCACCATCCCGGGCCGGCCCAGTGTGCGGGCGGTGCTGGTGGCGGCGGTGACCTCGGAATTGGTCACCCAGCTCTGCCTGGGGGATGAACCGATCTTCCGCCTGCCGGCCTACGAGGTGCGATCGCCCCTGGAGCTTCCCCTCTACCTGGGCCTGGGCCTGGTAGCCAGCCTGATGTCCTGGGCCCTGGTCTCAGTGCTGGCGGCAGGCCGCAGCGATCGGGTCCAGCGCCAGCTGGCCCGCTTGCCCGCCTGGCTGGTCACGGGCCTCGGCGGCCTGGGCGTGGGCCTGATGGCCCTGGGATTTCCCCAGGTGCTTGGCGTGGGCTACGACACGATTGAAGCCTTGCTGGGCAGCAACGGTGGCATTGCCCTCACCACCTTGCTCGCCCTGCTACTGGTCAAACTGCTGGCCACGGGCCTCAGCAGTGCCACAGGCTTTGTCGGCGGTGGCTTTGCCCCCGCACTCTTTCTGGGAGCGGTGCTCGGCAATGGCTACGGCCAGATCCTCGGCGACAGCGGCTTCCACTTAGCCGTGGCCGAACCGCCGGCCTACGCCATGGTCGGCATGGCGGCGGTGCTGGCCGGCAGTGCCCGGGCGCCCCTCACGGCCCTATTGCTGCTGTTCGAGCTCACCCATGACATTCGCATCGTGCTGCCCCTGATGGCGGCGGCCGGCCTCAGTGCGGCCCTGGTGGAACGCTGGCAGGGGCTGGTCGATCCAGGCCTCCTGGGGCCAGACCCCCTTGAGGAGGAGCGGCGGCGCCACCTGGCTGGCCTGGCCGTGGCCGAAGCCCTGGAGCCGGAAGCACCCTTGGTGCTCGAGGCCAGCACCCCGGCCGCCAGCGCCCTGGACCAGCTGCTTGCCGCCCATGGCCACTGCCTGCTGGTGGAGCAGGCCGACTGGGTGATCTCCCTGGTGACGCTCTCTGATTTGCAGCGGGCGATCAGCGCCGAACCCCAGGAGGGGCTGGACCTGGCGGCCTGCCGCCGCTCCGATCTGGTCTGGCTCCCCAGTGGCGCCAACCTGGCCCAGCTGGAGGACCAGCTCAGCCCCAATGGCCTGCGCCAGTTGCCCGTGTTTGACCTGGCCGTTCCGGCGCCTGCGGTGTTGCCCTTGGGAGTTCCCAGGGGCGGATTACCGCTAGCAGCCCTGCGGGGTCTGGCCAGCCGCGATGGCATGGCCAGGGCCCTGGCCCGCAGTCGCCGCCAGGCCCTGGAGGCCCCCAGCAGTCCAGGGGGCCTCCAGATCGCAGACGTTCATCTGGGGATCTGAGGCCAGAACTGGCGCTCAGATCAGCACCTCAGGGACTTAATTGACAAGTTTGGCTTCGATCGTGTCGAGATAGCGCTGCTCGCAATCCTTGATGATTTTCACAGCAGCTGCCACATCAAGGAAGCCATTCACTTTGCAGGTGCCGGGCTTTTTGAGATCCTTGTAGTGCTCCCAGTAGTACTGGGTTTCGGTTTTCCAGTGGGCACCGAGTTGCTCAAAGCTGGTGATGTGGTCCATGCGCTTGTCATCGGCCAGCACGGCGATCACCTTGTCATCCACTTCACCACCATCGTCAAAGGTCATGATGCCGATGATGCGGGCCTCCACTAGGGAGCCGGGCACTAGGGCCTCAGTCACACCCACGATTTCGATGTCAAGGGGGTCACCATCTTCATCCCAGGTACGGGGAATACAGCCGTAGGCGAAGGGATAGGCCAGGGAGGAATAGCCAACCCGGTCGAGCTTGAGGTGACCGGTTTCGGTGATCAGCTCGTATTTGTTGATCGTGTTGGAGTTCAACTCAACGATGGCGTTGAGGCGCAACTCGCCCTCATCGGCGAAGGCCGGCAACACGTGCAGCAGGTTGAGCATCGTGCGGCTGGGGGCGTGGTCGATGTTCGCCATGGCGGGCGGAAGCCTCAATGGAGCTGGGCGGCATCCTACGGAGTGCCCCAGGGCCGCTTCCCCAAGCCGGCGAGCCCCAAGGCGCCAATCGCTCAGATCCAGTGCAGGTCCATGGCCACGGCCCCCTCCAGGCTCTCCTTCACCGGGCAGCCCTCGGCGGCCCGCTGCAGCACCGCCTTGGCCTGCGGCTCCAGCCCTTGGGGCCACTGGATCCAAACCTCCAGCTTGGCGATCTTGCGCCGGCCGCTGGTGGCCATCGTTTTCTCGACGCGGGCGCTGCAGCCCTCCAGGGCCCAGCCATGGCGCTCGGCCGTGATCCCCATCACGGTCAGGATGCAGCTGGCCAGGGCCGTGGCCACCAGGTCGGTGGGGGAGAAGCGCTCCCCCTTGCCCTGGTTGTCGAGGGGAGCATCCGTTTCCAGGCGCGAGTGGGAGGGGCCGTGTTCGGCCTGGCAGCGCAGGCCGCCGGAGTAGTCGCAAACGATCGACACCATGGCAATCGGGGCAAGCTGGACGGGGGACCCCAGACTGGCAGGAGCGGTCGACTTGCCCGGCTAACGGCCTGCTCCCCTGGCTATCCATCTGGCCTGACCGTCCCCCCTCTACTGGCCTTGTGCTGGCCAGCCTGCCCGTGCCAACCCTGTCCCTCCCCCCCTTGATCAGCGCCGAGACCCTGGGGGTTTTGATCAACCTCGCCGCAGCCATGGGGGCCCCCAACGCCCCGGAGCACGCCCCGGTGATTGGCCTGGCCAAGGCGATCCAGTTGTCGGTGGCACCGGTGTTCCTGGTCACAGGCATCTCCGGGCTGCTGGGGGTGCTCACCAACCGCCTGTCGCGGGTGATCGATCGGGCCCGCTCGCTCCAGGACCAGCAGCTGGACAGCCACCTGGCCCATGCCCGCCGCCTCGCCCAGGATCTGAAGATCCAGAAGCGACGGATGGGCCTGCTCAACCGGGCGATCCAGGCGGCCACGGTCACGGGTCTGCTGGTGGCGGCCGTGGTGGCCGTCACCTTCGTCAGCGCCCTGGCGGCCCTGGACCTGGCCGCCATCGTTGTGCCCTTGTTTGTGATTGCGATGGGGAGCCTGATGGCCACCCTGCTGCTGTTGCTGAGGGAAACCCAGCTCGCGACCGGCCAGATCAACCGGCGGTTCTAGGCCGCCGTATCCCAATTCCAAGCTCCAGCGCCCTCAGCCCAGGGCCGCCTCGAGTTGGGCCAGCAGGTTGTGGATCAGGCGCCGGCCGCTGGTCGCCACCGCCTCGCCCCAGCGGGCGGCCCCGTCGCGGATCCGCTCGACCCCGTCGGGCCCCAGGGCCCCGCGCACGTAGGCAGCATCTTCCGCCAGCCAGGCCCCAATCCCCGCCGCCTCCATCTCCACATGAAACTGCAGGCCCCAGGCGTGCTGGCCGATGCGGAAGGCCTGCTCGCGGCAATGGAGGCTGGAGGCGAGCAACACGGCCTCGGGCGGCAGCACGATGCGGTCGCCATGCCAGTGGAGCACGAGCTCACTGGACGCCAACCCCGCCAAGACGGGTTCGCTGGTCGCCGGGGCCGTGAAGGTCACCGCCCCCCAACCCACCTCCCGCAGGGGCCGGGGCGGATCGCCCACCAACAGGGGTTCGGCGCCCCCGCCAGCTGCGGCAGCCAGCAGCTGGGCGCCTAGGCAGATGCCCAACACGGGAGCCTTTTGGTCAAGGCGCTGGCGCAGCAATTCGAGCTCAGCCGCCAGCCAGGGGTAGGCCGGGTTGCCCAGATCACCCACCCCCATCGGTCCGCCCATCACCACCAGGATCTGGCCAGGCACCCGCGCCGGCGGCAGGGCCGCGCCGCTGGAGAGATCCACCTGGCGGATCGTGTGGCCGCGTTCGGCGGCACAGGCAGCGATCAGGCCGGGACCCTCGAGGCTCAGGTGCTGCAACACCAGCAACTCAGCCATGGCAGGGCGGGATCAACGGGGTCGCAAGCCTGGGGCAGGACGCCTACTTCTTGCGGCAGTAACCGCCACCGACATTCATCCAGCCCTCCAGGCAGGCCTTGCCTTGGGTCGGCGCCACCGTGTAGGTCATCAGCCCCAGGGTGGAGCACTTGCCGTTGAAGGTGTCCACATAGCCCATGGGACAGACCACCTGGAGCTTGGGCACGACGCGCTGCGCCTGGGCGGGGGGCACCAGGGCCACGGCGGCCACGCTGCTGGCCAGCAGGAGAGCCCATCGGGACAAGGAACGGCAGCCCATGGTGTGGCGAAATGCTGGTGCAGGTCGAGTCTGGCCCGATGGGGGGATTCGGCAAGGGAGGGCGATGGGCTGGATCTCACCAGGCAAGATGGCGCCAGCCCAACTCCCAGGTGCCATGGCGCAGCGGCCCCCCGAATCCGCAGCGCCCGAGGCCGGGTTCCAGCGGCTCGCCGAGGAAATGGCGGGCCTGCGCCAGGAGCTGGCGGATCTGCGAACCACGCTGGCCGAGCTGGTGGTTGCCCTAACGGCAGCTGGGACCCCAACAACGGCCCTGTCCCCAGGGGCCAGCCCCCCCCTTTGCGAGCATCCTTGCGGTCCGCCTGGGGCAGGGACGGAGCCTGAACAGGGCCCCCCACCGGCCGAGCTCCGGCCCCTGGGCTCCACCAGCCCCAGTGCCCTGCTGGCCCGCCGCAACGCCGAACGGCTGGCGGGGGAGGTACAGCGCCGCGCCGCCCTGGCCAGCGATCCAGGCGACGACACCGAGCTCGATCTCCTGATTGATCGCCTGCATGAGCTGGCCCTGGCCAAGGGGGCCGAGCCCTAGCCGTCGCCCCCGCTCTGCTGGGGGCGGGAGACGCCTGCTGGAATGGCGGCCAGCTGCAACGGCACCATGGCCACCCTGCTCAGCGCCGAATCATTGGCTGGATTGACCGCCAGCCTGACCGGCTGGCAGCTGCGGGAGGGCCGGCTGCACCGGGAACTGCGGTTTGCTGATTTTGTCGCCGCCTTCGCTTTCATGGCCCAGGTGGCCCAGGTGGCCGAAGCCCTCGGCCACCACCCCGATTGGAGCAACAGCTGGAACCGGGTGGTGATCGACCTCTCAACCCACGATCTCGGCGGCCTTAGCGACCTGGACCTGGAGCTGGCCAGCCGGATCAACCAGCTGCTCGAGCTGGGCCAGGTCGAAACCTGAGCCAAACCAACTCCTCGAACCCCGGCTGAACTGCTCAGGCAGAATCGGCGCCACGTCCCGCGACTGGTGGCGTGGCGTCAGGGGCTGCAAGGGTTGCAATGGCGCCCTAGGGGCACTCCCGCCCCCTGCTGACAAGCCTGGCCCCTTCCCTTGATCCGTCCTGTTCCCTTGGTTGACGCCTCCATGCCGCCGCTCAAAACAGCCCTGATCACCGGCATCACGGGCCAGGACGGCAGCTACCTGGCGGAGTTGCTGCTGGAGAAGGGCTATGCGGTGCATGGCATCAAGCGGCGGGCCAGCAGCTTCAACACGGCCCGGATCGACCACCTCTACCAAGATCCCCACGAACTCGATCCCCGGCTGGTGCTCCATTACGGCGACTTAACCGATAGCACCAACCTGATCCGCATCATCCAGCAGGTGCAGCCCGATGAGATTTACAACCTGGGGGCCCAGAGCCATGTGGCTGTGAGTTTTGAAGCGCCTGAATACACCGCCAATTCCGATGCTTTAGGCACCCTGCGCATCTTGGAAGCGGTGCGGATGCTGGGCCTGAGCGAGAAAACCCGCATTTATCAGGCCAGCACCAGTGAGCTCTACGGGCTGGTGCAGGAAACTCCCCAGAAGGAAACCACCCCCTTCTATCCCCGCAGTCCCTACGGGGTGGCCAAGCTCTATGCCTACTGGATCACGGTGAATTACCGCGAGGCCTATGGCATGTATGCCTGCAACGGCATTCTGTTCAACCATGAAAGCCCTAGGCGCGGTGAAACCTTCGTAACCCGCAAAATCACCCGGGGGCTAACCCGTATTGATGCCGGTCTCGATCAATGTCTTTATATGGGCAACCTCGATTCCCTGCGGGATTGGGGCCACGCCCGCGACTATGTGGAGATGCAGTGGCGCATGCTCCAGCAGGACAGTCCCCAGGATTTTGTGATCGCCACGGGCCGCCAGGAGAGCGTGCGGCGCTTCATCGAGCTGGCGGCCCAGGAATTGGGCTGGGGCGGCGGCGATTCGGTCAGCGACGCCAGCGAAGCTGGAGCGGCCATCCTCTGGAGCGGCGAGGGTCTGGAGGAAACGGGCCGCCGCGCCGACACGGGCGCCGTGGTGGTGCGGATTGATCCGCGCTACTTCCGGCCCGCCGAAGTGGAAACCCTGCTGGGCGATCCGACCCGGGCCCGGGAGGTTCTGGGCTGGACCCCCACCACCACCTTGGAAGAACTGGTGGCTGAAATGGTGAGCTGCGACAAGGAAGAAGCCGCCAAGGAAGCCCTGCTGCGCCGCAAGGGTTTCAACGTGGTGGGCTCGATGGAAAATCCCCCCACCAACCCGGCGGCCGTGGCCGCCGCCGGTGAACGCAACGGGGGCCAGGCCTGATGGGGCCGAGCCAGTCGGAGCTGTTGATCCAACCGGGCGACCGCATCTTTGTGGCCGGCCACCGGGGCATGGCGGGCAGCGCCATCGTCCGGGCCCTGGGGGCGGCCGGCTACGCCAACCTGCTGACGGCCGCCCGCAGCAACCTCGATCTGCTCGATCCGGTGGCGGTGAACGCCTGGTTTGGCGCCCACCGGCCCGATGTGGTGGTGCTGGCAGCCGCCAAGGTGGGCGGCATCCTCGCCAACAGCACCTACCCAGCCGACTTCCTGCTCGACAACCTCAAAATTCAGAACCATGTGATTGAGGCGGCCTGGCGCCATGGGGCCAGGCGACTGTTGTTTCTCGGCAGCAGCTGCATCTATCCCAAATTCGCCGACCAGCCGATCCGCGAAGAGGCCCTACTCACCGGAGCCCTGGAGCCCACCAACGAGTGGTATGCGATCGCCAAAATCGCCGGCATCGAACTCTGCCGCGCCCTACGCCAGCAGGTGGGCTTCGATGCGATCAGCCTGATGCCCACCAATCTCTATGGCCCGGGCGATAACTACCACCCCACCAACAGCCATGTATTGCCCGCCCTGATTCGCCGCTTCCATGCAGCCCAGCTGGCCGGCGAACCGAGCGTCACCTGCTGGGGTACGGGCACGCCCTTGCGCGAATTCCTGCATGTGGACGACCTAGGGGAAGCCTGCGTGTTCGCCCTCGAGCAGTGGCAGCCCGCTGCCGATGACCTCCAACACCTCAACGTGGGCACGGGGATCGATCTCACGATCAAGGCGCTAGCCGAAGCGGTGGCTGGGGCCACGGGCTTCAAGGGAGAGATTCACTGGGATGCCAGCAAGCCCGATGGCACCCCCAAAAAACAGCTAAACGTGAACCGCCTGGCGTCCCTGGGCTGGCGGGCCCGCATTCCCCTGGCCCAGGGGTTGGCGAGCACCGTGGCCCTGTTCCGCCAGCAGTTGGCCAGCGGTGAGCTGCGGCTTTAGGCAAGGGCCGATCTCGCTCCACCTGCTGGCCCAAAACTCCAGCAAACCCCGCCCAACCACACCCTCCAATCCCGTCGCCCCTATCCCGTGGCTTCCCCCATGCGCAACCTGATCACCGGCGGCGCCGGCTTTGTCGGTTCCCACCTGGTGGACCGGCTGATGGCGGCTGGTGAAGAGGTGATCTGCCTCGACAACTACTTCACGGGGCGCAAGGCCAATCTGGCCCAGTGGATCGGCCACCCCAACTTCGAACTGATCCGCCACGACGTGACCGAGCCGATCCGCCTGGAGGTGGACCGCATCTGGCACCTGGCCTGCCCGGCCTCGCCGGTGCACTACCAACACAACCCGATCAAAACGGCCAAAACCAGCTTCATCGGCACCTACAACATGCTGGGCCTGGCCCGCCGGGTCGGGGCGCGGCTGCTGCTCGCCAGCACGTCCGAGGTCTACGGCGATCCCGAGGTCCATCCCCAGCCCGAGAGCTATCGCGGCAACGTCAACACCCATGGCATCCGCGCCTGCTACGACGAGGGCAAGCGGGTGGCCGAAACCCTCTGCTTTGACTACCAGCGCATGCATGGCGTGGAGATTCGCATCGTGCGCATCTTCAACACCTACGGGCCCCGCATGCTGCCCGATGACGGCCGGGTGGTTAGCAATTTCATCGTCCAGGCCCTGCGCGGCCAACCGCTGACGCTCTACGGCACCGGCTCCCAGACCCGCTCCTTCTGCTATGTGGACGACCTGGTGGAGGGGCTGATTCGCCTGATGAACGGCTCCCATCCGGGGCCGATCAATATCGGCAACCCGGGCGAATTCACCATCCGCCAGCTAGCAGAAAAGGTGCGCGAACGCATCAACCCTGCCCTCGAATTGATTTACCAGCCCCTACCCGCCGATGATCCCCTGCAACGCCAGCCGGTCATCGACCTGGCTCGCGAGCAGCTCGGCTGGGAGCCCACGGTCAGCCTGGACCAGGGCCTGGAGCCCACGATCGCCCATTTCCGCGCCGCCCTCGCATGAGCCGCTCCGCCCCACCCCTCACCCAGTCCCAGGCCGGGCAATCGGCACCCATTCGCCAGATTTGCTGCATTGGCGCTGGCTATGTGGGCGGACCCACCATGGCGGTGATCGCCGACCACTGCCCGGGCATCCAAGTGACGGTGGTCGATCTCAACGAGGCCCGCATTGCCGCTTGGAACGACCCGGATCTATCGCGCTTGCCGGTTTATGAACCAGGCCTGGATGTGGTGGTGGGCCGTTGCCGGGGCCGCAACCTCCACTTCACCACCGCGGTGGAGGCGGCGATCGCCAGCGCCGACATGGTGTTCCTCTCGGTGAATACCCCCACCAAAACCCGCGGCATTGGCGCCGGCCAGGCCAGTGACCTGCGCTGGATCGAGGCCTCGGCCCGCCAGGTGGCCGCCTGCGCCCAGGGCCACACGATCGTGGTTGAAAAAAGCACCTTGCCGGTGCGCACGGCCGAAACCGTGAAGGCGATCCTCACAGCGGCCCAGGGGGCTGGAGGCCAGACAACCTTTGCGGTGCTCTCCAACCCGGAATTCCTGGCCGAAGGCACCGCGATCAACGATCTGGAGAAGCCCGATCGGGTCCTGATTGGTGGCGAGGAGCCCGAAGCGATCGACGCCTTGGCAGCGATCTACGCCCATTGGGTGCCCGCGGAGCGCATCCTGCGCACCAATCTCTGGAGCAGTGAACTCTCCAAACTCACCGCCAATGCCTTTTTGGCCCAGCGCATCAGTTCGATCAATGCGATCGGGGCCCTGTGTGAAGCCACCGGCGCCGATGTGCGCGAAGTCGCCAGAGCGATCGGCAGCGATAGCCGCATCGGCTCAAAGTTTCTCGCCGCCGGCCCGGGCTTTGGCGGCAGTTGCTTCCAAAAAGACATTCTCAACCTGGTGTATCTCTGCGGCCACTACGGCCTGCAGGAGGTGGCCAGCTACTGGCAGCAGGTGGTGGAGCTCAACAGCTGGCAGCAACACCGCATCGCCAAGTTGGTGGTGCGCTCCCTGTTTGGCACGGTCACGGGCAAACGCTTGGCCGTGCTGGGTTTTGCCTTCAAGGGCGACACCAATGACACGCGCGAATCGCCGGCGATCCGCATCTGCCTGGACCTGATCGAGGAGGGGGCCCAACTGGCGATCTATGACCCCAAGGTGTGCAGCGCCCAGATCGCTGCTGACCTGGGCCAGGCCGAGGCGGGGCAGGAGCAGATCCCAACCCCGCCAGGTCAGGGGGAGGGCCGCTGGCAGCTCGCCTCCTCCGCCGGCGAGGCCGCCAGCGGTGCCGATGCGGTGCTCATCCTCACCGAATGGCGCGAGTTCCGCCAACTCGACTGGACGGCCCTGGCCCCATCGATGCGCCAGCCGGCCTGGTTGTTTGATGGCCGGGCGATCGCCGATACTGCGGCAGCCCGGGCCGCCGGCCTGAAGGTTTGGACCGTGGGAGAGGGCTAAGGCGATGCAGGTTCTAGTCACAGGCGGGGCCGGCTATATCGGCAGCCACGCGGTTCGGGCCCTGAAGCGGGCCGGCCACCAGCCGGTGATCCTCGACAACCTGGTCTATGGCCACCGGGACATTGCGACCACGTTGGGGGTGCCCTTGGTGGAGGGCCAGGTGGGCGACCGGGCCCTGCTCGATGCCCTGCTCTCAGGCCAGCATCCCGACCTGGCCGGCACGACGGCAGCTGGGCAACCGATCGGAGCGGTGATGCACTTTGCCGCCTACGCCTATGTGGGCGAATCGGTGGCCGATCCCGCTAAGTATTACCGCAACAATTTGGCCGACACCTTGGTGTTACTAGAGGCCCTGATTGACCCGCGCCACCAGCGCCTGCGCAGCAATCAAGCTGGCGGCCCCGACGACAAGCGGGCCAATGGGCCCATGCCGATTGTATTTTCCAGCACCTGCGCCACCTATGGGGTGCCCCAGCAAGTACCGATCACAGAAGACCATCCCCAAGCACCGATCAATCCCTACGGCCGCAGTAAGTCGATGGTGGAGCAACTACTCCGCGATTTTGGCTCCGCCTACGGGCTGCCCAGCGTGATCTTCCGCTATTTCAATGCCGCCGGCGCCGATCCCGATGGCGATTTGGGTGAAGACCACAACCCGGAAACCCACCTGATCCCGCTCGTGCTTGATGTGATGGCGGGCCGCAGCTCCTACCTGCAGATCTTTGGCGACGACTACCCCACCCCCGATGGCACCTGCATCCGCGATTACATCCACGTCAGTGACCTGGCCGAAGCCCACGTGCTCGGCCTCGGTCGCCTGCTCAACCAGGCCCCTAAGTCGGAACCCCTCGTTTACAACCTCGGCAACGGCACCGGCTATTCGGTGCAACAGGTGATTGAAGCCGCCAAGGCCGTGACCGGCCGGGGCCTGCTGGCCCATGTGGCACCCCGGCGCCCCGGTGACCCGGCCCAACTGGTGGCCGGCGCCGAAAAGGCCCGCCGCGAACTGGGCTGGCTGCCCCGCTATCCCCAGCTGGAGGTGATCCTGCAGCACGCCTGGGCCTGGCACCAGGCACGGCATCGCTGATCCCTGCCATCACAGCCGCCGCCTCACTCCCCACTCACTCCCCACTCACTCACCGATAGCGATTAATCAGCACTCCCATCACCAGGGCAAAATAGGTGGTGCCCATCAAGGACACCGCCAGACTGAACATCTGGGCCTGGGCGGTCAAGGGAACGATGGCGCCGCATCACTCCGCTTAACTCTGCCGGCAACGGGTCCTCGATCAGATTGGCGCTGATTGTGACGGAATGAGCCGCCAATACCAGGCCACCAGCCTGATTGGGGCCGAAGCGAAGGGCCCCCGCTGGAGGAACCGATTCAACCGAACAAGGGCAACTGGGTACCAGGGCCCTGGACGGCTGGCGGGCGCAGGGGCGGCTGGATCTCCCAGCCCGCCGGATCCCAGCCACCGAGGAGCGGCTCTAGGGCCCGCAGGCCAGGGCCATCGACGGCGGTCAGCCAGGCCTGCTCCAGGCCATCGGGCAGGAGCACCGGCATGCGGTCATGCAGGGGTCGGATCAGCCCATTGGCGGCGGTGGTGATCACGCAACAGCTTTCCACCTCACTGCCGTCGGGGCCGATCCAGCGGTCCCACAGGCCCGCCAACCAGAAGGGGGCGCCATCGCTGCGGCGGATCAGGCGCCCCTTCTCGTAAAAGCCATCGGCGGGCAACAGGCAGCGGCGGTGGCGCCAGGGGCCGCGGAAACTGGCCTTCTCCGGCACGGTTTCGCCGCGGGCGTTGAAAGGACGGTGGGCCAGGAGGGCATCCTTACTCCATTCCGGCAGCAGGCCCCAGAGCATCAGCGCCGCCTCCGGCCGGCCATGCTCCTGGCGCAGGGCCAACACCGGTTCGCCAGGGGCGATCAGGTGACACGGGGCGTAGTAGCGCTCCAGGCCCGGTGGTAGGCCCACCCCCAGCCGGTTGACCAGGGTCCTGATTGGGATGGTGAGGCTGAAGCGTCCACACATGGTTGGAACAGTCTCGAGCGGGGGCAAACCTGGATCCAGCCCTGCCGATCGCCAGCAAGGCCCTGGGCGTTCGGTTCTCACCCTCAACGGTGGGCTCCGCCGGGGCACGGGCCACCTAGTTTGAGCCCACCGACCCGCCAACCGCCCGTTCGCACCATGGCCATCCGACAGGACGAGACCCCCCCGAACAGGCGTTTCGGAATCATCAACCTGGTTTTGATCGGTTTAGGCGTGTTGCTGCTGGTCAGCAGCTTCTTGCCTAACCAGGCGAACCAGCAGGTGCCAAGGGTTCCCTACTCCCTATTCATTAACCAAGTGGATGACGGCGCCGTCAAGCGGGCCTTCATCACCCAGGACCAGATTCGCTACGAGCTCAATAACGCCGAAGAGGGTGCGCCCTCGGTGCTCGCCACCACTCCGATCTTCGACATGGAGCTGCCCCAACGGCTCGAGCAGCATGGCGTTGAATTCGCCGCTGCCCCACCGAAGCGCCCCAGCTTCATCACCACGGCCCTGAGCTGGGTGGTGCCGCCGCTGATTTTTATTCTGGTGCTGCAGTTTTTCGCCCGCCGCTCCATGGGCGGCGCCCAAGGGGCCCTGAGCTTTACCAAGTCGAAGGCCCGGGTCTATGTGCCCGATGAGGAATCCCGGGTCACGTTTGCCGATGTCGCTGGCGTGGATGAGGCCAAGGACGAACTGACCGAGATCGTTGATTTCCTCAAAACCCCTGAGCGCTACACGGCTATCGGCGCCCGCATCCCCAAGGGCGTGCTCTTGGTCGGCCCCCCCGGCACCGGCAAAACCCTGCTCTCAAAGGCCGTGGCCGGGGAAGCGGGGGTGCCCTTCTTCATCATTTCCGGTTCGGAATTTGTCGAGCTGTTTGTGGGCGCTGGCGCAGCCCGGGTTCGCGATCTATTTGAGCAGGCCAAACAAAAAGCCCCCTGCATCATCTTTATCGACGAATTGGATGCCATCGGCAAGAGCCGCTCCGGCTCCATGGGCGTGGTTGGTGGCAACGATGAACGGGAGCAGACCCTCAACCAGCTGCTGACCGAGATGGATGGCTTTGCCTCCAAGGACAAACCGGTGATCGTGCTAGCCGCCACCAACCAGCCCCAAACCCTTGATGCCGCCCTGCTGCGCCCCGGCCGCTTCGATCGCCAGGTGCTGGTTGACCGCCCCGACCTCTCCGGTCGTCGCACGATCCTTGAGATTTACGCCAAGAAGGTCAAACGCTCCGAGGGTGTCGATCTCGATCTCATCGCCCAGGCCACCAGCGGCTTCGCCGGCGCCGACCTGGCCAACCTGGTGAACGAGGCGGCCCTACTGGCGGCAAGGGCGAAACGCACCTCCGTGGAGCAAGGCGATCTCAACGAAGCGATTGAACGGGTGGTGGCGGGCCTCGAGAAGAAGAGCCGCGTGATGCAGCCCGATGAGAAAAAAGTGGTGGCTTACCACGAAGTCGGCCATGCCATCGTTGGGCACCTGATGCCTGGCGGTAGCAAGGTGGCCAAAATCTCGATCGTGCCCCGGGGCATGAGCGCCCTGGGCTACACCCTGCAACTCCCGACCGAAGAGCGCTTCCTCAATTCCAAGCAGGATCTCGAAGGCCAGATCGCCACCCTGCTGGGCGGCCGCTCCGCCGAGGAGCTGGTGTTTGGCTCCATCACCACCGGCGCCGCCAACGACCTGCAACGGGCCACCGACATCGCCGAGCAGATGGTGGGCACCTACGGCATGAGCG
>ERZ889217.1116-NODE-1116-length-14331-cov-13.594214_pt1 | contig 14331 bp, 14 predicted proteins | sample MGYA00521098_ERZ889217 | MGnify/ENA primary metagenome ERZ889217 (study PRJEB32303, sample SAMEA104408613) | aquatic metagenome | biome: Brackish water; feature: Pelagic; material: water | place: Baltic Sea | collected 2014-06-10T22:04:00 | depth 2,362 m ...
GATACCCCAAAGCGTAAAAGCTGTTGCGCGCCGCGAAAGGCCGCCTCGGATTAAGCGATGAGATAAATGATCGTGACCACCTTGGAATGGTGAGATGCCGCGTTTGATTCTTGAAAAGACAGCAACCGAAGTATCGAGAATTGGAACTGCAAGTAGAAGTATCGGTGTTGCAAGAGATGTCCACATCACTTTGGTACCCGGCTCTAGGCGAATAGTTAAGGTTGCAATTAGAACGCCTAGAAATAGCGCACCGGCATCGCCCATGTAGATACGAGCTGGGCTCTTATTCCATAGAAGAAAGCCAATTGTTGCTCCTGCGGTTACGGCGGCGAGAGCAGCAATAAAAAATTGTTGGCCTTGGAAACCGAGAATAAATAGCGCAATTGAAGTGACTGCCACAGTGCCTGCGGCGCCACCATCGAGATTATCGAAGAAATTAATTGAATTACAGATACCTACTACCCAGATTGAGGTGATGAACGCATCAATTATTTTCGAGTTTGTTGGGGTTCCCACTGTGTTCTGGGAAATCAAGATCCAAGCTACGGCCAGCCCAGCCACGGTTTGGATTGCAAGGCGAGGGCCTGGTCGTAAGTTGCTTATGTCATCCCAGAGCCCAATGCCACCAAGAACAATCGCTGGCGCAAGGACTGAAGTAAGTAGCAAAATGTTTTTGCTTGAAAAACCATCAAAGATTACCGCGCCATAAGAGATTAGTGCGACACCTAAGATAATTGCTACGCCACCGAGATAAGGGACTGGCTCTTTGTGGGTCTTGTGGGCAGCATTTGGGGCATCATAAATTTTGTTCGTGATTGCAATCTTTCGCATCACTGGGGTCAAAAAACCTACGGCAGCAAAGGTGGATACAAACAGCACGAAATATTGGAAGTTGCCAATTGCCATCTGTTATTTGTTTTTCTAATTAACCAGCAGAGCCTGATGGGCCAGATTTACGGCGAAACATCTTTGGGGCGTTGGCACCTGCTGCGGCATTTACCTTTGATCCCGAAGCCGGGCCACCTTTGACGCCTGAATTATTCTTGCCCTGCTTCTTGGCGAGCGCCTCTAACATCTTCGCCTTCGCATCAGCTTGTGCTTGATCTTTCTCATTCATTTGGTTGGCTCGACTCTCTCTATTGGTTGCGCCTTTGTTGTGAAGCTCTCTAAAAGTAACTTTACTTCTGATTCTTTATATCGATAGTGGCGACCTGCAGTCTTGATGATTGTAAGCCTGCCCTCACTCGCCCAGCGATTTATTGTCTTTGGCCCGACCCGAAATAACTTAGCAACTTCGGCCGCGGTCAATAAAACTTCTTGTTCGCCGATCATTGGGTAATCCTAACTCAATCAAGTTGCAGCTTCGAAGGCCGAAACCTTGCGCCATCTTGAAATTAAGCGCTCATATCCCACGCCCGCCTTTGCGCCATCACCGGTAGATAGGCCAGATAGCGAGAGTTGAATATCTTCAATTGAGGTATCGGCCTCAAGGCCAGATTCACCATCACTAATAAGTATCTGTTCGAGATATCCAGCTAGGCCGCCATAATCAACTTCGACTATTGATTCAGGATGAAAGAGCGTCATCCATTCGAGCAGATCTGCAATCTCTTCTTCGATTGGACCGTTGCCAAATGCTGAGACAACAGACTCGTGGGTAAAGATGCAACGATTTTTGGCATTTGTAATCGAGGTCCGCATATATGTGAAGGGGCCATCTTCAGATTGTCCACGCAAGCGATCTTCGGGTTGAAAGAGTGAGAACCAGCGAGGTGGCACCGTCCAAGTTTCAGTAAGGATGTGTGGGACTTTATCTTCGATAATTTCTGAGTTTATATTTATTGCCTCTTCGATATTTTCTGGAACAAAGAATTTTGAAACTGGAAGTGGTACCGAGCTTTTGAAATCATCTAGCGCCGCCCAGACTCTTGCTGCAGTTGACCATGGGCAGATATAACGCTTGTCCTCCCATTCGAGAATGTGGGCGCCATCTGGTTTTAGTGCAGGTGGTTCAGTAATTATTGTGCGACGAAGTGCGCGATTTTGTTCATCGCGTCCAGTACTTGAAGTAATTGGGATTGACTCCCAGCGCAACGCCTCAGCTGGTGAGAATGCGGTGAGTGGTTCGTAGATGCGAAGTGATGCGACGTAAGGTGTTGGACGCATTACGCACGTGCGATGTAGTTGCCTTCGGCAAATGGATCTTCATTGTTCTCGCTCTGCTCTTGTGAAACTTCACCGTGAAGCTCTTTAGATAACCGCTCTAAATCCATTTCGGTGTTTGAATATTTCAAATCACGAGCTACTCGTGTGGCTTTTGCTTTTTGTCGGCCTCGCCCCATGCGCGTGACCTCCTTCTCGCTTTATAAGTTATGAGTTCTTCAGAGCTGAAGGTTATCGCGCCGCGAAGCTGCCTTCCAACTCAGCCCTGCCCTGTGAGGCGCGCTGTGCGGTGATTTCTAGTTCTCTCTCTATAACCCCTGCGGCCCAGGCTTTCATTCCGCGGGCAGCCAGGCTTCGGATCGTTAAATCAGCGGCCTCAGGGGCGACTATTGCCGCCATTCCGATGCCACAGTTGAAGGTGCGCTCTAAATCACTCTGCGGGACGCCGCCGACCTTAGCCAGGTAGGCCATCTCTAAGGGCAGGGCCCAGGTCGATCGGTCATAGACCGCTTTCAAGTTGGAGGGAATAACACGGGCAGTGTTCTCAGCGATGCCGCCGCCAGTGATGTGGGTAAAGGCGTGGAGATCACTCTTTAGGCCATTGATCAGAGCTAGGCAATCTAATGAATAAATTTCAGTTGGGGTCAGAAGAACCTCGCCTAGTGTCTTTGTGAAATCTTGAGGCGTTGAATCTAACTTTAAGTTTTTTGTCTTCAGAATATGTCGGACTAGTGAGAAACCATTTGCATGAATACCACTTGCTGGCATTGCAATAATTACATCACCGCTCTTTATCTTTTCAGCGCCTAGAATTTTATCGAAATCAACTGCCCCGGTTGCCGCTCCTGCAATATCAAATTCATCTTCGCCAAGTAACCCTGGATGTTCGGCGGTCTCACCACCAACTAGCGCAGTGCCAGCCTTGGCACAGCCCTTTGCAATTCCTGAAACTATTTCGGCAATGCGAGTTGGAAAGACTTTCCCGACTGCAATGTAATCGGTCATAAAAAGTGGCTCTGCGCCACAGACAACTAAATCATCAACGACCATTGCAACAAGATCCTCACCAATCGTGTCGTACTTGCCGAGCGCTCTTGCGATCTCGGTCTTGGTGCCAACGCCATCTGTTGAAGTTGCAAGAATCGGGCGCGAGAATTTTTTAAGTGCGCTGACATCAAATAGCCCGGCGAAGCCTCCGATATCTCCGATGACTTCTGGGCGGCGAGCTTTCTTTAGATGCTCTTTCATTAATTGAACAGCTAGATCACCGGCATCAATATCTACGCCAGCTGCGCTATAGGTGCTTGTCATTCGAAGCGATTCACAACTTCTAATAAATTCTTACCGGTAGATAAATCGGTTGGAATCTGAATTGGATAATTTCCAGTAAAGCAGGCGTTACATAATTTATCTTCAGCAATTGTTGTGGCGGCGATTAGGCCTTCCATCGAGACATAACCAAGTGAGTCTGCCCCGATTGATCGGCGGATCTCTTCGACTTCAAGGCCGGCAGCAATCAGCTCAGCGCGTGAGGCGAAGTCGATACCGTAATAACAGGGCCATTTAACTGGTGGCGAAGAGATGCGGACGTGGATTTCAAGGGCGCCGGCTTCACGGAGCATTCGCACGAGGGCGCGTTGGGTATTGCCGCGGACAATTGAGTCATCGACAACAACGATGCGCTTGCCCTCAATAATTTCGCGAAGTGGATTTAATTTAAGTCGGATTCCAAGTTGGCGAATGGTCTGGCTTGGTTGAATAAAGGTGCGACCGACGTAAGAGTTCTTAACTAAACCTGCGCCATAAGGAATTCCGGAAGCCTTTGCATAACCGACCGCTGCCGGAGTTCCAGATTCGGGGACTGGAATTACGAGATCGGCGATTGCTGGATGTTCTTTAGCGAGTTGTTCACCAACTGCAACGCGAGTTGCATGAACATTGCGGCCAGAGATGGAAGTATCTGGTCTGGCTAGATAGACATATTCAAAGATGCAGCCCTTTGGATCTGGTGTCGCCCATTTGTGCGAGCGCAGACCATTCTGATCGATTGCGATAAATTCACCGGGCTCAACTTCGCGGACAAATGAGGCGCCGACAATATCTAGCGCAGCAGATTCAGATGCGACGACCCAACCATGTTCGAGTTTTCCGATAACAAGTGGGCGCACACCGTGAAGATCGCGAGCAGCATAGAGCGTCTGTTCATCCATAAAGACGAGTGAGAATGCGCCTTTGAGTTGTGGCAGAACTTCAAGTGCTGATGATTCAAAGTTTTTTCCCTCTTGGGCTGCGATAAGGGCCGTCATAATTTCAGTATCAGTTGTGGCGCTCTGGCCATGATCGTTCTTCTCAATATTTAACTTTGAGAGTTTCTCGGCTAAGTCGCCGGTGTTTGTTAAATTGCCGTTGTGGGCCAGAGCTAAAGTCCCGTGGTTTGTTGCGCGAAGCGTTGGCTGGGCATTGTTCCAAGTTGAAGAACCAGTCGTGCTATATCTGCAGTGGCCAATTGCTAAATTGCCAGTAAGGGTTGCAAGGTCGCTCTCAGTAAATACTTGCGAGACCAGACCCATATCTTTATAGACAAAGATTCGCTCGCCATCGCTGGTTGCGATTCCGGCAGATTCTTGGCCGCGATGTTGTAGCGCATAGAGCCCGTAAAACGTTAGCTTTGCGACCTCTTCACCTGGCGCCCAGACACCAAATACTCCGCACTCATCTTGCGGTAAATGCTCACCCTGATCACCAGTAAAGAGTTCGAAGGTTAATTTTCCATCGGGGCGGCGGGCCATGGCGTAATCCTATTCCGCGCTCGAAAGTTGTAGAAATAGCTCAGATAGGTCCGAGCGCTCACCTGAAGCTGCGATTCGACCATCGCTAATTCCATCCCGCCAGGTGATCTCTTGCTTTGTGATTGCAAAGAGGGTTTGGGCGCTCATCTCAACAACATTTGGCGGCGTACCTCGTGTGTGTTTCGGTCCTTCAACACATTGGATAGCTGAAAATGGTGGGATCCGAAGTTCAACGGCGTGGCCAGGTGCGAGTTTAGAAATCTTGGCAAGGATCTCTTTTACTTGGCTCATAATCTCTGGATCTCGCATCGCTAAATTATCCAAATAACTTCGGGAAGGTTTCGGTATGTGCCTTTGAGAGTTCGTCGATTGAAATGACAGTCTGATTGATTTCAAGATCGCTGCCACCAGTTGTGCCGATTTTATAAATTGGAATCTGATACTTACCGGCCAATGAGACGATTTCATTTGTGGCGGTATCTTTTAACGAGACTAGAACGCGGCCAGGTGTTTCGCTAAAGAGGGCGTTTGCAACATCATTTAAATCAACGCGGGCGCCGATCTTATTTTTCAGAACAGCTTCAACCAAAGTTGCAGCTAGGCCACCATTAGAAACATCGTGAGCTGATTCAAAGATTGGTTGGCCCTCTAACAAGAAATTAACTAAGCGCTTCTCCATAACTAGATCTGCAACCGGCGATAAATTTCCAATCTCGCCATGTAGATATGCCCATTCACTGCCAGAGAGATTCGAGTTGTATTTTCCGATGACATAAAGATCAAGGCCAGCACTTGGGATTCCCATTGGTGTGCGCTTTCGAACATCTTGAATTACACCCAGTACGCCGATAACTGGTGTTGGCAGGATCGCAACATCACCGGTCTGGTTATAGAAGGAGACGTTGCCGCCAGTGATTGGAAGGTCGAGTTCTAAGGCAGCATCTGCAAGCCCGCGTACAGTTTCAGCAAATTGCCACATGACTCCTGGATCTTCAGGTGAGCCAAAGTTAAGGCAATTCGTTACCGCTAGCGGTTTTGCGCCAGTTGTCGCGATATTGCGACAGCTCTCGGCCAAGGCTAATTTTGCGCCCTCATATGGATCTAAATATGACCAGCGAGCATTTGCATCGGTAGAGACTGCAACGCCGAGATGAGTTTTATCATCGATACGAATTAGTCCTGAGTCTTCAGGTTGAGCAAGAACAGTATTGCCCTGAACATATTTATCGTACTGTGAGGTAACCCAGGATTTATCTGCAATATTTGGACTTGCGATTAATTTGAGAATTGCAGCTTTAATCTCATCTGCATCGGTCGGCATCGGAACAGTGAAGGTTGATTTCGCTAATTTCTCAAGATAATCAGGTTTCTTGATTGGACGATCATAGACCGGGCCATCGTGTGCAACGGTGCGCGGTGGTACATCAACAATTAGTTCGCCATTAAATGTTATGTGTAACCGCTCGCCGCTTGTCACTTCACCGATGACAGTTGCAGTTACATCCCACTTCTTGCAGATTGCCATAAAGTGTTTAATCTTTGCCGGTTCCACAATTGCGCACATACGCTCTTGAGATTCGCTCATCAAAATTTCTTCAGGGGATAGCGATGGATCGCGCAGCGGAACTTTCTCTAAATTAATCTGCATACCGCCGCTGCCGGCAGATGCAAGCTCACTTGTTGCACAAGAGAGCCCAGCGCCACCGAGATCTTGAATCCCGATAACTAAATCGGCCTTAAAGATTTCAAGGCAGCACTCGATTAAAACTTTTTCGGCAAATGGATCGCCAACTTGTACCGATGGCCGCTTTGTAGGTTTTGCCGCGTTAAAGGTTTCAGATGCCAGAACAGATACGCCACCGATGCCATCCCCGCCAGTCTTTGCGCCAAATAAAACGACTAAATTTCCGGTGCCATGCGCTGTTGCAAGCTTGATATCTTCATGTTTCATCACGCCAACACAGAGCGCATTTACTAGTGGATTTCCGGCATAGGTTTCATCAAAGACAATCTCACCGCCAATATTTGGTAGGCCTAAACAATTTCCATAACCACCGATTCCAGCAACGATTCCGGGTAAAACTCGGCGGGTATCTTCGGCATCGGCTGGGCCAAAGCGCAGCGGATCCATAACTGCAATTGGGCGGGCGCCCATCGTTAAAATATCGCGGACGATGCCACCGACTCCGGTCGCAGCGCCTTGGTATGGCTCGATAAAAGATGGGTGGTTGTGAGATTCAATTTTAAATGTCACCGCATAGTTCTGTCCGATATCTACTACACCAGCATTCTCACCAATACCAACAAGGAGGGCATCGGACTTAACGGCCTTTTCGCCAAATTGTTTCAAATGAATTTTTGAGGATTTGTAAGAACAGTGCTCAGACCACATAACTGAATACATCGCTAGCTCACTTGAAGTTGGGCGCCGGCCAAGAATTGTTTTGATCCGGGCGTATTCATCGGGCTTGAGTCCGAGTTCAGCAAATGGTTGTTCGGTATCTGGGTTCTGGGTTGCAGTTGTTACGGTATCTAGCGCCATTAACGACCAACCAATTGCTGCAGTACTGAGGTGAAGAAGGTAAGACCATCGGTGCTTGGTCCAGTTAAATCTTCAATCGCATGTTCAGGGTGGGGCATAAGTCCAACAACATTGCCACGCTCATTTGAAATACCAGCAATTAAATTACGTGAACCATTTGGATCAAAATCGAGGTAACGCGCAATAACTCGGCCCTGGTTTTCTAGCATATTCAAAGTCGCATCATCACATTGGAATGAGCCTTCGCCATTTTTAAGTGGAATTACTATCTCTTGCCCAGCCTTGAAACCGCTGGTCCAAACTGTGTTCACGTTCTCGATCTTTAGCTTCTGATCGCGGCATAAGAAGTGCAGATTGCTGTTGCGGGTCAGTGCGCCTGGAAGTAAGTGTGATTCACATAAGACTTGAAAGCCATTGCAGATTCCGAGTACTGGAAAGCCATGCTCTGCTGCAGTAACAATTGAATTCATGATTGGGGCAAAGCGAGCGATTGCCCCGCAGCGTAAGTAATCGCCGTATGAGAAGCCACCTGGAAGAACTACTGCTTCTACCTCTTTTAAATCATCGCTCGCGTGAAATAGTGGAACTGCCGTACCACCGGCCACTTCGATTGCGCGCGCCGCATCGCGATCATCTAGCGATCCTGGAAAGGTAACGACGCCAACTCGAAATGACATTACTCCTCGACTCTCACAAGATAAGTTTCAATGACTGGATTTGAGAGCAACGTTTCTGCAGCTTTCTCTACCTCTGCCATCTGGGCTGGTGTTGGATTGCCATCGATCTCAATTTCAAAACGTTTTCCTTGGCGCACTGACTTTGCAAAGGTGAAACCTAAGCGGGGTAGAGCCGATGCAACTGCCTGACCCTGTGGATCTAGTATTTCGGGCTTCAACATAACCTCAACAATTATCTTCGCCATTTTATAGATCCTTTCCGGTAATCAATTTAAATGCGCTGGTATAACGCTCTTGCGTCTTTGCAACTACCTCATCGGGAAGTGGCGGAGGATTGCTATTTCGATCCCAACCGGAATTTAATAACCAGTCGCGAACAAATTGTTTGTCATATGAGTAACGGGTATCGGGTTCCCAGAACCGCGATGAATCAGGAGTTAGGGCTTCATCGCCTAGGCAAATCATGCCAGATGAATCGATGCCAAATTCGAATTTAGTGTCGGCCAAGATAATCCCTTTTGTTGCCGCGAAGTCATGGGCCTTTGAATAGAGGGCGAGGGTTAACTTTCTTAAGATTTCGGCGGCTTGGTCGCCAATTATTTCAACACACTTTTCATATGTGATGTTCTCATCGTGCTCACCATCTTGCGCCTTTGTCGCTGGCGTAAAGATTGGTTCTGGCAGCTTTGCCCCTTCACTTAAACCTGCTGGTAATTTAACGCCGCAGACGCTCTGAGTTTTCTGATACTCAACCCAACCCGAGCCAGCTAAATAGCCACGCGCTACGCATTCAATCGGGAACATAACCAAGGGTTTAACAATTACGGCGCGGCCAGCAACTTCGGCTGGAACATCGGTAGAGACAATGTGGTTTGGCACAACATCTTTTAGAAGTTCAAACCAGAAGAGGGAGAGTTTGGTTAGCAATATTCCTTTATTTGGAATTGGCGTTGGCAAGATGTAATCAAATGCCGATATCCGATCTGAGGCAACAATTAATAGCTCATCTTTATCGTTGCTATACAAATCCCGGACTTTCCCGCTGCGCAGATGTCGCCATCCGGTTAGCACGGCGGTCACCGAATTTGGCCGGGACGGTACTGCGCTGCTGGCGCATTAGCGGAGGTAATCGCATCGATGCGGTTTACAACTCGCTGGGTCTGTCCTTTTGCATCACCGGTAAATTCAAGTGGTTTTGCAAGTAGCGCAGTTAAATCTTTAACTGTTAAGGGAATTCGAGAATCATCAGCAATTGCTTGGATCATTAAATTTGGTTTCCCGGCGCGGATGCCGAGGGCTGCTGCCACTGCATGTTCCTTGATAACTTCGTGCGCAACTTCGCGTCCGATTCCCGCCTTTACCGCCGCCATCAGAATCTTTGTAGTCGCGAGAAATGGTAGGTACTTAGCAAGCTCGGCCTCAATTACATCTGGGAAGGCGCCGAATTCTAGAAGCACGGTCATAAAAGTTTCGATAAGACCATCAAAGGCGTAGAAGGCATCGGCGATCGCAACGCGGCGAACAACGCTGCAAGCAACATCGCCCTCATTCCATTGGTCACCAGATAACTCACCAACCATTGAGGCATAGCCTCGAAGTACTACGGCAAGGCCAGTTACCCGCTCGCAAGAGCGCGTATTCATCTTGTGTGGCATTGCAGATGAACCAACTTGGCCGGCCTTAAAGCCTTCGGTAACAAGTTCAGCGCCGGCCATTAACCGGATCGAAGTTGCAAGCGATGATGGCGCAGCAGCCAGTTGAACCAGCGTTGTTACAACATCAAAATCAAAAGATCTTGGATAGATCTGACCGGTTGAATCTAAGATATTTTCAAAGCCAAGATGAGTCGCGACATCGCGCTCTAACTTGGCGTGTGCTTCAGGTGAGCCAAGGAGATCGATTGAATCTTGCGCTGTGCCTACCGGACCTTTGATCCCGCGAATTGGATAACGTGAGATTAAATTATCGAGGCGATCATATGCAAAGAGCAATTCTTCAGCTGCAGATGCAAAGCGCTTCCCGAGAGTTGTTACTTGAGCCGGAACGTTATGTGAGCGGCCAGCAATTGGCTGATCAATATATTTTGTTGCAAGTGAGCCCAATAATCCAAGTGATGCAACTGTGCGATTTCGAGCAAGCTGGAGGCCATCTCGAATCTGCATTGCCTCAACGCTCTCGGTTAGATCTCGTGATGTCATCCCGGCGTGAATCACTTGGTGACCGGCTAAGGTGTTGAACTCTTCGATGCGCGCCTTTACATCATGGCGGCTCTGCTTTTCGCGATCATCAATTGAAGCAAGGTCGACTTTTGAAAGCACTTTTTCGTAATCTGCAATAACGGATTCTTCGATTTTGTGGCCTAGTTTTGATTGGGCGCGCATTACCGCGATCCATAATTTTCGTTCGCTAATTATCTTTGACTCTGGCGCGAAAATCTCGCGCATTCCCGCAGATGCATATCTTTGGGCTAATACACTCACTTGCAAATTATCTCGCATTTAATTGCCCTTCTCTGCCACCGACGCATTTAGCGCGATATCACGGCGATAATGGCTGCCCGGCAGTGAAATCCTAGAGATCGTGCGATAGGCGGCATCTCTGGCTTGGGTTAAATCGCTACCTAGCCCAGTGACGCTAAGTACTCGTCCGCCAGATGAGCGCAGAACTCCATCGCGCAGTTGGGTTCCGGCATGGAAGACCGATGAGTTTGAATTTGTTCGAATTCCAGTAATTATGTCGCCAGATTTTGGTTGACTTGGATATCCCTCTGATGCAAGCACAACCGTTACAGCTGATTGATCTGACCATTCAAGTTCTTGAAAATTTTCTAGCTTTGAAGTTGCTGCAGCAAATAATAGTTGTGCAAGTGGCGTCTTTAGCCTTGGCAATAAGACTTGAGTCTCTGGATCACCAAAGCGCGCATTGAATTCAATAACTCTGGTGCCGCGCGCAGTTAGGGCAAGGCCGGCATATAAGAGTCCGACAAATGGCGTGCCGCGCGCAGCCATCTCTTTTACCGTTGGATTTAAAACTTGAGTTAAAACTTCCGCCATGATTTCATCTGGCGCCCAAGGCAACGGTGAGTATGCGCCCATGCCACCAGTATTTGGTCCGAGATCACCATCGAAGGCTCGTTTAAAATCTTGTGCTGGTTGCATAGCTATGACAGTTTTGCCATCACTAATTCCAAAGAGTGAGACTTCTGGACCATCTAAAAATTCTTCGATTACAACTTGTGTTGATTGCAGCGCATGTTCGATTGCTTCATCGCGATCATTTGTGACAACAACGCCCTTGCCAGCCGCAAGTCCATCATGCTTTACAACATATGGCGCGCCAAAAGTATCTAACGCCTTCTCAATCTCAGCGCGATTTGTGCAGGTAAAACTCTTTGCAGTTGGGACTCCGGCATCTCGCATTACCTGCTTTGCAAAATCCTTTGAGCCCTCAAGTTGAGCGGCAGCTTTTGATGGACCAAAGCAGGCGATTTTCGCCTTGCTTAGCGCATCCGCAAGGCCATTTACTAATGGTTTTTCTGGGCCAACTACTACGAGATCGATTCCTAATTTTTCTGCGAGTGCTACGACGGCGCCGTTATCATCGGTATTAATTTCATGACAGAGCGCAATTTCTGCGATGCCGGGATTTCCTGGTGCTACATGTAGTTCTTCTAAAGTTGTATCGCGATTTAGTGCTGCAGCTAAAGCGTGTTCACGCCCGCCAGAACCAATTAGCAATACTTTCAAATGAAATCCCTTACTGAAATAGTTTCATCGCGACCTGGTCCAACTCCGATTGCGCTGATTGGCGCCTGTGAAATCTCTTCTAGATATTTAACATAAGCCTGAGCATTTGCCGGAAGATCACTAAATTTACGGGCAGCTGAAATATCTTCGCTCCAACCCGGTAAATATTCATAGATCGGTTTAGCGTGATGGAAATCTGTCTGTGATGATGGCAGCTCTTCAACACGCTTGCCATCGATCTCATATGCAACACATACCGGAATTTTCTCCCAGCCCGTTAGGACATCTAACTTTGTTAAGAAGAAATCAGTTAGACCATTTACGCGAACCGCGTAGCGCGCAATCGGTGCGTCATACCAACCACAACGACGGGCGCGCCCGGTAGTAACACCAACTTCGCCACCAATCTTGCGAAGTTTCTCACCATCTTCATCGAACAACTCGGTTGGGAATGGACCGGAACCAACCCGAGTTGTGTAAGCCTTAACAATTCCAATAACGCGAGTGATCTTTGTTGGTCCGATTCCAGAACCGGTAGATGCGCCGCCTGCAGTTGGATTTGATGATGTGACAAACGGATATGTGCCATGATCGACATCGAGCAAGGTTCCTTGCGAACCTTCAAGAAGTACGGTTTTACCTGCTCTAAGCGCCTGATCTAAGAGCAGCACGGTATCGGTTACATATGGCCGCAAGATCTCGGCATAACCTATATATTCGGTTAGGACTTCTTCGATCTCAATACCTTTGCGATTAAAGACCTTGGCTAATACCTGGTTCTTATCGCGGAGCGCACCTTCAATTTTCTGGCGCAGAATTGAGGGATCAAATAGATCTTGAACTCGAATTCCGATGCGATTTATCTTGTCGGCATAGGCTGGTCCGATTCCGCGGCCAGTTGTTCCGATCTTTGAGTTTCCAAGAAATCGTTCTGAGACCTTATCGATAGTGCGGTGATAAGGCATAATCAAATGTGCATTGGTGCTGATCTTTAACTTTGAGGTATCGATACCGCGTTCATTCAATCCTTTAATCTCTTCAAGCAGAACAGATGGATCGATAACTACGCCATTTCCAATAACTGGCACAACATTTGGCGAGAGAATCCCAGATGGTAGAAGATGCAAGGCATATTTCTGATCACCGATTACAACTGTATGACCGGCATTGTTTCCACCTTGATAGCGAACAACATAATCCACGCGCTCACCAAGTAGATCAGTGGCTTTGCCTTTGCCTTCATCGCCCCATTGGGCGCCGAGGAGAACTAGTGCTGGCATCTATCCGAGAAGTGAAGTGCCAGTTGAGCGAAGATCTTCGCAAGCCAGAACAACGCGAGCAGCAATACCAGCTTCAGCAGCCTTGCCCCATGCACGTGGATCGTAAACCTTCTTATTTCCAACTTCGCCATCAATCCTCAGTACACCATCATAATTTTTCAAAACATGATCGACGATTGGGCGAGTGAAGGCATATTGGGTATCGGTATCGATATTCATCTTAATCACGCCGTAATCAAGGGCTTCGCGAATCTCAGAGAGCAGTGAGCCAGAACCACCATGGAATACCAAGTCCATTGGCTTTGATCCAGCAGCAAGTCCGTGCTTTGCTGCGACGGCATCTTGCAGTGTCTTTAAAATTGCTGGCTGTAGGACAACATTTCCTGGCTTGTAAACGCCATGAACGTTTCCGAAAGTTGCGGCAACCATGTAGCGACCACGCTCGCCCATTCCTAAAGTTTCAACTGTCATCAGTGCATCTTCAGGAGTTGAGTACAGCTTTGCATCGTGCTTTGCCTCGATACCATCTTCTTCGCCACCGACAACTCCGATTTCAATTTCAAGAAGTGTGCGCGCAGCTGCGGACTTTACGATTAGCTCATCTGCAATCGACATATTCTCTGGCATTGAAACTGCAGAGCCATCCCACATGTGAGAGCTAAATAGTGGACCCTTGCCAGATTTGATTCGCTCTGCTCCGAGATCCAAAAGTGGACGCATGAAGCCATCCAACTTTTCAACCGGGCAGTGGTCGGTATGAATTGCAATATTAACGTTGTAGTTCTTCGCAACTATGTGTGCGAACTCGGCGAGCGCTACGGCGCCATCAACCATATTCTTTACAGTTGAACCAGATAGGTATTCCGCTCCGCCCCAAGATATTTGGACGATGCCATCAGATTTTGCTTCAGCAAATCCACGAATTGCTCCGATTAGCGTCTGTGAAGATGAGACGTTGATTGCCGGATATGCGAAGGCCTTTGCCTTTGCGCGGTCCAACATTTCGGCATAAATTTCCGGGGTTGCTATTGGCATTTTTTTCTCCCAAATCGATAGGTGACTGCCGTAAATCTCTGGCCGGGCACTTCGATGGGCTGCGGTGAGGCTTACGGCATATCCCACCACATTTTGGGG
>ERZ889217.1117-NODE-1117-length-14297-cov-10.346229_pt1 | contig 14297 bp, 13 predicted proteins | sample MGYA00521098_ERZ889217 | MGnify/ENA primary metagenome ERZ889217 (study PRJEB32303, sample SAMEA104408613) | aquatic metagenome | biome: Brackish water; feature: Pelagic; material: water | place: Baltic Sea | collected 2014-06-10T22:04:00 | depth 2,362 m ...
CCACCGCGAATTGGTGGCACACCTGTTTAAGGTGCGGGGAGCAATACTAATGGTGCGTAAGCGGTTTAATCAACCTGAACAACTAATAAAACCCAGAAAATCCAATAAATATGGGCTTTCGTAAGGGACGTCGTTATAGGCATAGCTATGTGCGCGATATATACATCGTTATATCATCGTTCGACCGTGTAATCCTCAATGCTGGCAAGGGTTTCATGAGTTACTAAGGTTTGTGCGTGAGTGATATTTCGTTTAATCCTTTTGACCCTGAATTTCGCCAAGACCCTCATCCATTTTACGATCGGTTGCGCAGAGAACAACCAGTTCACAAAACGCCAATCGGTTTTGTGGTGCTCACGCGATACGAAGACGTTGTAAACACACTTCGCAATAATGATTTCAGTCGCGATATTGAATTGAATGCGAACTTGCCAGAGACTCCAACTCGAAAATTTAAACGAGAAAATATTCGCAGCAAATCAATCTTGAATCTGGATCCGCCAGATCACACTCGCTTGCGACGATTAGTTTCGAAGTCGTTTACGCCAAGCGCAATTGAACAATTGCGACCAAGAATTCAAGCCCTCGTAGATCAATCACTAAGCAACGCCAAGAAAACGGGCCACCTCGAACTAGTTGAAGAACTCGCTTTTCCAGTGCCATTTCAAGTGATTTCTGATCTGTTGGCGATGCCAACAGACCGCGGAAGCGAACTACGTGAGTGGTCACAAATAATTACTGCGACTCTTGAACCAACAACTGGAGTCGAAGATCTCGAACTAGCAGAAGTTGCGATAGGCAAAATGCGACCATACCTCGAAGAAATAATCGAACACCGTCGACACAATATGGGCGACGATATGTTGTCTTCGTTAATTGCTGTTGAAGAGCAAGGCGAGAAACTAAATAACGATGAACTGATGTCGTTCGTAATTTTGCTTTACATTGCTGGTCACGAAACAACCGTAAATCTGATTGGCAATTCGGTGCACGCGTTGCTCACCCACCCCGAGCAATTAGCAACGATGCGTCGTGAGTCATGCACTCAAAACATGGTGGATGAATTATTGCGCTATAACGGGCCGGTGCAACACACAATTCGCACGCCAATCGTTGATGTCTTGCTTAACGTTGACGGGCAAGAAGTCAAGATCAACAAGGGCGCTCTTGTGCTGGCAAGTTTGGCTGCAGCGAATCACGACTCAAGCGTGTTTGCGAACCCGCACAAACTAGATTTTTCGCGCCACAACTCGAATCGGCATGTTGCCTTCTCGGCAGGTGTGCACTATTGCCTTGGTGCATCTTTAGCCAAGCTTGAAACCGAAATTGCAGTCGGAACCTTGGTGCGTGAGTTCAAAAATATTCAGATCGAAGGCGAACCACAATGGCGCGACCGACTCACTATTCGTGGGGCAATAAAACTTAATTTGCTAGTTAGTTAGTTAGCTAGCTAGTTAGTTAGCTAGCTAGTTAACTAGCCGGAAATATCTACGAGGTGATAACCAGTTTTGCCTTTACGCAGCAATAACCAACGTCCGTGCAACAACGTAATCTTTGAAAGATTCGTTTGATCATCAATTTGATCACCATTGGCACGCACACTGCGCTGAGTTATTAAGCGCCGAGCCTCGGTGTTAGAGGCAGCAAGTTTTGTTTCGACCAACACCGCCACTGCGTCGCTAAGTGCCGCCGAACCCATCTGTGTCACAGCGACTTCGCTAGCAATTAAATGCATTGTGGCTTGAGTTGCCGACATCGGATTAGCGCCAAACAAGACTGCTGCTGCTTGTTCGGCGGCTTCGGCGGCTTCTTCGCCGTGCACGAGTGATGTCAACTCACGAGCCAAACTTCGCTGACCAATACGAGATTCTGGTGTGCGTTGTTGCTCGGCAACTATTTCTTTAATCACATCGATTGGATGCAACGAAAACTGCATCAACATTTTTTCAATATCGGCGTCGGCAATCTGAACCCAATATTGGCGAAACTGATACGGCGAAGTGCGACGAGCATCGAGCCATACGGCACCGTCGGCTGTCTTGCCAAACTTTGTGCCATCGGCTCGTGTAACTAGCGGCCATGTCAGACCATAGGCCGATCGACTGAGACGCTTACGAATTAGATCGATACCGGCAGTGATGTTTCCCCACTGATCCGAACCACCCATTTGCATTTCGCAATCATGATGCTCTGCGAGATGACGAAAGTCGTTGGCTTGCAACAACATATAACTGAACTCGGTATACGACAAGCCGTTGGTTTCAGCGATACGACTCTTTACCGAATCTTTGGCCAACATCTGATTAACCGTGATGTGTTTGCCAACCTCGCGAAGAAAGTCGAGCATCGAAATTTTGCGAGTCCAATCGGCGTTGTCAACCAGCGTCGCCTGCGTTGGACCTTTCTCAAAATCTAAAATTCTCTCCAATTGTCGTTTAATATTTTGAACATTGTGCTGAAGTGTTTCAACATCCAATAAATTGCGTTCTTCACTTCGCCCAGAAGGATCGCCGACCATGCCAGTTGCTCCCCCAGCCAAAGTAAATGGGCGATGACCAAGCAATTGCAAACGCCGCAGAGTTATTTGCCCTAACAAATGACCGATGTGCAATGAATCAGCAGTCGGGTCAAAGCCAACATATACGCCCAATGATGATTGCGTGGCGCGAGCAGTTAATGCAGCACGATCTGTGCTGTCGTGAATTAATCCTCTGGCAGCAAATTCTTTAACAAAATCTTGCGCCGATGCCATTTCGTCAATAATAGGCGTTATCAGTTCACCAGTGTTGCAACACGGGCGCGCATAACCGTTATTGCGCCGCTCAATTCGATGGCTTGTGCGGCACCGGGTATCGGTCCACCACCACCTTGAGTTGATCGACGCGAAATTCCGACACCTGGTTGCAACAACGATGCAGCATCGGCACCAAGTTTTTCATCGGCGGTGACTAATTGCGAAAGTTTCACAGAGTCACGAATTGATTTGCTAACAAGCGCACCGACATGGGCGTGTGCCTCACGAAATGGCATGCCACGCGCGACAAGCCACTCGGCAAGATCTGTTGCACCCAACAACTCAGAATCAGCAGCGCTCTTCATCGTCTGCGTATTGAAGGTCGCCGTTGAAATCATGCCAGCCAGCGCTTGCAATGCGAGCCCAACTTGATTTACCGAATCAAATAACGGCTCTTTATCTTCTTGCAAATCGCGGTTATAGGCAAGTGGTAATCCTTTGAGGGTTGCCAGCAGTCCGGTCAGATTGCCAATCAATCGACCAGATTTTGCGCGCGCAAGTTCGGCGATGTCGGCATTCTTTTTTTGGGGCAACATTGAAGACCCAGTTGAATAAGCATCATCTAGAACTGCAAAGCCAAACTCTTGAGTCGTCCAAAGCACCCACTCTTCACCCAGACGCGATAAATGAACGCCGATCAGTGTGAGATCAAAAAGTGCTTCTGCAACAAAGTCACGATCAGAAACTGCATCCATTGAATTATTAAATCGACGCGCAAAACCAAGTTCTTTCGCAACAAAATCAGCATCAAGTGGCAAGGATGAACCAGCGAGTGCACCAGCACCCAGCGGTGAAACATCTAGACGCTCAATAGTTTGAGTCAGACGATCAACGTCACGCAACATTGCCCAAGTGTGTGCGGCAAAATGATGTGCGAGCAACACAGGTTGCGCACGTTGCATATGTGTATAGCCCGGCAAATATACCCCGTCGCTGCCCCAGCCTGATTCGCCGGCTCGTTTGTTTAAAACTTCGCAGAGTTCAAGCGTCAATTTGGCGATGTTGCTCAATTCGCGCTTGCACCACAAACGTAATGCAGTAGCAACTTGATCGTTGCGGCTTCTGCCTGTGTGCAATTTTGCGCCAGTGTCGCCGGCGATTTGTGTGACACGCCTTTCAATTGCTGTGTGTATGTCTTCGTCGCTAGCGACAAAAACAAATTTATCGTTCGCAAATTCGTTGGCAACTGTTTCTAGTGCCGTCACTATCTTTTCACCTTCGATTTTGCTAATGATCTGTGAATGAACAAGACCTTTGACATGTGCAATAGAACCAGTGATGTCGTCACGCCATAATTTCTGGTCAAACGACAGGCTCTGGGTAAACTTCATTAGCGAATCTGCCGGATTAGATTCAAATCGTCCGTGCCAAAGTGGTTGATCAGCCATTGTCTAGGCCTGCGAGTTCACGAATATCTTTTGCAAGTTGTTTTGCCGTATGTTTTGAACTTGCCACGCACGTCATTGTGTCATCACCGGCAACGGTGCCGAGTAATCCTTTAAGTCGCGAACGGTCAAGTGCTGATGCAACTACATGCGCACATCCTGGCGGTGTACGCACAACCACAATCGGTTCATTAAATTGCACGTCTGCCACCCATTCGGCAAGAACACGCCTCAACTGCTCGGGCGGGGCAAGACGATCTGGTTCGAACTCGGGTATTGCATAGGTTGTCTCGCCAGCAGAAGTGCGAACCTTCACTGCTCCGAGATCTTCGAGGTCACGCGAGACGGTTGCTTGTGTTGCAGCGATGCCTTTTTTCTTTAGCAACTCACGTAATTGTGGTTGACTCGTGACCGTCTGAGAACTCACGAGTTTGGCAATTAATTGTTGACGTTGAACTTTAGAACTCACAGCGTTACCCCCATTAAATGTGCAAGCAGCCCTCTTGCTGCGTGCATACGGTTGTGTGCTTGCGTAACAACTCGACTTTGCGAGCCGTCAATAACTTCGCCAGCAACTTCAACACCTCGATGCGCCGGTAGACAGTGCATAAAAATTGCATCTTTAGTTGCAACCGACATGATGTTGGCATCAATGAAGAAATCTTTGAAGTCAACTAAGCGTTTAGCGGTTTCGGATTCTTGTCCCATTGAAACGAATACATCTGTATGCACAGCATGAGCGCCAGTCGCCGCAGTTTTAGCTGATTCGAATTGATTGATAGATGCAGCACCAAGATCTGCAATGCGAGTCAACTCACTATTGCTCGCACCGTAACCCACGGGGCAACCGAGACGAATATTCATGCCCTCAAGTGAGCACGCCTCAACTAAAGATCGCGCAACATTGTTGTAATCGCCGATCCATGCGACCGTTTTTTGTCGCAGATCGCCTAGTTCTTGGCGCATCGTCAGAACATCTGCAAGTGCCTGCAATGGATGTGACTGTTCGCTCAACATATTTATGATCGGCACACTCGAAACTGCCGCCATGCGTTGCAATACAGAGTGAGCAAATACTCGCGCTGCAACAACGTGGTGATATCCGGCCATTATTCTCGTTACATCTTCGACGGTCTCGCGCTGGTCAAACCCCACCTCTTCACCTCTTGTGAAAATTGGATGACCACCAAGTTGTACGACAGCCATCTCCATGCTTTGGCGCGTGCGATTAGATGGTTTTTCAAAAATTAGAGCGACACCTTTTCCGGCGAGTGGACTGCCAAGCATCGAGATATCTGCTTGCGCAAGATCCATGACCGTGTTTAAATCTCTCGCAGATAGATCTGTGATGTCCAAAAAATGACGCACCGTCATAACACCACCTTCATGATCTCAATCGCTTCGTCGATCTCTGCCGAACTAACCGTAAAAGGTGGTGCGAAGCGCAACGCGTGACTCGTCACCCCGTTGACAACTAGCCCGAGATCGAGTAATTGTGTGGCGACCTTTTTTGCATCTAGTTCTGGTTTGAGTTCGGCCGCCAGCAATAAACCACGCCCACGCACTTCAATAACACTGCTTATAGTTCGTAGTTTGGCTGACAACTCTTCACCTTTTTGTTGCACCACCGCTGGCGCATCCATGTCGATCATTAGTTGAATCGTCGCACGAGCCGCAGCAGTCGCAATTGCAGTGCCACTAAATGTGCTGCCGTGATCGCCTGGTTTAAAAACACTCGCAACCTCTTTAGTTGCCCACAAAGCACCGATCGGCATGCCATTGCCCATTGCTTTGGCCAGCATCACGACGTCTGGTTTGATATCTGCGTGCTCAAAGCCAAACCATTTGCCGGTTCTCGCAAAACCAGTTTGCACTTCGTCAATCATCATCAAGATGCCACGCTCAGTGCAAAGTTTTCGAACTGCTTGCAAATATTCGACAGAAGCCGGAATGACTCCGCCTTCACCTTGCACTGTCTCGAGCAGAACTGCCGCTACTGACGCATCAAGCGATGCTTCTAGAGATTTGATGTCATTGAATACGACGTGGCGAAAACCTTCAGGCATCGGCGCAAACGGTTCATGCTTTTCTGGCTGGCCGGTCGCCGCGAGTGCTGCAAGAGTACGACCATGAAAACTACCGAGTGCACTGACAACTACATGCTTGCCACGACCACCGAATTTTCGCGCGAGCTTGATGCCCGCCTCATTGGCCTCGGCACCAGAGTTGCAAAAGAAAACTTGACCAGCATTTTTTACGCCAAACGATTCACTGACAAGTTTGTCGACCATTATTGCAGTCTGAGTGGCAACAGGATTAGAAAAAAAGTTGCTGACATGCAACAACGTGTTGGCCTGATGTGCAATCGCTGCGGCTATTACCGGGTGACTATGACCCAACGAAGTAACGGCGATGCCGCACAAGAAATCTAAATAACGTTTGCCGTTGACATCCCATAACTGCGTGCCTTGACCACGCTCGAACATCACTTGTGGTGCACCAAACACAGGCATGAACGGACAATCAGGTCGACCACCAAGAAGTTTTGTTGCTGTCTGACTTGTGGCGAAAGCGTGTGTTTGTTTTTCGGTCATAATCTCGTCTTATCCTTTTAAAACCATCGTGCCGACACCAGAGTCAGTAAATAATTCGAGCAGCAACACATGTGCGATTCGTCCATCCAAGATGTGTCCACGATGTACGCCACGATCAATGGCGGCGATACAACTCTCTATTTTCGGAATCATTCCGCCGTCTATTGATCCGGATGCAAGCATCGTTCGCAGTTGCGATGTCGTTGCCTGACGAACTATTGAACTCGGGTCACTTTTGTTAGTTCTTAGACCATCAATATCGGTGAGATAAATCAATTTCTCAGCACCAAGCGCTTGCGCAAGTGCACCAGCGGCAGTGTCAGCGTTGATGTTGTAGGCCTGTCCAGATGAATGACTACCGAGCGTTGCCACAACTGGCACACGCGAATCAGCAAGCAATTCTTTGACAATTGTTGCGTCAACTTTTGTTATGTCGCCGACGAAACCAAGTTGTTGATCACGTGGTGCGACAACAAACATTTTGGCGTCGTGACCCGAAACCCCAACTGCAGGTGCTCCATGCAAATTAACTGCCGAAACAATTTGTGGATTAACCGTGCCCAATAAAACCATGCTGACGATTTCCATTGTCTCTGCGTCGGTGACTCTTAATCCGTTATGAAATGTTGGGGTCTTTCCGAGGCGCTCCATTAGCGCCGAGATTTGTGGCCCGCCGCCGTGCACTACAACTGGCTTGATGCCTACTACGTGCAACAATGCAATATCTCTAGCAAAAGCGCCAAGCGCATCATCGTCGGTTGCGCCAGCCAGAGCATTGCCACCGTATTTGACGACAATTGTTTTTCCGGCGAACTGTTGAATGTACGGCAAGGCCTCGATCAACAGATTTGCAGTTTTTGTTGGCTCAACAATCACGGAAATATTCCAACTTGACTCAACCCAAATGTTTCATCTAACCCGAGTGCAACATTGGCTGCTTGCACTGCCCCACCCGCGGCACCTTTGGCCAAATTATCGATCGCACATAGCACGATCACATATTGTGTTCGCTCGTCATAACGCGCCGAAAGATGTGCACTGTTTGAACCAAGCGTGGCTTTTGTCGACGGTGATGCAGGTCGCACAACAATGAACGGTTCTTTGACGTATGCACGATTTAAAACTGCGAGCAACGAGGCCGTGCTCGTTGTGTCTGGGTTAACTGGTCGGGCATAGCAAGTCGCGAGGATTCCGCGATTCATCGGCGCCAAGTGCGGCGTAAACAAAACTTGTGCACCCGTGACCTGTTCAATTTCTGGAGTATGGCGATGATCTAATAATCCATACGCAGTGAAATCTTCATCAACAGTGCAAAATAAATTGCTATTTTTTGCTGCACGACCGGCACCTGAGACACCAGATGCAGCGTCAACTATGACTCCAGTTGTAGAAATAACTCCGGCCTTGACCAGTGGCGTAAGCGCCAAACTCGCCGCAGTTACATAACATCCAGGCGTGGCGATTAATTTTGCTTGCTTTAACTCTGAGCGATATAACTCTGGCAAGCCATAAACAGCCGACTTAAGCGCTGCTGGTTGTGTGTGATCAAAGCCATACCAAGTTGGATAAAGTGATGCATCTTTTAAGCGAAACGCCGCACTGCAGTCAACGACTAATCGAACTTTGCCCAACAACTGTGGCACAATTTCTAAACTCGCCTCATGCGGTAAAGCCAAAAACACAACATCACATTTAAGAGTTGCTTCGAGTGAATACTCGTCGAAAATCAAATTTGGATACGCCGATGTCAAACTCGGATATAGCGATGACGCGAGTGAACCGGCTTGCGAATCACCAGTTGCATAAACGACTTTAAACTCAGGGTGCATGGCGCAGATTCGCAATAACTCTGCACCCACATAGCCCGAACCACCCAAAATACCCACAGAAATCATATCTGTATGATTATACGGGCGACTGCATAACTATGCAACAACCCTTTTGGGGGTCTTTTTAGCAGTTACTAATTGCTGCTCTTGACACGCTTGTCGCACGTGACAACCAGCAAAGTGGTCATTTACGAGACCAAGTGACTGCATCGCGGCATACATCGTGGTCGGGCCAACGAACTTAAAACCTCGATCACGCAACGCTTTGGATAGAGCCGCAGATTCGGGGGTCGACGCTTTAATTTCTTTGATTTGTGTTGGCGCTTTGGTCTTCGATATGACTACTGGGTCTGGCCGAAACGACCAAACGAATTTTGCCAATGAGCCGAATTCTGTTTGCACTTCGAGCGTCGATTTAGCATTTTGTATCGCAGATTCGATTTTTCCGCGATGACGAACGATTGATTCATCTTTCATCAAGCGGTTCACATCACGCTGATTAAAACTTGCGACGATCTTTGGATCAAAACTGCGAAATGCACGGCGAAAAGATTCACGCTTACGCAAAATTGTCAACCAGCTCAAACCAGCCTGAAAACCTTCTAGGCAAATTTTTTCGTACAACTGATTGTCATTAGTCACGGGTCTGCCCCACTGCAGATCGTGATATTCGATGTATTGGGCATCGTCGCCGCACCAGAAGCAACGCTGTTTAGAATCTGCTCCTTTGATTAACGCCTTGACTTGTTTCACAATCGTCGATTATTAAAGAAAATTTCAAACCGTCCGAAATTGGGCACCAAGTTTCGTTGCCGCATCTATACAGCGATTGCGAGTTATCGAAACTTCGGCATCGGTAAGTGTTCGATCTTTGGCCTGCAATTGAAATCTGAATGTAAGGCTTCTGCTAGATGTTGATGATTCTTGTGCCTTCTCAGAAGCCCGGTAAACATCGAACAACGAAACCTCAACTAGTTCAGGCCCTGCTGCTTGGCGTAATACCTTAAGCAGAGAACTTGCAGCTTCGCTATGCGGAAGTGAAAACGCTAAATCAAAATCACTTCGTGGAAACCGACTAACAGATTTTGCCGTTGAAACTTTTGGAATCTCATTTAACAAAACCGACAAGTTAAGTTCAAAACACGCGACAGAAACATTGATGCCATGTCTTGCTAGTACTAATGGATCAATTTCGCCAACACTGCCAAGCAGTTGCTTGCCACGACGCAGAGACGCACTTCGGGTCTGGTGATATCCAGACTCAACACTCTTTTGATCTAATTGCGCCCCAAAGCCCATCGCTGCCGACAACTGGCTCCACCAATCCATTGCTAATTCGCTTGTCGAGCCTGCCGCAACAATGCATAACGACTCGTATTCGTTTGGTAACTCGTTTGGTAACTCGTTTGGCAACACGTTTTGCGACTGATCTTGACGTGCAGGATAAACGTGTCCTATTTCAAATAAAGCGATACCAGTTGCACGATGTGAAAGGTTGTAGCTAATTGCTTTAAGCAAGCCTGGTCGCAATGAAGTACGCAAAATGCTTTCTTCGAACACGAGAGGGTTGGCAAGTCGAATTGCAAGTTCTTCACTAAGACCCGACTTAGCCAAGTCGCCAGGGGCCAAAAATGGGTTCGGCATTGCTTCGCTGACACCCAGAGCAAGTACAACTTCACGCAAATCTCGACGACGTTGCTGCATCGGCGACAATCGTCCATGCATAGTTGACTGCGGAACTATCTTGCCAAGGTTTTCATAGCCAACATGTCTGGCAACTTCTTCGACAAGATCAATCTCAGATTCACAATCTGGCCGCCAAGACGGAACCGCAATTTTAAGAATGACTAATTTGGACGCGCTAGTTGACTTGGTTGCAAAGCCAATTTTTGCGAGTAATGCGCTGACAGACTTTGCCGAAAGTTTTGTGCCGAGCATTCTATTTACTTGTGAAACACGCAACGAAACTATCTTTTGTTTTGGTGGGAGGGTTTTTTCTTTGACATCTGACGCACCAGCGTGAACTACTAATTTCGGACACGATTCGCGCAACAACCCAGCGAACCTGCTCACAGCGTGGTCAATGCCATAGGGATCAACCCCGCGTTCAAAACGCAATGATGCCTCTGACCGCAAATTAAGGCGACTTGCCGTGGTGGCAACTCCGGATGCTTCAAAAAATGCAGTCTCTAATGCCACACTCGTTGTCGTGGCACTAATTTCTGTGCTGGCCCCGCCCATCACACCAGCCAAACCGATCGGCACATCGGCGCCATCACAAATCAATAGATCTGTTGTTTCTAAAACACGTGTTTGTCCGTCGAGTGTCACCAAAGTTTCTTGATCTCGAGCGCAACGAATTTTGAAACCCTTTGAAACTTTGTCAGCATCAAAGGCGTGTGTTGGTTGATTGAGTTCTAATAGCACCAGATTTGAAGCATCAACTACGTTATTGATCGGTCGCATGCCACTGTTTGTTAGTCGTCGCGCAATCCAATCTGGCGAATCTGTGACAACAACGCCAGACATCACAGTCAAGTTGTATCGAGCACAACGCTGTTTATCGGTGATCGAAACTTTCAGTGAACGCACCGCACCCTTTTTCGCCTTATCACCTGCTGGCGTTGTAACTTTTATACCCAAATTTGCGCCGAGATCGCGCGCTACCCCGAGGTAGCCATTGCAATCAGGACGATTGCGTGTCACGTCTAAATCAAAAACGGTATCGCTCGTAACTTTAAGCGCCGAAAAAACATCCGCGCCGAGTTTCAGATTATTTGGCAAAATTAAAATGCCATCAGAATCTGAACCAAGACCAAGTTCGATACTTGAACAGAGCATCCCGTGGCTTTCAATGCCGAGGATTCCGCGCGGTGTGATAACGCGACCGTCTGGCATATTTGTACCGAGTGTCGCCAACGGAATCAAATCACCTGGCTTCATATTGAACGCACCACACCAAACATGCAGTTCGACGCCATCACCAGCGTCAACATAAACGCGATGAACTTTCGCGGCATCTGGGTGACGCTCGGTTCGCAACACACGAGCCACAACTACGCCATCGACTGGTGTGCCGACTGGTTCAACAGATTCAACAGCCAAGCCCAAATTCGTCATCGCGGCGGCAAGTTTTTCTTTGTCTGTGCCAAACGCACCGAAATCATTAAGCCACGAATTTAAAATCTTCACTTAAAACTGCCTCAAAAATCTCAAATCGTTCGTGTACATCTCACGAATATCTTCAACACTGTGTCGCTCTTTGGCCATCCGATCAATTCCGAAGCCGAAAGCAAAACCACTGAACTCTTCTGGGTCGATTCCACCACTAGTTAAAACATTCGGATGAACCATTCCACATCCACCGAGTTCGATCCATGCACCATCAGTACGACGAATATCGAATTCTGCGCTGGGCTCAGTGAACGGAAAAAATGATGGTCTTAATCGACTTGTGAAATCACTTCCGAAAAACGCTTTGGTAAATGCCTCAATCGTGCCGGCTAAATGCGCAAAGGTGATTCCACGATCGATAACAAGTCCTTCAATTTGATGAAACACCGGCATGTGAGTTGCGTCGGGTGTGTCACGGCGAAACACACGACCTGGCATGATCGCATAAATCGGCGGTTGCCAAGTTTGCATTACACGAATTTGCACAGGCGAAGTATGCGTGCGCAACAAAACCGAACCAGGCTCACCGTATTCAAGAAACATCGTGTCAAATTCTGATCTCGCTGGGTGCGACTTCGGCATATTCAATGCTTCGAAGTTATAGAAATCTGTCTCGACTTCTGGGCCTTCTGCAATTTGAAACCCAAGACCTACAAATACATCTTCTAGCCGCTGTGTCGCTTGAGTGACAATATGGCTGTGTCCGCGTCGGCGCCTAGTTGTGAATTCACTTAAGTCCATCGCTTCGCGTGCAACTCGAGCAGATATCTCAGAAGTCTCGAGTTCGGCAGTTCGAGCCTGCAATGCTGCGTTAATAGCCAATGATGCAGAATTTAATAACTGCCCCATCGTGCGCTTGTCGTCAACCGAAGTCAATTTTCCGAGATCACTTTTCAAGGCATTGAGCGAGCTTTCTTTCTTGTTTAATTCGGCGCTAAGCGCGCGCACGGCTGCCAAATCTGTTGCCGACTTAATCGCCGCTAACGCATCAGTTTGCGCTGTCTCAACTGTCTGGCGCATTGCAGAAACAACAGATTGATCAGACATCGCTATCTAACTTTAGTCTGAGCGATGTTGTCGATAGCGCTAATTATCGTGCTGGCGTTTGACTTCAAAACACAACAGCGTCGCTGCCATTGCAACATTAAGGCTTTCGCCACGACCCGCATGTGGAATCGTCAACCAGCCATCTAATTTTGTATTCGGAGACAATCCATGCGCTTCATTGCCGAGCACAATCGCGATCTTTCCTGACAAATCTGTGGTCGTAAAATTGCTCGAGTTATGCATTTCGTGACTCGAAGATCCCCATAGCGCAAAGCCGATCTCGCCGACTTCTTGGATTGTGACGCCCTCATAAACCGGGATATTAAATATTGCACCAGCAGAAGCCCGAACAACTTTCGGACTGAAAGCATCTACTGTGCCGGTTGTTAGAACTACCGCTTTAGCACCGGCCGCCTCTGCCGAACGCAAAATAGTGCCGAGGTTTCCTGGGTCTGAAATTTTGTCTACGACAACAATCCAGTCTGAACTGTTTGTCGGTGCAAGATCAGCAATGTCAAGGTCACGCTTTAACGCAATTGCAATAACTGGTTGTGGAGAATTAGTTGAAGCAACGCGCTCCATTACTCCGTCGGCAAGATCATTGACAGCACTTCCTGCACCCGAACATGGACTTGCACCAGGTGCAACGAACTGCGATTCAATTTGCCATCCGGCACGAATCGCTTCGTCGATTAATGTCGCGCCTTCAATTACGAAGGCCTTTTCTTGTGCGCGCTCAGCCTTGTCGTTGCATAGTCTTCGTAACCGCTGAACACGATTGCTCGTGAACGCTAATTGCGAGAGACTCAGACGAGTGCGCCCTTGGCTGTCTCAACTAATTGCGCAAATGCTTTTTCGTCATGTACAGCAAGGTCGGCCAAAATTTTTCGGTCGACAACAATGCCCGCTTTTGACAATCCAGCAATGAACCGGCTGTAGCTCATGTCGTGAATACGACATCCAGCATTGATGCGTTGAATCCACAGGCTGCGAAACTCGCCCTTCTTTGCGCGACGGTCACGAAATGCGTATTGACCAGAGTGCAACACTTGCTCGTTTGCTGAGCGAAATGTGCGACTTCGATCGCCGTAATAGCCTTTTGCTTTCTCAAGAATTGCCCTGTGCTTTTTGCGGGCGTGAACTGCGCGTTTTACTCGTGCCATTTTAAAATCCTTTCAATCGAGATTCGGGTATCGGGTTAATGAGCTAGTTAGTGAACTGGTTTATGAACTGGTTTATGAAGCTGGTTAATGAGCTAGTTAGATTTAGCGCTCTGCTAGCAAACGCTTGATGCGCTTGACATCGCCTGTATGAACATCAACAGTGCCATCAAGACGACGTGTGCGCTCGCTTGACTTATGTTCAAACAAGTGCTGACGCATTGACTGTTGGCGGCGCAGCTTTCCTGTGCCTGTCTTTTTAAATCGCTTCTTTGCTGTCTTGGATGTTTTCATCTTCGGCATTTTGATTCTCC
>ERZ889217.1121-NODE-1121-length-14272-cov-19.897306_pt1 | contig 14272 bp, 13 predicted proteins | sample MGYA00521098_ERZ889217 | MGnify/ENA primary metagenome ERZ889217 (study PRJEB32303, sample SAMEA104408613) | aquatic metagenome | biome: Brackish water; feature: Pelagic; material: water | place: Baltic Sea | collected 2014-06-10T22:04:00 | depth 2,362 m ...
GCCGTGTCACACATTGCGCCTGGGTAACGGTTCCAGTACCACACGCCACCCACATCGCCTGCTTTGTCGATGAGTCGCACGTCGGTGATACCCGCTTGTTTGAGTCGCGCCCCGATCACCAACCCAGCAAAACCGGCGCCCACCACCAGCACCTGCACATCTGTGTGCAGCGGCGCACGCGGCACAACTGGCGTGTACGGGTCGTCGAGCAAATTGGCATAGCGACCACTTGCCTCTAGATATTGGGTGTTGCCATCGGCACGCAACCGCTTGTCGCGCTCGGCTCGATATCGCGCTCGTAACGCTGCACGGTCGCTGTCGGTGAGCTGGCTAGTCACGACGTCAGAATAGGTGCTGCTACGGTCAGTGTCATGATCCGAGCAAGCGTCTATTACCCATCAGCCGAAGGTTCCACCTTTGATCACGACTATTACCGAAGCACTCATGTGCCACTAGTGCAAAAGGCGTGGTCTCCGTTGTCTGTCACCATTGAAAAAGGTGTCAATGGGCCACACGTTGCTGCTATCCACGTGACGTTTGCTTCAATGGACGCATTCAACGCTGCACTGGGGGCTCCGCTTACCGGTGACGTGATGGCTGACGTGGCGAACTACACCAACATCGCACCAGTCATGCAAATCTCCGAGGTTGTCGAATAATTCTTGGTTGACGAATCTTCTACAACTATTCGACGCGCATCCCGCTGATTGCTCGCGCGATCACCAGTTGCTGGATTTCTGAAGTTCCCTCGAAGATGGTGTGAATTTTTGCGTCGCGGTGCCAGCGTTCGACTGGGTATTCGCGTGTGTAGCCGTAGCCACCGAGAATCTGAATCGCCTCCTCAGTTACTTTCACTGCCATCTCCGATGCGAAATATTTGCTTTGTGAACCCTCACCGTTTTTGAACCCACCATTTTTCGCCAGCCACGAAGCACGCCAAATCAACAGGCGTGCTGCATCGATCTGGGTGATCATGTTGGCCAGTTTGAAGGCAATTGCCTGGTGCATGATGATTGGTTTGCCAAACGCCTTGCGTTCTTTTGCGTAATCGAGCGCATACTCATAAGCGGCTCGCGCAATACCAAGAGCTTGCGCACCCACAGCCGGACGCGTGGCTTCAAAGGTTGCCATCGCTGGTTGCTTGCCGCTTGAGGTTCCTTCGCGGTAGCGCGCCAACTTGGCATCGAGTTTTTCTTTGCCACCAAGTAGGCAGCGGCCAGGCACCCGCACATCTTCGAGCACGACTTCTGCCGTGTGGCTGGCGCGGATGCCGTGCTTCAGATACTTCTGTCCTTGTGACAGGCCCTTGGTTCCGGGAGGAATAATGAAGCTCGCTTGACCGCGACCTTTCAGTTCAGGGTCTACCGCAGCAACTACTACGTGCACATTCGCAATGCCACCGTTAGTGATCCAGGCTTTGGTGCCGTTGAGCACCCATTCGTCGTTGGCTTCGTCGTAAATGGCTCGCGTGCGCAGGTTCGACACGTCACTTCCCGCGTCGGGTTCGCTCACGCAGAAAGCGCCGAGTTTCACGTCATCGGCAGTGCCGTAGCACTGTGGCACCCACTCGATCATTTGTTCTGGTGTTCCGTTGCCGGCAATGCCAGCAACAGCAAGACCCGAACCCATGATGGCCATACCGATACCAGCGTCGCCCCAGAACATTTCTTCAATCGCCACCACCATCGTGAGGCCGGTGGGGTCGGCCGTTGCATTCATAATGAAGTCGAGGCCGTACAAACCGATCTTGGCCGCCTCTTGCACCACCGGCCATGGGAATTCTTCTTTTTCATCCCACTCTTGTGCAGCAGGGCGAATGGTGTCGACCGCAAACTGGTGAATCCAGTCTTTGATCTGGAGTTGGTCGTCATTAAGGGCAAGTGAGAAGTCATCCATGACTACAACTTACCAGTGGGTAGGTTTTGGCGTCACATCGAGCGACGAAGTGCCGTGCCGGCCTTGGTGGTTTCCACCACATAGCCAAGGGATTGCAACTCAGCGCGCAACGCGTCGGCTTTGGCGAAATCTTTTGCTGCCCGGGCTGCGTCAAGTGCCTTGGCAAGTGTTTGTGCGTCATCAGCCACTTCACCCGTAGAACCAAGTTGCAGACCAAGCGCACCACACATCTCGTGCACCGCGGCCGTCAATGCACCAGCAGCGGCCTCGCTTGCATCAATGGCGGTATTCGCACGGCGTACGGTGTCGAAGATATGGGCCATGGCGTTCGGTGTGTCGAGATCGTTGTCCATGATCTGCACAAACTGCGCAAGGGTGTCGGCATCGGCGGCCGTGGTTTGCCCTGCACTGCGAGCCGCGAACGAATCCAAACCTGCGAGCGCTTGCACCGAGGCATCGATGTTGTCTTGCCCCACCTTCACCGGCGAGCGATAGTGGGTTTGTAGCAGCAACATGCGATACGCGCGCGGGTCATAGTTGTCGAGCAGATCCAACAAGTTGGCCACGTTGCCGATGCTCTTCGACATTTTCTCGCCCTCTGGGTCGACCACGAAGCCGTTGTGCATCCAATGGTTGGCGAATTGTTTGCCGAGTGCCACTGCCTGAGCGCGCTCGTTTTCGTGATGCGGAAACCGCAGGTCGGCGCCACCACAGTGCAAATCAAAACCCTCACCCAATAACTCCAGACTCATCACCACGCACTCGCTGTGCCACCCAGGTCGACCATCACCCCATCGTGACGGCCACGACGGCTCGTCAGGCTTGGAAAATTTCCACAAGGCAAAATCTGCCGAATGACGTTTTTCTTGCGCACCGAGCACCTCGCGGTCTCCGCCGCCAGCCAACATGTCGTCGAGCGACTGGTGGGCAAGAGCGCCGTAGCCGGGCACGCTCTCGACGGAAAGGTACACGCCATCACTCGTGGTGTACGCCGCACCGCGCTCCACGAGCGCGCCAATCATGTGCACCATCTGCTCGACATAGTCAGTGGCATGAGGAATATCGGTCGGGCGCTGTACCCCGAGGCGACCCATGGCATCGAACCACACCGATTCGCACTTGTGCGTGATGTCTTGCCACGGTCGGTTCTCACGATTGGCGCGATCGATGATCTTGTCGTCAATGTCGGTGATGTTGGAAACGAGTCGCACCTCGATACCTCGCCACTCGAGATATCGACGCAACACGTCATAGACGAGCGTGGCACGACCATGGCCAAGATGCGGCGGGCCATACACCGTGGGGCCACACAAATACATCCCCAACTTGCCTGGTTCGCGCATGGCGAGCGGCCGAACTTCGCGCGTCAGGGTGTCATACAGCGCGAACACGTGATGATTCTACGAGTAATGCCGCGCCACTACCGTTGAGTGCGCATGTCGAACGGTTCCCCGACGCGCAGAGTTCCTGAGAAACCGACACTCTCTGGGGTGGAAGCCCGATTGGTCGAACGCTGGAACGCTGACAACATCTACGCCTTTGATCGCACGGCGCTGCGCGACGACGTGTTTGCGATCGACACACCACCGCCCACCGTGAGCGGTTCGTTGCACATGGGACACGTGTTTTCTTACACCCACACCGACACCATTGCGCGTTACCAGCGCATGCGGGGCAAGCACGTGTTTTATCCGATGGGATGGGATGACAACGGCCTACCCACCGAGCGACGCGTGCAGAACTATTTCGGTGTCACCTGTGACCCGTCGCTGCCTTATACGCCCAGCTTTGTGCCGCCGTTTCGTGGTGACCCACCCAAAGACCACCGTGCAGTACCTGTGTCGCGGCCAAACTTCATCGAGTTGTGTGACGAACTCACCGCCCAAGACGAGCAAGTGTTCGAAGATTTATTCCGTCGCCTCGGGCTGTCGGTGGATTGGTCGTTGCTGTACACGACCATCTCCAAGCATGCGCGGCGCACGTCGCAACGGGCGTTTCTCGACAACTTGTCGCGCGGCGAGACCTACACACAAGAAGCACCAACTTTGTGGGACGTCGATTTTGGCACCGCAGTGGCGCAAGCCGAATTGGAAGATCGCGAACGCCCGGGGGCTTATCACACGGTGGCATTTCACGGGGCCGACGGTGATGTGGTTATTGAAACGTCACGACCTGAGTTGATTCCGGCCTGCGTCGGTTTGGTGGCGCATCCCGAAGATGCGCGCTACGCGCCACTGTTTGGCAAAACTGTTCGATCGCCATTGTTTGATGTGGAAGTCAGCGTGTATCCGCACCCACTTGCGCAACCCGACAAAGGCACGGGCATCGCCATGGTCTGCACGTTCGGTGACCTCACCGACGTGGTGTGGTGGCGCGAATTCAACTTGCCGACCCGCGCCATCATCGGCCGCGATGGGCGCATCATCGCCGAGCCGCCCGCTGCGATTGTGTCTGATGCCGCGCGCGCACACTACGCAGTGCTCGCTGGCAAAACTGCGAAGCAGGCCCAGACCGCGATCGTCGATCTGCTGCGCACATCGGGCGACTTGCAAGCTGAGCCGCGGCCGATCACACACCCGGTGAAGTTTTATGAAAAAGGCGATCGCCCCTTGGAGATCGTCACCAGCCGACAGTGGTACATCCGCAACGGTGGCCGCGACGAATCGCTACGCAATACGTTGCTAGGCCGTGGTGAAGAAATGGTGTGGCACCCGGACCACATGAAACATCGTTACGCCAACTGGGTGCAGGGTTTGAATGGCGACTGGCTCGTATCGCGTCAACGTTTCTTTGGTGTGCCGATTCCGCTGTGGTATCGCGTTGGTGCCGACGGCACACCCGACCACGACGCGCCGTTGGTGCCGACACTCGAACAACTGCCAATCGACCCGAGCACCGACGTGCCGACTGGTTTCACTGCCGCTCAGCGTGGTGTTACAGGCGGATTCGTCGGCGACCCTGACGTGATGGACACCTGGGCCACATCATCGCTCACGCCACAAATCGCGTCGAACTGGGTGGATGGTGACGATCTGTTCTCGCGGGTCTTCCCGATGGACATGCGACCACAAGGCCACGACATCATTCGCACGTGGCTGTTTTCCACCATGGTGCGTTCGCACTTTGCCCACGGCGGAATCCCGTGGAAGCGCGCCGCATTGTCCGGGTGGATTCTCGACCCTGACCGCAAGAAAATGTCGAAATCCAAAGGCAACGTGGTGACACCCGTCGACCTGTTCGACAAATACGGCAGCGACGCCGTGCGTTACTGGGCGGCTTCGGCTCGCCCTGGTGTCGACACCGCATTCAGTGAAGACCAGATGAAAGTTGGTGGCAAACTCGCCAACAAGTTGCTGAACGTCACCAAATTCGTGCTCGCCTTCGGTGGCGACGAAACCGGTGCAGTCGGCATGCCGATCGACCAAGCCATGCTCACGCGGCTGTCTGGTGTGATCGCTGATGCCACCGCCGCCTTTGATGAACTCGACTATGCCCGAGCGCTGGAGCGCACCGAGTCGTTCTTTTGGTGGTTCTGTGACGACTATGTGGAGTTGGTAAAGACCCGCGCCTACGGTGCCGGTGGTGTTGATGGCATACCGGCCAGTGGCGACGTTGCCGAGGATTCGCTGTCGGCGCGCAACGCACTCACCCAAGCATTGAGCGTGTTGCAACGACTGTTTGCCCCGCACATGCCGTTCTGCACCGATGAAGTGTGGTCATGGTGGCACGACACCAGCGTGCACCGCGCCGCATGGCCATCACGTGTCGAAGTTGACGCATCTGGCTCTGACACATCTGACACAGCCAACACGTCACACGCCGAGTTCTTCCTGGCCACCGTGGGCAGCGTGCTTTCTGAAATTCGCCGCTGCAAGACGGAAGCAAAAGTCTCGCAACGCGCCGTGGTGTCTCATGTTGTGGTCGCCTGCGATGACGCCCGTGCTGCTGCAATCACCCAGGCTCGTGTCGACTTAGTCAACGCAGGCAACGTGGCCGACTTTGCAATAACAACGGGTGATTCACTGGCCGTAACCGTCACGCTCGCACCCGCATCATGACCGAGTCACGCACCCCGCCACGACCACGGTCGCATGTGGTGGTCATGGTGGTCAATCTTTTCATCGCAACCACCCTGATTGTTGTTGGTGTTCTCGTTGTTTGGGCCAACAACAAAGTTGGTGATCGACTCGTCGTCAATATTGATGGTGGCACTACGTCAGCCACCACACCCGACGGTGCACCGGCCGAAGACTGGGCTTATGACACCAGCAATCTTCGCGCCAAAAACTTTCTGCTGACGGGTTCGGACAACGGCGCCTGCCCCGACAAAGGTGACGGCACCAGCGGCGGCATCGGTGACCGCGAATCATTCGGTGAGCGCTCCGACACCATCATGGTGTTGCGTGTTGACCCAGCGGTGAACGACGTGGTGGTGTTGTCGTTCCCTCGCGACTTGTGGGTGAAGATTGCTGGCACCACACGCGAAGCACGTATCAACTCGGCATTTGATAGCAAAGACCCAAGTCGTTTGATTCGCACCATCGCCGACAACTTTGATGTGCCGATTGATCATTATGTAAATGTCAATTTGTGTGCGTTCAAAGAAATTGTGGATTCTGTTGGTGGCGTAAAGGTTCCGTTCGCCTACCGCACCAAAGATGAGCGGGTTGGCTTTCGTGAAGTGGGCCCAGGGTGTGTCGAGTTGCGCGGCTCGCAGGCACTTGCCTATGTGCGTTCACGTTCGGGCTATCGCTATTTCGATGAAACGAAGCAGCAGTGGTTGAGCGACCCCACGGGTGACATTGGTCGTATCACCCGACAACAGGATTTTTTGCGACGCTCTATGCAGCGGGCACTCGACCGCGGCACCACCAACCCTGCCACCGCAAATGCGTTGTTGAACGTGGCGTTAGCACGGGTAATCACCGATGACCGTCTGACACCACGCGATTTGCTCAGCCTGGCTCAAGCGATGCGCAAACTGAACACGAGCAGCGTCAATTCGTACACCGTTGAATGGTCGATGCGGCGCATCGGTGGCGAGTCGGTGCTCATGCCGATAACCAAGTCCGAGTCAATGCAGGCGATCTTGGCCCTGTTTCGTAGTCAGGTCGCACAGGGCGATGAATCGGCATTTGCACCATCATCGATGCGGACCGCGTCGCTTGTCATTTTGCCGTTTGCTCAACTGATGCTCGACATATTGACTTCAACCGACACGACAGTTCCGCCTGCGCCGCAACAGGAACGCCTCGGTGTGTTTCCCCCTGACGATGCAACCTGTCGCTAAGAACTACACTCACCGCAGGAGCAATCGTGCAGTTTTCTGACATTGTCATCGCAGTTGTCGTCGTCATAATCGCCTATTTTCTCGGCACATTCCCCAGTGCCGAACTGGTGGCCAAGCGTTTTGGCAGAGACATCACCAAGGTGGGCTCAGGCAACCCTGGCGCCTCGAACGTCATCCGCGAACTCGGCTGGAAAGCCGGCATGACCGTATTTCTGGCAGATATGGCCAAAGCAGCAATCGCCGTTGGCATCGCCTGGGCAGTAAGTGGTGAGCAGCGCGGGCCGCTCGCCTACGCCGCACTTTGTGGTGCCGTCGCCGGGCATGTCGCACCGGTGATGCGCAAGTTCCACGGTGGAAAAGGTGTGGCATCGGCTGGCGGCGCGTTGTTTGTTTTGTTTCCCGAAGTCAGCCTGGTGATGTTTGTTTCCTGGTTCATCATCAGCAAGCTCACACGTAAGGCATCCGTTGCTTCTCTGGCAATTACCATCGCCACGCCCATCGGCATGTTGATTGATGACGCCGAGCCGTGGGAGTTATACGTAGTGCTTGGGCTGGTTGCATTTGTGATTGTGAAACACATTCCAAACATTCGGCGGCTGCGAAGCAAGACCGAACCATCGCTGTAGCGTGCGATAATGCTCGCCATTATCAATGAGGCGTTTGACTGGCTAAAAGATTTCTCATCGTCACCCTGGTTTTATTTAATTATTTTTGTGATTGCAGCGCTCGATTCGGTGCTCCCAATTGTTCCTAGTGAGACACTGGTCATCATTGGTGGCGTGAGCGCTGGGCTCGGCAATTTGTGGATACCACTCGTCATCGTGGTCGCCGCAAGCGGCGCGTTCATTGGCGACAACATGAGCTATCTCATTGGTCGTGAAGCAAGCGACTGGGTGATTCGCCGCCAAACACGCACCGACAAGGGTGCGGCGCGAATGGCAAAGATAGTTGAACAGGTACACGAGCGAGGTGGGCTCCTATTGATTACCGCTCGATTTATTCCTGGTGGTCGCACCGCACTCACGTTGTCGTGTGGTGTCACCAAACAGCCACGGCGCTGGTTCATTAGCTGGGCGGCGGTGGCAGCAGTGATCTGGGGCAACTACGCGGCACTACTGGGGTTCATCGGCGGAAAGTCTTTCGAAGACAACCACACACTGGCTTTCATCATCGCTTTCGTTTCAGCGTTCAGCATCACCTTGGTGATCGAACTCGTGCGTTGGCTATTGAAGCGCGCCAGATACCGTAAAACTGCATGACGCTGCGACTCACCGTCGAGTCGGGCGCTTGGCATGCCCACGTGCGCGATGTAGTTGCTTCGTATGGCGATGTGTTGCCGGTGGTCAAAGGCAACGGCTACGGCTTTGGTCGCGCCGAACTTATGCCACATGCCCAAGCGATATCCCGCGATGTTGCAGTCGGCACGGTGCATGAACTGACCGACGTTTCAGCAACACAGCGGCCGTTTGTGCTCACCCCCGTTGGTGTAGGTGTCGACAATGTTGCACGTCGTGATGCCGTACTTGCCATCACCTCAACACACGACCTTGGTGTGCTCAAACAACTTGGCGTGGCAAACCCTGTCGTGATCAAGATCGAATCATCAATGCATCGCTATGGCATCGCGGCTAATGAGGCCGAAGATTTACGCAAGCGCGCTGAGGCTGCGGGTCACCAAGTGGTTGCGTGGTCGGTGCACTTGCCGCTGGCTGGCAGCGACGACTCACACGCCAGCGAGGCGATTGCGATTGCCAGTGGTCTGGCAACTGACTTGCCACTGCACCTCAGCCACATCGGTGCAGCCGTGCAACAAGTTCGTGCATCCACTTCTCATCATGTGGTGATGCGCACTGGCACTCATTTGTGGCTGGGTGATAAGTCGATGGTGGCGCTGCACGCTGATGTGATCGCCGTTCGCACCACGACCTTCGGCACCGCTGGTTATCGGGCAACAAAGATTTCAACTAATGCAAATACTCGTCTCGTGATGGTGGGTTGCGGATCGAGTCACGGTGTTGGTGCACTTGGCAGTGTTGATGCGCTTGGCGGTGGCAGCAGCCCCTTTCACTTCGCTCGTCAACGCTTGGCGATGCTCGAGCCGCCACACATGCACACCACCATGCTGAGCGTTGATGGAGACCCGTGCCCGCAAGCCGGCGACTGGGTGGATGTGCAGCAGCCGATGACTCGGGTCTACCCCGATGTCATCGCGTGGCGCTGATCACCCGCCAACTCTCTCACTGGTTCAAGTCACGCGAGTTGTTGGCAGGCTTACCTCGCGATAGCGGCCAGTTGCCACCAGATCGCGAACCCTCGCAAATCCGTCCCACACTTCCTGAAAACTCGTTGCTAACGGCGACATAGCCAGGCGAATGCTGGAGGGTTCGCGAAAGTCAGGAATGACCTTCACCATCTCACGCATTGCCACTGAAATCTGTCTGGCATCAGGGTGCCGCAATGTCACATGACCACCACGACGTGTTGCATCACGTGGTGTGATGAGTTCAAAACCGAGCGGAGCCAACCACGCATCGTGCAGCCGCACCATCATGTCGGTGCCGAGCTCGGCCTTTGCAGCGATTGCTGGTAGTCCCGCCTCGATAATCATTGAAAATGATGCTTCGATACAGCGCATTCCAATGATTGATGGGCTGGCAATTTGAAACCCCCGTAGGTTGTCGGCGCGAACGAAGCCCTGGCCCATCGCAAACTGATCTTGTTGCGCAAACCATCCCTGAATAGGAACTCGCAGTGACTGCTGGAGATGCTTGTTCACGTACAACCAGGCCGGCGAACCCGGCCCCGCATTGCAATATTTATAGGTGCAACCCACAGCAAGATCTACATCGTCGCGATCAAGTTGTAGGTCAACGACGCCAACGGCGTGGCTGGCATCCCAGACCACGAGTGCACCAGATGCGTGGGCGATACGTGTCAACTCGCGCACATCGTGCAGAGCCCCCGAGCGATATTGCACCACCGACAGTGTGACCAGTGCAGTGTTGCCATCCACATGTGCCGCCAACATCTCTGGTGTCACATATCCCTCGCCTGACTCGTCATCAATGAGCACCAATTGCTTGCCGTACCGCTCACACAAACCCTCGAGGATGTACCGATCGGTTGGAAAGTTTGCCGTGTCACTGATGACTTTTGTGCAATCTGGTCGTGCTCGAATCGCAGCATCACACAGCTGATAAAAGTTGACACTGGTCGTGTCGACAGCGAGCACCTGACCACTCGCTGCGCCGAGTGCGGCGCGACCAATCAGGTCACCCACACGCTGTGCTTCATCGATCCAGTGTGACCAGCCGGCAACAAGTTCGCTGCCCCACTCCTCAGTCAGATACCGATGCACAATGTCGACGGTTCGCTTTGGTAATCGACCCAGGGAGTTGCCATCCAGGTAACACACGTCGCTATCGGTGATGACGAACTCGTTTTTATAACGGGCTAGCGGGTCAGCTGCGTCAAGCGCGACAGCATCAGGCAACCCGAGCAAGTCTGCACCAGTGTCACCATCATGCCGTTCCACGTTGCTTTGTCGCATAGTGTCACCTTATGCGCGAAAATGACGCCCAGCAGCGCGCCACGACGTACTCAACCTACATTCGTGTACCCGAATTGCTGGCACTACAGACCCCCCGCGAGAGTGGTCCTGAACACGACGAGTTGCTCTTCATCGTCATCCACCAAACATACGAATTGTGGTTCAAGACATTGCTGCACGAATTTGTGCGTGCCGGTGAGCTTCTGCGCAGGGGCGCTTCGCACGACGCACTCGCCACCTTGGGTCGTGCCCGCACGATCTTCAAGACACTGGTGAGTCAGGTTGACATCCTGGAAACGATGACACCACTGCAATTCGGCACGTTCCGTAATCGACTCGAAGCGGCAAGTGGTTTTCAATCTGCACAGTTTCGCGAACTTGAAATCGTGCTTGGTCGACGCGATCAGTCGGTGCTGGCGAGTTTTGTGGTCGGCTCCACTGACTACACGCGCTTAAACAACGCGCTATCACAGCCTGGAATCTGGCACGACACGCTTGCATATCTTTCGCTGCGTGAGCATCCAATTCCTGTCGAGATACTCAACGCCGATGTGCGGGAGACATACCAACCACACATCGGTGTACAAGATGCCCTACTTGCGGCCTACCGCAACGATCCCGAAGCTGCCCTCGTGCTCGAGCGTCTCGTCGATATCGACGAAGGCTTACAAGAGTGGCGTTACCGCCATGTGAAAATGGTCGAGCGCACGATTGGTCGCAAACATGGCACTGGGGGCTCGTCCGGTGCCGAGTATCTCGCCACAACGCTGTTCCAGCCGGTGTTTCCCGACCTGTGGCATGTTCGTAGCAAGTTCTAAAACCTTGTGTCATGTGATGCATGATCAACACTGACTGGAGCCCACTGCTCTGCGCCGAGTTTGATAAGCCGTACTGGCACGCTCTGCAATCTTTCGTTGCAAGTGAGCGCAAACAGCATGTGGTCTACCCCGCTCATGAAGATGTCTTTGCTGCGTTCGACCACACGTCATTTGCCGACACCAAAGTGGTGATCCTTGGCCAAGACCCATACCACGGGCCACAGCAAGCACATGGTTTGTGTTTCTCCGTGCAACGCGGCGTGCCCACCCCACCTTCCTTGGCCAACATCTTCAAAGAACTGCAGGCCGACCTCGCCATACCCATTCCTGCACACGGCAACCTGTTGGCATGGGCTCAACGCGGTGTGCTGCTGTTGAATACCACCTTGACTGTGCGCGCTGGGCAAGCTGGCTCACACCAAGGCAAAGGCTGGGAGACGTTCACCGACGAAGTAATTCGTGTGGTGAATTCCAAACCGTTCGTCGTGTTCGTGCTGTGGGGTGCGCAAGCGCGCAAGAAAAAGTTGCTCATTGATTTATCGCGCCACGCTGTCGTCGAGTCACCGCACCCGTCGCCACTTTCTGCACACCAGGGCTTCCTCGGGTCGCGGCCTTTTTCACAAATCAATGCCGCCCTGCGTGCTGCTGGGCTCTCCAGCATCGATTGGACAGTCGACTAACCACTACATTTCACCCATGGGTTCAGTGCGTCGCCACGTGCAAATTGACCGTGACCCTGACACGGTCTGGAAGCTTGTCGGTGATTTGGCTCGTCAACACGAGTGGTTTCCCCTCACCACTTGTCGGGTGGAAGGCAAGAAACGGTGGATCACTCTGCCGAGTGGCATCGTGTTTGAAGAAGACATCATCACTCACGACCATTCGCTGCGGCGCTTCCAATACCGCATGGTGGGTAACCCGGCGATCACTTCGCATCTCGGCACTTGTGATGTGTTGGATGATGGACACGGTGGCTCGATCGTTGTGTACTCCACCGACATGGAGCCAGAGGCCCTCGCATTGGTTATTGCAGGTGCAGCCGGCGAAGGTCTGCACAAACTCAAAACGATGATGGAAGTGGCGTAATGGGTCGCAAGATTCTGTTCATCACCACCGACCAACAGCGGTACGACGCGCTCGGTTGCAACGGTGGCCAAATTGCACGCACGCCCGTGATTGACGAACTTGCCCGCACTGGCATCGTCTATGACCGCGCGCATCCACAAAATGTGGTGTGCATGCCGTCGCGCAGCACCATGCTGACTGGCCAACACGTGAGCACGCACGGTGTGTGGATGAACGGTGTGCCCCTCGCCAATGATGCACCAAGCATCGCGAGCGACCTACGACGCTCTGGTTATCGCACTGCGCTCATCGGCAAAGCACACTTTGAGCCGTTCATCGACCCGTTCTTGCGTTTCGCCGAGAATCGCATTGGTTCAGGCGGTTTGGAAACCGAACTCAGCATTGGCGAAGACGGTTTGCCAGCACCACACCGCGGCTTCGAGCACTTTTCACTCGCCACACACGGTGGCACCGGGCCGTTTCACTATGCCCGCTGGCTGCGCGAAAAGAACCCAGCCGCAGCGGCAATGTTTTTTCAGGTGCTTGACCAACAACTACAAGTGAACGCTGCTGGTGGTGGCGAAACTAACGCCCCGCAGGTGAAGCACAACGACATCCAGCGCGAGCTGTATCACACCGAGTGGGTTGCTGATCAGACCATCAACTGGTTGTCGTCGCTGCCTGCCGACGCCGACTGGTTCTGCTGGATGAGTTTCCCTGATCCGCATCATCCGTGGGACCCACCCAAATCTGAACTTGGGCGCGTGAACTGGCGCGACCTCGACGTGCCGGCCGGTTACATCGAAGATGCAACGGAACGCGAACGAGTGCTCGACAGTAAGCCACGCCACTGGCGCATGTGGTACGACGGCACGTTCATTTCGAACTACGAGGCACCATCGAAGTGGGTGCCCAAAACGCTCACCGCTGACAACGTGCGCGAAGTAAACGCCATGGCTCATATCGAAAATGAACTGATCGACGAAGCAATCGGTCGCGTGATGACATCGATTTCTGCTCGTGGTTGGGGCGACGATCTTGATGTGCTGTACACCACCGATCATGGCGAACTGCAGGGTGACTATGGCTTGTTGTTCAAAGGCCCGTATCACGTGGATTCACTCATGCGCCTGCCACTCATTTGGCGACCAGCAAAATCAGCGAACGTGGCACCTGCACGTGTTGCAGCACCAGTCGGACTGGTGTCGTTGGCGTCAACATTTGCATCTATCGCCGGACTGCAGCGACCCGACTACGCCGAGTCAGAGCGCTTGCCGCTCAACGACGACGATGCACGCCTGCTCGGGCACGAACGCGTGCTCACCGAATGGGACAGCGTGCTCTTTGGAAAAATTGTCGGCGCCCGCACGATTTGTCGCGACGGTTGGGTGTGCACCGCCATGTTGCCGGGCACCGTGCACGATGGCACTGAAGGCGAGCTGTATGACCTGGCGAATGACCCGCTGCAACGCAACAACTTATGGAGTAGTTCGCAACACGTTGCCCAGCGTGATGCCTTGCTCGACGATATGTGGTCGTCATTACCAACGCGCGTGCTGCCCTTGCGTGCGTGCGACGCCCCCGTCTAGACCTGCGAGCAACTGTCGTAGGGCAGTTTTACAACGCAGGTATTTGTTGGGTGATGCAGTGAAT
>ERZ889217.1122-NODE-1122-length-14268-cov-15.794202_pt1 | contig 14268 bp, 12 predicted proteins | sample MGYA00521098_ERZ889217 | MGnify/ENA primary metagenome ERZ889217 (study PRJEB32303, sample SAMEA104408613) | aquatic metagenome | biome: Brackish water; feature: Pelagic; material: water | place: Baltic Sea | collected 2014-06-10T22:04:00 | depth 2,362 m ...
GGCTCCTGCATCTTGGCTCCTGCATCTTGGCTCCTGCATCTTGGCTTCTGGATGGGGTTGGAGGCTCACCTCCAACCTCGTCCGGAGAGCCGGTGTGTCGTGTTCATGATTCTCTGTCCATCCGCTGAGTTCCTATGAAACTCCCTCGTCTCGGTCCACTTGGCTTTGCCCGCTGTCCGCGGATCGCCCGTGTTGTATTCGTTCTTTCCGGGGGCCTGCTCATGGCCTTAGGGGGAGTGTGTGTGGGAACTGGGTACGCGGCCGATCCGCCGGCTGCAGCCCGGGACCACGCGGCGAGCTCGCATGATGGCCATGATCACGGCGATCACGGGTCTGCCATCGGCCACAACATCCCGGCCGGGGTGACCGCCAAGAATTTCGAGAGCCCGGCCTGGTTCCAGACCGATCTGGCTCTTTGGTCGTTCGCGGTCTTCGTGCTGTTGATGCTTCTGCTCACCAAGTTTGCCTGGAAGCCGATCATGGAAGGGCTCGAGAAACGGGAGCAGGGAATCGCCGACACCATCGCAGCTACGCATCGGGCACACGACGATGCCAGGCAGATGCTTGCCTCCTACGAGCGGCGATTGGCGGAGGCTTCTGATGAAGTGCGGGGGCTCCTCGAGGAAGCCCGGCGGGACGCCGAGGCCACCAAGCAGGCGATCGTGACCGAGGCCCGCAAGGCAGCGGATGAAGAGCAGGCGCGGGCCAAGCGAGAGATTGGCCTAGCGACCGACGACGCCCTGTCGAAGATCGCCGAACAAGCGGGGGCACTCGCCGTGGATGTGGCGGGCAAGTTCCTCCGCCAAAAGCTTTCGGCGGGCGACCAACAGCAACTGATCCGCGATTCGGTGGCCTCGATTCATTCCACTCCTAGCGTCAACTGAAAGACAGCCGAACCGCCCATGGCCGAAGTCGCTGATTCCGCCGTCCGATCCCGATCGGTCGATATTTCGGCCCAGCGGGTCGCGCGTGTCTACGCCCAAGCGATCATCGAAGCTGCCGACAAGAAAAACTGTCGGAGTGAGGTGATTGAAGAGCTGGAGTCGTTCGTCGGCGACGTGCTCCCGAAGGTGCCCCGCGCTGTCGAGGTGTTTGCCTCGCCGAAGGTCGCGATCGAACAGAAGTCTGCCCTGATCGACCGAATCGCTGCCGGCCGAATGCAGCCCACCACTGTCCATGCCCTCCACGTGCTCGCCCGGCACGGGCGGCTGGGCCTGGTCAGCGAGATAGCAGCCTCGGTCAGGGCGCTCGCCAATGAACTCGACGGGCTGCAACAGGCCCGGTTTACGACGGCCGTGCGGCTCTCCGACGACCAGCAGCAGCAACTCGTGACCGACGTGGAGGGGGCCGTTGGAGCCAGGCTCGCGGCGTCGTTTACCGTTGATCCCACCCTAATCGGCGGTCTCGTCGTTACCATCGGCGACACCGTCTATGACCAATCCATCGCCACTGGGCTGAGCCGGCTCGGCGGAAACCTGCACAGGAGGACCATTCATGAAATTCAATACGGACGAAATCGCCTCACTTCTGCGTGAGGAGATCGACCGGTACGAGTCGGGAATCGACGTTCGCGAAGTCGGACGGGTGCTCGAGGTGGGCGACGGCATCGCCCGCGTCTGGGGGCTTTCCGGCGTGATGGCCGGTGAGATGGTCGAGTTTCCCAGCGGGGTCACGGGCCTGGCCTTCAATCTGGAGGAAAACTCGGTCGGTGTGATCATTCTCGGTGATTACCTCAAGGTAACCGAGGGTGACGAGGTGAAGAGCACGGGGCGGCTGCTGTCGGTGCCGGTAGGTGATGCGGTGGTGGGCCGTGTGCTCGATCCGCTTGGCAATCCGCTCGATGGAAAAGGGTCGGTCGTGACCGAATTACGGCGGCCGGTCGAGATGCTGGCTCCCGGCGTGGCCGACCGCCAGCCGGTTCGTGAGCCTCTCCAAACGGGCATCAAGGCGATCGACGCCATGACCCCGATCGGCCGGGGCCAGCGGGAGCTGATCATCGGTGACCGGAAGACCGGAAAGACAGCGATCGGCATCGATGCGATCATCAATCAGAAAAACACGGGCGTAAAGTGTTTTTATGTGGCCATCGGCCAGAAGGACTCGTCGGTGGCGGTGGCGATCGACGTGCTGCGGAAGTACGGGGCCATGGACTACACCACCGTGATCGTATCGGGAGCCTCCACCGCCGCACCGCTCCAATACATCGCCCCCTACTCGGGCACGGCGATGGCCGAGCACTTCATGTACAACGGCCAGCATGCCCTGATCGTGTACGACGATCTCTCCAAGCAGGCGACGGCCTACCGTCAGCTGTCGTTGTTGATGCGTCGGCCGCCGGGCCGGGAGGCGTTTCCTGGTGACGTTTTCTACGCCCACAGCCGGCTGCTCGAACGGTCGGCCAAGCTGTCAGCGGTCAAGGGAGGTGGTTCGCTCACCTCGCTGCCGATCATCGAGACGCTCGAAGGCGAGGTCTCGGCCTATATCCCCACCAACGTGATCTCGATCACTGACGGCCAGATCTACCTCCAGCCCGACCTGTTTTTTGCCGGCCAGCGGCCCGCGATGAATGTCGGAATCTCGGTTTCTCGTGTGGGAGGGGCGGCCCAGACGAAGGCGATGAAGAAGGTGGCCGGTGGCCTTCGGCTCGACCTGGCGAGCTTCAGGGAACTGGAGGCCTTCGCCCAGCTGGGCACCGACCTCGACGCCGCCACGCAGCAGCGGCTCGATCGCGGCTATCGCATGGTTGAACTACTCAAGCAGGGGCAATACGCTCCGATGGACGTCGTCGATCAGGTGCTTTCCATCTACGCCGGCACCCGGGGCTATCTCGACGAAGTGCCTCGTGAAAAGGTAGCCGACTGGGAGAAGGGCTTTCACACGTTTGTCCGAGATCAGGTGCCGGAACTTCGGGCTCGGATCGCTCAAACCAACGAACTCGACGCCGAAAGTGAGCGGCAATTAGAGGCGGCGATCGCCGAGTTCAAGCGGCAGCAGGCGGCCCAGGCTGCCGCTGGGGGCCGGGAGCCGGTCGGGGCAGGTCGGTAGGCTGAACAAACCAAGATTTGAACCCAAACCAGCAGGAATGAGCGGCTATGGCAAAAGCCCGAGCACTCGATCGCCGGCGAAAATCTGTGCGGAACATCCGCAAGATCACCCGCACCATGGAGTTGATCGCCACCGCCCGGTTCAAGAAGGCGATGGATCGCTCCGTTGCGGCCCGGGACTACACGAAGCACTTGGCCAACATCCTGGAAAACATTGCTGCCGTCGGAGCGGACGTCGTGCATCCGTTGCTTGAGATCCGGCCGACGAAGCGGACTGCTGTTCTGGTGCTGACCGGAAATCGGGGTCTGTGCGGCGGCTACAACGGCAATGTGGTGCGGCAGGCAATGGCCATGCTCGGTCAGTGGAAGAGCGAGCAGGTCGCCACAACGGTGGCGGTTTCGGGAAAGCGGGGAATCACGGCCCTGAAGTTTCGCCGCGTGGAAATCGCGGAGCGCTACACAGACTTCGACGACAAACCCGAGTTTGCCGCGGTGGTGCCGATCGGCCGGGCCTATCTCGACGCCTATTCAGCCGGTGAGATCGATCGACTCGATGTGGTCTACACGAAGTTTCATGGAATCGCGAAGCAAGAGGCTGTAGCTGAGATGCTCCTGCCGTTGGCGCCGCCCGAGACTTCCGCTGAACCGCCGGCCAAACTGGCTTCAGATGACTACGAGTTTTGTCCTTCTGCGGCGAGCATCCTCGAGGAGATCCTGCCGGCGAGTTTCATGTCGCGGCTGTTTAAGTGCTTCCTCGACGCCGCCGTGAGCGAGCAGGTGGCTCGGATGGTAGCCATGAAGGCGGCAACGGAAAACGCCGGTGGCCTGATTAAAACCCTCTCCCGTCAGTACAACCGAGCCCGGCAGTCCCAGATCACCGGCGAAATCATGGAGATTCTCGGCGGCGTGGAGGCGCTCAAACAGTAGCGACAGGAGATGCCCACCCTGTGGGATGAGTTCCGCAGCCACGGTATTTATGCGGACCCAAAGCCGACCAAACGTCGGCGTGTACCGAACAGAAGTCACCAGACACACCAGACCGACCAGACACTTTGAGGAGTATTGACGAACTTATGGCAACCGCAATCCGCACCGGCCGCATCACCCAGGTCATTGGCTCGACATTCGACGTGGCGTTTCCGGAGAACTCGATTCCCGCGATCTACAACGCTGTCCGGATCGATAGCGATCGCAAGGGAATACAACTGCACCTCGTCGGTGAGGTGCAACAGCACCTCGGAGGCGGCAAGGTGCGGTGTGTTGCCCTCGGCAGCACTGACGGTCTGATTCGGGGCGAGGACGTGGTAGACACCGGAGCGCCGGTCTCGGTGCCCGTTGGGCCTGCGACCTTAGGGCGGGTGTTTAATCTGCTCGGTGAACCGATCGACAACCGGGGCGTGGTCGAAACCGAGGAGCGGTGGCCAATCCACCGCGATCCACCTCCGGTTTCCGAACTTTCCACGAAGACCGAACTCTTCGAGACGGGCATCAAGGTGATCGACCTGCTCACGCCGTTCGTTCGCGGCGGCAAGGCCGGCCTGTTCGGTGGTGCTGGCCTCGGCAAGACGGTGATCCTGACCGAATTGATTGCCCGGATCGCCAGCGCCCACGGTGGCTACTCGGTGTTTGCCGGCGTCGGTGAGCGGACAAGAGAGGGCACCGATTTGTGGCTGGAGATGCAGGAGGCCAAGATCGGTGACACCGGTCGGAGCGTCATAGAGCAGACCTGCATGGTGTTTGGTCAGATGAACGAGCCTCCGGGAGCCCGACTGCGCGTTGCGCTCTCCGCCCTGACGATGGCTGAGTACTTCCGCGACACGACGGGAACCGACACGCTTCTGTTCGTCGACAACATTTTTCGTTTCTCCCAGGCCGGCAGCGAGGTGAGTGCCCTGCTGGGCCGGATGCCGAGCGCGGTGGGCTACCAGCCAACCCTGGCCACCGAGATGGGTGCGCTCCAGGAGCGGATTACTTCGACGGCCAAGGGGGCGATCACCTCTGTGCAGGCTGTTTACGTGCCCGCTGACGACCCGACGGACCCCGCGCCGGCCACGGCCTTCGGAAATCTCGATGCCTTTCTCTATTTAGAGCGTTCCATCTCCGAAAAGGGAATTTATCCCGCCGTCGATCCACTCGCCTCATCAAGCCGGATTCTCGATCCGCAGTACGTGGGCGAGCGACACTATGCGATCGCCCGCCGAGTGCAACGAACGCTGCAGCGGTATCGTGAACTACAGGACATCATCGCAATTCTGGGCGTCGACGAACTGTCCGAGGAGGACAAGCTCGTCGTACATCGGGCGCGGCGGATGGAGCGGTTTCTTTCCCAGCCGTTTCTTGTCGCCGAGGTTTTCACCGGCAAGCCCGGTGAGATCACCAGCCTGGCTGACACGATTCGCTCGTTTGAAGAAATCGCCGACGGAAAGTGGGATCACCTGCCCGAACCGGCCTTCATGTACGTCGGGTCTATCGAGCAGGCGGAAGAACAGGCCAAGATGATGGCGGCGAAGGCTGCCAAGTGACCCACCACCCGGAGCGGGCCTGTGTCGCACGCCTGCTCCACGTGGCCCCTCGCCCCTGAGAAAAACGAACCTTGCCATGGCTGAATCGTTCCGCACTACCGGCATCCGCTGTGTGATCGTCACGCCCGAGTCGACCGTACTCGACACGCACGCCAGGGGGGTGATCTTGCCTCTTGAAGATGGACAACTCGGTGTAGCGCCCGGCCACGCGCCGCTGATCGGCCGGCTCGGGGCTGGTGAAGTGCGGATCACGACGGCAGAGGGGGACGCGGGCAGCCGGCGCGTGTTCGTCGAAGGCGGATTTGTCGAGGTGGGGCACGGAACGGTGACCGTGATCACCCAGCGGGCTGTGACCGCCGAGAAAATTGACCTGGCGAAAGCTCGAACAACACTCGCCGAGATTTCTGTCAGGAAGGCGACGGGTGACGAAGCGATCGACACCAAACTCCGAGAGCAGGCTGCCGCCCGGGCCGTGGTGCGGATCGCTGAGCGAAGCCGCTGATTCGCCGGTTGGCAGACAGTGGGATGAGGTTGCCGCGGGGGCCGGGAGCGAATTGCGACCGTCGAGTGCTGACTCGGCCGATCGTCCCGGGGGCCGAGGACTGGATTGTGTTGACAGTCAACGGCAACGTAGGGCTGCAGCAATGATCGCTTCAGCCATGGCGGGGAGCGGCACCACGCGGTCCACCACGCCGAGCGCGATCGCTGATTTGGGCATGCCGTAGACCACGCAACTCGACTCATCCTCCGCGAGGGTCGTGCCGCCGGCGGCCCGAATCGACTGCATGCCCAGGGCTCCATCGCTGCCCATGCCGGTCAGCACTGCGGCGACCACTCCGGAACCAGCCGCCTCCGCCGCGGAGCGGAACAACACGTCCACCGCTGGACGGCAGTGGTGTAACGGTGGAGTCTGGAGCAGGCGGGTGCGGAGCCCGTCGGGCTGCCGCTCGATTGCCAGATGATGGTCGCCGGGGGCAATCACGCATTCTCCCGGTCGCAGCGGTTCGTGGTGGCCTGCTTCCCGGACTGCGATCTCGGAAAGCGAATCGAGCCGCTCGGCTACGGCCCGCGAGAAATGGGCTGAGATGTGCTGCACGACGGCGATCGGCGGGAGGCCCAGGGGAAATCGCGGCAGGAGCCGCCGCAGTGCTTCGACTCCGCCGGTTGAGGCACCGATCACGATCAATTGACGGTCGCGGTCGGGCCGGAAGATGGGTTGTTGCGGAGCCATAGCCACCGGTCGAGCCGAGGGCTCAGAAGCCGGCTTGCCCTGACGGCGGAGGTGACGGCCAGCCTCGGCGGCAGCCTTGACATGCCAGGCTAGTTTGTCGGCGACCGCCCCGAGTGACATGGTTCCGTCCGGTTTGGCGATGACGTCCACAGCCCCAGCCTCGATTGCCTCCAGTGCCGCCTGAGAGCCAGCCTGGGCCAGCGAACTCACCACCACGACCGGCAACGGGTGATGCTGCATCAGGATTCGGAGAAACGTCAGCCCATCCATTCGCGGCATTTCGAGGTCGAGCGTGAGCACGTCGGGATCCAGGCGGGCGATCTTCTCCCGGGCCACATACGGGTCGGGGGCCGTTCCCACCACCTCCAACTCAGGATCACGGGCGAGCGCTTCACCGATGGCTTTGCGGACCAGGGCGGAGTCGTCCACCACGAGCACGCGGATTCGCCGATTGTGTCTGGCCTCGGGGGTTTCGGTCATGAGGGTTGGCTCCGGTCAATCTTTCAGATAGGCCGTTCGTAGACGGCCGGCCGTACCTGTTGAAAGCGGTGCCGTAGCCCCAGCAGGCTCTCGGCGTGGCCGACGAAGAGGTGGCCTCCGGGAGCAAGCTGATCGAAGAGGCGCTCGATCAGGATCTGCCTGGAAGGTTCGTCGAAGTAGATCATCACATTGCGACAGAAGATGACGTCCTGTTCCAAGGGCAGGGGGTAGGAGGCCTGGAAAAGATTGATGGCAGATACCCGAAGTCGGGCCCGGAGCTCTGGCTTGATCCGGTAGAGTCCCTCGCGGTCACCGAAGCCACGGCGGAAGTAGCGGGCCAGCCAGACTGGATCGGGCACCTGCACCCGTTCAGCCTCATAAATACCCGATCGGCAGCGGTCGAGCATCCGGCGGGAAATGTCGGAGGCTTCAAGTGCCCACTGGGTTCCGGGCTGGCTCCGCTCAGACTCCGCCAGGATGATCGCGAGCGAGTAGGCCTCCTCACCGGATGCCGCGGCAGCGCACCAGACCCGCACCGGGCGGACTGCGGGGGCGGCCCGTCGGCGGGCCATCGGTAACACCTCGCGAGCTAAAAAATCGAAGTGGTCGGGCTCCCGAAAGAAATGGGTGTGGTTGGTGGAGACGAGATCAATGACCCGCTCAGACTCCTCGGCGGATGCTGCTGAGTTGAGTAGGCTGCAGTACGCCTCGAAGGTCGGGCAACCGATGTCCCGCAGCCGGGCCGCGAGTCGACCGGCCACGAAGGTCTGCCTGTCGGGCCCAAGCCGAATCCGGCTCTGGCGATAGACCAAATCAGCCAGGAAGGCATAGGCCCGCTCGGAGAGGTGTGGTTCAACGTGCATTCGTCAGAAGTCAGCAAAGTGCCGATCCTCTGCGTCGAGGGTCGTTCCTGTCGAACCGCCGTCGCCGGGCATCGGAATACGCGGAGCAGGACGGGCCGTCGGGCGAGCCGCAATGACCGTCCGCCGTCTTGGTGTAGCAGGTGGGAAGGCGAAGCTCGACCTGGCAGGTACGGTTGCCAGGGACTGGCCCGGCACAACGAGCGCCCGGAGCCGCTCGATGTTTACCCGCACGCCTGTGGCCTGCGTCGAGAGGTCACCGGCGGCCAGGGCTCCCTCGCCGGCTCGGGCGGCGTTCTCCTGGGTTACCTGATCGAGTTGGGTCATGGCAGTGCCGATCTGACGGATTCCCTGGGCCTGCTCCTGCGCCGCGGTGGCAATCTCAGCCACCAGTTTGTCGGCGGCGGTCACCCGCTCGGCGATCTCGGTGAGCGAGCCCCCCAACCGCCCGCAACTCGCCGCACCCTGGCGGCTGCTTTCGATCGCGGCCTCGATCCGCTCGGCCGTTTCTCGGGCCGCCGCCGCGCTTCGCTGGGCCAACGATCGCACCTCGTCGGCTACCACGGCAAATCCGGCCCCAGCCTCACCGGCCCGCGCCGCCTCGACCGCAGCGTTGAGGGCGAGAATGTTTGTCTGAAAGGCGATCTCATCGATCTGCTTGACGATTTTCGCGACCTCCGAACTCGACGTGCCGATCGAACGCATAGCAGCATCCATCTCCGCCATCGTGTCAGAGCCCACCTCAGCCGCAACCCGAGCTTGATTGGCGAAGATCTTTGCCTGGGCGGCATTTTCAGCCGTGCAGCGGATCATAGCCGTCATCTGCTCGAGCGCCGCGCTTGTTTCCGCTACGGCCGAACCCTGATCGGCACAGCCTGCCGCGACCGTGTTGTTGATCGCGGCGAGCTGCCCCGAGGCCTCAGCCGTACGGCCCGCCCCGGCTTCGAGCTCGTCCGAGATGCCGATGAGCGCCCGCGACAGGGAGCGGATGATCCCGAATGCCAGCAGCGTGCCGATGACGATGGCCAGGCCAAGCACGGTGCCGGCGACAAGAAATCCCTGCCTGACCTGATTTTGGGCGGCGGCGACAATTTCCTGGGCAAGTTCGATGTTGAGCCCGATCACATCATTGAAGTTTTTCATGCAGCGATCGGCCACGCTCTCGACGCCGCCCAGGACGGTGTTGCGGGCCTCCGCTACTTTTCCCTCGGCGGCCAGTGATTCCGCCTTCCGCACCTCGGCAAGAAAATCCCTTCGAGCCGCGACCGCCGCAGTGAACAGGCGATTGTCTTCGGTGTTGCTCAATAAGCCGCGATAGGCTTCGACTCGCTGGTCACCCCGCTTGATCGCTTCCTGGAGTTGCGTCTGCGCGGCTGCCATCCGGGCCGGGTCGTGGGTGTCGAGGATCGTGGTGCGAGCCGCCTGAAGCACGACCAGGTTGTCCTGGATCACCTGGCTGAGCGTGAGCACCGAGGGAATCGTGTTGCTGGAGAGCCGTTCGACCTGGCGGTTGATCACCCAGAGCCGACTCAAGGATCCTCCCCCCACGGCCAGCGCGGCCAGAACAAGCAGGGCGAAGCCGATGCCGACACGGCGGGGAATCGTGAAGCGGGTCATGGATGCTTTCTCAGGGTGTGCGGATGTCGCGAGCGCGAAGCGGGAAGCGGGTCAGGAAGCCTCGGGAAGCCGGTCGGTGGCTGCCACGGCGTCGAGATCGACGAGGGTTGTGATCCGGGAGCCCTGCCGGGCCATTCCAGTGATGAAGCGGGTATCGACAGCGAGGCCAAAATCCGGGGGCGGCACGATGTCATCAGTTGTGAAGCCGATCACCTCCTCAACCCCGTCGACGACGATCGCATACGGCCGGCTGCCGCCAGCCGCTGCGGCCACTTGGGCCACGATGATACAGGTGCGATCATGATCGGCGCCAGCCGACAGCCCAAACCGTACTCGGAGATCGATGAGCGGGATCACTCGACCACGCAGGTTGATCACGCCCCGCACGTGCGAAGGCATGTGGGCTACTGGCGTGATTGGGCAGAGGCGAATGATCTCCCGGACGGCCAGCACCGGCACGCCATACATCTCGCCGGCCACAGCGAAGGTGAGATACTTGCCGGGCTGGGCCAGGGTCGAACCGACGTCGACGGGATGATTTTGGATGGGGATGTGGTTCATTTCATGCCCGCGGCGTCAGGCCGCGGTCTCCGAGGAGCCGCGGCCGAGCCGCACCAGGGCTGTCGTGTCGAGGATCAGGCTGACCCGGCCATCTCCGAGGATGGCAGCGCCGGCGAACCCGGAACGGCCGGTAAAGGTCTCGCCCAGGCCCTTAATCACCACCTCCTGCTTGCCGACCAGTTCATCCACGAGCAGGCAGCGGCAGTCATAACCCGCTTCGAGGACGACCACGATACCGCGGTCGGCCGCCTCTTCGCCTCCCTGGATACCGAGGTGGCGACTGAGTCGCAGCAGCGGCACCTGCCGGCCTCGAACATCGACCAGTTCGCCCCGTCCGTGCACCGTCGTGATGCTCTCCAGGTGTGGGCGGAATGATTCTCGCACGGAGAGCGTCGGGATCACGAATCGCTGGCCCGCGACCGCCACGATCAGCCCTTCGATGATGGCCAGTGTAAGTGGCATCGAGATCGTGAAACAACTGCCTCGGCCCGGAACTGATTCGATCTCCACCTTGCCTCGGACCCGCTCGATATTGCGGCGGACCACGTCCATGCCAACACCTCGACCAGACACGTCGGTCACCTGTTCGGCGGTGGAAAAGCCCGGTGCGAAGATCAGTTCGAGCGCCTCCCGGTCATCGATCGTGGAGTCGGCGGGGATCAGTCCCCGCTCCACGGCCTTGCGGCGGATCCGCTCCGGATCGAGTCCCCGACCGTCATCGGCAATTCGGATCACCACGAAGCCCCCCTGATGAAAGGCCTGGAGCGTGATCGTGCCGGCCGGAGACTTGTTGGCGGTGAGCCGAGCGGCGGGGGATTCGATTCCATGATCAGCAGCATTGCGAACCATGTGTACGAGCGGGTCACCGATTTCCTCGATCACCGTCCGGTCGAGTTCGGTGTCCTCTCCTTCCACGACCAGACGAATCTCCTTGCCGAGTTGCACCGCGACGTCTCGGACCAGGCGACTCATCTTTTGAAAGGTACCTCGGATCGGGATCATGCGCATCGCCATCGCGGTCCGCTGGAGGTCGGCGGTAATGCCGCGGAGTTGGCCGAGGGAGCGACTGAGCGACTCATCACCACCGCTGGTCTCGAAGGCTTCGAACACCATCGACTGGGCAATCACCAATTCCCCGACGAGATCGACGAGCCCGTCGAGCTTGTGGGTGTCGACCCGGACCGAACTGCCGGTCGGAGCCGCTGAACGTTGCCGGGAGGCCGGATCGCTCGCGACCGACTGCTTGGGGGGCGAACTGGCCGGCAGATCTGAGATGATCATCGGAGCCGCTGCGGGCGGTTCCGCCGATGACGAGGAATCCACGCCCGCAGGAGGAACTGGGGCCATCGCGGCCGGTGGGGGAGTTGCAACCGCGGGAGCGGCCGGCGCGGGTGGCGTGGCCAGCACGGCGTGGACCTGGGCGATCAACGCCGGCACAGGGAGTGAGATCGAGCGACCGGTGTCGACGCCGTCGAGCTGACGCGATGTCTCGGCCACGTATCGGCTGATCACGTCAGCTGCAGCAAGAATCACGTCGATCGCCGGCCGGTCGAGCTGGCGGCGGCCCTGACGGGCTGCATCGAGGAGCGATTCGAGCTCGTGCGCCAGTCGCTGGAGCACCACGAGCTTCATCACCGCCGCATTGCCCTTGAGCGTATGAAAGCCCCGAAAGACGGTGGCCAGCATGCCGGCATCCTCGGGCGACTGCTCGAGCACGAGCACCCCCGCTTCGATCTCGGCCAGGAGTTCCTCCGCCTCGACGCAGAACATCCGCATCAGTTCCTCGTCGAAGCCCTCCGGCAGCACGGCGACCGGCTGACACTCTGCCATCTCATCAAGCAACGGCCGGGCCGATCGGGTGACAGCGACGGGCTGCGGCGAGGGCTGCGGCGAGGGCTGCGGCGGTTCTCCCGGTTCGAGGCTGGCCGGCCGCTCGCTGGGGTTGTCGAGGGGCGTCGGCCAGGCTGGCATCGGCTGATCCCGCTCCCACGCGGTGACGGCCTCCTCCATCCAGGCATGCCAGGCACCGAACCGCTCGAGGGACGAGGCACCCGCGGCCGACACCCAGTCGGCGGCTTGGTCCACCGCCCGGTGGATTTCCGGTGTCGCATTGGCTCCCAGCGCAGCGGGGAGGCTCGCTACCAGTTCGGCCAGCGGGGCGATGCCCTGGCCTGGCTCGAGGAAGGCGAGCTCGAGGCCGATCCGGCGGAGCAGGCCGCGGGCATCGTCGATGGCTTTTCGGGGCGGCATGGTGCGAATTGGAGGTGGGGCGAGACCAGGGACCAGGCCCGCCGTCTGCCAATCCTAGCTCGCGAAGGTAGAGCCGGCGGAAACCATGAAAACAGCCTGGGCGGGAGCCGAAAAAAGCATGCCTCGCCGGATGAAAACCCGAACTAGACTTCCCTGCAGGCTCCCTCGAAGGTGCCCTCCGAGGATTCCATGAACACGATGCAACGGCTGAAACTGACGACTATTGGCCCCGTGCTGGGCCTGCTTGTGCTGTCGCTGTTCGCGTTCTGGAACCAGCGGGCCCTCAACCGTGCCCAGACAAATCGTTATGAGTCGTACCGCCTGGCCAACGAACTCCGGCGGAGCTCGGATGAGCTGACCCGCCTGGCCCGCACGTATGTGGTCACGGGTGACTTGGCCTATGAACAGGAATATTGGCACGTGCTCGCAGTCCGCAACGGTGAGTCGCCGCGGCCTGACGGCCGGACACTGGCGCTGCGAACCCTGATGGAACGGCAGGGTTTTACCGCTGAGGAATTCGCGAAGCTCAAGGAAGCCGAAGACAATTCCAACTCGCTGGTGACCACCGAGATGATCGCGATGACGGCGATCAAGGGGCGATTTGCCGATTCAGCAGGAGGCTACACCAAGGAAGGCGAGCCCGATCCCGAGTTGGCTCGGCGGATCATGCACGACGAGCAGTATCACTCCGACAAGCAGGTGATCATGGATCCGATCACTAAATTTGAGGAGATCATCAACGCTCGGACCGAATCGGAGGTGCAGATGATCAAGTCACGAACGGACAAGCTCGTGCTCGCGATCCTGGCCCTCGCCGGCAGCGCTGCCATTTCAACCTGGATCAGCATCAACCGTCATGCCCGTGCGCTCCGTCGGGCTATCGGCGACCTCTCGGCGACGGCTGAGAACGTGGGAGGCGGGGCGACCCAGGTCGCTGCCGCGAGTCAGTCACTTGCCCAAGGCGCATCCGAACAGGTTGCTGCCGTGGAAGACATCTCTGCTTCGGCCAGGGAGACCAGCAGCATGGCGACCGAAAACGCCAGCCGGAGCCAGGTGGCAGCCGAACGGGTCGGCCAGGAGCAAAAGCAGTTCGGCCACGCTCAGGGTCTGTTGGGTGAGATGGTGGCGGCCATGGGGCAAATCGATGAGGCTTCCGGGCGGATCTCGAAGATCAACAAGGTGATCGATGAGATCGCCTTCCAGACCAACATTCTGGCCCTCAACGCTGCGGTCGAAGCGGCCCGAGCCGGTGAGGCGGGGCTTGGATTCGCCGTCGTGTCCGACGAGGTGCGGAGCCTTGCCCAGCGGTCAGCGCAGGCGGCCAAGGAGACAGCCTCACTGATCGAGGAATCGATCAGCCGTTCCCAATCGGGCCGCTCAAAGGTGGCCGCCGTGACTGGCGCGATCGCAGAGTTGGCCGAGCAGTCAGCGGCAGTCCGGTCACTTGTTGAAGAGGTTCATGCCGGCAGTCGCGAGCAGCACCGGGCCGTCGAACGGATCGGAGCATCGCTGCGGCAGATCGAGGAGGTCAGTCAGGAAGCTGCCAGTGGGGCAGAGCAGGGCTCGGCTGCCGCTGAGGAACTCTCCGCCCAGGCCGCGGCCCTGCTCGACGTCGTCACCCTGCTCGGCCACATGGTTGGCCGCTAGAGCGCATTCGAGTTACGTGGAGCACCAGCTCGGGGGCGGCAAAAGTCGCGTCGCGG
>ERZ889217.1124-NODE-1124-length-14244-cov-6.251674_pt1 | contig 14244 bp, 10 predicted proteins | sample MGYA00521098_ERZ889217 | MGnify/ENA primary metagenome ERZ889217 (study PRJEB32303, sample SAMEA104408613) | aquatic metagenome | biome: Brackish water; feature: Pelagic; material: water | place: Baltic Sea | collected 2014-06-10T22:04:00 | depth 2,362 m ...
GCCGGGACGGCGGCGACGGCGCGAAAAAATCCCCGTCGCTTGCGCTCCGGGCTTGGAGAAGACGTTTTGCCAGGGCCTGATTCAAACTCGGTTCCCGTGTCGAATACCCTCACCACGGAAGGGCTTTTTCCATGGGCGGTTCGATTCTCTGAGCCGCCGCCCTGGAGGGGAACGGCGACAGGGCGAGGAACGGGGACTGGTGAGCCGGGAGAGACAGGGCAAGATCGCACCGGGGCGTGAAACTGGCATTGAATCCCGATCCCTTCCGAGCCGATAAACCAGCGAGTCGGGATCCCTGCCATTCGTCCGATTCGCCTGAAAGGACTCTCGTGAGCATCCATCCGCTGGCCGTGGTGAGTCCCGGGGCCCGCCTCGGGGTCGGCGTCACCGTCGGCCCGTTCGCGACGATTGAAACTGATGTGGTCCTCGGCGATTTCTGCACCGTCGCCAGTGGCACCGTGATCAAAGCGGGGGTCACCGCGGGCTGCCACAACGAGTTTGGTGAGCACTCGGTCATTGGCGGGGGCCCTCAGCACGTTGCCCGACCCGCCGAGGTTGGCCGCATTGTCATCGGCGACCACAATGTGTTCCGCGAGCATGTCACGATTCACCGGGCCATGAAGCCCGACGCCTCCACCACGATCGGCAATCACAACTACGCCATGGCCGGCGCCCACTTCGGCCACGATACGACGGTCGGGCACAACTGCATCTTGGCAAATGCCGCACTCCTCGGAGGACACGTGACGGTCGAGGATCGGGCCTTCGTGTCGGGTGCCGTCGCCGTCCATCAGTTCTGCCGGATCGGTCGCCTCGCGATGGTCGGTGGGCATGCCCGCGTGGTGCAGGATGTGCCGCCCTACATGCTGCTCGACGGGCAGACAGGCTGCATCGTTGGGCTGAACATCGTCGGCCTGCGTCGCAGCGGCCACACCGCCGATGACATCACGGAACTTAAGGCTGCCTACCGCGCGATCTACCGCCGCGGCCTGCCTTGGCGGGAGGTCCTCGAGGTCTTGCGACTCGAATTCGCAGCCGAGGCCGTCGGCCACCTCAGGGATTTCCTTGGCAGCGGCTCACGCGGCTTTGCCCAAGAGCGGCGGGCTCCCCCGACAGCCACCCTGCGGCTGCGGGTGCCCGACGAGGATGCCACGACAATCCGGGCAAAAGCGGGCTAGAAATCCAACCGATCCAAATCAGTGGATCAGGTGCCTTCCCCGTCATCCAGACCATACCGCTGAAGCTTTCGCCGCAGCACCGAGCGGTCGATGCCCAGCATCTTGGCCGCGAGCGACTTGTTTTGCATCGTGGCGGCGAGTGTCCGCTCCAGATGCAGTCGCTCCACATCCGCAAGCGACGGCCAGGTATCCGTATCAACAGACAGATCCACAATGTCTGAAAGCTCGGGCTCCGGTTCAGGACTGAGCTTTGGCTCAACACGAAAGACACCCGGCAGTGGCGTCGGTGCCACGATCCCCCGACTGGCTGCCATCGCCATCTGCCCAAGCGTCGTGGGGCTCCCGGGAAGCGCACCCTCGGCGTTTGCAATCAGGCCGCTGAGCGAATCCGAGTCGATCGATTCACCTGAGGAGAACATCACCGCCCGCTCGAGCACGTTTTCCAGCTCACGGACATTGCCGGGCCAGGGATACTGCTGGAGCACCTCAACCGCCTCGGCTGAGAGCGAGCACAGCGGCATGCCGTGACGGGCGGAGAGTTCGGCGAGATACCGCTGGGCGAGGACTGGCACATCTTCAGGCCGTTCCCGGAGCGGAATCGTGCGGATCGCCACCACATTCAGCCGGTAGAAGAGGTCTTCTCGGAAACGCCCCTCGTTCACTTCGATAGCCAGATCACGGTTTGTGGCCGCCAACACGCGGACATCAACCGGAACCTCATCGTGGCTGCCGACCGGCACGACAACCCGCTGCTGAAGCACACGGAGGAGTTTGGCCTGGAGTTCCAGTTCCATCTCCCCGATCTCGTCGAGGAAGATCGTGCCGGCCTCAGCGGCCCGAAAGCAGCCCAGCGTAGAGGAGGTGGCGCCGGTAAAGGAGCCCTTCGTGTGGCCAAACATGTGGCTCGCAAAAAGCGTACCAGTCGTCACGGCACAGTCGACGGGAATGAAAGGCTTTTTCGACCGCAGGCTGCAACCATGGATCGCTCGGGCAATGAGTTCCTTGCCGGTGCCACTCGGACCCATGATGAGGACGCTGGACTGATGGGCAGCGACCAACTCAATCGACCGGCGAACCTGGTCCGACCAGGCAGAAACACCAACAATCCGCTCCGTGGCCGGGTTCACGCTTTTCCCCTGTACCGACCGCTCCGATGTCAAATCCATACAGCACTCTTTTGCGAAAGCTACGGAGACAGACGACGCGAGAACGGAAGAAACCAGTCCCGAGCCGCGCGTTGCGGCCAGGAATCCAATTACCACTCCCAAGAATACCGAATGAATCAAGGATGTGCCACCACTCGGGGCATTTCCTCCCGCCAAACTGAAACCACCTTTTTTCCGTCCCAATTCTCCTAAAAATGCCGGTCGTGCGGCCTGTTGGCCCATTCATCCCGACCCACCGTCCGGAAAAAACGGTTTTTTCGGGCCGGCGGTCGCCTGGTCGGGAAAGATAGACAAAGATTGCAGGTTGACCGAGCAACGGCCTTGCCACCCCGTCGACCCCCCTTGCGTGACCATACCGCACCTGGATCCCGTGTCTGTGGACTCCCTCCCACCCCCATCATCGCCCCGCCGTGTTCGCTGGACCGCCTGGCTAACCATCGCGGTCCTCGTGGCGGCTGCGTCGGCCAGTTGGCCGTTTCTGAGTCGGCTCATTGGAGACCGGCGACCAATCGTGGTGGGGATTCTCCACTCCGAGACCGGTCCGATGGCTGTCAGCGAACGCTCGATGATCGATGCGGAGGTGCTCGCCCTCGAGGAGATCAACCGTTCAGGCGGGCTCCTCGGCCGCCCGGTCCGATGGGTGATCGCAGATGGTGCCTCCGACTGGCCTACATTCGCTCGGCAGGCCGAGCGGCTGATCCAAGAGCAGGATGCCCAGGTGATTTTTGGCTGCTGGACAAGTGCCTGCCGCAAGGGTGTGCTGCCGGTCGTCGAGGCCCACGATCATCTGCTCCTCTACCCGATGGCCTACGAAGGCCTCGAGCAGTCCCCCAACATCGTCTACACCGGAGCGGCCCCGAATCAGCAGATTACCCCAGCCGTGCAGTGGTGCCACGACACGCTCGGAGCGCGACGGTTCTTCCTGGTGGGCTCGGACTACATCTGGCCCCACTGCGTCAATGCGATCATCAAGGATCACCTCACGGGCCTGGGCGCTGAACTCGTCGGCGAGGCCTATCTGGCATTCGGCTCGACCGACGTGGCTGCCGTCGCGAAGCAGATCGCCGCTGCCAAGCCTGACGTGATCCTGAGCAGCGTGGTGGGCGACTCGGCCCTCCCCTTCGCCCGCGCGGTGCGGACGGCGGGTCTCGAGCCCGACACCACGCCGATCGTGACCTTCGCGGTCGGCGAGAACGAACTCCGGGGCGAGGCGGCAGCTGACATGGCCGGCCACTATGCCGCCTGGAACTACTTTCAGAGTCTCGACCGTCCCGAGAACAAGGCGTTTGTCGCAGCCTTCAAAGCCCGCTACGGCGCGGACCGCACCACCTCGGATGTCATCGTGGCCGCCTACAACAGCGTGCAACTCTGGGCTCAGGCGGTTCGGGAGGCTGAAACCACCGATGTCCGGCAGGTCCGCGCCGCCCTCCGGCACCAGAGCCTCGATGCCCCGGAGGGCATCATCGCCGTCGACCCCGAAACCCAGCACACCTGGCGGCCCGTTTTCATCGGGAGGATCCGGCCCGACGGCCAGGTGGATGTGGTCTGGAGCAGCCGCACCGCCGTGCGGCCGATGCCCTTTCCGATTTCCCGCTCCCGGCCGGAATGGGAACAGTTCGTCGCCGACCTCTATCGCGGCTGGGGAGGCCGGTGGGCCAACCCGGCAGCGCCCGCTCGCAGCGGAGAGGAACGGCCATGACGCCCAAAAACCACCCGTCGCTCCCAGGGCCCACCATGCGGCGGTCCATCGCTGGCCGGCTGCTGTTCTGGTTCCTCGTGATCGCGCTGATTCCCTGCGCGATTCTCACGGCCATCACGGCCCGGATTGCCGCCTCATCCCTGGAAAAATCGGTCCGGGACACGCTCGTTCAAACGGCCGCCGGCAAGGCCGGTGAGCTGGAGGCCTACGCCGGCGAGCGGGTCCGCGACGGAGCCGCTCTGGCCCGGGGCCCGACGGTGGTGCAGGCAGTCCGCGACCTCGCCCGGGCTGCCGAGTCCGAGGACGATCCCCGCGGCCGGCTCAACGCGGCGGCAGCCGCCGTCACCCCCTACCTCACCTACGTCGCCCAGGCCTTTGGTTACGAGCAGTTGCTCTTGATTGACAAAACGGGACAGGTCTTGTTCTCACTCGCCGAGACAATCCCACCTGGCACCTCGCTGACCGCCGGTGGCCTGGCCTCGTCGGAATTGGCCACCGGCTTCGACCGGGCCAAGACGCTCCTCCAATCGGATCTGAGCGGCTTCCAGCAATACGGAGCCGCCAGACAGCCGCTGGCCTTCGTAACCTGCCCGGTCTTTGACGAGGGCAGACTCACAGGCGTTCTCGCGCTTGGCCTCGGCCCACAGCGGATCTGGCAGGTGCTTTCTGACTTCAGCGGCCTGGGCGAGACGGGCGAAGTGGTTGCCGGACAGTTCGCGGGTGATTCGGTGCTCGTCACGACCCCACTTCGGCACATGGACGACGCCGCCTTCCGACTCCGGATTCCACTGGGCATCGATCAGTCCGTCGCCATCCAGCAGGCCGCCAGTGGCACCCGCGGATTTGGCACGCTGCGGGACTACCGCAGCCACGAGGTGGTCGCGGCCTGGTGTTATCTGCCGAGCTTCCGCTGGGGACTCGTCGTCAAGCAAGACGCCGCTGAGGCCTACGGCCTGGTCCGCTTCCAACGGTCGGCAATCATCGCCCTGTCGTTGGCCACGATCATCGGCGTCACGCTCGCCGCCCTCGTGGTGGCCCGCACGATCTCGGGCCCGATCCGCACGGCCATGGCCGTTGCCCGCCAGGTGGCGGGGGGCGATCTGCGGGCAAGCGTGGACGTCACCAGCGACGATGAGACGGGGGCCCTGTTGTCGGCCATTCAGACCATGACGAGCGACCTGCGCGGGTTGATCGGCCGCATCCAGCATTCCTCGGTGGCGCTCATGAGCACGGCCACGGCCATCCAGGCAACAGCCAGTGAGCAGCAGCAAGTGATGGCCGACTATGGCGCCTCGACGAGCCAGGCGGTGGCCGCAGTGAAGCAGATCTCGGTCACCAGCCAGGAACTCGTGCGGACGATGACCGAAGTCAACGACATGGCCGGCCGCACGGGGAAGATGGCTGCCGATGGCCGGTCCGACCTGGCCGGGATGGACGGCACGATGCGAACGCTCGCCGAGAGCACCTCCTCCTTCGGTGCGAAGCTGGCAACGATCAGCGAGCGGGCCGCCAACATCAATCTCGCCGTGACCACGATCACCAAGGTGGCCGATCAGACCAATCTCCTCTCCATCAATGCGGCCATCGAGGCCGAGAAGGCGGGAGAATACGGGCTCGGATTCCTCGTTGTGGCCCGCGAGATCCGCCGGCTCGCCGACCAGACCGCCGTGGCCTCGCTCGACATCGAACGGATGGTCAAGGAGATGCAATACGCCGTTTCAGCCGGTGTCATGGAGATGGACAAATTCGCCGAGCAGGTCCGGGCAGGCGTCCACGAGATCGGTGCCGTCTCTGGCAAACTGTCGGGTATCATCGAAGCGGTGCAGGGCATCTCAGGCCGCTTCGGCCAGGTGACCGAAGGCATGCGGGCCCAGTCGCAAGGAGCAGAACAGATTCGAGAGGCGATGGTTCGCCTGGCCGACGGGGCTGGTCGCACAGCCGGCGCGCTCGACGACTTCAATTCAGCCACCGTTCACCTGCGGGAGGCGGTTGGTGACCTCAAGGAGGAGGTGTCGCGGTTCACCATCTGATGCCGCGGCCCCCAGCGGCGGGATGGTGCCTCGGCAGACTCGCATGCAACTTCTGACCTTCAGCATTGCTGGTGAACCCTACGCCATCGAGGCCCGGCTGGTGATCGAGGTGCTCCCACTCGTGCCCGCCCGTCCCATTCCGCAGGTTCCCGACTACGTGCTCGGCATCTTTACCTACCGCGGCGATCTCGTGCCCCTGATCGACCTCGGCCGGCTGATCGGCGCCGGCCCCCCTACCCAGCGACTGAGCACCAGGGTGATCGTGGTCGAGTTCCACCCCCTGCGGTCGGCGGCTATCACCGCGGCGGCAGTCCGACTGGGGCTCGTGGCTGAAAACGTGATCTCGATCCGCGGCGCTGAAGAGGCTGATGCCTCGCTCCCCCACCTCCAACTCGTCACCGCCCCCTATCTCGGACAGGTGCTGCGGATCGGCGGTGGGACGGTGCAGCTCATCGACCTGGCCAGGCTCCTACCGCCGGATTTGCTCGACGGGCTCTGCCCACCGACGCCCGCTGGGCCAGCAGAGGGCCGGTCATGAGCGGAATCCACAACATCCAAACGCTGCTCCGCGACTGGATCGGCCTCGACGCCAGCACGGTAGGCACCGCAGCCATCGAGCGGGCGATGCGGGAGCGAATGCAGGCGACGGGAACGACCGATGCGGCGGCCTACGTCAGGCTCGTCCGCGAAGACACATCACAACGAGACCTCCTGGTCGAGGAGGTGGTCGTCGCCGAGAGTTGGTTCTTCCGCGACCGGCAGGTGTTCGACTTCCTGGCCGATTTCGCGGTGACGAGGGCTGCCCTGCCCGGCCGCGGGCCCGTTCGAATCCTCTGCGCACCGGCTGCCGCAGGTGAAGAGCCCTATTCCGTTGCGATGGCCCTGCTCCAGGTCGGCCTGACAGCTGACCAATTTGAGATCGACGCCATCGATATCAGCCGTCGCGCCCTCGCCAGGGCCGCTGCCGGCCGCTACTCATCCAATGCCTTTCGCAACGCCGACCTCTCCTTCCGCGACCGGTGGTTCACCACCGACCGGGGCCATGCCGTGCTCCAGGGACGTGTGCGAGACTGTGTTCGGTTGGAGTGGGCAAACCTGCTGGATCCCTCGTTCACGACCGGCAGGGCTCCATACGACGTGGTGTTCTGCCGCAATCTTCTCATCTACCTGACCGCCGAGGCCCGCCAACAGGTCGAGCGGCACATCGAACGGCTGCTCCTAGCGGACGGACTGCTCCTGCTCGGCGCCGCTGAGCCACCGATCATGAAGGGAGACTGGATTCCCGCCGGGAGTGCGTCGGTCTTCGCCCTGCGGCGAGGCGTGCACGTGCCAGCCACTCCGCTGCGGATCCGCGACCTGCCTCGCCGGGAGCTGCCCCGGCAGTCGGGGTCGAAGGAACGGCCGCCGGCCGGGCCTCGGGATTTGGCCGCCAGCAGGAGCCTGCCTGTCGACCAGCGGCCTCTGTCCCTCGACCTGGAGTCGGTGCTCGCCGAGGCGGGCCGGCTGGCCAACGCGGGACGGTTAGCCGACGCACTCGAGACCTGCGAGCGGCACCGGCCGCAGCTATCGCCGTCCCCCGAGCTCTTCTTCCTGATGGGCATGCTCCATCAATCGTCCGGGGATCTCGATCGGTCCGAGGGCTGCTTCCACAAGACGCTCTACCTCGACGCCGACCACGAGGAGGCTCTGCTGGCTTTGGCCCTCCTGGCACGCCAGCGGGGTGATGCGGCCATGGCCGAGAAGTATCGACACTCGGCAGCCCGGGCCCTGGCGCGGAAGGAGGCGGCATCATGACGCTTCATTCCTCCGTGACCGAAACCAGCGTAACCCAGCCGATGCCCGAGTGCTGGCGGGTGATCGGCGTGTCGGGTGACCGCAGCTGCCCGGAACTGGAACAGTTCATCCACTGCCGCAACTGCCCGGTGCTGGCGGAAGCGGCCCGGTCGTTCTTCGATCGCGCCGCGCCCGAAGGCTACCTCGACGCCTGGCGGGCCATCCTGGAGGAGCCAGAGGTGGCAGAGGAGGCCGATTCAGTCAGTTTCCTCGTGTTCCGGATCGACAGGGAGTGGCTCGCCATTCCTGCGACCGTGCTCGTCGAGGTGACGCCGCTCCGCGAGATCCATGCGGTGCCACACCGGCGGGGCACGCCCCTGGCAGGGCTGGTCAACATCCGCGGCCAATTGCGGCTGTGCATCTCCCTCCATGCGGTCCTCGGACTGGCTGGCCGCCCTGGCCTGCCAGCGCCGGGATTAGCCGGCGACCACGCGACCGATTCGCTCCCCCGGCTGCTCGTTCTGGAACGGACGATCGACCGCGCCGCGGAACGCTGGGTGATCGGCGCGGATGATGTCGCGGGGGTGCACCGCGTACAACGTTCGTCGCTCCGGCCGGTGCCCTCGACGGTGAGCCAGTCAGCGGCCCGCTGCTCGGCTGCTCTTTTCGACTGGCAGGACCGGGCTGTCGCGGTGCTCGACGAGGGGCGGCTCTTCGAAGCCCTCCGTCAGGCGGTGGCATCGTGATGGGAGGCAGCCATGGCGGATGATCTGAGCGGGTTCTCGATGCTGGAACTCTTCCGCCTGGAGGCGGAGAGCCAGACCGCCGTCCTCTCAGAGGGGGTGCTGGCCATCGAGGAGCTCGACAAGTCGCCCCGGACTGTTGAGTCGATGATGCGGGCCGCCCACTCGCTCAAGGGTGCCGCCCGGATCGTTGGCCTCGAGCCGGCGGTGCAGGTCGCCCACTCACTCGAGGATGTCTTTGTCCTCGCCGGCAAAGGCAGTCTGCGAGTGCTCCCCGAGCATGCCGATATTCTCCTGGCCGCGATCGACTTTCTGGGGTCGATTGGCAGTGCTGAAGAGGCCACGGCACCGAACGGCCCCTGGGCCTCCCGGGCAGCCGACCTGGTCACTCGCCTCGAAGGTCTTGTCGCTGCTCCGACCCCTTCAGCCCCGCCGGCAGTCGAGCCGGAGAAGGCCCTGCCCGCTGGGCTGGCGGGGGCCGAACAGCCGAGCCCTGATCCCACGAAAGCCCCCCCGTCGCCAGCCTTGGCTCCGCCCCCGACGGCAGCTCCGGCCGCGGAATCTCCCCGACCCCGCGGCGGCACCGCCGAGACGGCCGATCGAGTTGTGCGGGTTTCTGCCGAGAGCCTCACCAGGCTGGTGGGCCTCGCCGGCGAAGCCCTCGTGGAAACCCGGCAGATGCGGCCCTTTGTCGACGCGCTCCTCCAACTGCGATCGGTGGAGGTCGACCTCTGTGACGCGCTGGCGGCGCTCGACGAGAAGTTCAAGAGTGGCGAGCCAACGCCGACGGCCAAGCTCACGGCCATCGTGACAGGCATCCGCGAACGAGCCGACGCCGGTCTCGCCACGCTCTCGCGGCACGTGGAAGACTTCGAGAGTTTCGCCCGCCGCAACGAGGATCTCTCCAACCGGCTTCACCATGAGGTGATCGTCAGCCGGATGCGGCCGCTGGCCGACGGCATCCGCGGATTCCCGCGGCTGGTCCGCGATTTAGCCCGCAGCCTGGGCAAGCAGGTGCACTTCGAGGTGGTGGGCGACCAGACTGGCGTCGACCGCGACATCCTCGACAAACTCGAGGCACCTCTTTCCCACCTGATCCGCAACGCCATCGATCATGGCATCGAGGCCCCCGGCATCCGGGAGGCCGCCGGCAAGCCCGCGGCCGGCACGATCCGCCTCGAAGCCCGCCACCGCGCCGGCATGCTGCACATCACGCTCACCGACGACGGCCGCGGCATCGATGTCGAGCAACTCCGCAGCCGGGCGGTCGCCAAGGGCCTTGTGGCCCAGGCGGTGGCGGCCCAACTCGGTGAGTTGGAACTCCTCGAGTTTCTCTTCCTGCCGGGGTTCTCGACCAAGGAATCAGTGACGGAAATCTCCGGCCGCGGCGTGGGGCTCGACGTCGTGCAGAGCATGGTCAAGGCGGTCGGCGGCAGCGTGCGGGTTGCGGCGCAGCACGGGCGGCAGACGGTGTTTACGCTCCAACTGCCAATCACGATGTCGGTCATCCGGGCCCTCCTCGTGGACATCGCCGGCGAACCCTACGCCTTTCCGCTGACGCGGATCGACCACATCCTCCACGTGCCGCAATCGACAATCCGCACCGTCGAGGGACGGCAATACTTTGACCGCGACGGCACGGCCGTCGGGCTCGTGATGGCCGCCCAGATCCTCGAACTCGACGGCCCGCCTCCCGGCGAACTCATGCCGGTGGTCGTGATCAGCGACCGCGGACAGCAATTCGGAATGATCGTCGACGCCTTCCTCGGCGAGCGAGACCTCGAAGTCCGGCCGCTCGACACCCGCCTCGGCAAGGTAACCGACATCAATAGCGCCTCGCTCCTGGAGAACGGCGCTCCCGTGCTGATTGTCGACGTTGAAGACCTCGTGCGAAGCATTGACAACGTGCTGATGGGCCGCCGGCTGTCCCGCGTGGAGTTCGAGAAACTCGCCGAGGAGTCGAGGCCCCGCAAGCGGATTCTGGTGGTCGACGACTCGATCACGGTCCGCGAACTGGAACGGCAACTGCTGCAATCGCGGGGCTTCACCGTGGATGTCGCGGTGGACGGAATGGACGGCTGGAACGCGGTCCGAGGCAGCCTGTACGACCTGATCGTGACCGACGTCGACATGCCCCGGATGGACGGGATCGGTCTCGTCTCGCTGATCAAGGCCGATCCCGCTCGCCGCGAAATTCCCGTCGTGATCGTCTCGTATAAAGACCGAGAGGAGGACCGGCTCCGCGGTCTCGATGCGGGGGCCAACCGCTACCTGACGAAGAGCAGTTTCCACGACGAGACGTTCGTCGATACGATTGTGGATTTGATCGGCGAGGCGTAGCCGTCCGTGGCCCAAGCCCTCCCGACCCTGCCTCCGCGGGCGGGTGATCCTGGTCCATTCGGTCGACCGCGTCGGGCGGCGACAGACGTTTCCACAGGCAGTCAGAGACCATGCGAATCGCAATTGTGAACGACATGCGGGCGGCCGCCGAAGCGCTCCGGCGGGTGGTGGAAAGCCTGCCCGATCACGAGGTCTGCTGGACAGCCGCCGACGGGGTGCAGGCTGTTGCCATGGCCCGGCGGGATCGCCCAGACCTGATTCTGATGGACCTGCTGATGCCGCATGTCGATGGGGCGGAGGCCACGCGGCAGATCATGGCCACGTCGCCATGCGCGATCCTGGTGGTGACCGCCACCGTCAGCGGCAACATCTCCCTGGTCTACGACGCGATGGGCTATGGCGCGCTGGATGCCGTCGATACACCGATCCTGGGGCAGGCCGGGGAGGTCAGCGGCGCCGGGGCCCTGGCTGAAAAGATCGGCACCATCGCCAAGATCGTAGCCGCCTCGTCCCCGACCCCACGGCAGCAGCGGGCCGTGGCGGCAGCAGTGCCTCCTCGGCTGTTGGTCGTGGGAGCCTCGACCGGCGGCCCCAAGGCCCTGGCCGATCTACTCCTGCCGCTGCCCCACGACTGGAACGTGGCGGTGGTCATCATCCAGCACGTCGATGTGGCTTTCGCCCCCGGCTTGGCGAAGTGGCTCGCCGACCGCACCGGCCGGGGGGTGCGGGTCGCCAGCGATGGCGATCGACCGCTCTTCGGCGACGTGCTCATGGCTGGCACCAACGATCACCTCGTGCTCACCCGCGACGGCACGCTCCAGTATCAGGCGGAGCCGAGGGAGATCTTCTTCCGGCCAAGCGTGGATGTGTTCTTCGAGAGTGTGGCGACCCACTGGCCTCGCTCCGGCGTGGCAGTGTTGCTCACCGGCATGGGCAAAGACGGCGCCCGTGGACTCATGGCTCTCCGCCGCAAGGGCTGGCACACAATCGCCCAGGACGAGCCCACGAGCGTGGTCTGGAGCATGCCCAAAGCGGCAATCGAAGCCGGTGCGGCCTGCGAGGTGCTACCGGTGTCGCGGATGCCGGCGGCCATCGCGTCACACATGGCGGGCTAACTGTTTTTTTACGCGGCCTGTTCGATCAGCCGCATCGTGGCCAGCACCGTCACCTCGTCGCCACCCGGCGGGGCGATGATCTGAACGCCGATCGGAAGCCCCGCGCTGCCACGGTCGGTGGCGGCCGCGGCGCGGAGAACGGGGTCGGGCGACCAGGCACGGCCCGCTTGTTCGTCGGGGAGAACCCGCGTTACAGGCACGCCGCCAGCGGCGAGGTCCAGCAGATTGGCCAACAGGCAGGGTGCCGCTGCGAGCACGAGCCGGGCAGCTGTGCCATGCCGGAGCGCCGGGAGGGCAGACACCGGACAGATCACCGCATCGCAGCCCGTCGTGAGTTCCGCAAATCGCTCGGCGAGCCGCTCGCGGGCCGCCAGCAGATCAGCCAGGCCTGCCTCGTCGCGCGGCCCGGTCTCGATGAGTCCCCGGGCCTCGAGCCGGCGGCCCATGAGCCTGGCCGCGCCGGCGACGAGTGGCCGCCAGCCGCCAGGCAGGCTGGCCATGCCTAGTAATCGACGAATGGACCGCATCGGCCGAGTGGTTCCCAAGAGCCGGCGGATGTCGGCCCCTCCGTCAGCCGAGAGGAGCGCCAGCTGGAGCCAGGCGGCCTCGTCGGCCAGACTGCCGGCGAGGGGCACCGCCTCGATGCCCGCGGCCTCGAGGCGATTGACAGCCTCGGCCACGCCCCGGCGAATCGCGGCCGAGGCGGGGATGGGGCCGGCCGTGTCCCAGTAACCGACGCGGGAGGGCAGCCGGACATCGGCCGTGGCCGATGAGGTCACGGCGCCGAGGGCGAGCCTGAGGTCGGAGACCGACCTCGCGAGAAAGCCTGCCCGCGGCCGAATCACGCGGAGGTGCGGGAGCGTGCCGAAACCGCCGCCGTCTCCGAGCACCGCCGAGCGAGGCATGATCGTGGCAATCCCGCAGGCGTGGGCGGGCTGTCGCAGGCTGCCCGCGAGATCGTTGCCCACGGCCAGGGGCACGACGCCCGCCGCCACGACCGCCGCATCGCCGCCACTCGATCCTCCGGGGCCGCGGCTGGGGTTCTTGGGGTGATTGGTGCGTCCCCAGACGGGATTGTCGGTTTCGTGCAGATACATGGCCTGCGGCACATTGGCCTTTCCCACCACCACCGCGCCAGCCGCACGCAGCCGCACGACGATCTCGGCGTCGGCCGTGTCGATCAGGCCGGCCCGGGTCGGAATGCCGAGCGTCGTCCGCAGGCCGCGGACGCCAAAACATTCCTTGATGCTGACCGGCACACCTGCGAGCGGCCCACTTGCGTTCCGGGGTAAAGTGGCTCCCTGGCCTTCTTTCACGAGGTCGACGGCTGCCGCCTCAGCAGCGGCGGCTGCAAACCGTGGCTGGACGAGTGCGTTGATCGCCGCATGCGTGGCCTCGTGTCGGCACACGACACCCTCCACAACGTCGACAGCACGCCGCCGGCCCTCCCGCACCGCGGCCACAATCGCGGTAGCCGATTCTGGCTCTGGCCCGGAACCCGTTGGTCGGCCCAGACTCACAGCCCAGGCTCGCCGATCTTCTCGGCCGCCACGCCCTGGAGATTCGCGGCCCAGATGACCCCGCCATCCAGCGCGAGGCCCGTGATCACAACCGTCTCTCCGACCGCAGCCGCGGGCTCAGCGCGGGTGACCACCACAAGGTCGATGTCTGGGCGGCCCTCGGTATCACCAACCCTAACCTCGGATCGCCAGAACGGGCCGACCCGTCGGGCCCCGCGAAACGCCCCCGGTACCACCACGCCGTCGCTCTGCCGCCGGGGATAGCCAATCCAGTCCCGGGTGAGCCTCGCCAAGTGGGGGTGAAGCTCGGGATGATCCGCGATCTCCCGGTGCACGGCCATCATGCTGCCGGCGGCAGGATCGAGCGAGCGGTCTGTCTCCACGGCCTCCTGCTCGAGCAGGGAGAGCGACTCGGCATAGCCTGCCAGCGAACGGTACCACGCCACCAACTGCCGCCCCTGAGCCGGTCCGGTGGTGTCTTCGATGGCGGCAACCTCTGCGGTGACGGCACTGACCTCGGCGGCAGCAGCATCGAGTGCGGTCACATCAAGCGGCTCGGGCTCCGGTTCCACCGGGAGTACTGGCTCGGCCACGCTTCGCTCGTCGAGCATGGCAAGGAGCGGGGCGGCGGCGGCGACCGGCTCCTCGTCGGCCAGAGGTGGCTCGACAACGGTGAACGC
>ERZ889217.1125-NODE-1125-length-14233-cov-15.524051_pt1 | contig 14233 bp, 12 predicted proteins | sample MGYA00521098_ERZ889217 | MGnify/ENA primary metagenome ERZ889217 (study PRJEB32303, sample SAMEA104408613) | aquatic metagenome | biome: Brackish water; feature: Pelagic; material: water | place: Baltic Sea | collected 2014-06-10T22:04:00 | depth 2,362 m ...
ATAAAAAAGTAGATTTAGAGACAAATAAAAAAACACTACATTAATTTTACACCTTTCTCATTTACACCGATGAAGATTTAAATCGGCACGCTTTGCGTGCCTGTTAATTCATTTATCAGTAATGTTTCTATTGCGGATAAAGTGTTAGATTCACTTCCGAAGTTATCCATGATTGAGATAAATACTGTAGATAATGATAATGATGCGAATATGATTATAGCGTTCAAGGAATGGACTAAGTCATTAGAAGAGAGAGGATTTTTTGAGCCAAGTTTATATCATACAACATATAGAATTGTCGAATTGCTTGGTTTATTTGTAGGAGCATCTGTGTTAATGGGTCAGAGTCATATACTGTACAAATACTTGAGTGTGTTTGTGTATGGTCTGTTTGGTGGTAGATGTGGTTGGCTACAACACGAAGCTGGACATAGATCATTGACGGGTAATATTGCAATGGACAGTTTTATACAAAAAGCGACAATGGGAAGTGGATTAATGATTAGCGGTAGTATGTGGAATTCCATGCATAATAAGCATCACGCAACCACACAGAAATTGCATCACGATATTGATTTAGATACTATGCCATTTGTGTTATTTCATGAAGATGCACTTGACCCGCGTAAACTATGGTCAAAAATATGGTTACGTTATCAGGCATATACATTTCTACCTATAACGAGTGGTGCATTGGTTACTGCATTTTGGATGTTTTATTTACATCCTCGAAAGGTATTTCGAGAGAGAGATTGGTTACAAGGTGTGTTTATGCTTATTGGTCATTTTGGTAAAACATATGTAATTCAACAACAAAGTGGCTATTCATTTGGGAATTCTTACTTACTGAATTTAGCGTGTACATATGTCTCAGGAATTTATTTATTTGGTCATTTTAGTACATCACATACATTTATGCCAGTTATTAAACATTATGAGACGCCTAACTGGATAGAGTATAGTCTAGGTCATACAGTAGATATAAGTACTCAAAATTGGGCGGTTTCATGGATAATGGGTTATTTGAATTGTCAATGTGTACATCATCTCTTTCCGCAGATGCCACAATTCAGACAACCAGAAGTTTCAAGAGAACTTGAGAAATTCGCGAAAAAGTGGGATTTGAAATATTATCACGTAGGCTATTTCGAAGCGTGGTACCGTACATTTGCAAATCTGGACCGTATTGGACAGCTCATCTATGCATCTTGAAAGAAAAAATTGATATCTATATGTTAGAATCTATACAGTATACATCTTACCTAAATAGGGTCAATAAATCGTACCGTAAATCAATTAGCAACCAAGCAACTTAATAAATCAATCAATCATGACAACACCTGAATGTTGTATCTGTATGGACGATATTATGTCTACAAACTGTGTAACAACACCTTGTGGACATATATTTCACGCAAACTGTTTAATGAAACACACACTTGTGAATAGTTATACGTGTCCGTATTGTCGTGCGGAGATGATCGAACAACTAGTAGATGAAGATGAAGATGACAATAGTGAAGAGGAAGATGACAATAGTGAAGATTCAGATGAAGATACTATCACAGATGAAATGGAAGAACGTAATTTGCAAGGATTTCGATGGTTATTCCAAAGAGTTAACGACGAAACATTAGAAGGTGATGAAGACGAATACAATGAAAAGATGGAGGAAGAGTCATTTCAATCTGGACAAGAAAAACTTATTTACGAAGAGCAAAAAGAGCAGATTGACTGCCTTGTACAAGAAATAAAAAAAAAGAACTGTATATCTTATGATGACCTTCTCAGGGCGTATATTGGTTCTAATTGTGACGATTATATGTACAATGAATTTAGTGGAGATATGGAATACAAGGTAACCAGTACTATCAATGCCATAGACACTCGTGCAAGAAACAACCTACCGCATCATCTACGTGAACACTGGGCTAGGGGGGTCCGAATGTAAATAGTATAGTATAGTATAATATATATTTTGTACGGTTGTTAATTCTTAAATAAATATTATTTTTTTTTGTGGACAAATAACGTAGTTGCGTTTGATAACATCTTTTTCCAAATTGATTACATATATTTTTTTAATCAAATTACTAAATTTTGACGTAGTCACTGTATTAAATTCAATAACTTTGACATTACAAAATTTTAAACAACTTAATACATCATTTTGCTTTTTGCTTTTTGCTTTTTGCTTTTTGTTTTTTGTTTTTTTATTCCACCCTGTTGTACGTGATCTTTTTTAATATTATAAACATTAAATGTATTGGATATGGTTGGTCGCTTTGCACACCAGGACAACGCACCATTTTCTTTTAAGTGTGAAATCTCTTCCGTGGAATAATCAGGATGAAAAATTATTTTTTCTTTTTCGAAAATAGTACCTTTGCATACTGGATTACACATTCTCTTTATGCAATCCTTGTGAATTAATTTTTTAGTTGATTTATTTGGTTTGTTTTGATTATGTAATTTTAATATACGTAAATGTTCTTTCATGTAACTGTTCTTACATACATTTTTGCATGTTTTGCGAACACTCATTATATATATTATTTCAATATGTTTTTATAATTATGGCTAAAGGTGCAAATAAAATGTACGATACATTTCCATCAGATTTCGAAAATTGGCACAAATATGAAAATCCAATCGAAGTTAAATATGCATTGGATAAAATCGATTTACTTTCGGAATCACCGATTGTGTTAGGCGTAAATAGTTAGTTAGTATTATTGTAAGTAACTATTGATAATTTATTGTTTTACTATATATATAATAAAAAGAATGAAAGATTCTACTCTAATTCACAATAGTTTTTACATTACATATGCCTTCTTGATGACTACTGCGACGATTACCTTCATTGAGGCGATTCGTACAAAGGATTTACAAATTCGTAATATACTAAATTTAGAAACGTGTATTTCGGTCGTTGCTACATTTTTCTATAGTACTTTTGTAAATAAATTGGACAAGGACACTGTAGATTACAAGGAGATTAATATGCTTCGATATGTAGATTGGTCCATTACTACTCCAATTATGTTATTAGTATTAGTTCTTGCATTATTGTACAATACAAAGAGAGGTCCGTTAAATTTCTATTCATTTTTAGGTATTCTATTTTTAAATTATGGTATGTTAGGTTCAGGATATTTAGGAGAAATCCAATTTCTCGAGAAAACTGTGGCAAATGTATTTGGTTTTGGATTTTTTGCAGCAATGTTCTATTTTATTTACCGAACATATGTCAAGGAGTCAACCGATAATAAACGGTTATTCCTTGTATTTTTCATTCTATGGGCATTATACGGTTTGGTATATTTCTTAGATCAAGTGTCTCAAAATGTTGCATATAATATTTTAGATTTATTCTCCAAATGTTTTGTTGGTATTTTCTTTTGGGCTTACTTTACAAAAGTATTTGTATTATAACCCAAATACGCTCTCTTCTGAATAAGTAATATACAAGAAACCGTCTTCGTCTTTAAACGACTCGTATAGAGCCATCAATGTCATCCCAGATGAAGGTATACTTCCAGATACGAATAAGAAAATTGCTTTTTCGCAAGGTAATCGTAATCTTTTACGTATAACGTACATGAACTGTCCAACTGTAAAATCGGTAGGAATTAAGAATTTATTACGATCGAGTTCATTTAGATTTGCGTTCCAATTTTTCTCACATATAACAGGTATTCTATCTGGATATTTGTCTCGTATCCTTTCTGATTCTTCACGTCTTTTACTATAGCTATAGTGGGTTTTGAATTTTGTAGTTGACATACTAGATTAATTATATAAATAAGAAAAACATATTTATATAAAATTTTTGAAATAATCGATTATGCAAAAACAACAGTTTATTGTCTCAAATAACTGTTACGAGATTGATTGGTTACCTGCATTTAACAAAAAAGAGAAGAACCTAGAAAACGTTTTTTAGAATTAATTATCGTACAATAAAAAAGTATAATTTTTTACTTAAACAAATAGAAACGAATTGCCGTACTGTAACATTATAATTGACTTGTCTTGTCGGATTAGTCTGCGAGTTTAGAGAGTAGATATCGCTGTTAAAACTTTATCTATATTTAACAAAACTTAGTATGTAATTATTCGTGGTACAATATTTATGCATTGTAATTCTTGTGCCATTAGTTTATAAGCATATGGTACTTCAACGTATGCAAAGTCGGTTATATTCTCACACGTATTACATCTATGTACAGTCATTCCACTTTTTGCACGCAGTACTCCTTTATCTCCGTTATTAAAAGTGGCTATCATTCCGCAACTTTTACATACGTGAACAGCGTACTTATCAGAAACATTGTACATCCGTTCTCTACAGAATTTAGACATTCCATGTGCAATCATAACATCACGTTCCATTTCTCCAATACGGAAACCACCATCCCGACTTCTTCCTTCTGCAGGTTGTCTCGTAAGATTAACAACAGGTCCGATAGAACGACTATGTTCTTTATCATTTACCATATGTTTTAAACGCTGGTAGTATACAGGTCCTACGAATATCGATGTCTCAATTTGTTTACCAGTGTGTCCATCATATAATATTTCATTCCCGTAACTCTCAAATCCACATCTTTGTAGTTCTTCACAAATAGTCTGTACATCCAAATTACCAAAACTGGTAGCATCACCAAACATTCCTAATTCAATCAATACTTTTCCTAAAAGAGTTTCTTTTAGATGTGCGATAGTCATTCTGGATGGAATGGCGTGAGGATTTAAGATTAAATCAGGTCGCAATCCATCTTTATTGAATGGCATATCGACCTCGTTTAATATATTTCCAATGGTACCTTTTTGACCGTGTCGACTAGATACTTTATCCCCAATGACAGGTTTGCGTAAAGTTCGCACACGTGTTTTTGCAAAATTACAGCCATCACCATTACGACTAGTATAATTTCGATCAATATATGTTTCTTCTGTAGTACGGAAACTTTTACTCTGATCTTCATATTTTATAATTTTTGTGGGGTCATTTCGATGTTCTTTAATTGGAACTACTTTAGAAATAATAATGTCTCGATTTTCCACTAATGAATTTTCTGGAATAAATCCGTGTACATTTACTTTATCGTAATTACCGTGTTTGATTCCCCTGGTTTTGGTTGGGTCTGGTTTACAACGTATAATCTCATCGCGAATAACATTCTTGTCTTCATCTTTCTCGGTATGATATACTGTAGCAAGGAATAATCCTCTGTCCAATGCAGATTTGTTTATCAATACACTATCTTCCTGATTATATCCTGTATAAGACATAATTGCCACATGAATTTGAACTCCAGATGGTACTTTATGTAAATTTATAAAATCACTCATACGCGTATCAACAATAGGTCGTGTTGGATAATTTAGGATATATGCAGTTTTATCCATTCTTTTATCAAAATTGGTGCAGTTAATTCCCATTGCTTGTTTTGCCATTGCACATTGATATGTATTTCTGGGTGCTTGATTATAGTCAGGAAACGGTACACAAGCGGCCAATACGCCGAATATTGTACATGGATGTATTTCTGAGTAGTTATAGTTGATATGCAGTTTCTTAGTGCTATCAAAGTTGCTTTGTAAATGATGTATATATTTTTCTTTATTTTTCATTGCAATCATTGAGTGATTTTGTTCATCTGGGTCAATGTATTCAATGACTGCTTCTTCTATTTTGGTATCCATAATTAGGTCATTCCACGAGAGTTCTTTTGTTTTTAATTTATCAATAATTTCCTTGGTAATAAGAACTTTGTTGTTTTTTACACGCAAAACAGGTCGTGTCATACGACCCGCATCGTTGCAAATGCGTATTTCCATTCTACCGTAATCAAATGAAATTGATGTGTAGAGATTGATAATATTTTTGCATTTTTTCTCTTTTAAATTATTGTACAAAACTAATGGTTCTTTTGCAATTCCGACCCAAGAACCATTAATGAATACTTTTACTTTTCCAAACGCATCAGATGGTGCTCTTAAATCGTCTAATACAACAATATCAGGTGCAACCATTTCATATAATGATGATGATTGTGTTGGCGTTGTCAAATGTGTCATAAAAGAGATATTTTTTACAATACCAATCGACTGTCCTTCTGGTGTTTCTACTGGACATAGAAATCCCCATGTAGAATTATGTAGTTTACGAGGTGCGATTAATTCACCATTTTTTTCCAATGGTGTGTTTACACGACGTAAATGACTTATTGTGGCCAAATATGTGAGTCGATTTAAAACTTGTGCCACTCCCACTTTATTACTATTACTTGATTGTTTTACACTGAAATCGCCAGTCGAAAGAGCCCGATTTATGCCATTTTCAATAGTGGTTGATTTGAAAATCTTGTAGATGTTTGTCATATTAATGATATTTTCATATTCTTCGTGAGAACGCCAAGGCCCGACATTTATTTCTTTTACAACTTGTTTTTCGATATCCCGTACAAAACGGATATAATGATTACGAAACAGATTGTTCAATAGATTTCCTGTTAGTTCGATACGTTTATTTAAATAAGAATCACGATCATCTGGAGGATTCCATCCCAATGAGGTGGTTATTAGTCTATATGCCATCATTCCTAACAAGTATAATCGCTGTTTGTCAGTTTTACAGTGTGGAAAGAAGTCATTTTTGAAAATATCCAATGTATATTCGAGTCGCTTTTCCATAGCTGTACCAGGAGTATTTTGATTTTGATAATAATTATAAGCACACATTGTGCTGATATGATTAAGTGCTTCTTCTTGAATTTTATCTATTCCCCCTGTAGTGAATTGTTTTGCATCTTCCATGGATGCTTGTAAGAAATCGAGTACAGGTCCTTGCTTCTCAGATTCAACATTTAGTAATATATATTCGCAAATGCCTTTATCAGATAGTACACCCAATGCACGAAATAATACAAATAACTCAATGTAACGTTTTTGTTTTAACCTTGGAATAACCACATAAATACCGTGTCCGAACAAATTGCTTTTTGCGGAGATCATCATTTCTACTTGTTTTGGAGAAATCGTTTTTGAGTCAGGGACCGATTTGAACTCAGCGTGCCATTTCCATTTTGGTGTATTCTTTCCATTAAAAACATATATGCGATTTTCAGCGGCACGTTCTTGACAAATGACTGTTTTTTCAGATCCCTTAATAATAAAATAACCTCCACAATCCATTTCACATTCACCAGTCATTGTACTTGGTACATTTCTGTACTGGTGTAGTACACAAATAGATGATTTTAGCATTACTGGAAAATTGCATAATTTTACTTGTGGAATATTTCGTTCAACAATTCGAATTTGATTGTCCAAGTCTCGAATCGTATATTTTATATTAAGGTCAACAACTGTACTCGATGAATAAGTGAAATTTCGCAATCTAGCTTCTTGTGGCATCATTAATTTTGTTGCACCATTGTTTTCGTATATTTGAGGAGAATAAAACCGTAAGTTACTCATACTAAGATGGACAACAAGTCCATACTCACCTGTTTCTGCAATAAAATCATTTTCTGATTTTATTACAATTGGATTGAACATTTCAATCGTTCTTTGCATTTGATAATTTACAAAGTGATTGTAGGATTCGATTTGATGGCGTACCATTCGTCCAAGAGGGTTTCCCTCAAAGTAAGATTGTAAAATCGTAAATGGTTCTTCTAAAAAGGATCCTAAATGCTCCAATAACACTTTCTCATTCTTTTCCATTATCGCATCATCAGATAAGGGGATAGTTTGAACAGGAGATGACATGGTATAGCACTGAAGGTAATAGATAATAAAATACTAATGTTATGTATTACTAAATATATCAAATCAATTTTTTATATAATTTTTTGTAAACAATTATATGAAAGTATTTTACTTTGGAAACTATACACGTAATAACAATCTTTTGCACAAATATAATGCAGTACGATACGTTTCTCTATTTTTGTCTCATTAGAAGTAGAAAAACAGAAGAATATTTGAAATGGTTTCCATATTATCAAACTATTTTTACAATTTGTCGTATACAGTCTGTACGATTAGTACACAAGGTACATAATGCCTATATGAAAAAATACGTTCAAAAAATATACTTTTCAAACAAATATGATTGGTTTTTGAAAAAAATTCACAGTACCATTTATATACCATCTATACAGTCAAATGCAAAACAAATCATCACAAAGAAGGTTGTTCAAAAGTATTTATATACATTAGATCCATTACAATTGACTCATCTTGTATCACAGTTATGATAATACACGGACTGTAGTCTCATTCAATTCAATTCAATTCAATTCATTAAATGCACGAGATAAATTACTTAACAATACAATATAATCTTTACAATGGTCTCTATTTATGGAATCCATCTTTTTAAGTGGTTCTCTCAATGAAATATCAATAGTATTCATAATTTTTTGTGCATTATGTAAATTTACTAGATCTTTACTATAATCTTTTTCTAAAAAGAATTCCAAATCGCCTTGTTGTATTTTATCTTGGTATGGTTGTTCTATATAAGTGTACCAAACTTTGATTAATAATGTAGGATTTAAATTGCGAATTGTCTCAAAATATAACTTTGATTTGATAATTTCGTCATCTGCTATAATGGATATGATTTCGTCTAAAAAGGCAAAAATCTGCGTATTGAATGTTTTATAAACTATTTTTTTATCTACCATTATTGTTTATAGAACATCAATATAATTTTTATATATTTTTTGAAAAATATTATATTTACTAAGGGAGAAAAGGTAATTTTTTCGAATCGGTAGACGGTATTTCTTCGCTCCGTTTTTTCTCTATTTTTTCAATTGTAATACTGTTATCCAGTTTATTGTTTCTATATGTCTCGGGTGGAGTATGTATCGTATATTGGGAAGTTTCATCTCTCGCAGAAACATAATTATTTAGTGGTCTTAATCCACCATTACCTTTTGCGCTTAAATCTTCTACAGACGCTTGAAAAAATGTAAAATTTTCCGACACCACGCTAGACGAATACTCCATATTGTAGCCAATAGGTTCACCATTGCCTTTAGTTGCTTCTTCCTTATTATTTTCTATTTTGGTTTGAAATCGTTCTACTATATCACCTCCATATAATACACGATAATTCTCTTTGATGAGCAATAGACAAGGTACACTATGTACATTTGGAGGAAGTAAAATTTCTTTCCCATTTTCCAACTTTATGTAAAGTTGTCCACTAACAGTGTCGACTCTTCTACGGTCTACACATATAAAATGCAACTTATCTACTAAATTATTTTTTACAAAAAACTGTAAAGAATGTTGACTATATTTACAATTATTACTGTAATACAAGATATCCATTGTTTTTGATATATTTTGTATTATATTAGAAAATTATAGGTTTGATTTAACACACATTGAATATAAAAGACGTTGATGTAAATACAATAATACAGCATATAAAATCGACAACAGCATCGGCAACATATCACGTGTGGTCATATTCTTTGAGCTAAAGACACCATCATATACAGTCTTACCTACAATTACTACAAGACTTAAAAAAAAGATTACCATAAATACATAAAAGATAATACAATATGAAGAGTCCAATGGACCGAAAAGCATATTATCGAGAGATTTCCAGGAATCCATGTTATGTTATACGAATTATATATTGATACTATATTTTTAATATGATGTTCCTAAAATATCTATTCAAGACTTTTGTTGCACATTGTATATAAGAGTCTTGCTGTTAGATATTCTACGAAATATCCAATTAGAACTGCAAATGAAACTCCTAAAGATAATTGAGTTTTACCAACGAATAATGTGTTTTTCCCTGTAAAAGGGAAAAGTACGAGAACCATTAATGAGAGAACAAACATTATAAACGTTAGAATAGTAATCACCTTAAAATAAAGACAGTAAGATTTGGGTAAAGGACCGTAAATCGAATCTAAAAATGATTTCAAATCCATTTTGGCTTATGATATAAAATACACTTAGATTTTTTACATAATGATTATTGTAAATAAAAATACAAAAGATTATATAATGATTATAATATAGTAATTCCAATAAATTAATATGACTGGAATACAAGATGAGACAATTTGGAAGATTATAGAAACATACTTTGCAGACAACCCGCAATCTTTAGTAAGACATCACATAGAATCGTACAATGATTTCTTCAATGTTGGATTACAACAAATGTTTAAAGAGATGAATCCCCTAAAAATTGAATTGGATTACAATGAAGAAAAAGAAATGAACATGTCGAAATGTTATTTATATTTTGGAGGGAAAGATGCTTCTAAAATTTACTATGGAAAGCCAACTATTTATGAAAACGAATCTACACGGTTTTTATTTCCAAATGAATGTCGTCTACGAAATATGACATATGGAATGTCTATCCATTACGATATTGACATTGAAATCGAGAGAACTTTAGAACCTGGCGAAGAACAAATGTTAGTAGATGAAAACAATCAAGTTATTTTCGATGAAGATGAGGAAAACGACGATGAAGGAAGTGATACTGAAGAAAAATCAAAAACATTAAAAGATAAAAAAATGAAAAATAAACTTACTCCAGCTCAATCTGCTACAATGAAAGAAAATATGGAGAAAAATATGATAAATGGTTCTGATAATGTCGTCATTGAGAAAATGTTACTAAAGGATATTTACTTGGGACGATTCCCTATTATGGTACAATCTGATTACTGTATATTAAAAGGCATGTCAATTGATATGCGTCATAAACTAGGTGAATGTAAACACGATTATGGAGGTTATTTTATTATTGATGGAAAGGAGAAAACGGTCGTTTGTCAGGAAAAATTTGGCGATAATATGCTTCGTATTGGAAAAAGCAGTGACGATAAGTATTCGTATACTGCAGAACTTAAGTCTGTCTCAGAAAACGCTTCCAAGTATATTCGCAGTTTGTCTATTCGTATTGTAGAACCACACGGAAATATTGTGGTATCGTTGCCTAATGTACGAAAACCTGTACCATTATTTACATTATTCCGTGCACTTGGAATAAGTAGTGACAAGACAATTATTGAATACTGTACATTACAATTTGCAGAACTTATTTCACCTGTTATGGCAGAATATTTAAACGCTTCAATTCATGATGCAGGTAATATCAATAATCAAGAAGATGCGCTCAAGTATATTTCTCTATTAATGAAACAACGAACACACAATACTAACAATTACAACGAAGAACATATTGCAAAAGTATTACATATGTTAGCTGATTATTTCTTACCACATGTTGGAGAAATGAATTTTACAGATAAAGCATTCCATTTAGGTAATATGGTGTATCGACTGTTGATGGTAGCAATGCAGATTGATTCACCAACTGATCGAGACCATTATAAATTCAAGAGAGTTGAGACAGTTGGTACTATGTTACGGGATTTAGTTAAAGAAAACTACAAGGCTATGCAAATTCAGTTACGTAGAAAATTTGAAATACGGTATGAATACCATAAATCAGAATATAAACACCCAGCAGTAATGTTTGAAAAGGAATACCGTACATACTTTAAAGATCGTGATGTTGAGAAGGGGGTGATGAAAGGATTCAAGGGAAGTTGGGGTAAAAAAGTAGGAGTGACCCAGGATTTAAATCGTCTCTCATATAATGGAATGATAAGTCATTTACGGAAAACAAGTATTCCAATAGATAATGTAAAAATAGTTGGTCCACATATGTTACACAGTTCTCAATGGGGATTTATTGATCCAATGGATACACCTGATGGTGGAAATATTGGTATACATAAATATTTATCCATTATGACCATTGTAACCAGAAATATTTCAAGAGAACCATTAAAAAAATTAATTGAAGAACATTCTACTGTAATTAAATTGTCTCAATGTCTACCTGCATTAATTGGAATTAAATCGAAAATTGTTCTCAATGGTTTATGGATTGGAGTTACAACAAATCATGTTGTATTATTAGACGATTTAAAATTGCATAGGAGACACGCATTGATCCCTATTACTACAAGTATTACATATCATTACAGTAAAAACACTATTGAGATATTCACTGATGGTGGTCGATTGATGAGACCGATTTTTTACTTTGATAATTTATTAAAGTCGTTTGCTTTTGAAAATGAGAAAGAGTGGTCGGCGATTAGTTCGATCATTGATAAATACGAGATATTGAAAAGTACAGGAAACACAAAAGATTCTCTTTGGAATAAATTAACGTGTGGTTTTCACGAGAAAATCGATGAGAAATTTGACCCATTCCACGGAAAAGTCTATAAATGGGAAGATCTGTACGCAGAAAAAGTGGAATCAAATCGTACAATGAAGGCTATACTAGAGTACATTGATGCAAATGAAACAGAATCGTCTCTCATTGCACTGAATTCTAAAGTGAAATATCGTGACCCTAAACAGTACACACACATGGAACTACACGAATCTACTATATTGGGTGTCATGTCTAATATGATCATATATCCTCAACACAATCCTTTGTCTCGTAATTGCTTTTCTTGTGGACAAAGTAAACAGGCAGTTTCATTATACCATACAAATTTCCAAATGCGTATGGATAAAACCGCAGTTGTATTGAATTATGGACAAGTTCCTTTGGTCAAATCGGAATATTTACAACACATAAATCAAGAGGAAATGCCATATGGAGAGAATGCTATTGTTGCAATTATGTGTTACACAGGATATAATGTAGAAGATGCAATATTGGTAAATGAAGCTTCTCTCAAACGTGGTCTATTCCGTACTACATATTATTCTACATATGAGACACACGAAGAAAAGGAAGTGAAGAATGGTGAACTTATAACAGAAAAAATATTTGGAAATATTCAAAATGAAGACAATATAATTGGTACTACGATTGGATATGATTATAATAAGTTAGATAATAATGGTTTAATTCCTGAAAACACACCCATAGATGATAAAACTGTACTAATTGGTATGAGTGGGTATATTCCAGGAAAAGAAATGCGTAAAGATATGTCCAAGAAACCTAAAAAGGGTCAATTGGGTGTGGTAGATAAATCATTTATGACAGAAGACGAAGAAGGTAGACGTATTGCAAAAGTACGAATTCGCGAAGAACGTATACCTACATTTGGAGATAAATTTTCATCACGTGCAGGTCAGAAAGGTACAATCGGTATGATAATTCCTGAAGAAGATATGCCGTTCTCTAAAAATGGTATTCGTCCAGACATTATTATTAATCCACACGCATTACCAAGTCGTATGACCATTGGACAATTAATAGAATCTGTTGTTGGCAAGGCGTGTGCAATTCATGGTGCATTCGGGAATTGTACTGCATTCCGTACTGAAAGTACAAATCTGTCCTTGTTCGGAGAGTTATTGACTCATTATGGTTATCATAGTACAGGTAACGAAATTATGTACAATGGTATGAATGGACAACAAATCGAGACAGAAATATTCATGGGGCCAACGTATTATATGAGATTGAAACATATGGTAAAAGATAAGATTAATTTCCGTGCAAGAGGACCCAATACAAATATTACGAGACAACCTGTATCAGGACGTGCAAATGATGGTGGATTACGTATTGGAGAGATGGAACGTGACGCGATTGTTGCACACGGTGCTACTGCATTTTTACGCGAATCCATGTTAGACCGTGCAGATGATTATAAAATGGCTATATGTAATCAAACGGGTTCAATCGCAATTTACAATCCGAAGAAAAATATTATGCTTAGTCCAAGTATAGATGGGCCATTGAAATATATGAAAACCATTGATTCGGATGAAGATATTGTACAACAAATTAGTAAATTCGGACGCAGTTTCAGTATTGTTCGTGTACCATATTCTCTCAAATTGCTTATGCAAGAGTTACTTGCGATTAATGTAAAAATGAGTATTATTACAGAAGATAATGTCTCTCAAATGGAAAATATGAAATTCTCAAATAATATTGATTTACTGTTAGGGAAAACAAATGCAACACCCAATATGGTTATTAGTCAAATAAAGAAAATACTTGATTCAGAAACAGCTATTGAGCCACTATACGACGCAACGCCTACTCCTTCACCGATTCAAGAATTCAAAGTGATTTCTCCATCGACATCACCGCCACCTCGTATTTCACCTACGATACCATCGATATCATCACAATCACGGGTGTCGCCAACATATGTTAAAGAAC